>Ga0193753_10003369_pt1 | contig 11850 bp, 10 predicted proteins | sample H1c2metaG_FD_144925 | JGI IMG/M metagenome (GOLD analysis project Ga0193753, IMG submission 144925) | Soil microbial communities from a riparian zone of the East river system, Colorado, United States - H1c2 | ecosystem: Environmental > Terrestrial > Soil > Riparian zone | place: USA: East... | reverse complement strand
GCATGGACAGTGGCTACATGGTGGCGGACTTCGCTCCGCTGGCCGAGCGGCACCGGCTTCTGTTCTATGACCAGCGCGGCTCTGGCCGGTCGCAGCTGCTGGCGGACGATCCGGCGCTGTTCACGGTGGCCCGTCATGTGGCCGACCTGGAGGCTCTGCGGCGCCATTTCGGGCTGGAGCGGATGACTCTGGTGGCGCACTCGTTTGGGCCGGCGATCGCGGCGGCTTATGCGATGGCGCATCCGGACCGGGTGGCTCGGATGGTCTTTCTCGGGCCGGTGCCGCCGCGGGCGGGAGACATGGAGGCTCGCTACGGGGCCAGTCTCGAGTCGCGGCTCACCGCGGCGGAGAAGGCCGAGCTGGCTCGGCTGGAACCGGCGCTGACGCGCGGCGCCGATGCGGTTCAGGCTTGCCGCGCGTACTGGGCGATCGCGGTGAAGCCTCGGCTTGCGCATCCCGAGAAGGCGGCCACGCTCATTCACGGCGACTTCTGTGGCGCTGGCGCCGCGGCGATCCGGGCCGGGATGGGTGTGGCGGGGCCGCGTACCGCGGCGTCGTTTGGCAACTGGGACTTCCGGGCCGGGCTCGCGGTGGTGACGGCTCCGACGCTGGTCCTCCATGGCGAGGAGGAGGCGATCCCGATGGATCTGGTCGAGGAGTGGACGACCGCGCTGCCGCACGCGACGCTCATCAGGGTCCCGCAGGCGTCGCACTTTCCTTACGTCGAGCGACCCGACCTGGTCTGGCCTGCCATCGAGAAGTTCCTGGCCTCCTCGCCTCCCTGACGGCGGTGCTCAGAACCAGAAGCCGGTGAAGAGGCCGACTCGGGGGAGGAGGCGGAGGCGTGCGTCGGTGTCGCTGGACTCGCGGCGCTGGGTCTCTACGATCAGGTGGCCGCCGACGCTGAAGCGGTGGCCGAGGGCGTAGGTGGCCTGGGCGGCGGTGGACAGGCTGAGGGCGTCGTAGGTGAGGGAGGTGGCGCCGAGGGAGTCGGTCACGGCTTCGTAGGCGAGGGAGCGGACGATGGTGGAGAGGGCGACGTCGAGGTCGCGGAGGGGCTGCCAGCCGAGGTTGAGCCGGAGGTAGCGGTACCTCCAGGTCGTCTCGTAGGAGATGTAGGTCGGCTCTTCCTCGCCGATGTCGACGAGGCGATCGGCGAAGTCGTCGGCCTGGGCCTGGCCGGCGAAGGCCTGGATTCGCCAGAGCGGAAAGGTGAGGCGGGCGCCCACTCGCCAGAGGTTCAGCTCGTCGGTGGTGTCGAAGAAGTCGCCCACCTTGACGGCGGACTGGCCGAGGACGGCGGGGGAGAGCTCCACCGCAAACGGTCCCCAGTCGAAGCCGAGCTCGATGCCGAGGGTCTCGCTCAGGCGATCGTCGAGGGTCTCGTCCTCGACGTCGGGCTCGCGCCAGCCGTAGCGGGTCCCGACCAGGAGGAGGTTGGGATCGAAGAACACCGAGCTGTGAAAGTAGGCGGCCTTGAAGCGGTAGAAGATCTGCGACTGCGCCTCGTGGTGGAGGAGGGCGTCGTTCGGCGCCGAGCCGGACAGGAAGAGGTGCTGGTAGCGGAACGGGCCGAGGGCGACCTCGTCGACCAGGAGCGGGGTGAAGTTGTTCGATCGCGTGCTGGAGGCGCCGTAGCGGGAGAACAGCGAGACCCACAGGCCCAGCATGGTGCGGTTTCGGTACAGGAACGGCGCCGGATAGAACTTCTGATCCTGCTCGTACTCGACGATCTGCTGGTACCCCTCGAGCAGGCGGTCCAGCTCGCGCCGGATCACGATCTGATCGTTCAGGATCTGCTGGGCGAAGATCGGGCGGGCGCCGGCCGCGGCGGGGCCCTTGTCGACGCAGAAGCCGGAGGTCTGGGGATGGACGAAGGTGACCGGCTCGGGCGCGGGCAGGCGGGCCGGGGGCGGGGCGTCCTCGCTCCGCTCGTAGGCCAGCGACCAGATGCTGTCGCGGTCCACCACCAGCTCCTCGCCGCTTCGGAGCAGGAACGAGACCTGGTTCTCGCTGTAGTCGATCGGCCAGCCGGTCAGGAGGTCGACCACCTCGCCGTTGAAGAGGGTCTGGACCTGGAGGGCCGGGAAGCCGGGCGGGGTCGGCACGCGGGCGAGCGGGAACTGGCTGAGCGGGTAGTAGAGCAGGGAGACGATCTCGTGGCGCGGGATGCGCGCGACGGTGCCGTCCAGCCGGAGGAGGTGGATCTCGCGCTTCTCGACCCTGAGGATCACGCCCAGCTCGCGAGAGCACGCGGTGCGGTAGACCGCGTGGATGCTGAGCGCGTCGGCGGACCGCACGCCGAGGCCGACGACGGCGGCCAGGCACAGCGCGGCGCACAGGACGGCCCGCTCAGAAGACGAACTCAAGCGCGCCTCCGAACCGGGTCTCGATGTGGCTGGATTCGATCGGATCCGGCCGCGACACGTCGACTTGCTTGACGTAGAGGCGGGCCAGTCCCCTGACCGTGACGTAGCGCCCGAAGCTCACGGCCAGCTCGCCGCTGGTGGTGAGCTCCCGGGCGCTGAGCGCGAGGGCGGGGGAGTCGACCAGGGTGTCGCGGTAGGCGGACCGCGAGCCGAGCTGGTCGAGCATCACCTCGATCGTCGGGTGCGGCTTCCAGGTCGCGCCCAGCCTGACGGTGTCGCTCCGCCAGCGGTAGCGCTGGCCGGGCAGCGGATCCTGCTCGCCGGGCTCGAGGTCCGAGTCGGAGAGCGCGTCGATCGCGGGCCCGCTGGCGCGGGTGCGGAAGTAGAGCGCGCGCAGCTGGACGACCGGGCCCTGGTAGCGGAGGCGCACCGACGGGCTGAGGCCCGAGGCGCGGAGGGTGCGCTCGATCGGGCCGCCCAGCTCCTCATCGAACACCCGGATGTGCTCCGCCAGGTAGGACGCCCCGGCCGAGACCGACAGCCGCCAGTAATCGGCGCCCATCAGGAGGACGTAGTTGTAGGAGTGATCGATCGCGGCGTCGTTCTGCGGGCCCAGGTCGTCGGTCTGCTCGACCTGGAACGGATCGGTACCGGCCGGCAGGGCCAGGACGTGGCCGATGAAGGACGCGTGGAAGAAGTGCGACTTCACGTCCGAGCGCGCCGAGATGGTCGGCTTCACGAACGGCAGCCACTCGTGCGAGGCGTTGCCGACCACGCTCAGGCTCTGGAACCGGTACGGGCGCCCGTTCGACCACTTGAAGTAGAGCGGGAACGGGACCACCCACTCGGGGTCGTAGAGCAGGCCGAGGCGCGATTCGAGGCCGAACAGGAACGGCTCGGCATAGACGCGGGTGCGCTCCTCGAACCCGGTCTGATCCATGTAGCGCTGCTCGAGCTTGCCCAGGTAGTCGCCGACCTTGATCCGGTCGGCGATGACGCGGCTGGGCAGGACCGCGTCGGGTGGCACCACGCCCTCGCCGCACGGGACCACCGCCGACGGGAACGCGAGCCGCACCGGGGCGTGGTTGCGCGGCGCCACCTCGGCCGCGCCGAGCTGGGTGGGGCGGATGCGCCGGATCTCCTCCGGGTCGAGGACGTGCGTCTGGCCGTCGAGGTCGAAGAACAGGAGCAGGTCGTCGAAGAAGGCGGTGGTCCAGCCGGTGAACGTCGGCGAGGTATCGTCCCCGACCCACACGTCGCGCAGGTGGGCCTTGAGCCCACCGGAGACGGCGATCCGGGCCAGCGGGTTCTCCAGCGTCTTGTGCAGCGCGATGCCGGCGATGTCCGCGCGCCGTCGAGTCACGAGGTTGCCGCCAAGATCCACGAGGACCACCTCGTCGGCTGACACGTGGACGAGGATGCCGGTGGTGCGGCGGCAGCTGCCGTCGTAGAGCGAGTGGACCTCGGTGGCGCGGGCGAGCGCGACCGGCGCGGCGACCACGGCCGCGAGCACGAGGAGCGCGAGCATCCGGCGGGGGAGGGCTGGTGCTCGCGGTGCGCGGCGCCTCGCCGCGCCGCCCGCCGCGGCTCCCGGTACCCGCGCGCCGCGCCGGATCCTCATGGCTCTCTCAGGTACCACGATCCGGGAGATTCTCGCGCGGACCGGCTCTCTGTTCTGGCCGGGACTGCCAGATGTTGCCGATCGCGTGTTTCCGTTCCGTGCCGGTCAGCCACGCGACCGTCGGCGTGCGGATCGTCCTGGCCTCTCGCCCCTTTTTTTCGTCCCGCGGCGCCGCCCCGGGCGCGGTCCAGCCACGCTCCGGGCGAGGCGGCGGGAGAGCTGGCGCAGGTAGTCCGCGAGCTCGTCGGGCTCGTGCAGCTCGAAATCGAGCTCCAGGAAGCAGAGCCGGAAGGCGAGCTCGGCGAGGCTGCCCGCGGCCAGCCGCAGCGACGAGCGGTCACCGTCGAGCGGCTCGACCCGGCCGTCGATCCAGCGCATGCGGCCCTCGACCAGGCTGGCCGGCGCGTGGAGCGTCACGTGCGCGTGATACCGCCGCGTGGTCGCGGCCACGGCCCGCGTCACGTAGGCGGCCACGTCGTCGTCGGGCAGCGGCCGCGGCGCGAACGGCTGCGCCGGCCGCGGGCGCGAGCCGACCCGGTCGACCCGGAAGGTCCGCCATGCCTCGCGCTCGCGATCGAACGCGAGCAGGTACCAGCGGAAGCTGCCGTGCACCAGCCGGTATGGCTCGACCAGTCGCGCGCTCGTCTCTCCGTCGTGGCTCCGGTAGTCGAAGCGCACGACCACCTGGTCGCGGCACGCGCTGGCCAGCGCGGTCAGCGTCTCGGCGTCGACCGGCGGGCCGGGATCGCCCAGCCGGACGCTGACCGCCTGGAGCGCGTTGACGCGGCGGCGCAGCCTGGCCGGCAGCACCTGCTCGAGCTTGACCAGCGCGCGCAGCGAGGCCGCCTCGACGCCCTGGACCGGGCCGGTCGCCGCCGCGCGCAGACCGACCGCGAGCGCCACCGCCTCGTCGTCCTCGAGGGGCAGGGGCGGCAGCTCCTTGCCGGCGCCGAGCCGGTACCCGCCGCCGACGCCCGAGGCCGCGTGCACCGGGTAGCCGAGCCCGCGCAGGCGGTCGACGTCGCGCCGGACGCTGCGCTCGGTGACGCCCAGGGTGGCGGCCAGGTCGGCGCCGGTCCAGTGCCGCCGGGACTGGAGCAGCGACATCAGCCGGAGCAGGCGGGCCGAGGTCTGGATCATGCCCCAGTCAATCGCGGACCGAATCTGTCCGCAATACCGCATAGAGTGATCGCATGACGACGACCCAGGGAACCACGACCTACCGCGGCAGCTGCCGCTGCGGCGCCATCCGCTTCGAGGCGGACCTCGACCTGTCCAGGGGCACCAGCCAGTGCAACTGCAGCTACTGCTCGAAGAGCGGCTGGTGGGGCATTCTCGCCCGACCGGACGACTTCCGCCTGCTCGCCGGCGCCGACGAGATCGTCCGGCTCGGCAGCAGCCCCGCCGCCGAGCGCCCGCGCTGCCGGATCTGCGGCATCGAGGCCTTCGGTCACGGCGACGTGCCCGAGATAGGCGGCGAGTACTACGCCATCAACGTGCGCTGCCTCGACGGGGTCGATCTCGAGGGCGTGCCGGTGAAGTACCTCGATGGCAAGCACGACACCTGGGCCGAGCTCGCGGTCGTGCTGTACACCGACCCGTTCGTCGGCGCCGGCGCCCCGGGCGCAAAGCCGGCCTGGAAGCCCTGATCTCCGCCCCGCCGACTTGGGGCCCCTTAAATCGACTGAAACGGAGGCTGGCGCGGGGATTCGAGCGCCATCGGCGGCCGTAGCATGGGCGGGACCGTCGGTGCGAGCAGCGGAAGACATCGAGGACTACCGGGCGAGCCGCGTGGGCGCCTACCTGGAGGTGCCGCTCGGCATGGTCTTCTGCGCGCGAGAGTCGCTGTGGGGCTTTGCGCTGTGGGGGCGGCCCGGCGTGGACGATGTGCGCCGGATCCCGCTGCTCATCGATGACGAGCTCGGGCCCGGGGTGGCTCCGCACGCCTCGCTCTGTGATCTCCGCTACCTCGAGGAGGCGGACGCGGGGTCGTTCTCGCCGCTCATCAAGTATCTGACGAGCAACGCGGAGGCGATCGGGTCGCGGTTGACGCGGGTCGCGGTCGTCCGTCCGGGCGGGGTGCTCGGCATGATCGTGGCCGGGTTTCACGACGTCATCGGGTCTCGCTACCCGGTCCAGGTGTTCGAGGACTTCCAGGCGGCGGCGGCGTGGGTGGACGGCGCCGAGATCGCGGACGAGCTCGACGCGGCGATCGGCGAGGCCAGCCAGAGGTTCGCGGCGCTGGTGCGGCTGCGCCGCTGGCTGGACGACAACATCGCCTGCGCGAGCCTGGACCGCGCCGCCCGGGCGATCGCGCGCGCGCCTCGCAGCCTCCAGCGCGACCTCGAGAGCGCGCGGAGCTCGTTCCGGCGCGAGCTGGAGGCGGCGCGGGTCCGCCGGGCCAAGCGGCTCCTGGCCGGCACCGACGACTCCCTGACTCGCATCGCGTACGAGATCGGCTGCGCGTCGCCGCAGCACTTCAGCGCGCTGTTCCGGCGGCTGAGCGGGGTCTCGCCGTCGGCCTGGCGCACGCTCCGCCGCGCGGGCGTGCACTCGTCGCTCGACCCGCGTCAGGGCCCGGCGGCCAGGCGGCCGCGCTCGACCCGGGCCCGCTCGAGCTCGATCAGGTGAGGCTCGACCTCGAGCGCTCGCCGGCCGTAGTCGTCGGCGCGGGCGCTCTGGCCCAGCCGACGCGCGCACCGCTCGGCGAAGCGGAGCAGCCCCCACTGATGCGGCGCCAGGGCGAGGGCGTCGTCGGCGAAGCCGAGGGAGCCGGGGGTGCAGCCGCGGCGCAGCGCGCGGTGGTCGGCCACGTCGGTCCGCGGGTACAGCGATAGCGCGAGATCCAGCCGGTCGGGCGCGGCGTCGCCGCGCGCGATCGCGCTGCCGGTCAGGCGCAGGGCGAGGAGGGCGAAGGCGCATGCGGTCGCGCCGGCGAGGAGGGAGCGCGCGACTCTCGCGCGGCGGCCGGCGAGGACGCGGACCGGCGGCGAGCGCCCGAGCGCGCCGACCAGCACGGCGAGAGCCGCGAGCGCCTCGGGCCGGAAGAACGGCGCGTCGAGGGTGGCGTGCACCCCCGCGACCACCAGCGCCGCGAGCACGGCGCAGGCCTCGGCGGGCGCCTGGGCGGCGCGCCGGCGGGTCTTGGCCAGCGCGACGACGACCAGGGCCGCGATGATCGCGAGGCCGATCAGCCCGCTCTCGGTCGCGACGCGCAGCCAGTCGGAGTGGGGCGTCGGCAGCATGCCGAACGGGGGCGCGTGTCTGCCGGCCCCGACGTGCGCGCCGGCCGCCGCGCGATCGGCCCAGGTGCCCGGGCCCCCGCCGAGGAGCGGCGCGTCGGCGACCAGGGCGGCCGCGACCCGGTGCTGATCGAGGCGCACTTTTCCGGATCCCTGGTCGGCCTCGTCGAGGCGCTCCAGCGAGCCGGCGAACGGGGACGAGTCGCGCCAGGCCAGGCCGGGCCACGGCGCCAGCGCGGCGACCCCGGCGCTGGCCACGACGATGACGGTGATCGCGACGAGGCGGGTCGCGATCGCCGCGCGGCGCGCGCGCGCGACCCACGCGATCCCGGCGACGGCGCCGACCGCCGCGGCCAGCAGCAGCCCGAGCCACACGCTCCGGCAGCGCGACAGGACCACGGCGATCGTCCCGAGCGCCAGCGGCAGGCCGCGCCGGAGGGATGGAGCCCGCGCGAATCGCAGCGCCGCGAACGGCAGGGCCATGGCGACGAAGGCCGCCGCGAAGTTGCGGTTGCCGAGCGTGGCGCCGGGGCGCCGCATCACATGGTCGAACAGGACCACCCCGAGCGCCTCGGACAGCATGAGGGCGGCGAGCGCGGTGGCGGTCGCGACCAAGACGCCATGGGCCCACGCGACGAACCGCGGCGACGACGACGCCGCGGCGCGGACCGCGAGGAGGAGGAGGAGCGCCGCCGCCTGCGGCGCGAGCGCGGTGGCGCTGGCCTGGAAGCTGGGTGCGGCCAGCCCGGCCGCGGCCAGCCCGGTGGCGAAGTAGGCGGCCGCGAGCAGATCGAACGCCTCGACCGCGAACGGACCGCGCAGGAGCGACACGCCGGCCGCGAGCGCAGCCAGGCCGAGGCAGAACGCCTTGGGCGTGGCGAAGCGCCCGTCGGTGGTCGCGCCCCACGGATCGAAGGCGAGGGCGGCTCCGACGAGCGCGATCACCACCGCGAGCCTGACGGCCCGCTCGCTCGTGTCTCGCCAGGGGAGCGCGATCAGAACTCGCACCACCACTCGCCGCAGCCGCCGTCGTCGCCGCCGCCGTCGTCGCCGCCGCAGAACGGATCACCGCAGCACGGGTCACCGCAGCACGGGTCGCCGCAGCACGGGTCACCGCAGCACGGGTCACCGCAGCACGGGTCGCCGCAGCAGGGGTCACCGCAGCAGGGGTCACCGCAGCAGGGGTCGCCGCAGCAGGGGTCGCCGCAGCAGGGGTCGCCGCAGCAGGGGTCGCCGTTGCACGGATCGTCCGGCTGGCACGTGCCGTCCTGACACGCGAAGCCGGGCTGGCAGGGACCGGAGTCGTGCTGGCCGCCGCAGTCGTCTTGCCACGGCCCGCACTGGGGCGGGATATCCGCCGAGGTGCACGTGCATGTGCCCGACTCGCAGTCCCAGCCCTCCTGGCACTCGCCGCAGGACGCGAACGGGTTGCACGGATCCGGCCCGCACGATCGCCCGTCGCAGCAGCTGTCGGCGACGCACATGCCGCCCAGGCACTGCTCGCCCGGTCCACAGTCGCCGCAGAAGTTGCCGTTCGCGTCGAAGCCGCAGAACACGGTGACGCCGCAATCATTGGTGGGCGGCTCGCACGTGACGCACGCCACCTGGCCGCTCTCGTACTCGACCGACGACTGACAGGCGTACTGCGAATCGTCCGGAGACCCGCCGGTCGTGTCCTCCGGGTCGGGCGTGTAGTCGAACGGGGGCGCGGTCTGGGCGTCGTTGATGAACGCGTCGACGCAGTCGGCCGGGATGTCGCCGCACGCGTCCAGCTGGGCGCAGAACGCCTCGGCGAGCGGCCGCCAGTCGTAGCCGTCCGGGACCGGATTCGGCGCCGTCGGCAGCGACCCGGGATCGAAGCAGTCGGCGCGGGCGGTGCCGGGGTGGCTGGCGACCGCGGCGAGCGACGCGACGAGAGCGATGATGGCCGTCTTCATGGTGTCCCCACGGCGGGCAGGTGCCAGAGGTTGCTGAACTTGTCCTGCGGGATCCAGCTGACCATCCGCTCGAAGGTCGGGTTACCGCCGTTCTGGTCCACGTTGTAGAGGTAGAGCCGGTGGGACGGGAACTTGGTCACCGCGTCGAACTTGACGTCGAGCTGGCTGGTGAGCTGGCCGCTCGAGTCGGTCGAGCAGGTGATGGTGCCCTTCACCCGGTGCCAGATGTGCGGGCGAAGGCGCGGTCGGAAGTAAGCGAACGCCGGCTCGAGCAAGAGATTTGGCCGCCCCGACGTCACGTACGCGAACTCCCCGCTCTGGGCGATGTTGTCGCGCAGCGCGGTCGGATCGGGGGCCCCGAAGATCGGCCCGAGCTCGGCGCCGCCGATCGTGTTCTCCGCCGAGAGGGAGCCGCTGACCGGCCTGCTCTGGCCTTGCTGGCACGTCCACGACACGTGGACGTTGGCCTGGACCCGGGCCTCGAGCGGATTGTCGGTCCCGGTCTCGGGGCGCTCCTTGTAACTCTCGTCGGTGAGCTTGCAGAACGCCATGTACTGGGCGTACCGCCCCGGCCCATCCAGGATGAGCGACAGCACGCCCGACGGGTTGCACATCCCGAGAGGGATCCGATCGATGAACAGCTTGCTGCGGATGTCCTTGCGGAAGGTCAGCTGCGCGGGAGGGCCCTCCTCATCGCAGCTGATCGCCTTTTGAGACGTCGCCACGACCGAGGCCTCCTGGCAGCTCGCGAGAAGCGCGAGCATCGCCAGGCAGACCCCAGTTCGCGAGCGACCGGGGGAGAAGAGCACCACGATCGACCTCCAGGCCGGACTTTCGCCTCATGTAGCCCGACCGACGGGGTCGCCGCTTTCAGCCACGCGACATTCGCTTACACGCGCGCGCCAGTCGACCGTGCACGACCGACGGAGGCGCCCGTCGCCCCGGTGTCGTCGGTGATGCCGAGGTGATAGTGTCGAGTGACGATGAAGACACTCGTACTCTCCGTGCTCGCGGTGCTCGTGATGACGCTCGCCTCGTCGGATGCATCTGCCGACCCGCGGGTCTTCACCGGCAACCACAAGAAGTTCACCAATGACTGCTCCAAGCAGCCGGAGGTGACCGTGGTGGGCAACCACCTCACGGTCACGCTCAAGGGAACCTGCGCCAAGCTCACCGTGGTCGGAAATCACGCCACGGTGAAGGGCTCGGCGACGACGGTCAGCGTGCCGGGAAACCACTGCCAGGTGGACCTCGACCAGACCGACGAGATCTCGCTCCCGGGCAACAACAATCAGGTGACCTGGAAGAAGAGCTCGGCGGCGAGCGGTCCGTCGATCTCGAACGTCGGCAACAAGAACAAGGTCACGAAGATCTGATCGAGACGCGCGGCCGGCTCCTCGTCATCGAGCAGGCCGTTCAGTCGCCGCACTCGTGGCCGGGGCAGCAGGTGATGACGCGGAGCTGATCGGTGAAGGAGAAGAACGGCACGTCCATCTCGATGTGGATGCCGCGCCCGGCGTCGATGATCTGGTACCGATCGTTCGGCTGGAAGGCCTCGAGCCCGCGGTTCACCTCCGCGCCCGCCACCGGATACGTGACGTTCGGGATCTGGCAGGTCGGCTCGGAGGCGTCCAGGAGCGCGGAGCTGCTGATGACGCCGAGGATGTCGCCGTCGAAGCGCGCCTTGCCGTCGAGGACGGCGCTGGTGACCGGATCCATGTGAAAGAAGTGGCAGCTCACCCATGACTGCGCCGGGATGAAGCCCTGGTCGGTCTGGAGCGGGGCGCCGAGCTGGATGCACTGCTGCTCGTCGAAGCCGTCGATCTGCACGTTGCTCTGCGTCTGATTCAGCCTGACGTCGGCGGGCGTGAACAGGACGACGTCCGGGGTGACCGCGATGATGGCGGCGAGGACCGAGCCCGCCCCCATGGCCAGCACCGCGGTCACCGCGGCGACCAGGAGCATCCGCCCCTTGCTCGTGGTGGGTCGAAGCGCGCCGCGTCCAGGAAGTCTCAGCAAGCTGCGTGGCATCATCGGGAGCTCCTTCGTTCGTGGCTCACGACCGGTCGCGGCGCGGAGTGCGCCGCAGGCCGTCGCGTCTGGTGGTCGGCCACTGCACGCTGCGCGCCGTCGATCGGTCGCGCCGAGGAACGGGGCGAGCCGGCGAAACCCCGCGCGATCACGCGCGCCGGCCGCGTCGGGAGGACCACGGGCCCGCCGATCCGGCGCGCCGCATCGGCAGCGTCGCGCGCCGGTCGCACGGGCCTCACTGCCAGCGCCGCGCCCAGTGCTCCGTGTAGAGGTAGTGGAAGAGCTGGGGAAGCAGGGAGGAGAGCTCGGCGCTCTCGCCCTCGAACATCTGCTCGAGGTTGGGGCGGTCGAGGAGGCCGTGGCTGACCAGGAGGCCGTCGAGGAGGTAGCGGCGGGCGGTGGCGAGGTGGTCGCGCGCGGTCTCTTCGTGGTGGAGGTCGCCGCTGCCCTTGGAGTCGCGGGCGAGGACGTCGGGCGCCACCACGCTGGTGAAGGCGGCGCGGGCCAGGCCTCGGTTGCGGCCGTCGATGTTGAGGAGGTAGACGGGGATCCGCAGGCAGAGCTCGATGAGGGGCTGGGAGTGGAGCGGGTGCATCTGGTCGAGCCAGTCGGAGGGCGCGGCGAGGGTGGCGTCGATGTGGGGGGTCTGG
>Ga0193753_10003368_pt1 | contig 11851 bp, 10 predicted proteins | sample H1c2metaG_FD_144925 | JGI IMG/M metagenome (GOLD analysis project Ga0193753, IMG submission 144925) | Soil microbial communities from a riparian zone of the East river system, Colorado, United States - H1c2 | ecosystem: Environmental > Terrestrial > Soil > Riparian zone | place: USA: East... | reverse complement strand
TGTTGAGAAGAAATGGAGTAAGAAACATCCGTTTGCCCAAGGAATTTAAGCGACGTCTCTCGGCCTGCCGTCGCTTGCGACCGCGATGGCAGCGACGATGATAATTCCGGTCAGCAGCAGGCGAACACCCGCGCTGACCCCAAAGGTATTAAGCATGGTGAGAAGCAGAACCAAAAACAGTGCCGCGCCCCATATGCCAGGAAGATTGGCCTTCCCGCCAGCCACCGATGATCCGCCGATCACGACGACTGCAATGGACGACAACAGATACTCATTGCCGATGTCGACAGTCGCCCCGCGAAAATAGCCGGCCAGCAGAGCGCCATCGATTCCCCCCAGTGCGCCGCACAGCATATAGGTGGCGAGCCGCGTCCACCCCACCCGCACGCCCGCAAACCGCGCCGCGCGCATATTCTGTCCCACGGCCAAAACCCAACGGCCATAGACTGTGCGCTGCAAGACGATAGCTGCCAGAGCTGCGAAGAGCATGGCCAGAACTGCAAGCACGGGTACATCGAGAAACCGCAGATTCGCGAAATCGGCGAAAGCCGGCGGCGGCTTGATCTGCAGTCCCCGGCCATAGCTGATATCGATGGATTGTATGATGAAGCTGGAGGACAGGGTGGCGATGATGGGCGGAATGCGCAGCGCCCAGATCAGTAGGTAATTCGCTAGGCCGACCAGCAATCCGCAGCCCAGCGCAGCCAGCAACCCCAGCCCAACAAGACTGTCGTTGCCGTTCATCACAGTCATGGCCACGGCGCTGGCAAGCCCGATATTGGCAGGCAATGATAGATCGATGTTGCCGGGCCCCAGCGCAATGACGAACATCTGCCCGACACCGACGACCACGGTGAAGGTCGCCATCGCCAAGGCGCCCGTCAACATACTGTCCGCGCCGCTTCCCCGCGTGACAGCGACTGCGACCAGCCAGACCGTCCCCGCGCTCACAAATGACCAGATCCAGGGCTTGGCGAAAATGAACTTCATGCTACCCCCCGCTGACGGCTCACCAGCACACGCGCGGTCAGGACAATGATCAGGATCGCGCCATTAGCCCCGATCTGCCAGTCAGGTGGGATGTGCATGAAGGTCAAGAGCGGGGACGCGGCCAACGCAAGTGTCAGGGCACCGACCACGGCACCAATGGCCGAGACGCGTCCACCCGTGAACTCCCCCCCGCCCAGGATAACGCCTGCGATTCCCAGCAGGGTATATCCATTGCCGATATTGGCGTCGGCGGAGGTCGTCAGGCCAACCAGCGACAAGCCGGACAAGACGCCAAACAGCCCAGCGACCGCAAACAAGGTCATCTTCAGTTTCAACAACGACCAGCCGGCGCGGCGAATGGCGACGGGATTGCCGCCCGCTCCGCGCAAGATGACGCCATAAGATGTGCGCTCCAGCAGAAACCAGACCACCACAGCGAGCACGATCGCCACCAGAACAGGAAAAGGAACGAAAGGCGGGCGAATGCCCATGATGGCAACCAGCCAGTCGGGCGCGAGCCCGCCCGGCTGCGGCAGCACCAGGACCGCCAGCCCTTGCCAAACAAAGCCCATGCCCAGTGTCACGACAACGGAAGGCAAATCGCGCAGATAGATCAGCGCGCCAATCGCAGCATAGACGCCGACAGCGCAAATCAGGATTGTGATCCCCACCAAAGGCGCGTCGTGCAACCATGTCGCCGAGACACAGGCCGAGAAGCCGATGAAGGGACCGATGGAAAGGTCCAGGTCGTTTCCGGTGATGACGAACAATTGCGCCAACGTCGCCAGCACCATGGGAATGGCGAGGTTGAGCATAAGACTGAAGCCGAAATAGCTGATGGCCCGCGGATTAAGCCAGGCGATGCCGCCCAGCACCACCAGCAGCGAAATGGCCGGCAGCAGGGTTCGGGCGACCGATCTGAATTGGGAGCACGTCTTACCAGACAGGGCCATCTCAGTCGGCTCCCTTGAAGGAAGACTGAATGACCGCTGCCTCGCTCAATTCGCTGCGTTGCATGTCGGCCACGATGCTGCCATTGCGCATGACATAGACGTGATCGCAAAAGGAAAGTTCATCGGTCTCGGTCGTGTACCAAAGGAAGGTTCGTCCCGATTGCGCTTCCCGGCGCACGATGCCGTAAACTTCCAGCTTTGTGGCGATATCTACGCCGCGCATAGGATCATCCATCAGAATGATGGCGGCATCCGATCCTAGCGCGCGGGCGAATAGCGCCTTCTGCTGGTTTCCTCCCGACAACGACAATATGTTGTTGCGCATATCTGGCGTACGGATCTTGATTTTATCGTACCAGTGATCCGCCAGCGCCTTTTCGCGCGATGGCGAAATCAAGCCCCCTCGGGTCAGCCTGCCCAGGGACCGGATCGTGATATTATCGGCAATAGACCATAGCGCGAAGACGCCGTCAGCCTGACGATCGCCCGCTACCAGCGCAACGGTACCCGACAATGTGACGTTCGGGCTTCGCCGTGAAGTCGCCGAGAATATGGCGCGCAACAGATCGGTCTGGCCATGGCCGGCCAGGCCCGCCAGCCCGATGATCTCGCCTTCATGCGCCACCACCTCTCTGGCGGTTGTTTGCCGCTCCGGCCGCGCACGCACCCGCACCGCAGCCTGCGTCTTAATAGCGGCCGCGCTATGGGGAACGGGCGCACGGCTTTCCTCCGCTCCCATCGCATGGACCAGCTTGTCGCGATTGAACGCCGAAGCACGGTCTTCGGCAACGATGCGGCCATCGCGCATAACCGCTATGGTGTCGCTGTTCTCAAGGATTTCGCCGAGCAGATGCGAAATGAGAATGAAGCTGATGCCACCGGCAGCGGCATGGCGCAGGAATGACAGCAGCTGCGCCGCCGTATGCCCGTCCAGCGAAGAGGTCGGTTCGTCCAGAACGACAAGCCGGGCCGGTGTCTCGGTCTCGGAGAAGGCGCGCGCAATCTCCACCATCTGGCGCTGGCCGATTCCCAAATCCTGTACCAAGGTGGACGCGGCAATACCGTGGCCCGGGAAGATCTCGTCCAGCGTGTCGGTGATCAGCGCCCTCGCCTTGCCCCGCCACCCCGGACCGCGCAACGCACGGTGCGTCACTCGTGTGTTTTCGGCCACCGTAAGGTTGGGGCAAAGCGACAGTTCCTGGAAAACGCAGCGAACCCCGAGTTGCTGGGCTCGGCTGACAGAATAGTCCGGCTGTTCCCGCCCCGCGATGGACAGCCTGCCTTCGTTGGGTTTGTACGCGCCCGCCAGGACATTCATCAGGGTCGATTTGCCGGCGCCATTATGTCCGACCAATCCGATACGCTGCCCGGCCCTGACCTCGAGATCGATGCCGTCAAGCGCGACGACCGCACCAAAATGCTTTTTGACTCCCGTCAGGCGGGCGAAACAATCCTCGGATTGACCCATGGCAGGCGCCTAGTGTGCGTTCGCTTTGATGGCGGCTATTGCGTCGGCCTGGGTGTATTCGATGCTTGCGACGCCGCCCTTGGGAATGGTGCGCAGAGCCGCCTCGAAATTATTCTGGGTGAAGGAAAGATAGGGCACGATCAGATCGTGCGGCACTTTCTTGCCATCCATCACCTGCTGCGCGACCCAGAAGGCCAAAGTGGAAATGCCGGGCGCGATCGAACCCGACCAGGTTTCGTAGCCGGTTTTGGCTTTCTGCTGCTGCCACCAGGCCAGCTCGTCCTGCCGATTGCCCATCATGATGACAGGCGTCGGTTTTCCCGCCGCCGCGAAGGCTTGGGCCGCGCCATAGCCATCCCCACCCTGATCGACGACACCCTCCACCGGCGGCAAGGACGGCAGAATTGACGTCACGGCCTTCTGCGCGGTCGTCTGGTCCCAATTCCCAGTCACAGATCCCACAATCTTGAAATTGGGATGCGCCTTCACGCCCGCAGCGATGCCCGAGTGCAACGTGGCGTCGATCGAGGTACCCGCGACGCCGCGGATCTCGAGAAGATTGCCGCCCTTGGGCCGCAACCTGGCCAGTTGTTCGACTTGCTCGCGGCCAAGCGCCTGATAGTCGACGACAACGCGATAGGCGCAAGGCGCGGTCACCAAGCCGTCAAACGATACCACCACGATGCCGGCCGAACAGGCCTGCTGGACGGCGCCGTTGAGAGCGGTTGGCGAAGCCGCGTTTATCACAATGGCGTTATAACCCTGGAGAATAAGATTTTGGATCTGGGCGGCCTGGGTCGGCACACCCGTGTCTGGCGTGGTGAAAATGTCGGCGGCGGCAACATTCTTACTCGCGACCGCTTTTTTCGCTACCGCATCAAAGCTTTTCAACATCGCCTGGCGCCAAGAATTGCCGGCATAGTTGTTGGAAAAAGCGATCCTTTTGGTATTTGTGGCGGCATTGGCTGGCGCAACCAGTAGCGCAAAGAGCGCCGATAGCAGAAAGATAGAAGACTTACGCTTCATGGGAGAACAATCCTCTAACAGTGCGAGGTTCAAATCGCGTCGAAAGTATGAACGGTATAACCTTCGAAGTGCTGTTCCATCTGGGACCATACCTTGCCGTGAAGGTCCGTTCCCACCCATTTCTGCTGAAGCGGCTGGTTTTCAAAGGCGATACTCAGGACAGGGTCTCCATCATCTGTAGGACGCAGAAACTGCACATCGCGAAAGCCCGCCTGCGAGGTTATCGCCGCCTTGAAAGGACCAGAAAACACCGCCTCGGAGGCAGCGGCCTGCCCGGCCTTCATTTTGACTTTCACATGCAGAACAAACATGACTTGGTCCTCCCTCGACCATCGATGTGGTTTGGCGACGCCCGATCAGGTCGCCATGAAAGCCTCTTGGTGGGGCCCTACCTTCACATCGATAGCATAAAGAGAGGTCGAAGCTGTAATGAACAATGTGCGCCAATCGCGCGCGCCCCAATGCAGGTTGGCGACCATTTCAGGTACCGCGATCTTGCCGATCAACGCGCCATTCGGCGCATAAACCCACATCCCGCCCGGCCCCGTGATCCAGATGTTCCCCCGCTCGTCGCATTTCATGCCGTCGGGCGCGCCAGTCTTGCCCGGATCGGTGATCCCCGACGCGAAGACCCGCATATTGGTCAGGGCGCCGTCCACCACATCGAACACCCGGATATTGGCCTGGTCGGTATCGTTCACATACAGAAGACGCTCGTCCGGCGAAAAACACAGTCCGTTGGGCTGGGTGAACAGGGATTTCTCCACCATCAACTCCAGCTTCTTCTCTGTCCCGATGCGATAGACCCCCTGAAAACCCAGCTGTGTGGGGCGCTCGACGCCAAAAACGGGCATGCGGCCATAGGTGGGGTCAGTGAAGTAGATCGATCCATTCCTGGCGACAACGATATCGTTGGGAGAGTTCAACTCCTTGTCTTCGAAATGGCTGGCCAGAACCTCCCGCGCGCCATCCACGCCGCCGGCAAACCGGGCCACGCTGGACGTGGCGTGCTCGCAGACCAGCAAGTTCAAGTCGGCATCATACGTCATGCCGTTGCCCTTGTTGGAGGACAGCGTTTGCTCCCGCACGGTCTTGCCGTCAAAACGGCGGCGGGTATCCGCAGGCATGTCGGAAAACAGCAGAAAGTGATCGCGAGGGTGCCAGATCGGACCTTCGGTGAATTTAAAGCCTGATCCGATGACGCGGACCGGTGCATTTTCACCGACCAGATCTTCGAGTGCATCAATACGCGGCGTATGAGACATGAATTACCCTTCTGCTCTTTAAGAAGAAACCGGATTTTCTTTTCAGCCCGCTAGGGCTGGATTTTTATCACCAAATTTTCAGGGGCAGATTTTTTGCCTGCCATGGCCTCTGATAATCGCGCTGCACCAGCTCGTCAGTGCATCGGAAATCTCGGCTTCTTTCTCCGCTCCGGCGTCATTTCAAGCAGGCTCTCCTCAACACAGAACATGCCGCATCCTCCGCCCCGATGGGAACAAGAAGGGCCGAGGCGTCCTCAGGCAGTCGGACACCGCATCGGCCCTGGTTGGTCCGGATAATGGTTGCTAACGGCGGTTAGAGTCGCTTAACGCCTTATAACGTCAAGCATATCTGCCGGGGTCATTTCGCCGTATGAAATGCCAACCTGCAAAGCACCTACCGCCCGGCGAAGGCACCGGCACGATTGACCATATTGTGCGCCGCCGTCATGCCGCCAAACCTGGCTTCTACGGGCATTTGCAGCGAGAGACCGGGGGGAAGAAGCGGCGCCATTTCCTCATGCAGCGCACGCAGCATGGATTGCTCGCGCTGCATGCCAAGCCTCTCGGTCGGGCATGTGATGCTGATGGCCCCGATGGCTCTGTGGCGCCGCAGCACCGCCACCGACAGGCAGCTCGAACCGACTACAAACTCATCGATCTCCCGTGCAAAGCCCCGCTTGCGGGCGCCCACCAGTTCTTCCCAGATTTCCTTGAGCGTCGAAAGCGTGTGTTGGGTGCGCGGGAAAATGGGGGTGGGAAAGGCGTGGGAGAAGCTTTCGAAATCGACATATGTCCGGCTGGCTATGGCGCGCCCCAGGGCAGTGGTCAAAGCCGGATCGCGAAAACCCACGGTGGACCAGGTGTTGATCGAGGTTTTCGGCACGATTTTTTCAACGCAAACAATCTCTTCGCCAACCAGAATGCCCATATGGCAAATCTCGTTCACAGTGCGCGAAAGATGCTTCAACGCACCATGCATCCGGCGGACGCTATCATCATGCAAATAGGAATCGGCCAGTAACAGCGCGGCGTTTCCCAACCGATAGTTGCCGTTGCTGTTCTGCTCCACAAACCCGCGCTGCCGCAGGACCGACAACGTATGGTGCAACGAAGCTTTGTTGATGCCCAGGTCCACAGCCAATCGGTTGAGGGGGCGCCCATCGGGTCCCACTTCACTCAGGCGTTGAAGCGCAAGAACCGCCTTGTCAACGCTGCCGATAGCACGCTGTGCCGCCATGGTCCCTTGCCAGTCGAATGAGAACCGTCCCCTATGTGAAGTTAGTGTAACAACTATACTTCCGCAATACTCCACCGGCGCGATCGTAAAATCGCAAGGTCATGTTTGCGATTGCAAAACGGCCACCTCCCAATCCCGTGCGTACGCACACCAAGCCCGGTCCGGTCGTGCGAAGCCGAGCTTGAAGTGACGGGAACGGTCACACCGGCGATGCGACATCAAATCTGTTTTAACAGCCACCGCACCGAACGCTTCTGGATCTCGATATACTGCGGGTTCCACATGGCATGCACGGTGTGGCCCACGGCAGTGAAGACCACCCTGCCCTTGCCATAGTCATAGGCCCAGCCGGCGTGCGATTTGGCGCCGAGCTTCTTGCCCCCTTCTTCATATGTCAGCCCGTCGATATTGACCGACTCCAGGATCAGGTTCTTGGGGTCTTTGTCATATTCCACATAATGCTGCTCATCATTGACCATGAAGGGCTGGATGCCCGCGGTGATGGGATGGGCATTGGCGGTCGGGTGGCACTGGAAGGGGCGCAAGGGCGGGTGACCGATATAGGCGCCCCCCATCACGTCGCGGTAATTCTTGCAGCCCAGCGAGATGTGGCTGGAATTGTGCATCGGATAGAAGCCGCCGCCGGCATTGACGAAGTCCTTGATCGCCTGCCCCTGGGCTTCCGTCATCCAGGTTACCGACTTGGCGGCGGGGAAATCGTCCTTGTTCTCCAGCATGGTCTGATAGCCGACATAGGCGTCGGGGCCGGCATAGCCGCCCGGCCACAGCATGCCGTCGCGCAGCACCAGGAAGAGTTGGTAGTTCTTCAGCAGCGTGCCCAGATCGGCGCTGGTGTCGATGGTGTAGTCGATGGGGATGTTCAGCTCACCGAAAATCTTGTTGAGGCTGAGCCGGATGTAATCGGAGTTATGATAGCGATCGCCGATCAGCGCCAGGGCGCGCGGCGTGCCGCCCTTGCCCGCCGCCCAACCCGGCGTCGTATTCAACAGCGCGCCTGCCGAAGCCAGTCCGGCACTTTGCAGAATGCCGCGACGCGAAATCATATTTGGAAGAGATTTCATTGTTCACCCCTTGATCAGATTGATCTGAAGAGGAGGCATCGCGCGGGTCAGGCCGTATGATGCCTCCATTTCAACACTTAGAACCGCGAGGAAAGCCCGACGGTGACCAGGCGGCCGACCGGCGATGCGATGCCGGAATTGTACCCGAAGGTCGAAGAATCGTAGGGCGGCTGCTTGTCGAACAGATTCCGGATATTTAGCGAAAGCTGCTCGTTGCCCAGATATCCGTCCGCGAAGTCGTAGGTCAGGTTCAGGTCGAAGGTCGTGTTGGACGAGACCCTGTCGCCGCCAGCGCTGGGATTCAGAGCCGGGTTCAGGATGAGCGCAACGTCAGGCGAATTCCAGTTCTGGTAGCCGCCGGTATAGTTCATGAACAGCTGGGCGCCATAATTCTCGAAGCTCAGCTGTTCATGAACTGAAGGGCACTCCGTCCGGGCCATTCGACTGCACATAGCGGGTAAACTTGCTGATGGCATCGCCAACAGAGAAAGTGCCCCAGCTGTCGGTCGGTATGATGTACTCGAAGTCGGTATCGATGCCCTGGGCGTCGAGATTCAGCAAGCCGTCATTCTGCTGGACATAGATGTAGCTCGTGCACGGCGGTACCGCGCCCACCAGAGGCAGGTTGCCGGTGATGGCCTTGATCTGGGCCGGTGTCGCGCAGCTCGGATACAGGGTCATCAGGTGCGACAGCGACGCGCTGGTGGTGACGGTGGTGAAGGGGGCGCCCTGCGAACCGCCCTTAAACCGGGCGTTCCACAAGGTGAAGCTCCACTTGAAGCCTTGCAGCCAGCTGGGTGTGAAATCGAAGCCCACCGTCCAGCCGAGGCCATGACTTGGGCCCTGCGCAGGATTGGAGTTGACCGCCTGGATGCCGTTCAAGCTCGCGATGTTGCAGCTCGTCGCAGTGCAGGGAACGCCCAGTTGGGTCGCCAGCGGGAATAGCGCAATCGGCAAAGACGCATTTTGCGTGGTGGAAATGTAGTTGGTGTTGTTCCAGGTGCCGTCGCCGCCGATTTCATCTTCCGGCGGCGCCACGAACGAGGTATTCCAATCGGCGCGCAGCTTCAGGTCGTCATACACCCGCCAGTCGAAGGCAATCTTGGGATTGGTGGTGTTGCCGAAGTCGCTGTAGTGGTCCAGACGCCCGGACAGGTCCAAGGTCAGTTCCTGCATCAGGGGAACGCCCATCTCCCGCCCGACCAGCGGAATATTGGCTTCCAAGTAGGCCGACTGAACGTCGCGCGAGAAATGCCACTGGCGATAGACCGCCGAATTGGAGGTCGGGCCGGCACCCTGCCCCTGGGCGAGATATTCATACAGGCTGATGCGGTTCGCCTCGCCGCCGATCGCGAGCTTGACGGGACCGGCAGGCATCTCGAACAGCGTGCCCTGGGCCTGCAGGCGCGCCTGGGAGATGCCGCTGACGATATGGGAGTTTTGCGAGTCATCGGTCAGCGACTTGATCAGCGACGCCGGGGTGCGGTTGGTGGCGCCGGCCGGGTTCCACACGTCCAGCGCATTGGTCGGATTCAACGACTGGGTGTAGATGATGTTGGTATTGGGAACCACTTGGGTCAGGCTGCCGCCCGAGTTCGTCGTGCCATTCAGCGCCAGGGTGGCGACGGACGCGTTCAGCCCGCCGCTATAACCGAACATACTGTCGTCGCGGCCCACCATCGCCAGAGCGTCGACGGTCCAGTCTCCGAACGCCTTATATTCCACATTGAAGGTACCGTAGACCGTTTGGCCGGCGGACAAGCTGTAGGAGCCCGGTCCCAAAAGTGCGTTGGAGTCCCAACGGACGGTCTCGCTGGTCGCCGTGCCGGTATAGCCGGCCGGCTTGAGATAGAACGGGTTGGCCTGCGTGCCGGCCTGGAATGCCGTCGCGGTCAGTGTGCCGCGTGACCTGCGGCCTTGCACGTCGCGCGTGGCATAGAGCAGATCGGCACTCACCGTCCATTTGTCGCCAAAATTCTGCTCGATCTTCATCATCGCATTGCTGCGTTGGGTCTTGGGGATCAGATCGGCATACTTCCAGTCCGAACACAGGAAATTGTTCTGGGTGTTGGTGAGACCCGTGGCCGATGCTGCATTCAGCCAGATCAGGCTCTGACCGGCCGGCTGCAGCGAGGCGGCATCGCAATTCAGGCTGGCGCGGTTCTTGGCGACCGGGCTAATGGAGCTGTGGTCGGGATAGGTCCAGGGGCGGGCGGTATCGGCGAGCGCGCCCTGGCGGGTGTAGCTGTAGGCGAACAGGGCGCTGCCCGTGTCCCAGCTCGAGCCGGTCAGGAGACCGAAATTCATGTCCTGTTTGCCGTCCGCGAATCCGGCGCTGCCTCTGACTTCGATGCCGTCAAAGCGCTTGCGAGTGATGAAGTTGACCACGCCGGCGATCGCGTCGGAGCCGTAGACCGCCGACACGCCGTCGGCCAGGACTTCGACGCGCTCGACCATGTTGATCGGCAGCATGTTGGGATCGACGAAGGAATGGTTGGTGCCCGACGTGGGCGCGCGATGGCCGTCGATCAGCGTCAGGGTCGATGTCGACGCGCTCTGGCCGAGCTGATGGATGAGCGCCTGCTGGGCGCCCTGGCCGGTCGTGCCGCCATCCACCATGCCCATGCCCATCAACTGGGGCACGCTGGCCAGGATGCCCTGCACGCTGGTCGCGCCCGTCGCCTTGATGTCCTCTTGCGAGACCGTGGTCACGCTCGACCCGACCGGCGCGGTGCCGCGGATGCTGGTGCCGGTAACCGTAACTTCTTCGACCGGTGCCGGCGCGGCAGCGTTGTTGCCCTGCGCCACCGCCGGCGCAATCCAGGCGGCGGAAGCCGCAATCGCGAGCACAGAAGCGGTGACATAGAAACGATTGGACCGACGAACCATGAGTATCCCCTCTTGTAGATAGGCGGCATTTTTCGGTGCTCCCGTGCCGCTCGTTATCACGTGGGCATACGGTCATCGTGTTGTTGCACAGTCAATTCACGCTGCGCTGTGCGTTTCGCTGGATGAAACGAGTTCGTCCAACCGGCCGCTGCCCCCTTCTGCCAACGCCCCGTTACGAATGTGCGGGGACCTCCTCTCGCGTAAAATTTACACTTGTAAAAATTTGCTGCACCGCAAAATGCGCAAGGATTACACGCTCTGAGACACGCCCTCCTCGTAAATTTCATGGACATGAACTTATCCGGCGTTCGACCCAATCGAACGGCGGGTATGGGGAACGCCATCAGCGGATTGCATTGGCCGTGGCAGTCCTCCTAAATTTTCCAAAATCACACGCCGGCGAACCCTTCTACTGAAAGGCATGAACATGCACCTGACCACACGACTGTTTTTCTGTGCCGCGCTGACATTGAGCTGCAGCCCCGCCTTCGCCGCCAACACCATCGCCTATGTCGGAACCTATACCGACACCGCCGCCAAGGGCGTCTATGCCCTGAAATGGGATGCAGCCGCTAAGAAATTCATCAGCCTGGGGCTTCAGGCGGAAGTCGCCAGCCCTTCCTTCGTGGCGGTGTCGCCGTCGCACAAATTCCTTTACGCGATCACGGAGCGCGCGGCGCGCCGGGATGGCACAGGGTCGGTATCCAGCTATGCTATCGATTCGTCCAGCGGGGCGCTGAAGCTGATCAACCGTGTTCCCGCCCATGGCAATACCAGCGCCCATCTGGTGGTGGATGCCAGCGGCAAATGGCTGTTGGTGGCCAACTATGGGTCCGGCAGTGTGGCGTCATTCGCGCTGAACGCCGATGGCAGCATCGGCGAAATGACTGATTTCAAGCAACACTCCGGATCCAGCGTGAATCCGCACCGCCAGATGGGAC
>Ga0193753_10003367_pt1 | contig 11856 bp, 10 predicted proteins | sample H1c2metaG_FD_144925 | JGI IMG/M metagenome (GOLD analysis project Ga0193753, IMG submission 144925) | Soil microbial communities from a riparian zone of the East river system, Colorado, United States - H1c2 | ecosystem: Environmental > Terrestrial > Soil > Riparian zone | place: USA: East... | reverse complement strand
GTTTTGGTCGATCGCGCGGTTGAGACGCCGGTTGAAGCGGCCCGCGCGCAAATCGTCTAAGGTTGTGCTCTGCGTGGCGATCTGCTCGTAGGAATCGTCGATCAATTTGCTGTTCGTATAGGCGATGACCGCGCTGACCCCACCGGAGAAACGTTTTTCCGCGGTCGCCTGAAATGCGTTGTAGCTACTCGATGAGCCGTGGTTTGCCCAGGTTCCGACTTGCAGATAGTCGGGATAGGGCACGAGCGATTGCGCAAGCGTAATGGTCTTTCCCGAAAGCGTGCCGCTCGCGATCTGCCCAAAGAACGGATTAGGCACGGTGTTCTGTAATTGGGTGCCGAGAGCGTAGTACGACGGGTCGATCTGATTCAGATCGTAGTTGAGTCCAAACAGCTTCACGCCATGGTTGCCGGTATAGCTGCCGGTGAGCACCCAGCCGCCTTTGATCTGCTGCTGCAGCGTCAGGTTCCACTGCTGCAAATAAGGAGTGGGAGCGTTTGGCTCCTGGTAGCGCACGTTTTGCCCGCGGAATGCGGAAGGTCCTCCCGCGGACCCTAGCGGCTGCGAAAAGGGCGGGATGCCGCCGCTAAATTGAAATGCCGGATAGTTGGCGTTCGAATTCGCGTAGGAGTTGACGCCTTCGAAACCCAGTGCGTTGGCGCTATCCGCATTGGTGTCCCCGGCTTCGGTAGGAACGTAGACGATTCCATACGCGCCCCGGACGACGAACTTAGGAGTTACCGCAAAAGCAAATCCCGCGCGCGGCCCAAAGTTGTTCTTGTCCCAGTGCACAATGTCGCGCGGGGCGGTAGAGCCGGCATACTCTAATGCGCCGGGCAGGTGCGTTTGCGGGTTGATGGCGTATGGATCGAAGTTTGAAAAGCGATTCCAACGCTCCACCGGCGGGCTTCGTAAGTCGTATCGCAAGCCAAGATTGAGTGTCAAACGCGAGGTGACTTTCCAATCGTCCTGCACGAAGCTGCTGTTGGACCAGTTCTGAAAAGAGAACGCGGGCTCGATATTGATCTGCGCCGACGAGACGGCGCCGAGCAGATAAGTAGCCATCCCGTATCCGGTACCGGAAGCCTTTTGCGGATCGCCTGTCAGCGAGTTCGAAAAAGAGTATTGACCCGACGGATAGTTCGTCTTGATGAAATTGACCTGCACGAAGCGCTGCTCCATGCCGAACTTCACTGTGTGCCGGCCGTTCACCCAAGTAACGGCGTTGAAGAACTGCGTGGTCTGTTCGTTCTGCGTTCCTACCGACGTGTTGTTCGGGCCAATCGTCAGAAATCCGGTGATGGATTCCGTGGGAAATGAATCGGAAGGAGTCGTGCTGGGCATACCGAGTTTTTGCGGCCAACCTTGTCCGTAGCTGGGATTCGAAAAATCCAATCGGAATAGCAGAGCGTTGGCACGAAACTCATTGATCAGATTGGGCGTGAAGATATGGGTCTCGCTCAGCGCGGTGTTGTAGCGGTTGCGATGATCGGTTCGCGCCAGGCTGTAGGAATCCGCTACGCCGAGTCCATAGCCGGACCCGACCCGCGTCTGCTTGGTGTCGGTGAACCGCACGAATGTGCTATCCGCATCGCTGAATCGATGGTCGAACTTGATGTTAAACGTGCTCTCTTTGGTCGGCGAATTTCCCAGAAATAGCCAGTTGTTTGTATCGGTGTAAGGATCGGCCGCCGGCACGTTGGGCAGCGGAACGTATTTCAACACGTTGAGCGCAACCGGGTCCATACGGCTGGTGGGGACCTTATTTCCGGGGAGCACCGACCGCACATAGCCGTTGCCTTTGGGATTGACTTGCGTTGTAGCCGGGTCGTACACTCCGATCAACGCACCATTCGAATCGCGCGTATTCGAGAAATCTCCCACGCGCTCCAGCGCATTGGGCAAGGTCGCCCGCATGATCGATGGGGCGCTGTAAAGCCATTGCTCATAGCCAGCATAGAAGAATGTCCGGTTGTGGCCGTTGTAGATTTTGGGAATCCACACAGGTCCGCCGACCGTGCCGCCGAACTGGTTATACCGCAGCGGCGGCGTCAACCGTCCGCTGCTATCCGGAACAGTGGAGAACGCGTTGCGCGAATCCAGGGCGTCGTTGCGGAAAAACTCATAAGCGGTCCCGTGAAACTGATTAGTTCCCGACTTAGTAACTACGGTGATCGCTCCGCCGCCGGTGTTACCGTACTCGGCTTTCAGACCATTAGTTTCCACGCGAAACTCTTGCACCGTGTCGGCCTGCGGTGTCACTCCCATTCCCTTCACGTTGTGCAGGTCGGCCGCACCGTCCATGTACACTTGGTTTCCGCCGGCCGGGCCGCCGTTGATGCGGATCGAGCCTACGTCGGAATCGGCAAAGCCGTCGGTTGCCCGCAATCGCGGTACCGCTCCGGCCACGTTTGTGATCAACGAGAAGACATTGCGCCCGTTCAGCGGCAAGTCTTCCACCAGGCGGTTCTCAATCACCGTGCTCAGCGACGACTCCTCTGCCTGCACGCGCAGCACATCGCTCTTGACGGTGACCTCTCCGGCAACTTGACCCAATTCGAGAGTTGCATCGACGCGCCGCCGCTCGGTTACTTCCAACAGAACATTGGTCTGCTGAAATCTCTTGAAACCGGCTGCCGCGATCGAAATCTCATAGTTCCCGGAGGGGACGGACGAAAGCACGTAGGTCCCTTCGCCGGAACTCGAGTTTTTGTACTCTATCCCGGTCGAAAGGTTTCGCGCCGTCACCTCGGCTCCGGCGACTACGCCACCCTGCGGGTCGGTGATTGTTCCGGCGATCGAGGAGCTTGAGGATTGCGCCTGCAAGCGGAAGCCGGCTAGCAGCGCCACAAACAGTGTGAGGATGAAAAATGCGGCGGTTCTTTTCGTCATGGAATAAAATTTGTCCTTACTTGGGAGCGGGCCATTCTTGCATAGAGCGGGTCAGATCTTTTTTCGCCAGCATGCGCGCCAGGACTCCGGCAGCCTCCGCTCGCGACACGGCGCCTTTTTTCGAGACGTCGACTTCCGGATCCATCCCGGTGGCTTGGCGGAGGTATGCTTCGAAATCCTGGCGCGATAGCGTTTGCATCGGAGGCAATCGGATCTCTGACGAGAGAGCGTCCAAGACCTGTTGAAACGCCCCTGGGGTCAGCGATTGATACGGCGCGAATGCTTCTCCGCGCGCTGGACACATCAATCCATGCACGAAGACCATTTGAATGTCGCTCCAGAATCGCACCATTTTGGGAACGTCCGGATAGTCTAGTTTTGTCAGGCGGCACCCGGCATCGAGCAGGACGCGTTGTACGGCGCCGGGATTCACCAGACGCGGTTGAATTCCGTCCATTGCCGCCAGCGCCGCGGCGGCACCGGCGCCTTGGCCAATCAGCATGGCGATCGGCTGCAGCCGCGTGGCGCCGTTGACGAGCCGCGATTGCGACAGGTTTTTTTCAGCCACCATCAAGCCGTCGACCGTCTCCGGAATGAGCACCTGAAGCGGTAGCTGGAATGGGCCTAGCGATGTCATGAAGCCTTGCAGGTCGCTGCGCTGCTCGAGCGATTTCTCCAATGTCTCGTCGCCGTTGCAGCCGTGCAGATCCATAGGATAGTCGCCTACCGCGATCGCCGCGGGATAATTTAGGACAGCCACGGGCGGCATGCCGCTGCGTTGCAACTGCGGTGCTGCATAGGTTCGCATTCCGATCAGGCGCCGGCTCTCGCGAACGTAGGGCATGGGCGGAAATTGCCGCTCGAGCGGCTTGAATGCAGCTGGAATTTCCGGGCAGAAGTTTTCTTCGCGGTTGTACGGCGTGTCGTAGCCGTCTTCATTCGAGATAGCCCATTGAGACTCGCCTAGGTCGTGCTGGACGTAATACAAAAACTGCAGCGTCAGCAGTTTCGCCTGGCACTGGATCGGCTTTCTCCTGGCTCGATCGAGAATGTCGAGCGATGGCGAGAAATCGTTCGCCAGATTGACCCCGGTCTTCGTAATCTTCTCGGGCTCCTCACGCGTATAACTTTCCGGATTGGACGGATCGGGCAAACCGCGGTAGGAGTTGGCTGCCGCGAACGACCGTGGGCGGCCGCCTGGTCCCGCCACTTTTACATCGGCCACGTAGCTTTTGAAACGTGCGAGGACCTCCGGCGTATAGCCGGGCGGCGCGGTCTTCATGACCAATTCCGGCGGCACTCCCTTGGCGTATTTTCGGATGATCGCCGTGTACGTGATGTCCTGCAGGCAGCCTTTGGGATTCGCGTCGTCACTGGTAAACCAACCCAGCCGATAACGCGCCGGCGTCAACGGCAGCACGTCGCCATACTCCGTCGCATCGATCAGCACTTTGCTACGAAACTGCTCGCTGTTCTGGGTTGCAAACCCCGTGACCCGATTGCCCTCGGCCGTAACGTGGACTACCCGGCGGCGCAAGTAGAGATCCAGTACGCGCTTGTGAGCGCCGGGACCCAAAGCACGCCGCGTGTCCTCGATCATTTCTTCGAGGATGGCGCGGCCCACTCCCGGCTCGAAGCAGGTCTTTCTGGCGCTCGAATAACAAGTGCCGACCGACTTGCCGGAACGAGCGTAATGAATCTTGATCCGATCGGAGAATTCGGCATAGATGCCGGAATCCGTATTGAAGCCGGCTTCGTCCATCGTGGAAACTCCGCCGGCGGTCATCTGTCCGCCAATCCAGTCGGTCTCTTCGAGCAGCGCCACGCGGGCCCCCAGCCGGGCCGCCTGCAGTGCGGCCGATACGCCCCCGGCTCCGGCCCCAACCACGACTACGTCATAGTCCAATGGGCTCTTCGAGACCTGCGGGAACGCGGCTAGAGACACGAGGACACAGAGAGCTGCGCCGCGAAGTAACCTCGGATTTCCCATTGCCTCGCAGCTTACCCCGGCGCGGGCGCCGCTAGGGAGGCAAGCGGTGTATGTTAACCGCCAATTATCGGTTAATTGTTCGTGCTAGACTCAGCACAATCCCGGAAACACAGGCGAAAACGCCTACTCGACGTCAATGCTTCAAAACGCACCGGCCCATGGCGGCACGGAGCAGCTCTCCTCCGATCTCGTACTGGAGCAGCTCGAGAGAATCTTGGCGAGCGATATCTTTCACGATTCTCCGGTGCAAAGACGCCTCCTTCGATTCCTTGTGGAGGAGACGCTCGCGGGCAATGAAGAAACCCTGAAAGAGTACACCGTCGGAATCCGCGTTTTCGGACGCAACGAGGACTACGACCCCAAATCCGAATCGATTGTTCGAGTGCAGGCGAGCGTGCTGCGGAAGAAGCTCGCCGCTTACTACGCGGGAGCCGGGCTTGCGGACCAGGTTATTATCAGCCTGCCCAAGGGACACTACGTCCCCGAATTCGAACGGCGCTTGCCGGAGCTTTTGACAATCGCAAGGCCCCATCCAAGGCGCGGTTTTCTTCTATGGCTCGCGGCCGGCGGCGCTGTCCTTTTACTCCTTCTGCTGACGTGGGGCGTGGGCTTGAACCGCTCCCGCCGGGCCAGTTCATCGACGGACAAACCCGACTGGAATACTCATCCGCTCTGGGCCGGCTTCTTTGAGCCCAACTCTTCCACCAAGCTCATCCTGGGCGCGGCAATGTTCTACTACGTGCCGGGCTCGGGCCTGATCGTTCGGGACAATCACGTGCAGATGCCGGATTCGCCGGACACGAAAGCGCGCCTGGCGAAGCTCGAAACCCTGTTCGGTACAAAGTTGATGCCAGCCGAGATTTACACCGGTTTGGGCGACGCTGTGGCCGCCTATTCGATCGGCAATTTCTTCGATCGCGCCGCGCGGAATCTGCCTATCGAATTAAGCCGGCACTCGCGATGGGAGGATTTGGTAACCGGCAACGTCATCATCGTCGCCTCTCTTCGCTTCCGTACTCTTCGCCAGGAGCTTCAGTTTCCGAGCGAGTTTCTGGTTGCCGATGACACGGCCAGGATCAGTTTGATCCACCCACGCCACGGCGAGCGGAAGGATTACGGATCGGAGTTCACTGGCGGCGAGAGCGGCACCGACTACGCTCTTATCTCCGTGTGGCCGGGTACCGTTCCCGGCCGGCATGTGATGACCATTGGCGGTCTCTTCACTTGGGGAACGGCCGGAGCAGCGCATTTCGTGACCAATCCAGAGGACCTTCTGGAACTCAAGAAGAAACTAGAAAGCGATTCCGGCCGCCTGACGAAGAGTCAAGGCCTTCAAATCCTGATTCGTGTTCATGTAAGGGATGGACAACCGATCGGGGAACAGTACATCACGCATCGCTGGCTCCCGTCTTAAGGTCTGGGCGAGTGAATTGCTGCGACAGAACTTGCAGAAGCGAGCGCGCCTGACGGCCCGCGAGGCGCTCGACATCGCCGGTGACGATATGGAAGCTACCCGCAACGAAGTATTTTTCGATATCAATCAGGGCGTCGATGTATTGTTGGGGTACGTCGGCCTGCAGTAGCCCTCCCCGGAGCTGAGCTTCATCGAGCACGGCGAAGCGCAAAGGCTTTCCCGTAATTCCAGAGATGAGTGCCGCGCGTTCCGCTCCAGTCACGGCAACCGGACCGGTTGCGTTGTAGATGGCACCGGCGTGACCCGCGCCCAGGAGAATCCCGGCCGCCGCAGCCGCCACGTCGTCCCGAGACACGAAGGCGACGCGGTTCTCGTCGAGGCCCGGCAAGATCCCCGTGCCGAGCGACATCGCGGTCATCTGAGCAAAGGATTCCGCGTAATAATTCACCCGCAGGATGGTCCAGTGCGGCACCGTCTTGATCAGATGCTGTTCGCCCGTCCAGTAGGCTGCGTACATCTCATGCTCGGCCGCCTCGCGCGTGGCCACGGATGATAAAAGGACGATGTGCTCGACGCCCGCCTTCATCGCGGCGTCGATGGCAGCGACAAAGTGGCGGTCGCGTACGCCAGGGCGCACATCGGCACTGGGAATGATCAGAAGGCGATCGAGGCCGTCATAGGCTTCAAGGAGCGTTTCCGGCCGGTCATAGTCGCCATGCCGCCCTTTTGCGGGGGGCTGAACGGCCGCTGGGGTGCGGGAGACTCCCACCATGTTATGCTCACCGCCCCGCGCCTTCAACTCCGCCATAACCGCTTTGCCGAGTTGGCCGCTCGCACCACTGATACCAATCTCCATTCCGGTCTCCTTTCTATCGTTACGAACAGAATGTTCTCGACTAGGATTACTATGGTCGATATCAAGTAAGTTCGCAAGAACGCACTATTTAGTGCGCCACGAACAAATTGGATCGCGGCCCATACAGGAGTTAGGCAATGGCGACTTCAAAAGCGGGGACGAGGCAGGCGCGCGAGCCGAAGGAAGATCAGTACGCAAAGTGCCGCATCATCTTGGAGGTTCTGGACCGGATCGGAGATAAGTGGACGGTGATGGTGGTCGGCGCGCTGTCCAATGGGCCGCTGCGCTTTAATGCCATCATGCGTGCTATCGAGGGCGTGTCGCACCGAATGCTGACGCTCGCGCTGCGCGCCCTCGAACGCGACGGCCTGGTCAAGCGCACCGTCTATGCGACGATCCCGCCGAAGGTCGAGTACGAGCTGACTGATCTCGGCCGTTCACTGATTGAGCCGCTGCGGACGCTCGGCGCCTGGGTCCTGCGGAACGGCCCGGAAATAGAGGCGGCGCGGGTGCAGTTCGATGCGGCGAAGGCTGGCTCCCGTCTTAATTGAGCTCTCTGATCCAGATGTTTCGAAAGCTGACCGGTTCGCTCTTGTCGCCGTGCGCCTGCAGCTTAATAGGCGCAGTGTCGTACTTTTTATAGAACGGCTTGCCGATATACAGCGTCTCGCCCTTCAACTCGAAGTGATTCTCGACCAACACGCCATTGAACAAGACCGTGACATAAGCGGGAGTTTTGACCGATCCATCGGTATCGAAAGTAGGCGCCGTCCACGCTATGTCGTAGGTCTGCCACTCGCCGGGTTTACGATTCGCATTCGCGAGCGGAATAGCCTGCTTGTAGATGCTGCCGGCCTGGCCGTTGACATAGGTCTTGTTGTTGTAGGAATCGAGAACCTGCAGCTCGTACCCGGCGTCGCCCGGCCCCGTTGAGGCGAGAAACACGCCGCTGTTGCCGCGCGCCTGATCGCTGCCGGTGATGTTCTCGGGAATTTTCCACTCGACGTGGAGCTGGTAGTTCTTGAAGCTCCGCTTGGTTTCGATGTTGCCGACGCCTTTGGTCTTGTTCACCGTCAGCACGCCGTCGGCGACGAGCCATTGTGCCGGCGATTTGTCACGGCTCGACACCCATTCGTCGAGGTTCTTGCCGTCGAACAGCACGATCGCGTCGGAGGGAGGCGTTGTGTTGGTGGCGCCCGGTGTCACGATCTTGGGGACGGGCTCCCATATTTCCGTGTCTTCATGCTTCATCCCGCCAGGGGCGGCCGGCTGTTGCGCGGATACGGGAGCGGCCACGGCAATCAGGGCCGTGAACGCGAAACATTGCAAGAATTCAATGCGCATGATTTTAGATGATCATACATCCAAGCGAGGGAGGAGATCAGGGATTCCCTGCAATACGCCGCCGGCATTTGACATACAGCTCCGCTGCACATACGCTACTTGAGAGATTTATCTTTCGTTAGCCCGGAGGCTCCCATGGCGCCATTGACCACGTTTCTCAGCAGGCTAGTCGGACTCGTCACCCTTCTTGCCGCGCTCGCTCTAGTTACCCACCGGCAAACGACCGTGGAGACGGTAACGGCGATCGTTCACACCCAGCCGCTGCTCTTGATCCTCGGTATCGGGTTTGTGATGGCCGGCCTCGCCATCGTTCTAGGCCACAATGTCTGGTCGGGGGGCGTGCTGCCAGTGCTCGTCACGCTCATCGGTTGGATAACTCTGATTCGTGGCCTGCTGCTGTTGTTCCTCTCCCCAGAGGCAATCGCGGGACTTTTCGAAAGGATCCACTTCGAACAGTTTTTTTATTTGTATATCGCTATTTCACTTGCCGCCGGCGGCTATTTGACTTATGGCGGTTTCCGGCCGACACGCAAGTTCCTTCCATGAAGTGCGTCATAATTATCGCGGCTCTAGCAAGCACATCGTTTCTTGCTTTCTCTCAGACGAGGGGCCGGGCTGAAAATTCTCCGGCAATGCTCGATATGACATTCCCGGAGTTCGGGGCCGCGGCGGCGAAGACAGACATAGCAATTCTTCCGATCGGCTCGATTGAAGAGCATGGCCCGAAGCTGCCCCTTGCGACCGACTCGATCCTAGCAGTGGCGCAGCTCGTCGATGTGCAACGCTACTTGCGGGCCGGCGGGATTGAAGCCATCGTGGGTCCGCCGCTCAACATCGGTATCACCAACGAAGCCGGCGACTGGACGCGCGATGGGACCTAATATGCATCCGGGTAGTCTCACAGTGAGCACAGACACCTTCGTCAGACTATACCTGGACATCCTGCACTCGTTAAGTGATAACGGCTTGCGACGCGTATTCCTCGTTAGCGGGCATCTTGGTGGGCGACACCTAAAGGCAATGGCGCGGATTGCCGAAGAAGCCGCCGGCAAGATAGATGGAATGAAAGTCTATGCCCTTATCGACAGCGAAAGGGTTGAGCAGGTGGGCCTTAGACCAAGCGCGAGTGTGGTTCCAATTGAGCGCGGCCTCAATTTCCAAATGTTGACTCAGTTGCTGGGGCGCGGGACAGAGGCAGCCGCGAGCACGCATGCGGATGGGTGGGAGATCAGTCTGATGCTGCACTACCATCCGGAGATGGTACGGCCCGGATACCAACAACTCCCTGAGGCGCCGTCCTCGCGCTTTTTCGAGGCCATCACTACCGGCGACCCAACCAAGAATCCAGGTGGCATGGGCGGGCTTCCCTTCACCAAGGCTTCGGCGCCGGTTGGCAAAGCAATAGCGGAGTATCGTACCCGCCGCATCGGGGACGCCATCAAATTAGCGTTGCACTGATGAACCTCACAAGTGAGGTTTCGGGCGAGACGCATGAGAACGGCCGGAGTGGGTGTCAGTTTCGTTCGCGCCAGTAAGATACCGCTGAGGAACTGCGATGTCGAAGAAAAGCACCCCGGACCGTGAGAACCTCGGTGAGCCACTCGGTTATTCTCCAGATAGGACCATGAGCTTTACATCCCCCACGCCCTTCCTCTTCGCTCGCTCGCTGCTGCTGAATCCGAGAGCGATGGGAGCACTTGCGCCCAGCTCGCCGAAACTCTCGCAGCTCATGGCATCGCTGGTGGATCCGGCAAACTCTTTGGTGCTGGAGATTGGCGCCGGAACCGGAGCAGTCACGCGCGCGCTTCTCGCAAGGAACGTTCACCCGGACCGTCTGATCATCATCGAGCGCGATCCTTCCCTCGCGGCATTCCTCCGCCACGAATTTCCCGGCGTGCGGGTCCGCTGCGGCGAGGCCGTTCACTTGAGCCGTATCCTTTCCGATGAATCCGCGGGCCGCGTCGATACTGTTGTATCGAGCTTGCCGCTTCGCAATCTTCCCCGCGTGGATCGAATCAGGAACGTACGCGCCATGATCAACGCACTCGCACACGGAGGGCAGCTCATTCAGTACACCTATTTTGCCGGCTGCCCGATCGCTAGTAGCCGGCTTGGCCTTGAGGCCGAGCTCCTTGGCCGCGTCTGGCTAAATCTCCCGCCAGCCTCGGTCTGGCGCTTTACTGTGAAGCGCCCGTTCTCCGCAGCTTAAGCATTCTCGAACGCTCTTCTTAGCAGTCTCACTCCGCGGCGCACCGGCGTTGGCTCAGGTGGAGCGGCCTCTACTCCCAGCCTGGTCTGAAGGCGGGCGCTTACGCAATCTCGGCGAGCGCCGCGGGGTTCAAGACGGTCAGCAAAACCGGCATTGAGGTGCGCATCCAGGATCGGATCGCGGTAGATTTCGATCTTCCGATCGGGACCACTACCAACACGATTACCGTTGAATCCGCCGCACCGGTGCTCGATGCGCAAACGTCGTCGCTCGGCGCGGTGGTGGAAGAAAAGACTACTAGCGCCTGGCACTTCGCCCGGCCAGCAATCGAACGAACGAAATACTTTTGTCGCGAATGGCGCGCGATCGATTCAGAATAGTTATCTTCTCGACGGCGTCGACAACAAGAACAAGATTGTCGGTTTCGATAATTCATCGGCGCAATCTGTCGAGCCAGTCCTTGACTCCGTTCAGGAATTCAAAGTTCAGACCAGCACATTCTCAGCCGAGTTCGGCCAGTCGGCCGGCGCGGTGGTGAATGTCACGACCAAAGCGGGAACAAACCAGTTTCACGGCAGCGCATTCGAGTTCCTGCGGAATTCCTTTCTGGATGCGTCGCCTTATTTCCAGCCCGCACAAACACCCAAGCCACAATTCATTCAAAACCAGTTTGGAGCGACGCTGGGTGGCCGCGTCATCAAGGATCGAACGTTCTTCTTTTTTGGATGGCAGAGCTCGCGCGAGGTGAATGCCGCTCCTCAACTCGCGGCGGTGCCCACCGATGCGCGCATCGGATACCAGGAAACACGCGAGACGCAAAACATCAGCGGCGAGCGCTTGTTCGACCAATACGGCATTATCGGAGCGCCCGATATTGCAACCGTTCTCGGGCTCCCCACATTCGCGATATCAGGTCTCTCGACGATCGGTACTACCGGCCCGGAACGCTGCTGACGCCGGCCACCGGATCTGGGAATTTGCCTATCGACAAGCAGGGCCGCACCATTCAAGTAAATGACAATCTCTCGTGGGTACACGGCCGGCACACCATAAAGTTCGGGTTCGATTTTCAGCAAGTAACTCTTTACGCGAACTCCACGCTCAACGCTCGCCCTGTTTACAATTTTTCGGGGGTCTATACACCGGATCCG
>Ga0193753_10003366_pt1 | contig 11859 bp, 11 predicted proteins | sample H1c2metaG_FD_144925 | JGI IMG/M metagenome (GOLD analysis project Ga0193753, IMG submission 144925) | Soil microbial communities from a riparian zone of the East river system, Colorado, United States - H1c2 | ecosystem: Environmental > Terrestrial > Soil > Riparian zone | place: USA: East... | reverse complement strand
CACCGAGCAGCTGCGCGAACTGTTCGCACACGTACTGCCGCAACGCGTCGCGGCGCTGGCCAATACGCGGGCGGGACATTTCCTCGGGCTGCTGCTGCTGTTCAACCTGGCAATCGGGCTGCTGCTCTCACTGATCTATCACCAGTACGGCGATCTCGCGGCGGCTCAGCAAAAGGTCATCGAGACGACGCTGTGGGTGGTGTTCCTGAGCTTGCTGGTGCTGTCCGGTATCGCAGCGTGGATCATCGTGCTCGCGCATGAAAGCCGGCGCGCCGCTGAAATAGAGTCGGGCCGGCAGACCACGATGCTGATGGATGAGATCGAGGCCCACAAACGTACCGACACGGCGCTGCAGAAAGCCAAGGAAGTGGCGGAAGCGGCCAACCTTGCCAAGACCCGCTACATCGTGGGGCTGAGTCATGAGATCCGCACGCCGCTCAATTCGATCTTCGGCTACGCGCAGTTACTCGAACGCGGAGCTGCGGGCCCATCGGACAATGCTATCCGCGTGATCCGCCGCAGCGCCGAGCACCTGACCAACCTGATCGACGGGTTGCTCGACGTCTCCAAGATCGAGAATGGCCTGTTGCGCCTGAACCGCGACAAGGTTCACTTGGTCGAGTTCCTGGACCAGATAGTCGACATGTTCCGCCTGCAGGCTGCGAGCAAGAACATTGAGTTCCGCTATCAACGTGCAGCGCACTTGCCGGCGCTGGTGCATACCGACGAGAAGCGCCTTCGCCAGATCCTTATCAATCTGCTGTCGAATGCCATCAAATACACGGAGCGTGGCCATGCGAGCCTGGTCGTGCGTTATCGCAATCAGGTCGCCGAACTGGAAGTCTCGGATACCGGCGTTGGTATTCCCGCACAAGACCTGGAGCGTGTCTTCGAACCGTTCGAGCGCGGTCATTCGGCAGCGGTGCGCACCATTCCCGGCACCGGGCTCGGGTTGACCATCACCAAGCTGCTCGCCCAGATCATGGGCGGAGAAATCCTGGTACGCAGCGTCGTCGGCGAGGGGACAACGTTCACGGTGCGAATGCAGTTGTCAGGCGCCACTGCCGCCACAGAGTCGACCACTCTTCCACGCCAGATCAGCGCCTACGCGGGCCGCAGGATCAGCATCCTGCTGATCGACGACGATCCTGCGCACCTCGACATGGTTCAGGCGTTGCTGCGGCCACTGAATTTCGTGGTGTTGACTGCAGCGGACGGACGCGGCGGCATCGAGCTCGCGATGACGGCGAAGCCAGATCTCGCGATGATCGATTTGTCGCTGCCGGACATGACCGGATGGCAGGTGGCGGCGCAACTGCGTGAGGCGACGCAGCTGCCATCGCTGAAGATCGTCATCGTTTCAGCCAATGCGCACGAGTACACTCCGGGCGGTGGCGAGGAGCCGTTGCACGACGGATTCATCATGAAGCCGGTTGAAATGCAGGCGCTGCTGCAGTGTGTGGGCCGCGTGCTCGCGCTCGATTGGATCTACGACGCGGCGCCACGAATCATCACCGACAGCAACTCGGCTGCCGATACACTCCCCGCCGGCTCGCACCATCACGTCGATGACCTGTATCAGCTCGGCCGCATCGGGCACGTCAGGGGCATCCAGGCCAAACTGCGCGAAATGGAAGCGCAGGACGCGGCCAATCAACCATTCGCTGCCCACCTGCGCGGATTGGTGGCGAACTTCGATCTCAAGCGCTACATGAACGTCCTGGAGGCGCTGCGCAAACATGGTTAAAGAATATGGATAGCGAAGCAATGCGCCGCGACACCGTCCTGGTCGTCGACGACACGCCTGAGACACTCGGCTTGCTCACGGATACCCTCGATCACGCGGGTTTTACGGTCCTGATCGCGACCGACGGCGAGAGCGCCCTGGACCTGGTGGACCAGATCACGCCAGACCTCGTGCTGATGGACGCGGTAATGCCGGTAATGAATGGGTTCGAAGCCTGCCGCCGGCTCAAGCGTGAAAAGCTGCTGGTGCATCTGCCGGTGATCTTCATGACGGGGCTGAGCGAAACCGAGCACGTCGTCGAAGGCCTTGCGGCCGGTGGTGTCGACTACGTGACCAAGCCTATTGTCGTCGACGAGCTGATTGCCCGCATTCGCGTGCACCTTGCGAATGCGCGGGTCACCCATGGCACGCGTGCCGCGCTGGATGCCACCGGCCGATTCCTGCTGGCAACGGATCGATCCGGTCGCTTGCTGTGGTGTACGCCAAAGGCGCGACAGCTGCTGGCGGAGCTGTTTCCTGCGCAAAGTGAAGGCGCTGCCGCGCTGCCGGAATCGGTGATCGGACAACTGCTGCAGCTGCGGCAGGAGACGTCGAACTCCGTAGCACGATCGCTGCTGCAGATCGGCGGGCGTCGCCTGGAAATCACGGTCCTGAGTCCCATCGGTCCGGATGAGCTGCTGTTCCGCCTGACTGAGGTCGGCACCGCAGGCGACGAGCAACTGCTGCAGCAGACGCTGTCACTGACCTCGCGCGAATCTGAAGTGCTGCTGTGGATCAGCCGCGGCAAGTCGAATCGCGAAATCGGCGAGATCCTGACGATCAGCCCACGCACCGTGAACAAACACCTGGAGCAGATCTTCGTGAAGATGGGTGTGGAAAACCGTGCGTCAGCCGCTGCTCGCGCGGTGCGGGCACTAGCCAGATAGGCGCGGCCTTGCTACTGCCGCAGCATGCCCTGCTTCTCGATGAAGCGGATTACCTCATCGAGTCCCTGGCCGGTCTTGAGATTGGTGAATACGAACGGCCGCTCGCCGCGCATCTTGCGGGCATCGCGGTCCATCACTTCCAGCGACGCGCCGACGTGCGGCGCCAGGTCGATCTTGTTGATGATGAGCAGGTCCGACCGCATGATTCCCGGGCCGCCTTTGCGCGGGATCTTGTCCCCGGCGGCAACGTCGATCACATAGAGCGTGAGGTCGGAAAGCTCCGGGCTGAAAGTGGCCGCAAGATTGTCGCCGCCACTTTCGACGATGATCATGTCCAGGTCGGTGAATTCGCGCATCAGGCTGTCGATAGCCGCCAGGTTCATCGATGCATCCTCGCGGATCGCCGTGTGCGGACAACCCCCGGTTTCAACGCCGCGGATGCGTTCGGCCGGCAGCGCCTCGCTGCGAATCAGGAATTCGCAGTCTTCTTTCGTATAGATGTCGTTGGTGACGACGGCGATATCGAACGTGCCGCGCATACGCTTGCACAAGGAATCCACCAGCGCCGTCTTCCCCGACCCGACCGGGCCGCCGACACCGACGCGCAGGACATCTGACTTTTGCATCATTACGGCTTGGCCTCATTGGAGATTGCCCGCATCATACGACGCACTCGCAAACCCACCTACATGCGTCAAATGACTTATGCGACACCTTCAGACAATCGGTCCAAACTACCGCATGCGTCCGTCCAGTAAAGCCTTGCCGCGACTGATCGCGGCTCTTTGTGCGGCAACGCCCCTGGCGGCTCTCGCCCACACCGGCACGGGACACGTCGTCGGCTTTCTGCAAGGCGTCGCTCATCCCTTCACCGGCATCGATCACATGCTGGCCATGGTTGCCGTCGGATTGCTGGCGGGACGCCTTGGCGGCCGTGCAACCTGGCTCGTGCCAGCAAGCTTTATGTCAGTGATGGCCGTGGGCGCCTTGCTCGGCATGGCGCGCGTCGCGGTCCCCTTCGTGGAAATCGGCATCGCAGGGTCGATCCTGGCATTCGGCTTGGCTCTCGCCAGCGGTCGCGACATGACTGTGCCGGCAACGATGGCGCTGGTTGGATTCTTTGCGCTGTTTCACGGGCATGCGCACGGAGCGGAGGCCGCGCACGATATTGCGAGCGTAAGTTACGAAGCGGGCCTGCTCATCGCCAGCGCAATGCTGCATGCGCTTGGTGTCTTCCTTGCACTGGCCGCAAACCGGCACACGCACATCGGAGGCCGGCCATTATTGCGATCGACCGGCGGGATCCTCGTGTTGGCCGGAGTCGGTGTGCTCGCGGGTTTGATCTAGCGGGCAAAAGCCCCGCCACCAAGTGGTGTGCCCGCAGGCGACAGACATCAAGCGTGCGAGAAAGATCGTTGCTGAGCTGAAGGAGTAACTTATGGCCAAGAAACGAACCGTCCGAAAGGAAGCTTTTACGCGCTGGGGTGCCGTCGACCACCTCAAAAGCGAGAAAGACGTCGCGGCCTATCTGGAGGCGGCAATGGCGCGCCTTAGCGATATCGCCTCATACATTGCAGCCGTGCTCGGCGATATCGCTAAGGCGCGGGCATCATGGCTTTGGCGGAGTCTGCGGGCATGACGCGCGCAGGGCTTTACAAAGCACTGTCCGAAGGAGGCAATCCAAGCTTTGCGACGGTACTCAAAATCACGCGGGCGCTAGGCTCAAATTGACGCCGCAGGTTGCATGAGAAGGTCAACCCTAGATCAAGCTAGATGCCGGGTAAGTGCTTGTATTTGGCGGAAGCGGTGAGATTCGAACTCACGGAGGAGTTACCCCCTCGCTAGTTTTCAAGACTAGTGCCTTAAACCGCTCGGCCACGCTTCCACATTACATTCAGTAACAATTGCCCGCGCAATCCGCTCCTGACAGCGGCCTTCGAGCGGGGGCGGCTATTCTCTACAATTCACTGTGGCTAAACAAGGAGTTGGCTGAACTTGAAAGGCCCGTGAAGGTCCATATCTTGGTATAGTCGGCGCACTGGTTCGCCGTTCATTGTTTGCAGGAGATATCGATGGCTCGACTTCCCGCTACTGTCGTCAGCACTGCTACGGCCCGGCCCTCCGCGCTGACGAGCAACAAGGTACTGCGTAATACGTATCTGTTGCTGGGCGCAACGCTTGGGTTCAGCGCCGTGACTGCCGCTATTTCCATGGCGGTCAACTTTCCGCACCTGGGGCTGCTGACATTGGTTGGTTACTTCGGCCTGCTGTTCGCGGTGAACAAGACCAAGGAAAGCTCCTGGGGAATCCTGTGGATCTTCGCGTTGACCGGCTTCATGGGCTTGACGCTCGGCCCCATCCTCAACATGTATCTGAAGTTCCTGCCGGACGGCCACCAGGTGATCCTGACCGCGCTGGGCACGACGGCTGCTGCCTTCCTCGGCTTGTCCGCTTACGCAGTGAAGAGTGAGAAGGATTTCAGTTTCCTGGGTGGATTTCTGTTCGTCGGCGTATGGGGCGCATTCATCCTTGGACTGATCGCGTTCTTCTTCCACCTGCCGCTGCTGTCAGTGATCGTCTCTGGCATGTTCCTGGTGGTGAGCAGCGGGCTGATCCTGTTCCAGACCAGCAATATCATCCGCGGCGGTGAAACCAACTACATCATGGCGACGGTTACGCTGTATGTGAGCATCTACAACATGTTCATCAGCCTGCTGAACATTCTTGGTTTCGCGTCGAACCGGAACTGAGAACATTTCGCCGGCGAAGGTCCGGAAATAACAAAGGGCGCTACGGAACCGTGGCGCCCTTTTTGTTTGCCCGTCATTCCCGCGAAGGCGGGAACCTAGGCTTTTCGTCCAGCGGTTCCAGAAAAAGCCTGGGTTCCCGCCTACGCGGGAATGACGACCTGGACACCACCCATGTACGCCTTTAACACTTCCGGCACTTCGATGCTGCCATCCGCCTGCTGATAGTTCTCCACGACTGCCACCAGTGCGCGGCCGGCCGCGACGCCTGAGCCGTTCAAGGTGTGCAGAGGCTCGGGCTTGCCGGTTTCCGGGTTGCGCCAGCGGGCCTGCATGCGGCGCGCCTGGAACGCTTCGAAATTCGAGCACGAGGAAATCTCGCGATACGCCTGCTGCCCCGGCAGCCAGACTTCCAGGTCGTAGGTCTTCGAGGATCCGAAACCGACGTCGCCCGAGCACAGCGCCACCGTGCGGTACGGCAGGTTCAGGCGCTTCAAGACTTCCTCCGCGTTCTTCGTGAGCAGTTCGTGCTCCGTGGCGGAGTCCTGCGGCCGGACGATGTGCACGAGTTCGACCTTCTCGAACTGATGCTGCCGGATCATGCCGCGGGTGTCTTTGCCGTAGGAGCCCGCCTCTGAACGGAAGCAAGGCGTGTGAGCCACATATCGCAGCGGCAGAGCTTCTGCTGTACCTGATTCCTACCGCACGATATTGGTCACCGGAACTTCGGCGGTAGGAATCAGGTACAGGCCGGACTCTCCCTTCACCGCGAACAGGTCCGCTTCGAATTTCGGCAGATTGCCGGTGCCCGTCAACGCGGCGGCATTCACGAGGTACGGCACATACACTTCGCTGTAGCCGTGCTCGCCAGTGTGCAGATCGAGCATAAACTGGATGAGGGCACGCTGCAGTCTCGCGAGACCTCCTTTCAATACTGTGAAACGAGCGCCGGCAATCTTGCCGCCGGCAGCAAAATCCATCTGGCCAAGCTTCTCGCCCAGCTCGACATGGTCGCGGGGTTTGAAATCGAACTTGCGCGGGTCGCCCCAGCGCCGCACTTCGATGTTGGAATGTTCGTCGCGGCCGGTGGGAACGCTGTCCTGCAGCAGGTTGGGAATACCGAGCACGATCTGATCGAGCTCGCCCTGCACCGCCGACAGTTCCCCCTCGACCTTCGCCAGCTCCGCGCCCAGCGACTCCACCTGCCGCAGCAACGGGGCGATGTCCTGCCCCTGCGCCTTCGCCTTGCCCACAGTCTTGGCGTGCACGTTGCGTTCGTTGCGCAACTCATCCGCACGAACCTGCCACTTCTTGCGTGTCTCCTCCAGCGAGTTCAGCCGGGCAACGTCCAGGGTGAAGCCACGGCGTGCAAGGTTGGCGGCTACAGCGGCGGGGTCGGAGCGGAGTAGTTTTGGATCGAGCATGCGTAGGGAACGAAGTGGCTGGTGACTCGTGGCTGGTGACTAGTGTAACGGAGCCCTCGCCCTTGGTCTCTTGCTAGTCACCAGCCACGAGCCACCAATCACTTCTTCCTTCTCTCCAACGCCTGGGCAATCTTGATCTCCAGGCCCCGCGGTGCGGGACGATAATACTGGCGAGGTTCCATGGCGTCTGGAAAGTACTTCTCACCGGCGGCGTAGGCATCGGGTTCGTTGTGCGCGTAGCGATAGTCCTTGCCGTAGCCAAGCTGCTTCATCAGCCGCGTGGGGGCGTTGCGTAGATGCAAGGGTACATCGAGCGAACCCTGGCTCTTCGCGTCCTCCATGGCTTCGCCGAATGCCACATACACTGCATTGCTCTTGGCCGCGATGGCGAGAAAGACAACAGCTTGCGCTATGGCGAGCTCGCCTTCCGGCGTACCCAGGCGATCGTAGATTTCGCATGCTTCCAGCGCCAGCGTCAGGCCACGAGGATCGGCATTGCCGATGTCTTCCGATGCCATGCGCAACACGCGCCGTGCTACGTAGCGGGGATCGCAGCCGCCATCCAGCATGCGGCAAAGCCAATACAGAGCGGCGTCAGGATCGCTGCCGCGAACCGACTTGTGCAACGCAGAGATCTGGTCGTAGAAGGCCTCGCCCTGCTTGTCGAAGCGCCGCAAGCCGCCGGTTGCGACTTCCACCGCGATGGCCGTTGTGATCACCGGCGGTTCCGCAGCACCTGCGAGGTCGATTGCCAGTTCAAGCATGTTCAGTCCACGACGGGCATCGCCATCTGCCGCGCGCGCGATGCCATCGATGACGCCCGCTTCGACCTGCACCTGCGTTCCTGATTCCTGGATGGCGCGCGCGAGTGCCCGATCCAGCACCTGACGAAGGTCGTCCTCTGTCAGTGCCCGCAGAACGTAAACGCGCGCACGCGAGAGCAACGCGTTGTTCAATTCGAATGAAGGATTCTCCGTGGTTGCGCCGATGAAGACGAAGGTGCCGTCTTCCACCCATGGCAGAAATGCATCCTGCTGCGACTTGTTGAAGCGATGCACTTCGTCGAGGAACAGGACGGTGCGGCGGGCCGCTTCCTTCCGCGCTGTCTGCGCCCGCTCCGCAGCGGCACGGATATCCTTGACGCCGGCCATCACCGCGGAGAGTGCAATGAACTGGGCGTCGCAGGTCTGCGCTACCAACCGAGCCAGCGTGGTTTTGCCGGTGCCAGGCGGTCCCCAGAGAATCATCGAATGCAGCTGGCCGCCTTCGAGCATGCGCCGCAGCGGCTTGCCGGGACCAAGCAGATGAGCCTGCCCAGCGTATTCGCCGAGTGTCAGTGGACGCACCCGGTCGGCGAGCGGCCGACCCGCGTCTTCAATCGCGTCTGGCTGTGTCACGGCCGCGAGTCCAGCCATCGATCCATTGCGCCCAGCCGCCCAGGCCAACCAATGCCAGCGCAATGCCGACAGCGATCCCTATGGTGTTGGCTATCACGTCGTGCACATCACCCTCTCGCCCCATATGCATCCCCGCCTGTGCGAACTCGACTGCCACACCCATGAGGAACAGCCCGAGCGCGATCACCCAGTACCGCGAGCGCGGATACAGACCGGCAAACCACAGAGTGAGCAGAACGTAAGCACCTGAATGCTCCCACTTGTCGCCGATACCGACATCGGGAATATCCCGCGCCGGCAGCAGGCACACGATGATCGCTGCGACAATCACGACGCAACTGAGCACCCGCCACGATCGTGCGTGCCGTACCGACAGCATGGTGTTCAGTGTTTTTCCGTCGGCGTGCCGGGGCTGGGTTTCGCAGGAGCGGCAGCGTCCGCCGCGTCGCCGATAACGTCGGCTCCCGGCGGCACCTTGAAGGTGAAACGCGCCGGATCCAGCTGCGGATTGCGTTCGACGTGGTTGAACTCCAGCAGCGTCTTCTGTCCCAGCTTGTCGCCCAGTTGCATGTACTTCAGATCCTCGCCGCTGAACCCGAGCCGGACCCATTTGAAATCCGTGTCCGAACTCTTCGGTTCCAGCTGCACCCATTCAATCAAACCATCCTGCACCGTTTGCGTGACAGTGAAGTTATCCGCGAGGTTGCCCTGGCCGCTGAGCAGCATGGCGGGCGTCGCCGAAATCGATTCGTCCAGGTGCCTTACCGTGACCTGCTCCAGATCGGTGTCATAGAGCCAGATGCGCGTACCGTCCGCGACGATGAGCTGCTTGTACGGATCCGTGTAATCCCAACGGAAACGGTTTGGCCGGCTGATTGCCAGTGTGCCGTTCGACTCCGAGGTGACGGCGCCTTTGCTGTCGGACAACGTTTGATGGAACTGCGCCTGCAATCCCTGCATGCCGGTGAGGAAGCGCTGGACGCGCTGCAGCCCCGCCTCTTTGGGCGCCGCCGCACCGAAAGACGAAGCCGACACCAGCAGCGCCAGCATGCCCGCAAGGGCGCGATGGATCTTCATGAAGCCCTATTCTTCCGGCGGTGGAGGTGCAAGCACCTCGCGCGCGCCGTTCGACTGCAATGGACCGACGATACCAGCCGCTTCCATGGTTTCGATCATGCGCGCCGAACGGTTGTAACCGATCTTGAGGCGGCGCTGGACACCGGAAATCGAAGCCTTGCGGCTCTCCACGACGATGCGCACTGCCTGGTCGTATAGCGGATCCTGCTCGCCTTCGGCGTCCCCGCCTTCGCCACCTTCACCCGGCCCGTTGGAAATGCCGGGAATGGTACCGGTCGGTCCTTCCAGGATCGCCTGCACGTAAACCGGTGGACCGGAGCCTTTCAACGCACCGACGACGCGATGAACTTCCGCGTCCGATACGAACGCGCCGTGTACGCGCACGGGAATGGAAGTGCCCGGCTGCAGGAACAGCATGTCGCCGTGGCCGAGCAATTGTTCCGCGCCCCCTTGGTCGAGGATCGTGCGCGAGTCGACTTTGGCGGACACCTGGAAGGCGATCCGGGTCGGGATGTTCGCCTTGATGAGGCCGGTGATCACATCCACGGACGGACGCTGAGTGGCCAGGATCAGGTGAATGCCTGAAGCGCGTGCCTTCTGTGCCAGCCGCAAGCTCATCGACGATGACGACGATGAACGGCAGCGATTCGAGGAAAGGTATTTGTTCCGGTGTCGCCTCGGGCCCGAGAAACTTCATCAGCAGCGGGTCGCGGATCGGCTGGCCCGCTTCCTGCGCTTCCTTCAGCTTGCGATTGAAGCCTGCAAGGTTGCGCACGCCAAGCGCAGCCATGAGCTGGTAGCGCCGTTCCATCTCGGCAACACACCAGCGCAGCGCGTTCGCCGCTTCCTTCATGTCGGTAACCACGGGCGCAAGCAGATGCGGGATGCCTTCGTATACCGATAGCTCCAGCATCTTCGGATCGATCATGATCAGGCGCACGTGCTCGGCCGTCGCCTTGTAAAGCAGCGACAGCACCATCGCGTTCACCGCCGTGGATTTACCAGAGCCGGTAGTACCGCCCACCAGCAGGTGCGGCATGCGAGCCAGGTCTGCGACCACCGGTGCTCCACCGATGTCCTTGCCCAGCACCAGCGCCAGCGACGAAGTCATTTCGTCGTAAGTCTTGGACTTGATCATCTCCCCGAGAGTGACGAGCTCGCGTTTCTCGTTGGGAATCTCCAGGCCCACCGTGGATTTGCCGGGAATGATCTCGACGATGCGCACGCTGATCACCGAGAGTGCACGCGCCACGTCCTTCGCCAGGTTGCTGATCTGGCTGACCTTCACACCGGGCGCCGGACGCAATTCGAAGCGCGTGATGACAGGCCCGGGATGCACTTCGACCACTTCGGCTTCGACACCGAAATCGCGCAGCTTCAGCTCCACGAGCCGCGACATCGCCTCGAGCGCGTCCGCGGAATAACCGACCTGCTGCTGCGGCGGATCGTCCAGCAACGATAGTGGCGGCAGTTCCTTCGACGCCGGCCGTTCGAACATGGCGACCTGGCGTTCCTTCTCGTGCCGCTCGCTCCTCTCGACTTTGGGCACCACCGGCTCGATCTTGGGCGGCGGCCGGCTGGCCACCCGCCGCTGTTCTTCGCGGATCACTTCGCTGCGCGCCTCCTTCACGGTGCGCCCAGCTTTGATCTCGCGGGCATCGGTAATCTTGCCGGTAGCCCATTCGATGGCCTGCAACGTCGCACGGCCGGTGCGGTCCATGATGGCAATCCAGGAGACGCCGATGAACAGCGAAACTCCCGCGAGCCACAGAGCCAGCAGCAACAGCGTTGCGCCCAGGAAGCTGAGGCTGCTTTGCAAGCCGTGGCCTACGAACGAACCGAGCACGCCGCCCGCCGAACTTGGGTAGCTGTCGGCGGTGAAATGCAGACTCGCGAGACCGCAACTGGTCAGCAGCGTGATGAAAAAACCCGCCCCCCGAAACGCCAGCGTCGCGCGGCTGGGCGAATCCTGTTTCGCGCGATCCTCGTAGAGCAGCCAACCAGCGAAACCGATCATGACCGGGAATAGAAACGAAGGCGCGCCGAACAGCAGCACCAGCAGTCCCGACAGATGCGCGCCGAACGGACCGATGACGTTGGCGACGGGGCCAGGCTCACCGGTGGTGGCGAACGAAGGATCGCTGTTGTGATAGCTCAGTAGCGCCGCGAGCACGATCAGCGCGAGCGCACCGAACACCCATAGCGCACCCTCGCGCAGCGAACGAACCACCGTCGGCCCAAGCCGCATGCTGTTACGTGTTTCCGCCGTCGTTGCCAATGCCCGGATGCCTCGAAAAGAAGAGCAGTGAGAGGATTAAGATTAGTCTATAAACGATTGATAGCAAAGCGTAAATGCTGCCAACCCGCAGCTACCCTGCCGGCGGCAAGTCAGTTCTTACGCAAACTCATCAATCGGTGGGATTGAAGCAGTCTATTTTGCCGCAACCAGCTTCATTCCTTACCATCTGCGCCGCGCCATGCCCGGCCTGGGTTACGCAGGCCGGCAGGATTGCGTCTGCGTGAGCGCGCGACTGGACATCG
>Ga0193753_10003365_pt1 | contig 11862 bp, 12 predicted proteins | sample H1c2metaG_FD_144925 | JGI IMG/M metagenome (GOLD analysis project Ga0193753, IMG submission 144925) | Soil microbial communities from a riparian zone of the East river system, Colorado, United States - H1c2 | ecosystem: Environmental > Terrestrial > Soil > Riparian zone | place: USA: East... | reverse complement strand
AAGCGTATGTAGAGTTTTTCGCGCTTACGGTGATAGAGGTAAAGCAGTGTATCCCTGACGCCGACAAGGATGAACTTGAAAAAATAGGAGAGAAAATGCCGGAGGCTGTCGCGCTGGTATCCCATGGTGCTGCTGGTATCCTCGGGCATATTATTTTCGATGTGATGCATGCCGAGATGATGGCTGAAGTAACCCTCGGGTGCATGACCGAACAGGGGACATACGATCCAGGTGATATAGGAATGGATCCATTGGTATGGTTTCTTGAAACATTTGCGGTGGCAGATACAATGAAGCATCAACCCGAACCGGCCCTTGTAGTAGAATTGTGAAATATAGAAATAGGGGATGGCGACAAGCCACCAATACCAGCCTTTCAACAACTGTGTGAATAAGATGATTGCAGTGGAAACGACCAGCAAATGGACAGTGGTAAGGACATAGACAAATGGCAGGTCCCGTTTATCATTCATGATACGGAGCCAAAGCTTTTCATAGCAGTTATACTTCTCCTTTGGGATGTACACGGGGTCTGTAAGCGCCGTCAATGTTTTCATAACAAATATTGCAGTAATGTACCGCCAATCCGGTAATGCAATATTATAAACAATTGTGCCAGGACGTGTTTGTAAGAAACGAATTATTTGGGCTTGTATTTCGCCTCGTCCAATATGCGTTTGGGCGTGGCCTGCATCACCTCTTCGGGCTTCAGGCTGCTGTTCTTTTCGGCAAATGCCTTCACGATCTGCCACCCGATCCATTGTCCCAGGTTGCCCGGCGATAGATCCTGGTCGAAGTTTTGAGTAAAGGGCGCCTCGCCGATATAATTCTGCACCGTTGCGGGGTTGTTGGAGTAGAGGTCTTCGTTCTTAAGGATGTAACTCCAGATCAGTCCCTCATTTGCCGATGCCCATTCCAGTTGCTGCTGTTTATAACCTGTCTTAATGGAATCAGGGACTTCGGGAAGGAACTTATCCAGCAACCACCATTGTTTTCCTTTTTCGATCATCTGCTCAACCAGCGGCCGGGAATTGCTCTTATCGGGAAAGAGATCGTCGACCACGAGGCGGATGATATCGGAGATGATATATTCTTTGGAGAACCTGCGGCTGCGATAGAGGGGCGCCACATTGTTTACGAAGTACTGGTCATGATATAGCGAGAAATCCTGGCCCAGGTAAAATTGAAGGCTGATGCCCAGGAAATCGGGGCCAATGAAATCGGGGGTGTAATCGCCACTCGCCATTCTTGCGAAGTCTTCCCTTGAATTCATGGGGCCGAGTACGGGGAGGATCATGGAAGGTGTCTTATACGAGGGGAAATAATGCTTGACGTAGCGAAAGGCCTCTTCCACCTGTTTTTTCACCGGGTCGAAATTCGCGTAGATGCGGTGAGATGAATCGTAGATAGGTTTGTAGAGGCGGTAATAGGTATTGATGGCTGACCGGTCCGTAATGCCGACGATATTCTGGAGAAAGGTATTGAGGAAAAACGGGTACTTACGGCTTAACTCATTCATGCTATTGTCAAGCTGGTTAGTATCGATGGAGAAGAAATCCTGGTCGAAGCGTTCCACCTTCATGGAAATATTGACGCCTGATACATCGGGGATATTCTTCTTTCCCTTGCAGGCGGTGAAGATGACCACCACGAAAAGGAAGGGGACGATTTTTTTCATAGCCATGGTTAACGCGCCTGCTTTTAAAATGTTGTACAGGCGAATGTAGGCAAGAAAACATTAGCTTAAATTTGCAGTATGAAGATCGCACTCGCGCAGCAAAATTATCATATTGGGAATTTCGAGGAGAACACCCGTAAGATCATCGAGGGAATACGGTGGGCGAAGGGCCAGGGAGCGGAGCTTGTGGTATTTTCGGAATTGTGCGTCTGCGGCTACCCGCCGAGGGATTTCCTGGAGTTCAACGATTTCATCATAAAATGTTACGACGCCATCGACCTGATAAAGGAGGAGGCGGATACGATCGGCGTGTTGATCGGAGCCCCGGCCCGCAACCTCGAGAAGGACGGTAAGGATCTTTTCAATGCGGCCTTCTTACTTTATGAAAAAGAGGTGAAGGCGGAGATACACAAGACCCTGCTCCCTAACTACGATGTGTTTGATGAATACCGGTACTTCGAACCGGCCTATGAATGGAAGGTCATGGAATTCAAAGGAAGGAAACTGGCCGTGACCATCTGCGAGGATATCTGGAACATGGGCGATAACCCTCTATACCGGGTGACGCCGATGGAAAAATTGGCGCCGCAGCAGCCAGATGTGATGATCAATATCTCCGCTTCGCCTTACAACTATGCCCAGGATATCGTGCGGAACAGTATAGTAAGGGCGCATACCCTCAAGTACCGGTTGCCGATGCTGTATTGCAATACTGTCGGCTCACAGACTGAGATCGTATTCGATGGGGGTAGCCTGGTCTATGATAAGAATGGCAAGAAGATAATGGAGATGAAATATTTCGAAGAGGATTACCAGGTCTTCGAGTTGGAGGCGCTAGTGCGGCCGGATGGAGAACAGGAGAAAAGACCGGCAGAAGTAAAGGAGGAGGCGGTGTACTTTTCTTCGGCCGATGTCGGTGTTGGAGAGGATACGATCCGTTACCTGACCAACGAAAAGAATATCGAGGAGATCTATCATGCTCTTGTTCTTGGGATCCGCGACTACTTCTACAAGATGGGGTTCACCAAGGCGATCCTCGGCGCCTCCGGCGGTATCGACAGCGCGGTTACCCAGGCGTTGGCCGTTGCGGCCCTGGGAAAGGAGAATGTAAGAGCGATATTAATGCCATCTCCTTATTCTACTTCGCATTCGGTAAGCGATGCGGAATTGCTGAGCAAGAACCTCGGCAATCCATATGATATCATTGCCATCAAAGAGGTGTATGAGAGTTTCCTGGGGACGTTGAAGCCGCTGTTCAAGGACCTTCCTTTCAGCGTGGCGGAAGAGAATATCCAGAGCAGGACGCGGGGCAACCTGCTGATGGCGATGGCCAATAAGTTCGGATACATCCTGCTTAATACTTCCAATAAAAGTGAGTTGGCAACGGGATATGGCACGCTCTACGGCGATATGGCGGGAGGCATCGGGGTACTCGGCGATCTCTACAAGATGCAGGTATTCGCGCTGGCCGGCTATATCAATAAGAAGAAGGAGATCATTCCTTCCAACATCATAACGAAGCCGCCATCCGCTGAATTGCGACCGAATCAAAAGGATAGCGATAGCCTCCCCGAATACGATATCCTCGACCGGGTACTATATGAATATATTGAAAGAAGGAACGGACCGAGGGAGATCATTGCGCTCGGTTATGATCCTGTGCTCGTGACACGCGTGCTGAGGCTTGTCAATACGAATGAATATAAGCGAAACCAGTTCTGTCCCATCATACGCATCAGCAGTAAGGCATTCGGCGTAGGAAGACGGGTCCCTATCGTGGGTAAATATCTTTCCTGATCAATGCACGAACGTCACTACGGCATTTTGCGTGGAGCCGGAGACGGAGATGTCCTGCGACACTACGAGTGTGCTTTCACTCAGGCTCACGATGGTAAAGGTGCTGCTACCGCCGGTGAACAGGATAGTGGAGACATTCAATACGGTCTCGTTCGACTGGAAGGTCCATGTGAAAGGAGTGCTCTGCTGAGCGTTGACATCGCACTTGCTCCCGCCTTCGTCGGCTATTCCCGTGCCATTGGCGGCAAGTGTTACGGTATTATCTTTCTCGCAGGCCTTTAAGAAGGCGGAAACGGAAGCCCCACCGACCTTTGCATCGCTGAATTTCCAGGTCGATTGAGTTATTAATTCGGTATTGGTCTTCGCAGTAGAGTCATCGTCGTTGTCTTTACTACACTGGGTCAGCGAGAATAGAGATCCCAGGAGCAAAAGCGATAAGTAGGTTCGTTGTTTTTGCATAGAAAAGGATTTAACAGGTAAAAATAGTTTTTGTTTTTTGGCGTTACAAGGTAGAAATACTTGAAAAAAACGAGGTATTTTCAGGTTATACTGATATCGGCAAATATTTTGCTTTAATGCAAGTCGTATTTTGTGTTACCATAAATCAAGCCAATGTTAAAAACCGCAGATGACATCCGCCAGTTAAACGAACGCATCAGCCACGCTGGTCAGTTTACCGATAAATTAAGAGAAGAGGTCAGCCATGTTATCGTCGGGCAGAGTCATATGCTCGACCGGTTGCTGATTGGACTCCTGAGCAATGGGCACATCCTGCTCGAGGGTGTTCCGGGGCTTGCAAAGACGCTTACCATCAAGTCGCTTTCGCAGGCTATCCGCGCCAATTTCAGCCGGATCCAGTTTACACCGGATCTGCTACCTGCCGATGTGATCGGGACATTGATCTATAATCAGCAGAAGAACGAATTCGTGGTGAGAAAGGGCCCCATTTTCGCGAATTTCATATTGGCCGATGAGATCAACCGGGCACCTGCGAAGGTTCAGTCCGCGTTGCTCGAAGCCATGCAGGAGAAACAGGTTACGATCGGCGATACCACCTATAAACTTGATGAACCCTTCCTGGTATTGGCAACTCAAAACCCGTTGGAGCAGGAAGGAACCTACCCTCTGCCCGAGGCGCAGGTTGACCGTTTCCTGATGAAAGTAGTGGTGGATTATCCCAAGATGCATGAAGAGCAGATCATCCTTCGCAAGAGCGTTCAGACAGATGGCTTCCTGCCGATCAAGCAGGTGGTCTCCGTGCAGGAAGTGACCAATGCCAAGGAACTAACGCGCCAGATATACATGGATGAAAAGATCGAGCAGTATATTCTCGATATAGTATTCGCAACGAGAACGCCTGAGAAGTACCAGTTGGAGAAACTGAAACCGCTGATCTCTTATGGCGCTTCACCGAGAGGAAGCATCAATCTTGCAATAGCGGCGAAGGCTCAGGCCTTCCTCAACAAGAGAGGATTCGTTATTCCCGAAGATGTACGCAGTATCTGCAATGATGTATTGAGACACCGGCTTGGTCTTACCTACGAGGCGGAGGCGGAGAATGTGAAGGTGGAAGATATCATCGAGGATATTTTGAAGAAGGTGAATGTGCCGTGAGGAGTGCGGGGAATTAGGAACTAGGAATTGGGAATTGGTTTTCTCACGAACAGAAACTGTTCGATTGTAGGGGGCTATTCACGATTGCCGATTCACGTTTAGGTTGATAAGTTGAAAGAAAGTCATTATTAATGTTGACCACAGCTGAAATAATTAAGAAGGTAAGGGCGCTTGAGATCAAAAGCAAGAAGCTCGCCAGTGATCTTTTCACAGGTGAGTATCATAGTGCCTTCAAGGGAAAGGGTATGTCGTTCAAGGAAGTGAGAGAGTATGCGCCGGGAGACGATATCCGCTTCATCGACTGGAACGTCTCGGCGCGATTCGGGCATCCGTTTAGCAAGGTGTTCGAGGAGGAACGTGAACTGACCGTCATGCTGCTGGTCGATATCAGCGCGAGTTCACTATTCGGTACGGTATACGCCACCAAGCGCGATATCATCACCGAAATTGGCGCTGTGCTGAGTTTTTCCGCGGTGAATAATGCGGATAAGATCGGCGTGATCTTCTATAGCGATAAGGTAGAAGCCTATCTTCCTCCCAAGAAAGGAAGACAACAGGCACTGTATATTGTCCGTGAGTTGCTAAGCAAGCAGCCGACAGGTAAGGGCACACAGGTGGCCAGCGCCCTGCGCTATTTTAATAATTGTACGAAGCAGAAGAGCATTGCATTTATCCTGAGCGATTTTCTTGACGCCAACTACGAGGACGCCTTAAGGATAGCGGGAAAGAAGCATGACGTGATAGGGATAAAGATATATGACAAGATGGATATGGAATTACCCGACGCGGGATTGTTGCAGGTACAGGATGCGGAATCCGGCGCTACCAAATGGGTGGACAGCGGAAACGCATTCGTACGGCAGAGCTACCAGGAAGAATTCTTCCGCATCACCGATTACAGTACACAGGCTTTTAAGAAAGCCGGTTGCGATCTGTTACATGTGAGGACTGGCGATGATTATGTCCGCGTGCTACAACGATTCTTTCTTAGCCGAAATAAGTGAACCACCTGACTGAATGACTAAAAGGATCTTTTATAACACCACCGTTACTCTTGTATTCCTCTGTCTCACTCTCTGCGCATCGGCGCAGGCGAAGACGACAGTGAAGGCCACCGTAGACAAATCGAAGATCCTGATCGGCGAACCCATAGTATTACGGGTAGAGGCGGATATTCCCAATGATGAGCCCATCCGCTTCTTTGACCTCGACTCCCTGCCACATTTCGAATTCCTTTCCAGGCAAAAGATCGACACCTCCAATACCAATAGTGGCACCGTTTTGTCGCAGGTGATGCAGATCACCAGCTTCGACTCCGGTCATTGGGTGATCCCGGCCTTCGTTGTAGGAGAGGCGGCATCGGATACGATACCGATCGATGTTGGCTTTTCCGCTTTCGACCCGGAGCAGCCATATCACGAGATAAAGGATATTATCGAAGTAGCGCCCGAGAAGAAGAAAGAAGACAGGACATGGTGGTGGTATATTGCGGGTGGTGGGGTGCTGCTGATCATCGTGTTGATCCTGCTGCTGACGAGGAAGAAGAAACCAGTAGTGAAGCCACCGCCTCCACCGGTGGATCCTTATCAGAAGGCATTGAAACAATTGAACAAACTACAGGAAACCAAACCTGAAGTAAAGGAATACTATTCATCCTTAACGGATATCTTCAGGGTGTATGTTTCCGAACGGAAGGGGATCCATTCACTACAGAAGACCACAGACGATCTGGTGAATCAACTGAAGGGACTTGGCATCGAGAAGGAATTGTTCGACAGGCTTGCGGCGGCGCTGCGACTGAGCGACCTCGTGAAATTTGCCAAGTATGAGACCGTACCGGCTGAAGACAAGGCAAGTGCCGATAGTGTGAAGCGCTCGATCGAACAGATAGAGGAGCTTCATCGCCCTGCGCCGGTAGTGCAGGAAAATAACTTACAACGGAAGTAATGGTTTACGACTGGCTGAAAAATATCGATTTTGCCCAACCGCTGGTGTTCTGCCTTTTCGTGTTGCTGCCACTCATGATCTGGTGGTATCTCAAGAAATTCAACAAGGGCCAGGCGATGCTTCGTGTATCGTCGGCGAATGCATTCAGCGTGACTTCCGCGAAGACATATTTCCGGCATATACCCTTCATTCTTCGTTTGCTGGCGGTTGCCTGCCTGATAGTAGCGCTTGCCCGGCCGCAAAAGAGAAATGACCAGCGACAGACGCAGGGCGAGGGTATCGATATCGTGTTGTGCATGGATGTGAGCGGAAGTATGGGATCTCGGGATATACAGCCTTCCAGGATGGAGGTAGCCAAGGAGGTTGCGGAGCAATTCGTGAGAAGCCGGCCCGTTGACCGGATCGGCCTGGTGATCTTTTCGGGAGAGAGCTTTACACAGTGCCCTCTGACTACCGACCGGAATACCCTCATCTCACAAATACAAAGCCTTGACAGTCGCAGGTTCCTGAAAGATGGTACCGTGATCGGCGAGGGGCTTGCCACTGCCGTGGACCGGCTGGCGGAGAGCAATGCCAAGAGCCGGGTGATCATCCTATTAACGGATGGTAAGGAAGATGCGCCGGATACGCGCCTCATCGACCCGTTGACTGCATTGGAAATTGCAAAGGCGCACGGGGTAAAGGTGTATGCCATCGGTATGGGTGCGGTGCCTTCGACCATCGTGGAGATCTCTGGCAATGAAAACAAACCGAAGAAGAATGCGGCCATCGACTTTATCGATGTGGAACTTCTGCAGAAAATAGCCAATGAGACGGGAGGACGGTATTTCCGCGCCACCGATAAATTAGGCCTGGAAAATATTTACAAGCAGATCGATCAACTGGAAAAATCCAAGATCCAGATCATGTCGTACAAGCGCCATGAGGAGCTGTTCCTGCCGCTGATGATCGCTGCGCTGGGCCTTCTTTTTTTTGAGATATTATTACGGTACACTCTATTCAAGAAATTCCCCTGACGGTAAAGATTTGACGGCGTTCTTTTATTTCATGAAATTCGTGTCTCATGAAAGCGAGAGTATATAAATCCACAGGAAGCTGGTACACGGTCAAGGACGAGGCAGGGCAATGGCACAATGCGCGGATGAAGGGCATCTTCAAGATCGACGAGATAACGAGTACCAATCCCCTCGCGGTAGGTGACGAAGTGGAAATAGAGGTCGAGAACGAGGCGGAGCGATCGGCCATGATCACCAGGATCGGCGAACGGCGCAATTATATCAACCGGCAATCTCCGCGGTTCAAACACCAGCATCATATCATCGCCGCCAACCTCGATCAATCTTTGCTGGTGGCGACGCTGAAGGAACCGAAGACGTCGCAGGGATTCATCGACCGGTTCCTGGTCGCATCCGAAATGTATCATGTTCCTTCCTTTATCGTCTTCAATAAATCGGACCTGTACAAGAGTAAGGAGATGGAGAAATTTGAACAATGGAAGGAAATGTATGAGACCGTAGGGTATAAGACCATTCTCATAAGTGTGGCGAAGGGAGAGGGCATAGAAGAAGTGAGGGAAATGCTGGCGAATAAGCAAACGCTGGTCAGCGGGCATAGCGGCGTGGGGAAGTCCTCCTTATTCAATTCTATCTTTCCAGGGAAAAGCCTGAAGACGCAAGGGGTCAGCGGTTGGAGCGGTAAAGGACAACACACAACCACATTTGCCGAGATGTTCGATCTTCCCGGTGGTGGTAGCCTGATAGATACGCCCGGTATGCGGGAGTTTGGCCTGGTTGATATAACGCGGCAGGAGCTTTCACATTATTTCCCGGAGATGAGGGAACGGCTGAATGATTGCCAGTTCAATAATTGTCAGCACCTGAATGAACCCGGTTGCGCGATCAAGGCAGCGGTCGAGACTGGTGAGATAAATGGAGACAGATATATTAGTTATGCGGGAATATTGGGGTCGATAGAGGAGAAGAGCTATTAGCTGTTAATTTGGTAATTTGATAATTTGGCAATTTGATAATGCGGCGTGCTCTGATAAGTAATGGCTGCTCAGTCTGAGGATCATTGCCAAATTATCAAATTATCAAATTGTTCATGCGATGTTTCTGTGCAGGACTTGTCCCAGCAATTTTCCTTCCAGCAGGGTGGCGAGTTCAATGACCGCCTTATTATCCTTGATCATTGCGTCGCGTGTCTTGGTGGGGAAGACGGAAATGCCATTGTAGATGCTATAGTGAAGAGTGAGGGAATGGCCTTTGAACCGGAAGTCCCAATTGATGGAATCGAATTCGTCTTCTTTGTTGGAAAATTTCAGTCGAAGATCCTCGTTGAGGATGCCGGCGACATGATAAAAGAGATTCAGGGTGCCGTCATCTGCAATCACGGCTTCTGTACAGCCGAGGCTGGTTCGTAGGGTAACACTCATAGTAAAAACGGGTTTTAGATTAGTGGTTCTACTATAAGACTTGGATTTTTATAAAAAAGCTGCGTTCGACTTTGTTAACTTTTGAATTTTCCGGCCTTGCGTGCAGACTTCTCAGCCGCAGGGTCTCCGCCCAGGAGTTTTTCAGCGCCGACATTCTTGCCATTGCTGGGACAACCGTATTTTGGGCTGCAGGAAATGAAGTGGGTCGTGAAGCTTACGATAACGACCAGGATCAATATTTTTTTCATGCGTATTAAGATATTGGTATAACGAAACTACCCTTAAATAATTGTTTTTACTATAGTAAATCTACCTTTTGGGGACGGTTCCTGAGTATGGGATTGGGAGTGAGGAATTTGTGTGACTCTTTTTTAGGGTGTTAAAGGATTGGAAGAAAAATGGCCCCCGGATCCCATAGATAAATGCTTTTATTTAAGCTTAATCTGTGGTATCCGGGGAGACAAAATCTCACTCTAATTCCTTGAACCAACCCGCATACTTAATATAATTGTTCGCAATGCGATTGATCTCGCCATTGATGAGCTCCTGCGAGATATCCTTTACCTTCTTTGCCGGCACGCCTGCATAGATGCTACCTGCTTCGCATACGGTGTTCTCGAGCACGACAGCCCCGGCTGCAATGATGGTATTGCTATGAACGACTGCATTATCCATTACGATAGCGCCCATGCCGACGAGTACATTGTCGTGAAGGGTGCAACCATGAACAATGGCATGATGACCGATAGATACGTTGTTGCCGATGGTAGTGCCGAAGCGTTGATAAGTACAGTGAATGCACGCGCCATCCTGGATATTGACCTTGTTCCCGATGCGAATGAAATTCACATCGCCCCGCACTACGGTATTGAACCAGGTACTGCAATCGTCGCCCATAATAACATCGCCGACGATTGTTGCATTAGGAGCTATGAAACAATTGTTGCCGAATTGCGGGTGTTTACCTTCAACGGGAAGTATGACGGGCATAGTAGAAAAATTATGATGGATACCGCAATGACGGCCATCGCAAATTAGCCCAAAAACGGTTGCCTTCCTTTGCAAAATCTTTGCGTCCTTTGCCGGAAATCATCATTTGAATCAACGGGAACTTTTTCTACGACATGTTGCCCAGACATCGGATGCGCCCCTGGCATTGGAGATCGTAAGGGCGGAAGGCAGTAGGCTATACGACCGGTCGGGGAAGGAATATATCGACCTGATCGGCGGGATCAGTGTGGCCAATACGGGTCACCGTCATCCGAAAGTGATACAGGCCATCCACGAGCAGCTGGATGCCTACCTGCATATTATGGTGTATGGTGAGTTCATAGAATCGCCGCAGGTCAGGTATGCCAAATTGCTGACCGATCACCTGCCGCCCTCTCTATCGATGGTCTATTTTACCAATTCCGGCGCCGAGGCTGTGGAGGGCGCCATGAAATTGGCGAAGCGTGTGACTGGGCGTAGCCGGATAATTGCCTTCAAGCAATCATATCACGGTTCAACACAGGGAGCACTGAGCGTGATCGGGAGTGAATATTGGCGGAATGCGTTTCGTCCACTCCTGCCGGATATATTTCACCTCGACTATGGATCGATGGAGGCATTGGAGGAGATCACGGAGCAAACAGCCTGCGTGCTCGCGGAAACGATACAGGCGGAAGCGGGGATCATCGCTCCGTCTAAGGAATGGATGCTTGCATTGAAGAAGCGCTGCGTGCAGACAGGCACTCTTCTAATACTGGATGAAATACAGGTAGCCTTTGGCAGGACAGGTTCACTCTGGGGTTTCGGGCAGTTCGGCATTGTGCCCGATATATTATTATTGGGAAAGGCATTAGGGGGTGGTATGCCATTGGGGGCATTCATTGCAGACAGACCATTGATGATGTCATTGACGGAGCAGCCCGTGCTCGGGCATATCACCACATTCGGAGGTCACCCGGTGTCCTGTGCTGCCGGTATGGCGGCACTACACGTGTTGCTGGAGGAAAAATTGATGGATACCGTTGGTGAAAAGGAGAAACTATTCCAATCGTTGCTGGTCCATCCGGCTATCAGTAGCATTCGTTCCTGCGGGCTATGGCTGGCAGTGCAATTCGATTCCTTTGAAACGAACAAGCGTGTTATCGATGCCTGCATAGCGGATGGAGTGCTTTCCGATTGGTTCCTGTTCGCTGCAGACTGCCTTCGTATCTCGCCGCCGCTCAATATTTCCGAAGAGGAAATAAGGACTGCTTGCGAAGTGATCGTTAGGTCAATTTGATAATTTGGCAATTTGACAATGCCTAGATTCAAGTGATAAGTGCAACACAAGCAGCTTCACCCTTTTTTGAGGGGTACCCCTCAAAAAAGGGTGAAGCTGAAAACCTAATTTTGTGTTGCGATG
>Ga0193753_10003364_pt1 | contig 11863 bp, 7 predicted proteins | sample H1c2metaG_FD_144925 | JGI IMG/M metagenome (GOLD analysis project Ga0193753, IMG submission 144925) | Soil microbial communities from a riparian zone of the East river system, Colorado, United States - H1c2 | ecosystem: Environmental > Terrestrial > Soil > Riparian zone | place: USA: East River... | reverse complement strand
TCCCCGCCTGGATCTTTTCTTTGAGCGAATCGTTATCGATGGGCTGCTTGAGATTCAGCTCGCGCATGGCTTTGTTCACCATGAGATCGGGCAGGAAGCTGGACATGGTTTGCTCCACGCAGCCATAGGGAAAGGAGGTCAAATACTCGAGCGCGCCAAAGATGCTGCCGGCGATCGAGGACGAGAGCCGGATAGATAACGAGCGCGAACCCGCCACTGCATCCGAGGGGAAGACGAAATCGAAGTTGGTCGATGCGGAATTTGCCAGCGTTCCGCCTTTGGCCTGCCGAACGGGAACACCCGGCGGATTGATTGGCAGATCCATTTCGAGAGCATCGGATTCTTCGTCCGTCAGGGCTTCGGCTGTGACTTTGGCGTGGCGCACGGATTGCGCTTTGACGCGCCAATCCACTTTCGCTTCGGCGCGGCTGGCAACCTCTATTTCTTGCGTGAGGCTGCCGGAAGTAACATCGAGACCTTCGAGATGAATAGAGACGCGCGCCTTCTTCGCGGTTGCCAGATAGTTGTGTACCAGCCCGGAAATCACAACCTCGTCGCCCTGCACAAAAAAGCGCGGAACGGCCAAGCGCACGATCAGGTTCTTGCGAACAATCGTCTTCAGAACCGCCCCGCCGAAGCGGGCGCCCGGCGCGACCCCGCGCGCAGTGGCACGCCAGGTCGTGAGCGAGTCGGGGAAGGGAACTTTCACTTCGGCATGCCCGGCGCGGTCGGTCGTTATGTCGGCGGCCCAGAAAGCCGTATCGGGAAAAGCCTTGCGCACTTTCGGCTTCACGAGCCGCTCGGGCTTGAGCTGCGCAAGCTGGGAAGGATGGCGCAGCTCGGCCAGACGCATGCGCCGCGTGCCGGCTTCGCCGTTGAAATAGTAAGTCAGCGAATTGTCGGTGTAGACGCTGTTGTAGGTGCGGCCGTAGAAGTAGTCGAGAATATCGGGCGTTTCGTCGGGGCGGATGGCGTAAATCGCTTCGTCGACAACACCGAGGCTCAGATCGGCTTCGGCCAAAGGTTTACCGTCGCCAGTGGTTGCATCCACCGAATAAGCCGCTGTTTCGCCCGGTAGATATTGGGCTTTATTCGTTGCGAGCTTCAGATTGAGCTTGTGATCTTCCGGTGGAACCTTAATTCTCTTTTCGCCTTGATAGATCTCTCCGCCGCGCAGGAATTGCGCGCTGACGAAGAACCCGGGTTGATCGTCGGCCGAGACCGTATAGTCGAATTCGGCGGTCGCGCCGGAGGAGCGGATAAGTTTGGCGGAGCGCAGATCGCGGCCTTCCACACTGACCCAGACAGGCGTATTGGCCTGGCCGGTGACGAGAAGAATTTTCGCGGTCTCACCGGCGCGGTAGCTTTTCTTGTCGGGGATGATTTGAACAGTGTGCTGCTCGCCCATGTCCCACTGGCTGCCGATGCCCGAGACCCAGATATATGTGACGTCCTGCACGGTCCGTCCTTGTACCGTGGGAGCGCTGACGAGCACGCGATAGATACCGCCCTGGGCCGGCATCTGCATCTCGGCTGTAGCGGAACCGTCAAAGGCGGTTGTGACATCCGCGCGGCTTGCGACGCGGCCAGCGGAATGGTCGCGGAAATTGTACCCGGCTATCTCAACATGAGCGGACGTCGCGACGCCGTGGTTATCGTAGTCGCGGGCGTCGATCTTGAAGCGCGAGGTAGCAGACGGCGCGAAGAAATAATTCGATGGCTGAATGTTGACCGTGAAAGCGCCGTAGGTGGCGACCAGCCAGCCGGTTCCGGAGATCTCGCGGCCGGCGGCGTCCGTTACACCGGCTTCGATGCGATAGCGGTAGTCGATCTTGTTGTCGGAAACGGTGGTCGGAATGGCGACGGTCAGCTTGCCGTCCGAATCGAGACGGCCTTCTTCCTGGGCGATCTGCTCACCCGCTTCGTCGTCGAGCGCGTTGCCGCCGTCGGATTCGCCGCCCTCTTCGTCGGCGTCGTACCAGAAGGGGAACCAGTAGCGAGTCCGATAGATGGAGTATTTGACCTTGCCGCCGTTGACGGGCTCGCCGAAATAGTAGCGCGCGTCGATGGTGGTTGAAACCGATTCGCCTTCGAGCACGCGGGGCTTCGAGGGCGTGACACGCACCTCGTATTCCGGCTTCTTGTATTCCTGCACCTGGAAATTGCCGCCCATGACACTCTCGCCGGCGTGGATTTGGATGTAATAGCTGCCGAGGGCGGCGCCATGCGGAAGCGGAAAGTCGTCATGCACGATGCCGTTCGAATTGCTCGTGAGCGTTTTTTGATATGTGGGCTTGCCGTCCGGATCGCTGATCTCGACCGAGAACGATTGTGCGGAAGGCACGTCGTAGCCGGCGGAGGCTTGGAGCCGAAGAATGCCACGAAAGTGCATGGTGTCGCCAGGCCGGTAGACGGGACGATCGGTGTAAACGTAGCCCGTCCAATTGCGAGTGAATGAAGAAAAACTCCATTCGGCGAGATTGCTAACGGCCAGATCGGAGCCGCTGGTGGCAATGACGCGCAGGCCCATATCAGCCTTGGCGGGCATAGCCAACTGAGCGAGACCGTCCTTATCGGTCTGGACTTTCACCGGCACGCCCTCGCGCGCCACCGAGGAAATCGTGGCGTTGGGAATCGGCTCGCCGGTATCGCGATTCGCGAGCAAAGCCAGAATGTGGCTGCGGCTGATTTTGGTGATCAGCGCGGTGTCGGAAACGAGAACGATCGTATAGGCGCGCAGAGCGTCGTGTACCGCCTCGACCAGAAAGACGCCTTTCTCTTTGACAGGAATGGGGACCGGCGTCGACTTCCAGCTTATTTTCGAACCGAGCGGCTGTACGAACGACAGCACGAGTTGTTCTTGATTGAGAACCGGGGCGGCGGCATAGTAAGTGGCCTTGGCAGCCGCCGGAACGCCCGCGGTCTTTTTTGGAAAAAGCGCGGCAAAGTGAGCGCTGGGCGATTCGGTGAATTGACCGCGTAAGTTGAGGCGGATTTCGCGGTGTAAATTGCGCTTCCAGGCATGTACGGTTTCGAGCAGCGACCGTTTTCCGCCGGGGCGAGGCGCGCGGCCGCCGAACGAATGCGGATCTTCAATCTGGGTGAAGAAGCGAAGCGGGTCTTTCACGCGATACACGCGAATCTGGACCGAGTCGATTTGCGTCCCGGAGAGCGTGACGGACGGCTGATCGTGCGATCCGAAAGTTCGATTGCTCGAGAGCGAGAAATACGGCAGCGCTTCGTTCTGGCCCTCATGAAAGTGGTTTCAAGATGTTCCAGCGAAACACGCCAAGGAACGACGGATTCGCCTCTCTAGGTTGCCACCTTGGATCTGGGAAGTGCAAGAGCTGGTCGAGAGAAAGACGGCGAATTTCGCCGGCGGCCGCTCCATCCGGGCCGGTATGGTAGACGATGTAGGGAATTCCGGCACGCTCAATTTGACTCGGCCCTACGAAGACCATAGCGTGGAAGCGCATGTGCTCGACCGGCTGGCGGAAGAATAGCAGGTCGCCGGGCCGCGCACGCTGGACGTCGCGGCTCACCTGAAAGGTGTTGAAGCGGGCCAGCGTCTCGGCATTGGCAAACTGCGCGAAAGCGCCGGATGCCCCTGGACGGACGCGGAATAGCGCGGCGCCCAGCGGCGTGCGCGGGTAGTTGTACTTGCGGATCGATTCGATCGCTGGAACCAGCGGCAAGCGGGATTCATTGGCCCAGGCGGAGTCATGCTTCCGGAGGGCTTCGCGGTAGGCGTAGCGAAGGAGTGCGGAACAATCGACGATTTCGGCGGGACGGTCCGCAGCGGGGATGAAATACTGCACTTCTGCGAGGAAAGTAAACCAGCGGCGGAAAGCCTCCTGGTCGGCTGGATCGTCGAGCAGCAGGAAGGGGGGCGTGCCGTCGGAAGAGGCGCCCAGGGCCACGACGACGGCGAGGATAGTCAGCGCGCGTCTCATTTCTTCCGAACGGGCCGCACGCCCGACAACTCCACCACTGTGGCCGCGGCGTCATAGCGGACATTGTCGTTTTCGTCGTCCATCAGGGAGATGACCGGGTCGAGCAAAGAACGATCGCGGCGCTCTGCAATGGCGTTGACAACGGCCGCGCGGACTTGCCATTTCTTATCGAAGCGGCATTGGATCAGCGCGTCGGCGCTTTTTGGATCCGGGTCGCGTGCGAGGCGGGAGGCGGCCAGAGCGCGAATGGGAGAAGCGTCGTCGTGTGTAATCGTTTTCCAGGCTTCGTAACCAATCCCTCCAAACGGCACGAAACCGACGCCGGTCTCGAAAGCGAGCTTCTCCATATCTTTTCGATTGCGCAACCGGTCGAGCTGCGATTGCATCAGGCCGTCGCTGCTCTTGCGTTCGCCGGTGAGCAACGCGTAGTAGATATCGAAAGCCGCCGGATCCTTCAGTTCGTAGAGGGCGTTGGCGGCGGCGATGACGACCTTCACTTCCTTGTCTTCGAGTGCCTGGCGCAGCTTAGGCCGAGCCGAAGGAACCCCGAGGCGGCCGAGCGCGGTAGCGGCTTCCACGCGCACATCCTGATTCGCGTCTTCGAGCGCCTTCTCAGCAAAACCCTGCGCTCGCCGGGAATTGTGCAGCAGGCCGAGCGCGTGCACGGCCTTGGCGCGCTTGGCGGGGTCTTTGTTTTCGATCCCGGCGTCGAGAATGCTCCAGGCGCGGTCTACCGGCTTCGGAACGGATGCGGGCGGAGTCTCGACAGCAAGGAGCAGCAGGAGAGCGATCATGACCGCTCTCATTTTCGCAAGGCGAGAGTCTATTCCGCCGGATGTTCAGGCTTGCGGGCGGGCAGCACGCGCGTCATGCCCCACAGCGCAATACAAAACGTGATCAGAAACAAACCGACGGTGCTCGGTTCCGGAACCGGCAGAATGGGAGGCGGCTGGTTGGCCGGTGGCGGCGGACTGAACGACGGCGGCGGGCGGCGTGCTACCGGCGGGGTGACGGGAAAAAGCGGAGCCTGGGGAATGTTAGGCGGCAGCGGCGACTGTTCCGTGGCGGGAACGCCTTCAAACGAATTCGGAAGTACCGGCGCGAGGCGCGGCGACGCTTCCGCCAGTTCGCCCAGCGGAGGAGATTGTGCCAGTTCCAGTGCGGGCAGCATTTCGGGTCGAAATGGGGGCATCGACAATAGAGCCACGGCTGGTTCTCGCGGGCTTACCGGCACCTGCGGCGCTTCGGATAGACGATTTCCGCAGCGCGTCCGTGCAAAAGCGACACCGTCGGTCAGCAAGTATTCGCCTTTTCGAATGCGCAGCTTCTTGCGTGTCCAATAGATCTGATCTTTTATGCGATAGGAGGCGTACTGAAAGCGATCGTCGGTGAGTTGCACGATATGCGCCAGTTTCATGTCGAAGCTGGCATAGTGCGTGCGGACGACGGCGTCGGTCTGATTTGCGTAATGCAATTCGGCAGCGGAATACGCCCCTCCCGGTATGACGGAATACGGATAGCTCGGACGCAGTGAGCGGATAAGCGGAGAAAGTTGCGGCGCGGCCGGAATGATATGTCCGGCCAGCGGGCCAAAGGTGGCAAACCTCCGGACACCGAACGTCAGACACAAAGCGGCGACGAACGCACAGAATGCGATAACCAGGAACCTGCGAGTCTTCATTTCTTTTCCAAGCGTCTTTTCAAGCGCCCCTGCGAATGCCGCAAACGGGCGCCTAGGGAACTTATCGGCTTAGGCGATTCATTCAGGAGCGGCCGAGTACGTATTACGCCTAGTTCGGGTTATAAAATTTGCGTTGGTTGGTGCTAGGCCGCTGGGTCTTGAAGGAGTAAGGAACTTGGAGCCTGCGGTTCCCGTAGAAAGTATTGAGGGTGCGCCAGGGATGAGACTTCAGGATTTCGTGGAAGAAATGCAGGTTTTGGGCCGGGACTTGGTCGACAAGGTCAGGTCACTGATTCACGAGGGAAACGTTCAGCGAATCATTATCAAGGATGAGCATGGGCACACGTTCATCGAAATTCCGGTTACGTTTGCGGCTATCGGGATTGTGGCGGCTCCGGTTCTGGCGGCGGTTGGGGCTATTTCCGCGCTAGTCGCAAAGTTCACGATTGTTGTGGAACGGGCCGATCCGCCGGCACCTGCCGGTTAGGTCACGCCGTTGATTTGAGTTCGGCAAGAATCGACTCGAGATCCAATCCGCCGTTGTGGCGAATGCCGTTAATGAATAGGCCCGGAGTTCCGTAGACTCCGTTCGCTACGCCGCGGCGGAAATCTTCGCGGACCCTGTCCTCGTACGTGCGCTCCTTGAGCTGGCTGCGAAAGCGCTTTGAATCCAGCCCGAGTTGCTCGGAGTACTTATATAGGTCTTTGGGGCGAAGAGCGTTTTGATGTTCGAATAGCAAGTCGTGCATTTCCCAGAAGCGGTCCTGCGCCGCCGCGGCTTCGGCAGCCTCTGCCGCTTGTTGGGCATGCGGGTGCGCACCCGATAACGGATAGTGGCGAAAGACCAGCCGGACTTGGTCGCCAAATCGCGCGTGAAGCTGGCGGATTGTCAAGAAGAGGCTGCCGCAGGCGGGGCACTCATAATCGCCATATTCGACCAGAGTGTAACGGGCCTGCGGAGAGCCTTCGACGTGATCCTCGGGCTGGATGGGCAACAGGAGTTGCTCGAGCGGATTGTTCAGAGCAGTTTTTGCAGAATCGGACGGCACTATTACACTATGCCTGTTCCTTCTTTGAGCCAGCTCGTCAGTACCGGTAATTGGTACCGGCGGTACCGAGTATTCATTGGCTGGTAGGGTGTACGCTGCTATGCTGCTTCCGACCCTAATCGGAGGATCGAGAGCAATGAGATGGCTGGCGAGAGCTGCGGCCTTTTTGGGAGTGGTGTGTGCAACGAGTCTTCTCGGCGCGGCCACGAACTATACTTTCACCACAATTGACGTACCCGGCCTCACCAAAGTACAGGCCACAGGCGTCAACAACGCGGGTCAGATTGTGGGATACGGATTGGACAGTAGTGGCGCATATGCATCGTTTCTGTACAGTGGCGGCGTGTTCACTCCCGTTTCCGTGCCGGGATCCACGGGAACACAGGCGTTCGGTATAAGCAATAGCGGCCAGATCGTTGGCTCGTTTTCGGACGGCAATGGAACGCACGCCTTTCTCGACAACGCCGGTTCTTTTACGAGCATAAGCGTGCCGGGCAGCCAGTGTTGCGAACAGGCGCACGGCATCAACAATGCCGGCCAGATCGCCGGGTACTTTCAGAGCAACCCCACCACGTCGGGCTATCAAAACGGAAGCTTTCTGTACAGCGGAGGGTCGGTCACAACGATTGTTTCGCCGGGTGATTTCGCTACCGAAGCCTTCGGCATCAACAACAGCGGCCAGATTGTTGGGAGCATTTCGAACCCGCGGGGGGGATCGCATCCTTTCCTGTACCAAGGCGGTGTATTCACACCAATCACGCCGCCTTGCTGCGGCGATTCTTCGGCCGCCGCCATAAACAACGCGGGCCAGATCCTCGTCAATACGAGCGCAAGCTTCCTCTACGACAACGGTGTCTACGGCGATGCGATTGTCTTTCCAGGCGCGCAAAAAACGATTGCTTCCGCGATCAATGATTCGGGAGCGATTGCCGGATATTACGTCGACAGCTCGTCCATAACCCACGGCTTCTATGCGATCCCGCTCGCCGTATCGAACCCGGCGACTGCCATTAGTATCGACTTTGTCGGGACGGGCACGCCAATGGCAGCGACCGAGACCGCAGGTGTCGTAACCAGGGCACACTGGAATGCGGCCAATGGAGCGTCGAGCAGCGCGACCGTGGCTTTGTCGGATGAGAACGGCGCGGCGACGGGCGCAACAGTCGCCTGGCACTCCGACAACACCTGGAGCACCCCCATCACCGATACGCCCGGTGACCATCGCATGATGAAGGGATACCTCGATAACGGGTCGGGAAATCCGGTGGTGGTGACGGTAACAAACTTGCCCGTGAGCTCCACTGGCTATGACGTCTACGTGTACGCGGATGGGAGCAATGGTGGCGGCAATCGCACGGGTAGCTATCGGATCAGCGGCGCTGGGATCACCACGTCAACATCCGACCTGACTGATTTCGGTAATATCAATTTTAACGGCCCGTACAGCGCCGGCGGTAACTACGCCAAGTTCTCAATCAACGCTATGGGCTTTACAATCACCGCCACACCCGGCAGCGCGTCCGACTCCACGCCGCGAGCGCCGGTCAACGGTATTCAGATTGTCCCGTCGTCCGGTGTACTATCCGACTTCACGATCAGCGCCGGATCACCGACGCAAACTGTCGCTCCCGGAGGCACTGCAAGTTATCCGGTAACAGTCACGGCCGCCAACAGCTTCAACGGCACGGTTGCCTTGAACACCTCCGGCCTGCCGGCTGGCGCTAGCGCGACCTTCACCCCCGCTTCGATCACCGGCTCGGGCAGTTCTACTTTGCATATCGCGACGACGGCCGCGACGCCGTCCGGACTCTACACGATAACGATAACCGGCACGAGCGGCACACTTACCCACAGCACGACCACACAACTGGTTGTCTCAGGGGGTGCGGCGGCGACCGCCATCAGTATCGATTTTGTGGGGAACGGCACCGTCATGTTATCGACGGAAGCAGCCGGTGTCGTAGGCAAGGCGAACTGGAATGCAGCGGCCGGAGCGTCGAGCAGCTCTGCACTCGCATTGCGGGATGAGAACGGAACCGCCACGAGCGCAACGCTCACGTGGAGATCCGACGACCCGTGGAGCACACCTATCACGGACGCACCCGGCAACGCCCGCATGATGAAGGGATACCTGGACACCGGATCCGAAAACTCGACGGTCGTGACGGTGGCAAATCTACCGGCGAGCTCCACTGGCTATGACGTTTACGTGTATGCGGACGGAAACAACGGCGGCGGGGTTCGCAACGGCGGCTACCAGATCAGCGGCGCGGGAATCACCACCTCGACCCTCAACCTGACAGATATCGGCGGCGCCGATTTTTCCGGGACATTTGCGAACGGCGGCCCGGGTAACTACGTCAAGTTTACGATCAACGCCAGCGGTTTCACTCTAACCGCGACCCCAGGCAGTTCTTCGGACTCGGCGCGGCGGGCGCCGGTGAACGGAATCCAGATAGTCCCCGCTGCCGGCTCGATTCCTGACTTCACGGTCGGCGTGAACCCAGGCACGCAAACGGTAGCGCCGGGAGGGACGGGCACTTACTCGGCAACGGTGGGGTCCTTGAACGGCTTTAGCGGCGCGGTCACGCTGAGCGCGTCGGGCGTGCCGAGCGGCGCAACGGCGAACTTCACTTCCGCATCCGTGCCCGGCGGCTCGGGCAGTTCAGGGTTGCAGATCGTAACGACCGCCGCGACACCCCCGGGAATCTACACCATAACCATCAACGGGACCAGCGGCTCACTGTCGCACGGCGCGACCACGCAATTGGTTGTCTCCGGCGGCTCGCCGGCGAAGGCGATCAGTATCGACTTTGTCGGGACCGGCACCGTGATGGCGGCTACCGAAACAGCCGGCGTGGCGCCCAAAGCGAACTGGAACGCAGCCGGTGGGGCGTCGAGCGGCGCGGCCATGGCACTGGTGGATGAGAACGGAGCCGGCACCGGAGCAACTGCAACCTGGCAATCCGACAATACTTGGAGCACCCTCATCGCTGACGCACCAGGCAATGCCCGCATGATGAGAGGCTACCTCGATAACGGGTTCGGCGGTAATGCGCTGGTGACTGTGTCAAACCTGCCAGCGAGCGCTAGCGGATACGACATTTACGTGTATTTGGACGGCAGCAACGGCGGCGGCGCACGCAGCGGCAGTTACCAGATCAGCGGTATCGGGATCACGACGACAACCGTCACCGCAACGGACGCGGCCAACACTAACTTTTCCGGCACACTCACGCAAGCGAACGGCAGCGCCGGGAACTATGTCAAATTCACGATCAACGCGGCTGGTTTCGTCGTGACCGCCGTACCGGGCGCCACTTCGGATTCCACTCCACGGGCACCGATCAATGGAATTCAGGTTGTGCCGCATTAGCGGCTAAGAAACAATCGGAATCGAACGATGCAACAGCGGCTTAGCGTTAGCGGGAACATTCTGGAATGAGCCGATCGCTAAAACACGTCTAGACAAATCATCAAAAACGGCTGGGGCGGAACGTCAATGAGCCGGAGCGGCTTCCTGTTTGGTTAAGGCCTTCTCGAAAGTCTCCTGAGCGTCAGCGACGAACTCCCTATAACCCTCAGGGTCGATAAAAACATGGGGACCGTCTTGCGGATAGCGCTTCAGTTTGGTGAGCATGTCGAAGTACCCGCCATGGGCTCCCAGAAATACGTCGCAGGGCAAAGCGCGCAATACCGAAAAGGTATGCTGGAAATCCTGAACGATGCCGGGGTAGCTTACGGGATGGCCGGGTGTAGCGACGAAATGGTACTCCGACCAAAAACCCGTCCCGCCGACGATGACGATACTCCGCATCGTCTCCGCTGGCTCTCCTGGAAGGTGAGCGCGCAACGTCCATGTGGTACATCCGCGCGTATGGCCGGCGGTTTTGTGGGCTGTCAGTGTCACACCGCCCAGGCTTACCGTGTCTCCGTCATGGAGAATGCGATCTACGTGTACGGGAGCATATTTGAGGATGTTAGGCGAAGGCGACAAGAAGTCTGCCCGTGCGCCGGTTTCAACGACGCTCACGTCGCCGTCCATCACCATGTTTTGCGCATGTGTCTCGCGAATCACCTCCGCCGCGCCAGCTATGTGATCGGAATGTGCCTGGCTGTTGAGCAGGATCTTGGTGTCATTCCAATGAAACCCTAGCGCCTGCACACTCGCCCGTAGCTGCGATGGAGAGGTAGCCAGGTTCGCATTGACGAGGATATTTCCTTTGGGCGTGACGACGAGGTAGCTGGCAAGGTCTTCGCTTCCCACGTAGTGGAGGTTGTCAGCAATTCGAAACGGAACAATCGGAGTAGTCCATGAAAGGTTTACCTGAGCAAGGATGAGTTTGGGACTGGAGAATAAAAGCAGTAACAGGCAGGAAAGGATAGCGCGCATTTTGTTTTTATAGCAGAGCGGGAAGAGATTAAGTTGGTCCGAAACGCCGAAGGAGATGTCGCATTCTTACTATGCAGCCTCCTCAACGTTGCCGTACAGTTAGTCCGAACACCGCGTAAGCTCAGTGTTTCAAAAAGGAATATCCATGGGAAACGAATTGGCGGGAAATTCTACGGACGCTACGACTTCCGCCGTGAAGGGTAGCAACACAGGTACGCCGACCGCTGGTGTTGCCGGATCCAGCGTCGGAGTTGAGGGCGAGAGTAGCGCGGGTTGGGGTGTATATGGTCACAGTAAAACGGGCCGTGGCGTTGTAGCCGGAAGTGAGACAGACTATGGCCTGAGAGCTTTCAGTACCAAGTCCGCCGGCATTCGAGGTTCGTCCGTTGAGGGCCGCGGGATAGAGGGTTGGGCTACAAAAGCCGAAGGCGTTGTCGGGATCAGTACCGATGGCAACGGAGTTTGGGGTCAAACTGAGGGCGCGGGGACTGGCGTGTTAGGTACCAGCAAATCCGGAATCGGGGTTTACGGCTCCGGCGGCCGGCTCGCTGGCTTCTTCGAAGGAAGCGTGGAGGTGACAGGCGATCTGAGTTGTCCCAATGCTGACTGCGCTGAAGAGTTCGATATATCAGGTGGAATGAAAGTACAACCCGGTACCGTGATGGTCCTGGGAACGGGAGGTGCTCTCTTTGAGAGCCAACAACCTTACGATAAACGGGTGGCTGGAGTTATCTCGGGCGCTGGACATTACAAACCGGCCATAGTTCTAGATAAGAGCAAGACCCCA
>Ga0193753_10003363_pt1 | contig 11864 bp, 13 predicted proteins | sample H1c2metaG_FD_144925 | JGI IMG/M metagenome (GOLD analysis project Ga0193753, IMG submission 144925) | Soil microbial communities from a riparian zone of the East river system, Colorado, United States - H1c2 | ecosystem: Environmental > Terrestrial > Soil > Riparian zone | place: USA: East... | reverse complement strand
AAAGCGTGCGGGTGTAACGGCCGAACCGCTCGATGGTATATTCACGGCCCTGCGGCACGATCTTGATGGCCCGAAACAAGATGATCGCGGACAGAATGACCAGGACAAGTGCGACGATTTCCATGTTTCTCCCGATTATTTTTTGGTCGCTCCCGCTCACGCGGACGCTCCCGCCCAACAAAATCCAGCACCTGAAACCTATCCCGGCTCCGATTCTCCTTCCATGACAAAATCCGCTAAGCTGCCAAAAATAAAAACAGGGGAAGGCGCGTGATAGAACCCAATCGAAGGCATGCACTGGGCGCGGCGGCTGCGCTTGCCGGGCTGGCGGTCTCCTCGGGGACGCAAGCCCAAAGCCGAACTGAGAGTCTGTCAGATTACGCCGTGAACCTGGATACCTGGTTCAAGCAGGTGCCGTTCGAGCAGCGCTTTGCCCTGGCCAAGCAGCACAGCTTCAAATTCATCGAATTCTGGTCGGTGGATCGCGGCAACGGCACCAAGGCGGCCGCGCTGCGCGCATTGTGCGACGCCAATGGCCTGACGGTGACCCAGTTCGCCCCCGCCTGGCCCAACTTCGCCGATCCAGCGAAACATCCTGACCTGCTGAAGACGGCGGAAACCGCGATTGCCGACGCCAAGACATTGGGCTGCAGCCAATTCACCGTCACCGGCCACTCGCTGGTGGAGGGCATGAGTCGCGAGGCGCAATTGGCGGGTTATCTGGCAGGATTGATGCGCATAGCGCCGATGCTGGAAGCGGCCGGGGTGACCGCGCTGGTCGAGCCCTTCAACCGGGTCAATCACCTCAATCATCTGTTGAACGGCTCACAGCCGGCGCTGCCGATGGTGCGAGCCGTGAACTCGCCCAAGGTCAAGCTGCTGTGGGACTTCTATCACATGCAACTGGAAGACGGCGACCTGATCGAGAAATTCACCGCCGGCGCGGACCAGGTGGCGCATGTGCAGATCGGCGACGTGCCGGGACGGCATCAGCCTGGCACGGGAGAAGTCAATCACGCCAACCTGCTGCGTGCCGTGCGCGCTGCAGGCTATCGCGGCAAGATCGGGTTGGAGTTCATGCCACTGGATCAGGACGACGCCAAAGCCGTGAAGGATATGCTGGCATTGGGCGTGGGTTGAAATGCACGCGCGCGCTCCGCAAGGAGGCCTCATGCGATGGCTGCGTGTGGGATGCCTGACGCTGAGCCTGGTGCCGCTGCCCGCCTTGGCAAAGCACGCGCCCAAACCGGTGCCGGTTCCGCTCCCCCGCCCTGATGACGAGGCGCGCAAAATCACTTTCGCCGGCGGCGTCAGCGCTCTGTTCGATATTCCCTACGCCACGCCGTCCGGCTCGGGGCCCCTGACCCTGGACCTCTATTTGCCACGCCCGCACCCCGCGCCGCTGCCGATCGTCGTCTATATCCATGGCGGCAGCTGGAAAGGCGGCGACTCCCGCACGGCCTTGTCCTTTGCCGATTTGCCGCGCGCCCTCGCCGGACTGGCGGCGCAAGGCTATGTCGTGGCCAGCGTCAATTACCGTCTGTCACCCCAAGTGCGTTTTCCCGCCGCGCTGCAGGATGTGAAGGCTGCTATCCGCTGGCTGCGCGGCCATGCGGCGGACTATGGCGGCGACATGACACGCGTGGCGGCATGGGGCGCCTCGGCCGGCGGACAGCTGGCGGCGATGGCGGGCACAAGCTGCGGCGTGATGCGCTTCGAGCCGGAGGGCGCAGTGCCCCGCGATGCATCCGGTGATTGCGTCGAAGCGGTGATCGACTGGTTCGGCCCCACCGACCTGCAAAACCTGGCGCCCGATAACAGCAAGCCGGCGGCCGAAGGCTCGGCCGCGGGGAGCGCCAGCGAGGAAGGCAATTATCTAGGCTGCGAGCCGCGGCTTGCGCGCTTGGCGTAGTGCGGCTGGCCTCGCCGCTCGCCTTTGTCTCAGTGAGCACGCCGCCTTTCCTGATCCAGCAAGGCGCCGCCGATACCGCAGTCCCGCCCTCACAATCGCAGAAACTCTATGACGCGCTGACGCAGAAGGGCGTGCCGGCCGAGATCGTGCTCTACCCTGATGTCGGGCATGGTTTCCTGCGCGACAACGTGCCGGATTCCGCCACAGTGACCAAGGCGATGGCCAAGCTGACCGCCTTCCTGGCCGCCACCTTCCCACCCAAGCCGAAGCGATAAACCAGGCTGGCTTAGATCGACTTTACCTCGCCGCCGTCCATTCGGATCGTGGACCCTGTCATCCATTTCGCGTTTTGAGAAACAAGGAAGGCCATCAGTTCCGCGATTTCCTCGGGCTCGCCATAGCGCGCGATACCGGCCTCCCTGGGGAAACTGGCCGTCGCCTGCTCGACCGTCATGTTGTGCAACGGAGCCCAGTGCTGCAGATAGGAACGCCGACGCCCTGTCATCACCGGGCCCGGCAACACACTGTTGACCTGTACGCCGTCGGCGAGGCCGCGATCGGAAAAGGCCTTCGCCAGTGCGACAATCGCAGCATTGATCGTGCCCACGGCCGCATAAGGTGCCTTCGGGAAAAGCGCGGAGTTGCCCGACATCAGCACCACCGAGCCTTTGGCTTCTTTCAAAGCGGGCCAGGCCGCAATCGTCAGCCGCCGGGCGCCATGGAGTTTCAGCGCCAACCCGTCCTCCCACTGTTGGTCCGTCATCTCGAAGAGATCGATCTGCGGCACGGCGCCGGCGATGTTGAGGAGCGCGTCGATCCGGCCGTATGCGGCCATGGCCCGATCGACCACGGCTTGCGCGGCTGCAGGTTGGGAAAGATCGATATCAATGACCAGAGCCTCTGCGCCTACAGCCCTCACGGCTTCAGCGGTCAGTTCGATATTCGCGCGGTTGCGCGCAACCAGGACCAGAGCCGAGAAGTCACGTGCGAGACGAATGGCCGTTGCCTGGCCGATGCCCTGGCTGGCGCCCGTTACGATGGCGACCAACCTCGATTGCTTCATGGCAGACATTATAACTCTCCACTAAGTGATCGGCTGGACAAGGTGCAAGCTTCCACAATCAGCGCGGAAGAAAGTCGCGAATAGCGGCCGCGATCTCAGCGGCATGCGTTTCCAGCGCGAAGTGACCGGTATCGAAAAAGCGTACGTCGGCGTCCGGAATGTCGCGTTTGAAAGCCTCAGCGCCTGGCGGCAAAAAGAAAGGGTCGTTTTTGCCCCAGACTGCGAGCAATGGCGGTTTGTAAGCCCGGAAATACGCCTGAAAAGCCGGGTAGAGCGCCACGTTGCTTCTATAGTCGCCGAAAAGATCGAGCTGCACGTCATCGACACCCGGTCGGGCGAGGTAGAAGTTGTCCAGCGAATAGCCGTCCGGAGAAACCACAGCCGCGTCCGGTACACCGTGTGTATATTGCCAGATTGTTGTCTCGGGCTTGAGGAAGGCGCGCAGCGCATCGCGGTTGGCCTGAGAAGGTTCTTGCCAATAGGCGCGGATCGGATTCCAGCCGTCGCTCAAACCTTCCTCATACGCATTGCCGTTTTGGGAGATGATCGCCGTGATTCGCTCGGGATGCTTCGCGGCAAGCCGAAATCCGGTCGGCGCCCCGTAATCGAAGACATAGACGGCATAGCGGTCAAAACCGACAACCTCGGTAAACCGGTCGATCGTTTCCGCGATGCGGTCGAAAGTGCAGCCTTTTCCCGGCATATCGGATCTCCCGAACCCTGGCAGGTCAGGCGCGACAATGTGGAAGCGGTCGGTCAAAAGCGGAATGAGATCCCGGAACATATGGCTTGAGGTCGGGAAGCCATGGAACAGCAGCAGCTTGGGGGCGCCAGGTGAACCCGCCTCGCGATAGAAGATGCTGAAGCCGTCTACGTTCGTCGTGCGATACTTGATGGCGGTCATGGTCTTGTCTCCTGTGCAAGGGATGGGGTCTGGGCTAATAGCCGCCCGCGGCGATCTATGGGGCCGGCAACGTCGCGATTGCTTCGCGGATGATGTCCACGACGACAGAAGGCGCGGTCATGATCGGTGTGTGATCAACCGTATGCGAACGTATCTTGGCCTTCATTCTGACGGCCATGAAGCGCTGGGTTTCCTGGACGATCATCCGGTCTTGCTCCGCCACAAGGAACCATGAGGGCCGGTCCTTCCAGAGCGGGCGGTCCATGGCGACGGTGATGCAGGCCGGCGAGATAGGCCGCTGAACCGCCGCCAACACCGCCAGCTCCTCGGTGCTCGCATTTGGCGCGAAGGCCGCCTGGAAGGTATCGTGGGGCAGGTAGATGAACCCATGGGTGTCAGGCGCCAGTTTGGGCGCCTTTGGATGCGGTTCGTTGCGGTAGAAGACATCAGCCACGGTCTCGCCCTCGTCCGGCGCCAAGGCAGCGATGTAAACGAGTGATTCCACTTTCGGGTTGCGCGTCGCAGCGATGACTGCGCCGGCATAGGCATGCCCCACCAGAACGACCCGCCCGCTTACCCGCTCCAGACTACGGTTGAGTGCCGCCACGTCATCTTCGAACGATGTCAGCGGCAATGGCGTTGCGACCACCTCGATACCGTCGGCCACCAGGGGTGCGATAATCTTTGCCCAGCTTGAGCCATCAGCCCAGGCGCCATGGACAAGCACAACACTAACTTGGTTTGGGGACATAGCCGCTCTCCTTCGGACTGGTCGCCTGAGCATAACCTGCATAAATGCACTGAAACGGTTACGATCCAACAGGTAACTTGTCAAGAAGCTTTAGGGTGGTTACGTATATTTTAGATGCTTCGGAGAAGGACCGCTTCGGGCGATGGAATGGAACTTCCGATGGATCAAGACTTTCCTGCGATTTTTGTCGGCGACGCGCCCGGTCTGGATTTCCTGAATTCGATTGCGACACCCGTGGACACGCCGGTCGACTGGATCGCCGATGGAAAAGGATTGCTGGACTGGCTGGAGCAAGCACAGCTTGTACCTGCCGATGTGCTCAGGAACATCCGGGCACAGGCTCTACCGGGTGAATTGGATGTGATCGCAGATCAGGCAAGACGCCTGCGCGAATGGTTCAGGGCGTTCGTACAGAAGCACAAGGGGCGCCCTCTGGGTCGCAAGGATCTTGACGAGCTGGATCCGCTCAACCGCCTTCTGGATCGCGACGAGGCGTTCATGCGGATCGTGGCCCGGCGCGAAAAGCAGCATGTGCCATTCGAGCTTCAGTATATGCGGCGGTGGCGTTCTGCGGAGGCCCTCCTTCTTCCCATTGGCGAAGCTATCGCGCGGTTCGTCTGCACCCAGAATTTTTCAAATGTGAAGGCCTGCGAAGGACCAACCTGTACACTTTTTTTTGCCGACCATACGCGAGGTCGCGCGCGACGCTGGTGCAGCATGGCGATATGTGGAAACCGGGCGAAACAGGCCGCCCATCGCCATCGGCTCAAACGAGCCAAATAGCAAATTGACGTTTCCGTAAGGCGCCTTCGATTGATCTAAAGGCTGCGCGCCGAGAAAGTATCGCAGGAGTCCACCTGCCCGCTGTCCAGACCCCGCTGAAACCAGCGCACGCGCTGGGCGCTGCTGCCATGGGTGAAGGAATCCGGCACGATATAGCCTTGGTTTTCCTTTTGCAGCGTATCATCGCCCACCGAGGAGGCGGCACGCAGCGCACCTTCGACATCGCCATTCTGCAGGATGCTGAATTGCTGATTGGCGTGAAAGGTCCACACCCCGGCATAACAATCCGCCTGCAGTTCGGTGCGCACCGAGTCGCTGTCGGCGCCACGCGAAGGCCCGCCACGCCGGTCCATCGCTCCCAGCAGGTTCTGGATATGATGGCCATATTCATGGGCGATGACATAGGCACGCGCGAATTCCCCCGGCACGCCGAACCGCTGGCTGAGTTCGTCGAAGAACGCCAGGTCCAGATAGATGTGCGCGTCACCGGGACAATAGAACGGCCCGGCCGACGACTGGCCGGTGCCGCAGCCTGTGGGCGTGGCATTGTCATAAGCGGTGAAGGTGGCGGGCGTGAAGCGCATGCCCCGCTCCCGCAGCAGGGGCGACCAGACATCCTCCGCCGAACCGATGATGCGGCGCGCGAAGTCATAGGCGGCATCGTCGCTGCGCGGTCCGGTCTCATGGCGGACCTGTGGCTCGGGCGCCGGACCGCCATTCAACAGTAGCGACGGATCAACCCCGAAGAACAGTGACAGGACCAGCACCACGACCAGCCCCAGCCCGCCGCCGCCGAACACCATGCGCGGACCGAAACCACCGCCGCCACCGCCATAATCCTCGCCGCGGCGGTCTTCTACATTTTCCGAAGGGCGAAGATCGTCGAGGCGCATCTATGCCGGTCCTTAGCTCGCCCCCCCGCTAAACGCTAAAGCGAGATGCGGTGCGCCGCAACCGGCATCAATGCAGGACTTCCAGCACGGCGATCACCGCACCGGCGGCCGCCAGGGCGGGATAGAGCAGTTCAGACCAGGAATGCAGCGGCTTTTCGCTACGTTCCCACTCCAGCGCACGCAGCGCGCGCGACTGGGTACGGGCGAAGAAATAATCCTCATGGCGGTAATCGGCATGAGCGGACAAATGAGACATGACACCCTCTCCTCTAGCATGTGAGAGATAGGGATGCCTTGCCTAAAGCGGCCCGCAGGGCCGGTATGGCGGCCATCCAAAAGTCGCATACCCCCGCGTCTTGAAAACGCGGGGGTGCGTACTTTGGCTCAGGTTTGATCGGTGCGCTTGGTGAAGGCGCGGCCTTTGTCGGCGGCCGGGCTGTCGCCGCCGGTGCAGATCATCACCCCCTCCTTGAGCTGGTCGATGACATTGGCTTCGTTGCAGGCATTGAGGAATTTTATTCCCGCCGCCTTGGTTGCATCCAACACGCGCTTGCGCACCGCCACCATGTTGGGGGCCAAGTCGCCGCGGCCTCCCGCGCCGGTGGGCGCGCCGACCAGATAGAAGCCGTGATCGCCGGGGCCCCATTCGGCAAAGGCGATGCCCGGAACGCGCACCGTCGATTCGACATTGGCGTCGGCGCGCGGATTTTCGATCTTGACCCCGAAGATCAACTCGCCGTCCGGATTGAGTGGCCAGGGTTCGGCCAGCTTTTCATACTCGGCCGGCGTCACGCCCCACATTTTCGATGCATAGCTCTGGCTGCCATTGCCCCGATATCCCTGATTGAGTCCCGGTGCCACCGGCGCGAAGGGATAGCGCGAGGCCTCGATCATGATCTTGGCGGCTTCCGGGCTTTCGGCATTGCACAGCAGGATGCCATGCACGCCGGCGGCCAGCGTCTGCTGGATCATCCAGGCATTGGCGCGCACCGCATCGGCGGTGCCCTGGATCGGGAGGGTGACGATCACCGCCGGGGTGGCATGGCCGGTGCGGGTGGGACCGGCTTCCTTCAACCCGCGCATGAATTCGCGCAGTTCGTGAAAGTCCAGCGCGCCATGCTCCATCTCATAGGTGATGTAGTCGGCCTTGGTGGCCGCCATCTCCTTGCCCTTCTCATAACCGGCAGCTTCGATCTGGGCGTAATAGACCGGCTGGCCCTTCAGCCACATGTCGATGATGCGGTTGATATGCTTGCCGGTGCGCGTGGTCTTGGCCGGCATGGCCGGAAAGGTGCCGGGCGCGAAAGCCGGCGCATTGGGCTGAACTTGCGCGCCCGCAGGCACGTAGCTGAGCGCGGCCACGGTCAGCCCGGCCATCAAAAGATGCTTGGTCTTCATGGATCTCCCCGTTTGTGAATTTTTTGACAGGCTAGTCCAGCACAAGACGGGGTCTTTGTCTCCCCGAGATTGGGAAATTAGCCCGCCAGGCTGACCCGTTTGGCGATCTGTTGCGCCCGGATGGACAGTTCCGCCGCCAGCAGGCACTGCGCCTGATCCTGGGCATTGTGTGTGCGATTGACGATGTCGGCGACAAATTGCCGGCCGAACGGCAGCGGCCCCTTGTTGCAGTCGATATAGCGGGCGCGTTTCCCATCCACCAGGAACAGGTTGTTGCCCTGTTTCGATACCGCAACATCGGTGTATTTGCGGATCTCAATATATCCCTCCGTCCCCAGCACAAAGAGCCGTCCATCGCCCCAGGTGCCAAGACCGTCGGGCGTGAACCAGTCCAGCCGCACATAGCCGAAACCCTTGTCGCCGCGCAGCATCATGTCGCCGAAATCCTGGAAATGCGGATGATCGGGATGGCGCAGATTGGCGATCTGGGCGGCGGCGATCTCCGCCTTGGTCGAGCCGGTATAGAACAGAAACTGGTCGATCTGGTGCGAGCCGATATCGCAGAGAATGCCGCCATACTGCACATCCTCCCAGAACCAGGGCGGGCGCGGCACGCCGCCGCCATTGTCGCCGGGATGCTGGATGATCTGGTGCGGCGCAATGTTGATGGTCTGTATCACCTTGCCGATGGCGCCCTGTTTGATCAGTTCGCCCGCATGAACCGCGGCGCGCACTTCCAACCGCTCGGAATACAGGATGGCGAAGATACGTCGCGTCTCCGCGATGGTCTTTCGCACCCCGGCCAGATCATCCAAGGTGGTGATGCCGGGCTTGTCGGACAGGAAATCCTTGCCCGCCCGCATGGCGCGCATGCCGATGGCTGCGCGTTCGCTGGCGATTTGCGACGACAACACCAGTTGCACCGAAGGATCGTGCAACACCTCGTCCTGCGTGCGGGCGACTTTCGCATTCGGATAGCGCCGGACAAATTCCGCCCGCTTGTCGGGCTCCGCCCCCCACCACGACACCAGCTCGCCGCCGCCGCGCTGAACGGCGCCGATCATGCCCTGGATATGGTCGTGGCTGATGCCGCAGACGGCAAAGCGGAGATGGTGTTTTGGCGCCTCCTCGGGAATGGCCGCCAACGTCTCGGCCTGCACCGCGCCCGGCGCCATGGCCACGGCTGCCATCAGCGCCGCAGAGCCAAAGCCTGCCGCCTCCAATATCTCGCGCCGTTTCTTCATCGGGACATCCTGTCTGAGGAGGACCTATCTGACGCGGGTGACCTTGTAGGTCTCGCCGCTCACCCGCATGTTGTAGAGATCGGTGGCGGAGCTGTTGTTGATGGTCACCTTGTAGAACTGGGCAGGCTTTTTCCATTTGGGGCGTAGAATATCGGACTCCGCCTGCTGCCAGACATGGCCGTCCGCCATGGTGACGGTGAACCGGCCGTCACGTCCAAACCCGTAAGCGGTCATCGGCATGTCGGAGGCGATGGGTTTGGTGTCGCCGATCAGGGCGCTGAGGAAGCCGCCGGATTCCCGGCTGACCGGAGCGCGCCGTGGCGCACCGCCATAGGCGGCGCCTCCATAAGCAGTACCTGGGCCCGGCACCAGCCGGGTCTGGTTATCCGGCGCGGGAGACAGTCCCAACAGGGAGCGCATCGGCTGGGCAGAACCATAGAAACAATCAGCCAGACGCGATTGTCGGGAATGCCTTCGCAGCGTCCGGCGCCCGACATCACCGCGTCGCGCGTCGGATCGGCCAGCGCCGGGGCCGAAAGCACCACACAGATCGCCGAAGCCAGAAGAAGTTCACGTCGCCACATCATCGCATCCCCAATCCGCCTTGTCTCATGCCAGGCCTTCCGCCCCAGATTAGCCAATCGGACGGCCATGACAAACCTCCGGGGATGGCAACCGCCGGCCCGGCAGTCAGCCCCAGTCAGCCTGTCATTTTGGCATCCTGCCGCCGCGCCGGGCAGTGTGCGGTGTGCCAATGCGCGCCTTTTCAAGCGCGGTACGACTGGCATGATCGCCGCACTGACGGAGGGCATGATGCGAATCGGCGGAAAACTCTTGGCGGGCCTTCTTTGCCTGCTGGCCACCCCTGCGCTGGCCCAGCCGGAATTCGCGTTGCGCGTGCGCCGCTATGCTGACGCTCATCGCGCCGACATCGTGGCGGAGTATCTCAAGCTTCTTTCTTTGCCCAACCTTCACGGCGATGCCCCCGCCCTGCAGCGCAATGCACTCCTGCTGCAGGAAATGATGCAGAAACGCGGACTGGATACCGCGCTATGGCAGACCTCGAGCGGCGTGCCCGTGGTGTTCGGCGAAAAACGGACGCCCGGCGCCACCCGCACCATCCTGTTCTATGTTCATTATGACGGCCAGCCGGTCGATCCCAAGCGCTGGAACCAGCCCGATCCCTTTGTACCGGTTATTCGCACCGCCAGTATCGAGGCTGGCGGCAAGATCGTCACCGACCTTTCCGGCGCCTCGGACGACTGGCGCATCTACGCACGCGCGGCTGCCGACGACAAAGCGCCGATCGAGGCCTTGCTCTGCACCCTGGATGCGCTGGGCGGAGCAGAGAAAGAGAATATCAAAATCATCCTGCATGGCGAGGAAGAGGGCCGCGGCCCCGGCCTGGACGAAGTGATCGCCAAATATCCCGACCGGCTGAAATCAGACCTGCTGGTGATCCTGGATGGGCCGCAGCATCCCAGCGGGCGGCCGACCATCTTCTATGGTGCGCGCGGTGGCGCCAGCCTGGACATCACCGTCTATACCGCAAAGCAGGGCATGCACAGCGGCAATTACGGCAACTGGATGCCGGACGCCAATGTGCGGCTGGCGCAACTGATCGCGTCCATGGTGCCGTCCAGCGGCAGGGTCGCGATCCCCGGCTTCTACAGCGATGTGCCATCCTTTCCGAAGGAAGCCCGCGCCATGATGGAGGCGGTTCCGGATCAACCGCGCAAGATGCAGCAGGATTTCGGCGTCGGCTCACTGGACGGAGCTGCCGCATCGCTGCAGGAGGGCTTGAACCTGCCCACCTTCAGCATCCATCAGATGAAGGGCGGTGAAGTGGGCGGGGTGATCGCCGCCAGCGCCACTGCCCAGATCGCCATGCGGCTGGTGGCGGAAAACGATCCCAAGGTAATGATCGAGCGGGTTACGAATTTCATCCGCGACCAGGGCTATTTCATCACCGACAAGGAACCAGATGTGAGCACTTTGGCGAGCCACGCGCGCGTTGTGCGGCTGGTCCCGCGTTTGCCGGAGGGTGGCAGCGGCGCCTGGCGCACCGATCCGGGCAATGCGCAGGCGGTGTTTGCCACCGGGGCGCTGCGCGCGGTTTGGGGCGAACGCCTGGTGCGCATCCGCACCCTGGGCGGCGGCGTGCCCGCCTCATCCTTCATCAATGCCTATCACGTACCCACAGTGGGTGTGTCGCTCGCCAACTATGACGACAACCAGCATTCCGACAACGAGAATATGCGGCTGGGCAATATTTTCGATGGCATGGTCACCCTCTCCGCCCTGATGATGCATTAAGTCCCGAACCTTTTATCAGGAAGCGCCGGTGCGTGGCGTGGGGTGTACAATTACGCAACGCTTACGGCTGGCGGGAGTGACCTTCAGATCGGCATTGTCGGAAAGCCACACGAAATCAATCTTGTTCCAGGGATACAGGATCGCCTCGCGATCGGAGACCAGTACGGCGCCCCGATCCAGCGCTAGCATGAAAACCCCGGCCATGTCGCGACGCTCGCCGAAGATTTCCACGCACTGCATGCTGCGCGCCTGGCTGAGGGTGAAACTCCATCCCTGCGCAACCATCGCCGCAAAAGCCACCATAATGGCGGGCGCCCAGTCCCGTACCAACGCATTGCCCCGTCGCGAAAGGAACGACCGGGCAACAGCGCCAACACCACAGCCCAGGACGATCGCCAGGGCGGGCGTGAACAATGTGCCCAACGGCCATTGTTCGGAGAAAAAATAAAAGCCGGTATAAAACACCACGAAGATTGGGCACATGGCGAGGACCGGCGGACAGACCTGTTCCCAACTGGCGAAATATTTCGCCCCGCCGAACACCAGCAACAGGATCAATCCCAGCGCCACCATCGGCAGAAAAAACGATCCCGCCAGCAA
>Ga0193753_10003362_pt1 | contig 11866 bp, 11 predicted proteins | sample H1c2metaG_FD_144925 | JGI IMG/M metagenome (GOLD analysis project Ga0193753, IMG submission 144925) | Soil microbial communities from a riparian zone of the East river system, Colorado, United States - H1c2 | ecosystem: Environmental > Terrestrial > Soil > Riparian zone | place: USA: East... | reverse complement strand
CGTTGCAACCCTTAGCAGATAAGATCATCGGCATGTGGAGACACTTTTTAACCAAACAAACCTACGCCAACCGCACAGGAGTTCATCCCAATACTGCTTTCGGGCTGGTGTTCGCCCTCGACTATGCAAGAGCACGCGGAGATAAGGGTTTCGAACAGGATATCATCAACGCGGCAAAATATCTTTTCTTAAAAGACAAAAGCGCTCCTGCGAGTTGGGAACCTGACGGCACAGATTTTTTATCGCCTTCGCTGGAGGAAACAGATCTGATGCGAAGGGTTTTATCTAAAAATGATTTTATGAAATGGTTCAATGGTTTCTATAGCAATAGCAGCCTGGCGCATATCACACAGTTGCCGGTTATATCCGATAGGACCGACTACCAGATCGTTCATCTTGATGGATTATCTTTTAGTCGTAGCTGGTGCATGAAAGGCATTGCGTCGATTTTGCCAACTTCAGACAAAAGAAAAAAATTATTATTCAATGCTGCTGCCAGGCATCTTGCCTCAAGTCTGCCCAACATCGCAACCGGTAATTATGGAGGCGAACATTGGCTGGCGAGTTTTGCGGTTTATGCTTTAGCTAATTAAAATGGCTTCTCGTAAAATATACCCGCTTTGCGAAACTGCGATCGTTATTGAATTCGGCGACATAATTGACGATGCCCTACATCTACAGGTGATGCAGCTCAACAAAGTTCTTCAACAAGACCCCTTTGTAGGTTTTATCGAAACAGTTCCGGCATATACCACCCTTACTATTTATTATCAACCGGAATTAATTCACTCATTAAATGTCAGTCCGTTTATCTACGTAAAAAATTATGTCCAACGCTTATTAACCAACCCGGGCATCGAAGCGACAAACTCAGAACAGATCGTTTCCATTCCCGTTTGTTATGATGAAGAGTTTGGCTATGACCTCGATCTTGTAGCATCGTGTAACAAGCTCACCAAAGAACAGGTAATACAGATCCATCAACAGCAAGTTTATGATGTTTACATGATGGGGTTCTTGCCCGGCTTTGCTTACATGGGAACGGTAGCTGATGCAATAGCAACGCCACGCAAATCTTCGCCGCGGGCAGTGGTGGATGCGGGTTCTGTCGGTATTGCTGGTAAACAAACCGGGATCTACCCTTTGACATCACCGGGAGGCTGGCAGATCATTGGACGCACGCCGTTGGCACTGTTTGACCTGGAAAAAGAAGTCCCATTTTTATTTAAGACAGGCGACCGAATCAAATTCTCCGCTATCTCAAAAGCTGAATTTTATAAGATAAAAAAAGAGCAGGAAGTAAAAGATAAAACTACAACTGAAGAAAGTATTTCAGATGTGACTGTCATCAAGCCCGGCATTTATTCCACGATCCAGGATGCGGGGCGATCTAAATATCAATCATTCGGCGTACCTATCAGCGGAGCGATGGATCAAACCGCATATTATACTGCAAATGCATTAGCCGGCAATCAAGAGAATGCTGCTTGCATCGAATGCACAATGGGCGGACTGCAATTGCAATTCAAAAAAAATGCAGTGATCGCCATAACCGGTGCTGGCGCTGCTTTCATAAACGGGCAACTCATTAAATCATGGCAGCCGCTTTCTGTTTCCAAAAATGATGTTTTGGAGATCCGGTACAGCAATGATGGCTTACGAACATATATTGCTGTGAAAGGTGGCTTTGGGATAATCGCAATCATGAACAGCAGAAGTGTTTACGCAAAAGCAGGCATTGGAGCTCCTTTAAAAAAAGAGCAGGGTTTGCAGTTTGGAAATCTGTTGTCAATGACTCCAAAAAGAATAACAGAAAGCCTATCTGTCCCGGTATATAACTCCGATGCTTTGATCAGGATCATTCCTGGACCGGAAAATGATTGGATGACCCCGGAAAGTGCCACAGAAATTTTTTCACGGTCATTTTCGCTCAGTAACCAATGCGATAGAATGGGCTACCAGTTAAAAGCCGAGCCTCTATCATTGAGGGAAAACAAAGATTTGCTTTCAACGGCAGTGACAAAAGGCACGGTACAGTTAACTCCATCCGGGCAACTGATCATATTAATGAGCGATTGCCAAACCACGGGCGGTTATCCAAGGGTGGCGCAGGTTGCGTCCGTAGACCTCCCGGTTTTGGCACAATTAAAACCCGGCGACTCGATCCGCTTCGGCAATATTTCTTTTCAGGAGGCAGAAGAGTTATATTTATTGGACCAAAAAAAGATCGATGCCTTTTTCAATTGACATCAATTGTGATATGGGTGAAGGTATGCCTAACGACGCCCTCATTATGCCTTTCATTTCATCGGCGAATATCGCATGCGGCTTTCACGCGGGGAATGCGGCGATCATGCAGCAAACCATTGAACTCGCTTTGCAACACAATGTTGCGATAGGCGCTCATCCTTCTTTTCCCGACAAAGAGAATTTTGGAAGGACCAATATGCAGTTCTCTCCCGAACAAGTTTGTGCGATGGTGAAAGAGCAGGTCGAATTGCTCGCAGAAGTCGCTGCGAAAAACAATTCCAAACTGCATCACGTAAAGCCACACGGTGCATTGTACAATATGGCGTCAAAGGATGAAGAACTTTCTACAGCGATCTGTACCGCCATTAAAGAGATCGATGCGTCATTATTGATCTATGCATTGAGTGGCAGCAGGCTGGTAGATGTTGCGCAGGCAATGGGTTTACAGGTATTTAACGAGGTGTTTGCCGATAGGACTTATCAATCAGATGGCAGCCTCACGTCAAGATCAATGAACAATGCTTTGCTGTTGACTAAAGACGCAGTAACAAAGCAGCTGTTGCAGATCTTGCTGGAGAAAAAGCTAACAACCACCGATGGGAAAATGATATCTTTAAAAGCAGATACAGTTTGTATTCATGGCGATGGCGGGCATGCGGTTGAGTTTGCAAATGCCATTCATGATAAACTGAAGGAAAATAATATAATAATCCGATCGAGCTGATGAAACAAAAAAAACATTCAGCATTTTATGGCGCAGCTTTCCTGATGGCTACTTCTGCTATTGGTCCAGGCTTTTTAACTCAGACAGCTTCCTTCACTTCAAAGCTATTTGCCAGTTTTGGTTTTGCGATACTCGTGTCCATTATCGTGGATATCATTGCGCAGCTAAATATCTTGCGTATCATCACCGTCACTAACAAACGGGCGCAGGATATCGCCAATGAAGTTTTTCCCGGCCTTGGAACTTTTCTTTCGATATTAATTATTACAGGGGGGATGGTCTTCAACATCGGCAATATTGCCGGCTGCGGATTGGGGTTGAATGTATTATTCGGCATCGATGTTACAACCGGCGCATTGATCAGCGCCGCTATTGCCATCGTGATCTTTTTGGTAAAGGACGCTGGAATAGTAATGGATTGGTTTGCAAAGATCCTTGGCTTTATCATGATCGGCCTAACTCTTTATGTGGCCATCATATCGCATCCACCTCTGGCCCAGGCCATACACAAAACATTTATCCCGGATAGAATTGATTTCACTTCGATCATAACGATCGTTGGAGGAACTGTTGGAGGTTATATTACTTTTTCCGGCGCACATCGTTTGCTGGATGCAGGTATCAACGGCGCGGAAAAACAGCCGCAGGTAACAAGAAGTGCTGTTACCGCTATCGGTATTGCGTCGCTAATGCGCATATTGTTATTTCTTGCGGCATTGGGCATTGTTATGCAAGGATTGACATTAGATGCAGGCAATCCAGCCGCATCCGTGTTTGGACTGGCAGCAGGAAACCTTGGTTATAAATTTTTCGGAATTGTTATCTGGGCCGCAGCGATAACCTCTGTTGTTGGCGCTTCGTTTACTTCGATCACGTTTGCGCAAACTTTTCATCCCATAGTATCAAAAAATAAAAATTATTTTATCGTGGCGTTCATCATTCTGGCCGCCATTATATTTTCCATATTCGGTAAGCCAGTCAAGGTGTTGATCTTCGCCGGAGCCTTCAATGGATTTATTCTTGCCTTCTCTCTCGGTATCATGTTAATTGCGGCTACCCAAAAGCGCATCATGAAAAATTATAAGCATCCTGTTGGGTTAATTATCGCCGGGGCCTGTGTCGCCTTGTTAATGTTAGTTTTTGGATCGATCACAGTATATAATGAACTAAGCAAGATATTCTGATTCCTTTCCCGCCTGTTTTTTATTGCAAAATCGTCGCTTTTCAAATAGGTAGCCAAACTCACTATTGTTCAATAACATACACATATTCCCAAAAGATCAATCCTGTCCGGTAAAATTATTTTTCACCCCAGTGGCATAGTTTTTGGTTTTCCAACAACAGAACAATCACATTCATTAACCAAAATCTTATATTATGAAATCGAGAATATTGAAATTAACAGGGGCTTGTATCGCATTGGTGTCGGTGCAGGCAGCAACGGCTCAGCTGGGTGTAACATCAGCAGTTAAAACAACTGCAAGCACAGTAGCAGCGGTTTCAGCAACAAAGGCAGCGGTACAGGCAGCAGCAACTACAAGTGCCGCAACTACAGCAGCTACTACAGCTACGGTAAACAAAGTACAAGGGGTTACTTCACAGGCAGCAGCAACAGTAAAATCACAAGTAGCCAACACAGCCGCTACTGTTGGTAAAGTTCAGGATATAGGTGCACAGGCAACTTCAAACGTAAGGTCACAGGTATCTAATACAGTTGCGGCAACAAAGGCAACAGCAGCGAACGCACAGTCTTTTGCAACAGATAAAATTGCGGCAACAAAAAGTGCAGTATCCTCTGATGTGATGATGGCGACTGATAAGGTTAAAATGACTGCAACTAATGCAACTGATAAAGTTAAATCCACAGCGGCGAACGCAACTGATAGGGTTAAGACCACTGCAGCCAACGCAACCGACAGAGTTAAAACTACAGCTGCAACCGCAACTGATAGGGTTAAGACCACTGCAGCGAATGCGACGGATAGAATTAAAACTACCGCGGCAAATGCAACAGATAAAGTAAAAATGACAACTTCAAATATCGTAGACAGGACAAAGACAACAGCATCAAATGTAAAAGATTATGCCAAAGATAAAGTGATGGACGGAGCGGCTAAAGCAACCGATGTAGCATCAAATGTGAAGGATTATTTAAAAGATAAGACCACAGATGCAAAGGAAAGAATAAATGATCGTGTAGAAATGGTTTCTAACACGGCAGCGGCAACTGTATCAAATGTTGAATCAAGATTACCAAACATCAGTGACAACACGGGTGCAGTGGGTAACGCTAATGTTAGTGGAGATTTCATTAGTTCAAGAACAACTGCCGATCCAAACACGCAGAGTTCAGACCAGGCGATTGGCAGCGCAGCAACAGAAGCTGGTTCAGGATTGAACAATAATTCAGGTAAATATGCCAATGGTAATACCGATGATGCGGGTTCCGATTCTCATGCACTCGTTGCATTTGGCCAGGCTACAGATAACCAACTATCTAATAACGAAAACCAGTTAGGTACTGCAGCAGGGAACACGGGTAATGCAATGACAAATGCGACGGGATCAACAAATCCAACAACTGGAAGTAGTTCAAAGGGTGAAGTAGACTTTCCGTATACAGATGCGGATGGTGTTACTCATGACCCGCCTACAAGAGCCCCACTTCCGGAACAGTAATAAATAAAAGAAGGCCCTTAATTTCAATACCTGTAGCCCGATGGCTACAGGTATTGTTTTGTTGGGGTAAATAGGTAACGATCCTATTGGATGATCATTCTTCTGCCGGGATTAAAGACTCGGTGATTTAATTATACCAACCTATTCAATTACAATAATATATACAATGAATTCATCCAAAATCAGCGAGATCAGAGTAGTGTTAAAAGGCAATAAAAATGCGATGGCACAATTTTTGAATTTTGGATTTTCACCGATAAATAGTCAACCATAAACTAAATGTTCAATTAAGGCCACGGGTACGTTTTCCAACTAACCAAAAACTCTTTTTATGAAACCCTTACTCCCGCTATTGTGCTATTGCTTTATCTTTTTTATTTCGCCGAAAGCTTGGTCACAAACCGATAGTACGGTTCTGTCTGCACAACCAGCCGACACAACAAAAAAAGCAAAAACAACTTTTGCTGTCGGACTTGATTTTTATTCGAATCTCCATTACTTTGGCCGCACCGACAGTTTGAAAAGTACAGCCTGGGTGCCGAATGTCTTTTTACAATTTGGCAGTGGTTTCTTTCTTAACTCATCTTTTATTTTTATCAATAGTTCGGGGCAGTCCCTGAAATACACTGCTGCAACTTTAGGGGGAGGTTATAAATGGGGAAATCTGGCCAAAATAAAGGGATGGACGGGTTCTGTATATGCAGCCAAGTTCTTTTATTCAAATGATATTCTTGTCCAATCTTCACAGGAGGGCCAACTGGGCGCCACATTGAGCTATCGAAACAAGATAGCCAATATCAACGCCGGCAGCAGCATCGCTTTCGGTGATCAAACAGATTTTTTTATGAATCTCGGACTCGATCGTCTTTTTAAATACACATGGAACAATAAAAAGAACATCTTCGCCTTTATTCCCACATTCAACATCAACGCGGGAACACAAAATTTCACCAATAGTTATTATAAGGCAAGGATATTTCCGCTTTCGGATACATTGGTTACGGAAACAAGCAGAAAGTTCAAGGTGCTGAGCCTGGAGCTCAATATTCCATTCGTATATATACATAATAAGCTTGCTTTTACCTTCACACCAGGCGTGGTGTTTCCTCAAAGCGTGATCAAGGTGGCAGGAAAACCGGATCTTTCCGAAAATGCAAAGACGCTCGGCTATGCTAATTTTGGCATCTCCTATACTTTTGGTAAGAGATAACAGGAGATCATTTTCTGTTGCTCCATGCCCACCACATTAATAGAAACTGCAGCAGGAATAATCTTATCCAGGTTGCCCAAGCAGGCAGGCAATACCCTGGACTCATGCACCATCCTTTTTGTATCATCTCGATATGTGCCGGAATAAATGCGACGAGCATAATGATGATGGCATAGGCGGCGATCTTTCTGGTTGAACGGAATATCAACAAAGTGGCGAGGATAATTTCTGCAATACCACTCACTATATTTATCAGGTAAGGATTGGGGAGATAATCGGGTATGATGCTGTAATAGCCTGCTGGGTTGCGGAAATGATTGATGCCAGCGACCAAATAAAAGACGATCATTATAATTAAGCTCGCTCGTTTTTTCATTACCTGGCAATTTCAATTGAAGATAAAGTTATAAATTGACGATCCATTTCAAAACAATATGACCGTACAAGAGATATATCAGCAATTCATTGAAGGCATGAAAAGTACAGGTTGGTTGGAATACATTGCTGTGTTTACCGGTATTGCGAGTGTATGGTTCTCGAGATTAGAAAATATCTGGGTATATCCAACCGGGTTGATCAACACGATCATTTATATCTACATCAGTTTCAAGGGTGGATTATTGGGCGAAGCCAGCGTTAATTTTTATTACACCGTGATGAGTATCTATGGTTGGTTGCTGTGGGCAAAGAAAGACCAGCAACACCGGCCAGTCTTGCACATCACAAGTGCATCGAAGAAAGAATGGTTGCAGCACCTGGCATTCTTTGCTATGTTCTATATCACCATTTTCGTTGTACTAACTTATTTGAAAAAAGATTTTGCACCTGGCGCCATTCCCTGGGCTGATGCTTTTGCTTCGGCAACGGCCTTCACCGGTATGTGGCTGATGACAAAAAAGAAAGTGGAGAGCTGGTATTGGTGGATCGCGACAAATATTGCCTCCATTCCTTTATACTTTGTAAAACATTATGTGTTTACCAGTGTCTATTATGTTGTATTGCTTATTATGGCAATATTTGGGCTAATAGAATGGATGAAAAGAAAACAAACTGCCCATTAATTATAAATCGATGTGCCAATGAGCTATTGCACCGCCATTAATAACATGAAGCCCGATGATCTTTCACTTCATAAGATCTACCACGACAAACAATACGGCTTTCCCATCCACGATGACAATGAATTATTTTGCCGATTGATCCTGGAAATAAACCAAGCTGGCTTAAGTTGGACGACAATTTTAAAAAAGCAGGAAAGCTTTAGAAAAGCATATCACAATTTCGATATTAAAAAGGTTGCCCGCTATTCAAAGAAAGATGAGCAGCGCCTGCTCAATGATGCCGGCATTATACGCAACAGGTTAAAAGTAAATGCCGCGATTGAGAACGCGAAAACCATTCTTGCTTTGCAAAAAGAATTCGGCTCTTTCAAAAAATGGCTCGACTATCATCATCCCAACGACAGAGAAGGCTGGACAAAATTGTTCAAGAAAACTTTTCGATTCACCGGCGGCGAGATCGTAAATGAGTTTTTGGTGAGTACGGGGTATTTGCCGGGAGCGCATGACGAAAGTTGCTTAATATATAAAAAAGCGCTGAAGATGAAGCCGGCCTGGAAGAACAATAAATAATAAATGAAAAAAATCGTCATCATCGGCCCCGAATCAACCGGCAAAAGCACGTTGTGCGAGCAGTTGGCTGCGCATTACAAAACCGAATGGGTGAAGGAGTATGCAAGAGAATATTTATTAGCAAACGGAACGGATTATACTTTTGATAGTTTATTGGACATTGCGAAGGGGCAAGTTGCTGAGGAAGAGTCGGCAGTTGCCAATTTACAGTCGGCAAGCCAATTGGTATTCATCGACACTGATATGTACGTCATGAAAGTCTGGAGCGAATTTGTTTTTCAAAAATGTCATCACTGGGTATTGAACCGCATCGTAGAGCGACAATACGATCTTTACCTGCTCTGCAACACCGATCTGCCTTGGGTGAAAGATGAATTGAGAGAATATCCTGCTCTTGAAGAACGGCAGGAATTATTTCATCATTATAAAGACATCATGGTCAACCAGCATGTACCCTGGGTAGAGATCACCGGCAATTATGAAGAAAGATTGAACAAGTCGATTAATGCTGTTGATATGTTAGGCGACTGACGGTTTGAAGCCGTCAAGACGGCTGGCTTAGCGAATCGTAAATCTATATGATATCGAACCAATCACCTCCGTATAGCTCTCATATTGCTTTGAGTTTGATCTTACCAAGGATACATTCACTGAAAATGCATGCTTCTTTTTAAACTGATAACTGGCCGTCGCAGCGGCGGTGATCACATTTCCATCCTGCACCTTATTTATATAACTCATATTATAATTCATCGAAACATTGGCACTTAAGGTTTGCTTAAAAAAGCTTTGAGCATATCCAAGCGTGGCACCAAACTGTGCATTGGTGAGACTGGCGGTCTTTGTTCTGTTGTAATTCAACCCGCTGCTGATGCTGTTACTTTTTCTTACAAATGAAGAAGAATGGTTAAAGCTGATCATTGCTGCCTTCATATTTGTGAACTCCCGGGTGATGATATTGCGATCATTCACATCGTTATAGTTTGCGGTGATCGAAAACGTATGTGTTGCCACCGAGTCTTTCGTGATTATGTGCGTAGGCGTAAAAGTAAAGGTTTGATTTACCTGTCTCAACCTCGATGAATCATTGATCGGCTCGGTTCCCGCTACCTGGTTCACCGAAAAATTGTTGTACACCAATGTAAAGGCCCATTTTGGATTTGGATTATAAGAAACATTTCCACTTCCAATAAAACGTTTGGTAGTTTCTTTCTTCGACTTATCGAGATTGTTTTTCTGCAGCCCAAATGATAAGCTATAATTACACTTTCCACTATCGAAAGTGCCTGAAGGAGAAAATGTGAAATTCTCAATATCGGTGTTGAAGAAATAACTGCCTAGTGTTATATACCTCGGCAACACCCTTTCATAGTCAGCCCTTATTGAAAAGTTCTTGAAATTATAGCCGACGCCGGCCTTTCCCGCATACTGGATCTTTTTTTCAGGGGAAATATTGATGCCCTTCTTTTGATCTACGGATTGAGAGTCGGCGATATTATCATCATAATAACTAACCCCTGCGTCAAAATTTAAATTGAAATTCTTGTGGATCGTCAGTTTGCCCGAAGCGCCGACCACATTATTCTCCTGCGGAAATAATGTATTGGCGTCGCCCAAAAATTCCTGTATCCCCGGGTCCTTCCATGATTGTATCGAGTTCGAATCATCCTTTGCATGAAAGTACATGACGTCAATAAAATTATCCGCATTGCCATAGCCGATCTTCACACCATATCCTTTTCGTTTAAACGCTGGGATCTTTGTATTGCCCAACGAAGTATCTACCTCTACAGCCTTATTCAATGTTCCGTACATCGCTGCAAACCTGAATTTTCCCGGATTCAATTCTGTTCCCACTCCAATAAAACTATGGCCCGATAAAGTATAAGGGTTGAAACTAAGATTGCAATTTCCCAAATGCAGTGTGGCCCATTTGTATTTTGGGCTAATGCCGAATTGCAGGTAAGGTTTGTTAAAAGCTGTTTGATATTTTCCAACAACCAAACTAAAAGGAAGATCAAGCACATCCATCACACGCACATTTACATTCGCATCAAAACTCCAGGTAAAAGGGTTGCTCCTGTTGGGAATTCCGCTTACTCCATACAAACCGGTGTTTGCTCCAACAGAACCACTCCAGTCAACTTTCTTTGCTTTCGGCAATTTCTCAACATCGAAACTTTGTGCTGTTGAAAAAATCCATGCAAACAATAACCCGGCCAGCAGCAAATTCTTTTTCATGATTGACAATTGATTGCTTGTTTGTTGATGATTAGTTTTTAATTTCTGCAGAAGCCACTTCGCTCAATTCACTCTCGGCTCCGTTATTGAATAAAACCTTGATGGCATATTGATATCTTCCTGCATCCGCATTATCGACATAGCTCTGTTTATCGGGTGATAATTTTTTGTAGACCGTCATTTCTCCGCCATCAACCGCCCTAAACAACACCAGCGCCGATTGCGAAACCTGGTTCAATGCATTCCAACTCAGCAACACCTGTTTGTCCTGGTCATTTACCCTGGCGGATAGGGTTTTGATCCCCGACCTTACTTCCTGCTCCTGCACAGATACCTGTAAAGATTTTGAAGGGGTGCTAAGTCCTGATTCGTCGGTAGCAATAAGTGTATAAGAATAAGACGCTCCTTCAGTTACAGTCGAATCGGTAAATGATGATACCGTTCTCATCTCCGACAGTTTTGTTTTCTTTCCTGCATCATCCTGGCGGATCAATTGATAGCTGGTAACATCGTCGCTGCTACTGGCGATAAAAACAAGGTTTACTTTATTGTCGGCAACGGTGTAAGTTTTTATCAGCGCTGCAACTGGTGGAATAATATCTGGCCTTTTTAAAACAGCCACCTCTGAATATTCAGAAGGATTGTTATTATAATCCACTGCAGTTATCTTGTAATAAACATTCTTTGTAAGCGAGCGCATGGAAACCGTGTCGGTAAAAACAGAATCAGCGATCGGTTTACCCGTAAGTTCCCGATACACGTTATCTTTTCCGTTGGCCACATATACATTGTAACCAACTAGATCATTATCATTTCCAAATTTCCAACTGATCTTCACTACTCCGTTTGAATCTATTCTACCGGATAATCCCATTGGCTGAGCGGGCCCAACTGTATCATACACGCTTGCCATCACTGAAAAAGTACTACTGATATTATTGGCGGTATCTACAGAATAAACCGCGTAGTAGGGTTCCATCGGCGATGGCTTTGTATCCATGAATAGCCTTTGTGATACATCTATGATCTTATTCTTGTCGCTGATGGCGGTAAACGGCCCTTCGAGTTTGTTGGCACGGGCAACAAGAAAACCCTTGAGGTCTTTCGATTGCGCTGGCAGTTCCCAGGTAA
>Ga0193753_10003361_pt1 | contig 11866 bp, 10 predicted proteins | sample H1c2metaG_FD_144925 | JGI IMG/M metagenome (GOLD analysis project Ga0193753, IMG submission 144925) | Soil microbial communities from a riparian zone of the East river system, Colorado, United States - H1c2 | ecosystem: Environmental > Terrestrial > Soil > Riparian zone | place: USA: East... | reverse complement strand
CCCTTTACGGAGACGAGCGAATTTTCCCATCCCAAGTCCATATTTATCCGTTTAAGCGCTTGAGCGCTATCCCAAGTCTACAGTCTCAAGCTTGGCGGATTTCGATATGTACCATTTCAGCGATGTGGAGAGCCGGAATAGTTGTTACTACGTATCTATCTTTGACATCAAATCGGATCTCATGGCCGGCTCGTACCAGATGCACGGCGTGGGCGGAGCGGCCAGTTGGAATTCGGATGGCTACTTCGACATCTTTCAGCGGTAGAAACTCCTGGCGCATGCGGCCGATGCAAGCGTCTTTGAAGCCGACGGGCGCCAATACCCAGAGCACCAAGTCCTGATTCGGCGATTGCCGGAGGACGCCGAACACACCCGTCGGGGCTTGAATGCGGAACGGAAGCGGTTCACCTCTAGCAAGCCACTGGACCAATGATGCGAGCAGCCGGCGTTGCGACCGAACGCGGCTGTACGGATAGTTCAGCTCCGGGCTTCCGTTTATATAAATGGTGCGGCCCTTGCCGTGTTCGTTGGCGACAATGGCAGGACCGCGCGATTCGCCCGTGCCCAGATTGAAGCACTGTGCGAGGACTTTCGCGCCCGGCCGCACGCGAACCGGAAGCGAACGATTGTCACCTTGAATGCGAGCGCCCGCGGATAAGTCACCGAGTGCCGCATGAGGAGTCTCGATGCCGTAATAACATTCCGGCATTGCACGCAATGGCTCACCAGCCAATTCCACGCCGAGTACATCGCGCAGAGCGCCGCCGTCTTTACGCACAACGCCCGCTTCGTCGTAGAGTCCCGTGTCGTAAGTGGCAAGAAGACTGCCACCGCGTTTTACCCAGCCGGCGATCGCCTCCGCATCCGCTGGAGAAACGCCCGAAGCGCCACAAAGCGCAATTACCTTTTGCGAATCGAGCCACTTCGAGCTCATTTCGGTGCTCGGCTGTGCGTCGACGGCGATACCGGAATCGAGCATAGCGAGGAACAACGCCTGGGACATCTCGAGATTGAAGGTCTGCCGCTTCGTGCGCCATAGTTGCAAGGCGTCCCACGTGGGTACTACCGAGACACAGGTTACCGGGGTGCTGTCTTTAATCAGATGCTCGGCCCGGGTCATCAAGCGGAAGACCTCTTTCACGGGCTCGGCGCTGCCACTGCCGATTCCGTGGTACAGGCGGTTGAGCGTGGCATAAAGCGGAACGCCTCCGCTTGCGAGATTCGCGAAACCCTCCATGAGAATTTCATCGCCGTCTTCGAGATTCGCATCGTGGACGGCCCAAGGCTTCAGATGCGGCGGCTGATTGAAGTTTTCAACGCAGTAGCTGCCCAGGTACATCTGAGGCAGCTTCTTATAAGGGCGTGCCATGGACGCTCCCAGCATGCCGTGCATCAGACGCTCATGAATCTGTATGGAGTGCTCGACCATGAATCCGTCCGGTATACGGTATTGCTCCTTCAGGGCATTGCCGTACCAGGTGTTGGCGTTGTGGCAGAGCATGAATTTGCCAGAGCCATGAATGATCTTGCGGAAATCGAGCAAGTCTTCTCGCGTGCAATGCTGCGCCCACTCATACCAGGCAATGCTTGCCGCGCTGTCGTTAGGCGAAAGCAAACGTTCGATATCGAAACCTGTAAACTTCGGGTAATTTCGGCGGCACGAGTTACAAAAGCAAAAGCCGAAGTAATTGTAGGCGCTGGGCGCGTCGAAATAGACTCCGTCGATATCGTGGTCGCAATATTCGCGAACGATCTGCCGAATGGCCGCCCGGTAGGCGTCACTCAAGCGGCAAGTCTTCTGCCGTTCCGCCCAGCCGTAGTGATAACCGTAACTACCATACGGCTTGCCTTTGACATCGCGCATGACCCAATCGGCGTACTCAGGATGTGAATCCACCCAGCCGATTTCCATAAACGGATGGCCGTATCCTGTGTACGCATACAGATGGAGTCCGGCACGGCGGCACTCGCGCGCGGTTTCTTCAAACAGGTCCCGGCCTGCGAGCTCGGGATGATGGGGAAACGCTTTGCTTGGGTAGTACGCCCAGTAGCCAATCGGTTGGTACCGAAGGGTGTCGCCTCCTATATCCAAGGCGCATTGCACCAGGCGTCGAGCATCGAAATTCTTCAGGCTAGGATAAACTGGCGGCGTGTAGCCGTCGAAATAGACGGTTCGTGAATAGCGAAGCCACTCGGGAGGCTCATATCCATCACTACTCAGAAGGCCGTTAGTAAGAGCGCTGTCAGAAAACTCTTCCGTATCCCCTTTTGCGCCCAGCGCCATTGCGGCTGCGCCCGCTGCTGTAAGAAATGTACGCCGATCCATGGGGATGAACTAATATATCAGAAGAAAAGATTCTCATTTGAAAAAACCCGTTAAAAAACAAGACGCTCGGCCGGCGCCATTGCCATTCCCTGTACCTGAGCGCGGAACGGACGGCCGATCACCGGCTGCTAGTTTGTCTCAAAGAGCCTTCAATCTGATCCGCGACAAGATTCTGAAGGGAGAGTTTCCTCCGGGGGCGATATTGTCGCGGCGCAAATTAGGTGAAGACTTCGGTATGAGTTTCCTGCCGATCACGGAAGCTCTGGGCCGCCTGGAAAGCGACGGTTTAGTGGAAAGCAAGCCCAGGGCGGGGACCAGGGTCCGTATTCCAAGCGCGCAAGACGTGCGCGAACATTGCATTTTGCGCGAAGCGCTCGAAACTCAATCGGCGCGCCTTTTTTGTGAAGAGGCCGGCCGGGGCGAGCGTCTTGAACTAAAACGGATGGCCAAACAATTGGACGAGCGTTTCGGCGAAAGCGAAAGTAATACCGGCGCGGACTTCCTGTTCGAATTGCATACCATGCACGTGCAATTTCACACGCGGATCGCGCAGCACACGGGCTGTAAGGCATTGTGCGGAGCGATTGAAAAGAACCAGGTTTTGATTTTCAATTGGTTCTACGATTCCACGGCAAAGCGGAGCGCTGCCCTACCGCCCGCTTTCCATACCACTCTGGCGGTGGTCCTTTCCGGTGACGATCCCGAAGCAGCCGACAAGGCGATGCGTCAGCATGTCCGCTGGGGTGTGGCGGCGGTTGTGGAACACTTCGAATCGCTCACGGTCGGCGACAACCTGTGGCGGCACAAACGAAGCGGCCGGCGGGCTTAGTGTCCTGAGTCAGAGATTCATCGAATAGATCCAAGGCGGGACTGCCAGCCTGCCCCACATTGAAAACTTCTGACTCACCACACTAGATCATCTGCTGGCGGCTCAGCGCGCCTCTCACATAAGTGAGGTCCCGCCGCATGGCTGCGATGAGCTCTTGCTTCGGAATGCGCAACTTGTTATCGCCGTTCTCGGCGCCCCCAAGCCCCGGGTATTCAAAGTGAAGTTGTACGGGGCCGGAAAAGCGATTCGCCTTCACGATGGCAAAGAATCCGGGTAAATTGACCATGCCTTGGCCGGTTGCACACCAGTGGGGGACCCAGGCGCCCTCGGCGTCGAGCGATTTATCAAACGGATCGTGGTGCGTGCTACTGCCTTGGTTCTGTGCCCATTTGAAATCCTTGAGCGCAATCCCTCTCATGTAATCCTTGACCACCCGCGAACTGGCGATCCATCCGCCGTAACCGCCCTCGACAGTCGCATGGCCGATATCGTAGTTGATACCCATCCAACGCGGATCGAGGCCTTGGAACATGGTCCAAAGATCCCAGATCGGCGCGCCTACCAGTCCGGGTCCGGAGTGCGTGTGATACATGCCGCAGACCTGATGCTCCTTGTTCAAATCCGCGAGGGCCTTCATGCGTGGTTTTAATTCATTGAGTTGCTCGGGAATCCCTTTATCCGGTTGGTACAGCAAACCGCCCCATCGATAGTGCCGGATGCCCAGGCGGTTGGCTGTCTTTAAGACCGAACCGGCATAGGGCGTGGCGGCATCAGTAATACCCGTCGTAATCATCGGTACTACCAGACCCATGCCGCGAACGGTTTCCACCGCTTTCGGAAGATCCGATTCCGCGCGCTCCGGCACAACGTGACCACCTTTGCGAACCGTGAGATCCACGCCGTCGAACCCGAGATCTTTGGCAATCGCCGCTGTTTCCTTTACATCGGTCCATTGGAAGTGTTTGGAAAATACGCAGATTTTCAGTTTTTCCGAGGATTCGCTTCGATGGCCTTGGGAGAGCGCCGGCAGCGCACTTGCGATCGCTACGTTCCGGAGCAATTTACGCCGCGACATGGCATTGCGAGAGGAGTGTTCCATGAGGTCCGCTAGCATTGATATATCATTTAACTGGACCCGAGTCAATACTACTGTCATGATAGTTGAATGGATTTGCTGGATAGAGTCTGTCTGGTCACAGGCGGTACAAGCGGAATCGGCGCCGCTACTGCGTTGACGCTTGCCAAGCGGGGCGCTGATGTCGCGGTGATGGGATCGAGCGGTTGCGCGAAAGCGGAAGCGTTGAAACAACAAGTAACAGCCTTGGGGCGGAGGTTTTATTGCACCTCCGGAGATGTCGCCCAACCGGACACCTGCCGCCGTTTCGTCGAGGAAGCCGCACGCGCGCTTGGCGGCATCGACGTCCTGGTTCATAGCGCCGGAGGCCTAATCCCAGCCGGTTTCCTCGAGGTAGATCCGAAGGATTGGTATCGAGCATTTGACGTTCACGTACACGCGGCATTTCACCTGTGCCGTGCGGTGGCGCCTTTCATGCAAAAGAAGAGCGGGGGGGCGATTGTTCTTATTTCGTCGGCGGCCGGCTTGCGCGGCTGTAAAGGCGCGACGGCGTACGGTGTCGTGAAAGGGGCAATCCCGCAATTTGTTCGCGCAGTAGCCCGAGAACTCGCGGATCTCAATATACGTGTGAACGCAGTTGCGCCGGGCGTGATCCGAACGCCGCTGCAGGACGGCCTGACCGCTGAGCAAGTATCCAACAACTTGAAGAACCGAATTCCGCTCCATCGGGAGGGAACCGCTCAGGATGTAGCGGACGCTATTACACTGCTCATCACCAACGAATTTATGACGGGCGAAACGGTCACTGTCGATGGCGGCATGACGATGCGGATTGTCTAGCTGCCGGTCATCGAATAAATCCAAGGCGGGACTGCCAGTCCCGCGCAGGCTGCCAGCCTGCCCCACGGGGGTGAATTTATGCTGTGAATTTCTAACTCAGAACACTAGCTATCTCCCCGAACGCCACTTACGGTTGGCTAATGGCCGCAGGCTGGCAACAAGTTCTTCCAAACCGTGGCGGACGTGCCGCCGCATCGCTCTGTCGGCCTTTTCCGGATTCCGCGTACTCAGTGCCGCGCTCAGATCGGCGTGAAAGTGGGGCGGCAGGACGCGATCCGGAGCCGCAACCATATAGAACCAGTTGAACATCAGGACCTGCTTGGTTTCGATTTCATCGCGTAACGCCTTAGACATACCGTATTCGGCAATCCGCATGTGAAATTGAAAGTGTTGGTTGTGTACGTTGAACAGAAACTCGGAGTCGCCCTGGCTTTGAACGCTCCGCTTGAACAAGACGTCCACTTGTTCCGCCATGCGGGTGAGTTCATGGAGTTGTTGCAGACTAGCCCGTTCCGCGACAAGGCGCGCGGCTTGGCTTTCCAGCGCTTCTCTCAGCGTGTATTGGTCTCGAATCTCGTCCGCGGTAAAGACGCGTACACGGGTGCCCGCCCGATGCCGTGTCTCAACGAAGCCCTCACGCTCCAGCCGCTGAAGCGCTTCTCCGACCGGTAGAATACTCATTTTCAGAGATTCCGCGAGTTGCCGGCGCGATACGGGTGAGCCGATCGACAACTCTCCCCTCAATATTTGCTCGCGAATAACCAGGTACGCACGATCGCCCAAGCTGTCCTTGGAATTGTGGGAGACACGGGATGCCATGAGACGTAACGCGGGCAAAGATTTCATACTACAATAACAGTTGGCCCCTCTTCCGCAAGGTAATCGTTGGAAATGGGGAATCACGTTCGTGCTGTTTCTAGCGACCGTGCTTACTTATCTAGATCGGCAAACGGTGTCGCTTTGCGGCCCGATGATCTCCGCCGAACTGCATTTGAATAATGAAGAGTTCGGCCGCCTGCTCGCTTCCTTTCGATGGGCCTACGCGTTTGTTCATGTACCCGCGGGATTTTTGGTGGATCGTGTACCGGTCCGGGCGATTTACGCGTTTGCAGTTGGCCTTTGGTCGCTCGCGGGTGCTGGGGCCGCGTTTACTACAACTGTTCGTCAACTCATGGCGACGCGGGCCGTGCTCGGCGTGGGCGAAGCGTTTAATTGGCCGTGCGCCACACGAATTGTCGCCAACATGCTTTCGCCGTCGGACCGCGGATTGGGTAGCGGCATCTTCAATAGTGGCGCTGCCGTGGGATCGCTGCTCGCCCCTCTAGTGATCACGCCTATCGCGATCCATTATGGCTGGCGTTGGGCGTTTTTCTTCATTGGATCGATGGGCGCATGCTGGATCGGACTCTGGATTTTCCGGACGCGTAAAGGGACGCCGGCGTTTTTGATGGCAAGTTCCGTAGCAGTCAGCGACGCCGAGCACGGCATAAACAAACAAGGAGTAAAGGGCGTTTTCCGGCATCCCGCGTTTTGGATGCTGGTCACGGTCGCCGTTACGATCAACCCGTGTTGGTATTTCCTGAATGAGTGGATTCCAAAATATATGCACGACCAACGCGGGATGGGCTACCTGGCGGCTGGCCTAGTCACGATCCCTATCTTTTTGGGAGCGGATTTTGGAAATCTGGCCAGCGGAGGGCTGATCAAACGGCTCACGGGGCGCAGGTGGACCCTCCCCAAGGCACGGGGGTTCACGCTGACTCTCGCTACGCTCTTGATTTTTCCGGTAGCCTTTCTAACGAGCGTGCAAAGCGCTGCAATAGGAATTGGCCTGATGGCGATGGCAGCCATTGGCATTACATCTATCGTCGCCAACTACACTGCCTGCCAGCAAGATTTTTCATTCGCGAACGTTGGCTTGGTTGCCGGAATACTAGGCATGTCTTCCAACGTTTTTTCGGCCTTGGTAGACCCGATGATAGGGCGATACGTCGACCGCACCGGGAACTATGCCTTGATCTTTGTTCTCGTAGCTCTGCTACCGGCGGTGAGCCTCGCTGCGATTCTGATCTTCGATCGATTGATCCACGGCCGCCATAACTATCCGAGATAGTCTACGATGGCCTCCGCGGCTTCGCCCAAGCTGCGGCCCCCGAACTCGACGGCAAGACCGAGCACTTCCCGGCGTTGTTGTGGATTCTTAGGGGCGACAGCGGTTAGTGTGACCTTCCCCTCGGTTTTCGGCGCCAGACTGACGGGAGCGCTCTTGTAAGTCTTCCATCCTGTGGGAGCTCGTAGCTCTACTGACGCGCTCTCGACACGGGCGGAATGGTTATAGATCCTTGCCTCGAAGGTTACTAATTGGCCGTTCAGAATATTCTGCCGATACGGATAGGCGCGGACCCAATTAGGATCCAAGCCGAAGTTAGGATCGTCCCACGGGAAGATCGCTGCAAACATTTTCGTCCGCTCCTGAAGGAGGTCCAGTGTTTTTTGAAGATACTCCTCAGAAAATGGCTCGCCAGTCCTGTGGGCAGGCCAAAGCATATCGGGCTTGATTCTAAGCAGCAGCCGTAGACAACGCTCGTAGCCTACACCGCTCCCTAAAAAGTTGCGATTTTGGCTGCAGTAGTCGTCAATTGCCCAGTTGTATGTCGAGTCCCCAACCATAAATAAGCGTGTTCCTTCGTGCTCGATGAGCAGGGCGTCATGATACAGCGTCTGCCCAGGAAAATAGAATCCGGTTATCTTATAACCATTCCAATTGATGACTTCGCCTTCACTCAGCACATGATCAAGGTGAATACTCTCAGGAAAAAGGCAAGGCATTGAGTAGGCGCGGGGGTTCTCGAGAATGTCTTGCAGTTCCTTCTGTGCGTATACCCTGGCTCCATATTTGCGCCGGATTTCATTTACCGATTGAACGTGATCGTCATGATAGTGGCTGATCCAGACTGCATCGACGCCGGAAATCTCCTTCGACTTAACTAAACGAACCACATCTTCTTCGAGACCGCAGAAGGCGGCGTCGAACAGGAAAATCGATCCGTCGCCAGCCCGGAGATAGGCAGAGGTGCTGCCTTTGATCTTGTGAAGCCAGGAGGGCAGCTTTACCGGCGGAAGAGGGCCCATCCGCGGCACACTGACTCCTGGGCACATCTGCTCGTCCATGTGCCAATCCGGGCGATCGTAGCGGACGGTGCATGTGGTCAGGTAATTCTTCATCACGGACGAAAGACGCGAGCGAAGCAGAGCCGCCGCCTGGCTCGGATCCTTCATTACGACCCCATGCGAGGGGATTAGCAGTGTAGGTTGATGCGCAAGAATTTCGTCGAGGCTTTTCACAACATCAGGTACGGCGCCGCCGAACCCCCAATAGTCTCCCGGCATTCCCTCGAGTCCCTTCTGCAGACTGTAGAAATTCCAGAGTTGGCCCGGACCGGCGATCAAGTCACCCACAAACGCAATTTGCTTCCCATCGTCTTCGACGACGTAGGAAACACTTCCATCCGTATGACCGGGAGTTGGCACCACATGAATTTTTAGTCCTTCCCATTCGAATACTTCACCGGTATTCAGTTCCCGGTCCGGGACGACTGATTCGCGAAGCATGAACAGATCCGGACGGAGGTTATAGCGATGGTCGAGAATCCTGTCAGCGTCCAACCAGCGTTCCGTAGCATTGCGGAAGAATGCGGCCTCCGCGGCCGGCACGGCGATTTTCGCTCCAGCCTTTTTCAGTGCGCCCGCGCCGGAGCACTGATCACGGTGGTAGTGAGTGTAAAGCACCCACTCGATCGATTTTGGCGCAAGGGCGCCTTTTCCGCGCAGGAAGAAATTTTCGCCCGAATCGATTAGCAGGCACTTGCCGTTCTTCCGGATCAATCCAACGTTAATTACATCGCGGTACACCTTCACATGCTCGGTGATAGATTCCAGCCGAGCATGATCTGGCGGCTGTTGCGCCGACGATGACCACGGAAGCAGCGGAACTCCGACCACAGATACTAGAGCTTCCCGCCGCGTCATCCAGTTAGATTCGCCGCGCCGTCGTTGTTGCAATCCTATTTCTCCTGTACTCAGCCAATTGATTTTCAACGCAGTGCTACTGGCGGCGGGATCATTCTGCCCTTGTCCTTCCAGAGCCGCTTCTTAAGTTCCGGGAAAAGCTCCAAAGCGTTGTCGCGAAGAATCTGTTTGCCGATCTTCTTTGCGAGATCCTCGCTAAGGCCACCGTGATCCACTTTGTCCGCTAAAGCCTCTGCCAGACAACGACGGAGGTACACAGTAGCTCCATATATCGCTTCAGGGGAGTTACCGTCGGCTCCCCACATGATGTGATTGGACGGTATTTCGTCCAGCCATTCGGCGTAAGTCCGTTTTGCGGTGGCGTAACTTAGGGTGGGAAGCCACACAGAATCGACCCAAACATGGCTTGAATACGCCATTGCGATCATGCCTGTTTCAGCCACCCATGGAAATCCGCCATGGAAAAGAATAAATTTCGTGTGTGGGTTGGCGGCGATGAGGTTTATGAGAAACATCGGATTGCAGCCCCGAATAGGAAGGTCGCCAGTGTGAACTTGCATGGGCAGGTCGTATTTGGCGCTTAATTCGACGAGCCGCCACATAATGAAGTCCTCGAAATCCTTAGCCTCTTGCGCTGTCAGAGCGGAACGAGACTTTCCAAACGCGCGCGCCGCCCGCTCCTTGGGCACGTTGTCGAACTGATAGGTGCGCTCATATCCATTGACGGGCGCCATTTTCAGAGAGATGGCGCCTCGTTGTTTCGCTTCACGAAACATCACGTCAAGAAGCGCAAGGTAGTCATCCAAAGAATCGACCCGAAGACCGCGTTTCTGAGCAAACTCATAGGGACTATCTAGCGGAGTCTTGAACTCAGATGGGTGGAATCCGCGTATTAGATTAGCGACATTGAAAACCAAGATGCCGAATGGATAAGCCGTGCGGAAATCGAGACGGGCCCAGTAAGGATCGTTGAACATCAGCTCGATGTTGGCCCTTTCGGTGATCACATGGTACAGCCATCGTTGGTCCCGATAGTTTTCAAAGATGCGATCGTCCAGCCCGCGGGCCTGCTCATTTGTGATGTGATCGAAGTCGATGCCGTAGAGATCTTGAAATGCCGGAAGCATGTACCGGTAAAAGCTGGTCGCACGGGCATTAGAAAAGTCATTTTTTGCCTCGCCCCACCAAGCGTCGAATGACTCGCCTGGTTTCCAAGGCGTAAGTCGATTGGTGGACGAGAAGTAACTGAGGCGCCAGAGGCCGAACAGATTCATGCCTCGACCGCGGCTGGTTTCAACATAGCCCGGCAATTCGTCAAACGGTTGTAGGTGGTCGTGAGTGTCGATGGCCGGTATGGAAGCCAGGTACGTCTCGATGCGCTCATAGGTTGTTGGCTGCGGAGACTGACAAAACGTGGAGACCGACGTTGCTGTCGCCAACAGCAGTAGCGCGACCATTGAGCGGAAATTAAACATGGGTCTGGGCCGAATGACCTTTGTGTGAGCGCTTAAGCGCTTCTAATATGATATTATTTCGCTTAATCGCCTCCCTTGTCAACGCCTGTGACGTCAAGAGGCAATTTGAGTTAAGTAAATAACGTTGTGACGTCCGAAGAAAAACGAACTCGCATAGCGCAGAGGGCAGCACGGGAATTGCGCTCCGGCGATTACGTAAACCTGGGAATCGGTCTTCCGACGCTCGTAGCAAGCCATCTGCCGGAAGGAATCTCCGTGGTCTTTCAATCCGAGAACGGGATGCTTGGAATCGGCCCATATCCGTTCGAGGGCGAAGAAGATCCGGATCTGATCAACGCCGGGAAGGAGACAATTTCGCAACTAGCCGGCACGTCTTTCTTTTCGAGCGCCGAATCATTTGCGATGATCCGAGGCGGACATATTAATGTTTCGATTTTGGGAGCCATGCAGGTGGACGAGCAAGGCGGCCTTGCCAATTGGACCATCCCCGGGAAAATAGTCAAAGGCATGGGCGGCGCAATGGACCTCGTCGCCGGAGCGCGGCGTGTGATTGTGGCCATGGAACACACCACTAAGGACGGTGAACCGCGCATTATGAAACGCTGCACGCTACCTCTTACCGGAGTGGGAGTGGTCGACACGATCATCACCGAGCTTGCTTACATACGTGTAACTCCTCAGGGCCTCCGTGTTCAAGAACTAATGCCGGGTGTGACGCTGGATCACGTGATCGCTCTGACAGAAGCCGAACTTAGTCAAGATTGAGGAAATCGAAGTTGAGAGACGTTGTCATCGCGTCGGCTGTGCGCACACCGACGGGTAAATTCCAAGGGAAGTTTTCGTCTCTGCCGGCCACGGAGTTGGGGGCCTTAGTAGTGGCAGAGGCTATTCGACGCGCGCGGATCCGTGCGGACCTAGTCGACGAATGCATCATGGGAAACGCCTTGCAAGCTGGGCTCGGTCAGAATCCCGCGCGGCAGGCCGGCATTCGCGGTGGCGTACCTTCGAGCGCTTCTGCGTTCACGGTGAATCAAGTTTGTGGTTCAGGCCTGAAGGCGGTGGCACTAGCCGCGCAAGCGATCCAAACCGGAAACGCGGACATTGTCGTCGCGGGAGGCATGGAGTCCATGAGCATGGCGCCTTACCTCCTAGCAAAGGCCAGAGGCGGCTACAGAATGGGCGATGGCAAACTCATCGACTCCATGATCCATGACGGTCTATGGGATGCCTATCATGACTTTCACATGGGGATCACGGCCGAAAACATCGCGGAGAAGTTTGGCATCTCATAG
>Ga0193753_10003360_pt1 | contig 11866 bp, 13 predicted proteins | sample H1c2metaG_FD_144925 | JGI IMG/M metagenome (GOLD analysis project Ga0193753, IMG submission 144925) | Soil microbial communities from a riparian zone of the East river system, Colorado, United States - H1c2 | ecosystem: Environmental > Terrestrial > Soil > Riparian zone | place: USA: East... | reverse complement strand
GGCGCCATGCTCGAAATCCTCTCCCCGAACGATGAAACCGAAGAAGACGAAGAGGACGAGACCGAAGTAGCAGAACCAGAAGAACTAAGGTGTATCGACCTATCCGCTTCTATAGAAGGAAGTATTTGGCCTGACGGCCGGTCCCACTCCGCGTGGGGCGGTCACTTCGTGACTTGTGTATCCCCTTCGGGTGCGGCTCCCGTTGGTCGCAGAAAAGATTCATTCCGCCGACCATCGGGAGGCCCTGGGAGAAGCCGGTATACCCGCCCCGAAGTGGCCGCCTTGCCCATCCCCCCACCCTGCACTATGCTGGAACCAACCATGTACGAGAACTTCAAAGTGACCGACCGCTGGACCGGGGAACAACTCCACTGCGAGTGGAAGGGAACCGTCGTCGCCATCGCCACCCGCCATGCAGACGCCACCGACATCCGTTTCGCCGTCAACGGCAGGCCCGTCTGGATCGCCATGCCGAACCTCGCCTGGGTCGAGCAGAAGCGTCGAACCGGCTTCGTCATCACCGACTACCTCGCCGCCCAGACCGCCGGACGCTACCTCCAGCACGCCATCCAGTCCGGCTACGACAACGGCCGCGAGATGTACACCATGACCGTCGAGGAGGTCCTCGAGCACGCCAACGCCGTCGTCAAAGAGGCTGGCCGCACCGACAACCTGCCCAGCCTCCCCGTCATCAACGAAGACATACGACCCGAGGATGAAATGGGAATACACCTTCCCGGCGAACCAGCCTGATCTCAGGGAGACTGGCATCCATGTTTACCCGACGCAGATTCCTCCTTGTCCTGCCCGCCTTCGCGGCCTCCGTGCAAGCCTCGGCCCAGGCCTTTGTCTCCCTCCCCTTCAGAAAAAAGAAGGTGCCGCCGCCGCCCCAGCCGGTCTTCGTCTACTTCGGAACCGACACCGCCATAGGCGTCGCCAAAGGTATCTACCAGTCCCGCTTCGACCCCATCAAAGGTCAACTGACGCCCCCTGTCCTCGCCGCCGCCACCGTGCGGCCCTCCTTCTTCGCCCTCTCCCCCGCCCAGGGCGGGTCACGCTTCCTCTACGCGATCAACGCCGTCAAGGACGCCACCGCCTCCGTCACTGCCTTCGCCGTCGACCTCAAAACCGGCTCTCTCCGGCAGATCGGCCAGGTCCCCTCCGGTGGCAGCGGCCCCGCCTATATCTCGGTGGACCGCACCGGGCACGCCGCCTTCGTCGCCAACTACACCGGCTCCACCGTCGCCTCCTTCCACATCCTCCCCAACGGCACCCTCAGCCCCCCGGCCGAAGTCATCGACCTCAAGGACCACGAGAAGTTCGGCGCGCTCGGCCCCAACTCCGCCCGTCAGGACGCCCCCCACCCCCACTCCGCCCTGCTCTCGCCCGACAACCGCTTCCTCCTCGTCAATGACCTCGGAACCGACCAGGTCGTCGTCTTCCTCGTCCATCCCGATACCGCCAAACTCACCAACCCGCACCTCTTCCACAACGACCGCCCCGGTGCCGGCCCCCGTCACCTCGCCTTCCATCCCAACAGCCGCTGGGTCTACGGCATCAACGAGATCGACTCCACCATCGACCGCTTCCTCTGGACCGCCACCCGCTTCAGCGAGACCCCCCAGGGCCTCCTCATCAACACCAACACCCCCATCAAAACCATCGCGGACAGCTTTCCCGCGGCAAAAAACACGGCCTCGGAGCTGGTCATCTCCCCCGACGGAAACTTCCTCTACGCCAGCAACCGCGGCGAAGACACGCTCGTCGTCTTCGCCATCAGCGCCAGAGACGGCTCGCTCACCTTCCTCCAGCGCATCTCCTGCGGAGGCAAGGTCCCCTGCCACTTCACCCTCGATCCCACAGCGCAATGGCTCCTCTGCTGCAACCAGGAGTCGGCCGGCATCACCGTCTTCCGCCGCGAGGCTGGAACCGGCAGGCTCTCCGGCCCCACCCAGACCGTGCCGCTCGACTCGCCCCTCTTCACCCTGTTTGCCTGACCATGTTCGCCCGCAGACTCACCATCGAGCGCATCGACCCAACCGGCGAACCCCATGCCGCCCATCCAGTCGATCGGCCCTGGTCGTCACGGTGCCTAGTCGTCGTAGTGCAGCAGACTTAAAACGTCATACTCCTGAAACTTCGCCCGCCCCTTCAGGAAGTCGAGCTCGATCGCGAATCCCAGACCGGCAATATCTCCACCCATCTGCCGCACCAGCTTCACCGTCGCCTCCATCGTTCCGCCCGTAGCCAGCAGATCGTCCACGATAATCACCCGCTCACCTGGCTTGATCGCATCGAGGTGGATCTCCAGCGAGTCGGTCCCATACTCCAGGTCGTAGCTCACCTTGGCCGTGGGTGCCGGCAGCTTCTTAGGCTTCCGCACCGGCACAAACCCCGCATTCAGCCGATAGGCCAGGGCCGGCCCAAAAATAAATCCACGCGCCTCGATCCCCAACACCAGGTCGATCTCCTTGCCGATGTAGTACTGCGCAAACGCGTCGATAAGCTGGGCAAAGCCCGCCTTGTCCTTCAGCAGCGTCGTGATGTCGTAGAACAGGATTCCCGGCTTGGGAAAATCCGGCACAGTACGCACAAGCGTCTTCAACGGTTCGCAATTGATCGGTAGTGTCATCAGTTCTTACCAGGCTCCTTCGATCTCAAATGGCCCAAGCTGCGCGCCTTCGCTCTCGGCCAGTTCATCTTCCATCACTGCATCGACGCGGCTGCCGCGCGAACCCTTCCGCAGCGCATCCTTCAACTCGGCCAACTCTTCCGGCTCGCCCGCCGCGACGACCTCCACATGGCCCTGGTCGGTGTTCCGAACCCATCCACGCAGACCAAGCTCTGCCGCCTCCCGCTGCACAAACCAGCGAAATCCGACGCCCTGCACGCGACCCTTCACAAGGTAATGCTGAACCATGGAGCCTTCAGTGTCGCAGAGCCGTTATCACCGCGCAAGCCGCCCCTGATCCTACCCTCCGGGAACGTGCGTGCTGAAATCCACGAAGCCCAGGCCATCCGTCAAGAAATCAACAGACGCCATGTCGGCATCATGCTAGTCTAGGTCGCAATTGAACTCAGGGGCATCTGAATACAACATGCTTTCACTAAAGTTAGCGAACCGTCTAACACCGTCCGTTACTTTCGTCTCCCGGCATCTGCCGGAGCTCGGAACAAATGTGGTCCGTCATCTTCATCGCTCGCTCATCGGGCATCAGCTTCTGTCCATTAAGCATGACGGCTTCAAAATTCTGGTTGATCCCAACGATAACTGTGGTGGCAGACTTTATTACTGGGGAAGCTACGAGCCCGAGCAGACTGCCGCTTTCAAGCGACTCCTTAGCGAACTCCATCCCACCACCTTCATCGATGTCGGCGCCAACATCGGCTACTACTCCATGCTCGCCGCCGCACACTCCGATGCCAACGTGTACGCCTTCGAAGCTTCCCCGCGTGTCGCCGACTGTCTCACCCAATCCATCTCTAGTAACAGTTTTGCAGCTCGTATCCACGTGGTTCGCAAAGCAGTCTCGAAAGAGAAGGGAACAATCTCCTTCTACGTCAACGAAAACCCTCACAACTTTGGGCTAGGGTCCGTCGCAGTCTCCAGTGACGCTTCGACTCAACTTGTCGTTGAATGCTGCTCTCCTGACGAAGAGCTGGGAACGGATCTTGGCGCCTCCGTCCTCTGCAAGATGGATATTGAAGGCGGAGAGTTCTCCGCTCTCCAAGGGATGCAACAAATCCTCACCATATGCCACCCCACTTTGATCGTCGAAGTACATCCGATCGAACTGAAGGCGGCAGGAACATCTGCCCGCCAGGTATACGATCTGCTTCGCTCCTACGGCTACAAGTTATCCACTCTCGATAGTTCGGATGAGACAAGCGACTTCGCCAAACTTCCCGACAACGATAATTTTTGGCTGCTCGGTCGCTGGTCACGCCCGAACTAAGTCCGGCGGCTATGCCCGGCTCATATAGGACCCGTCCGCCGTATCCACCCTAATCTTCTCCCCTTCGTTGATGAAGGGCGGCACCTGTACGACCAGACCGGTCTCGGTCTTCGCCGGCTTGGTCACAGAGGAGGCCGTCGCCGACTTGATGCCGGGCTCCGTCTCCATCACCGTCATCTCCACGACCAGCGGCAGCTCAATACCGACCGCCTTGCCGTCGTAGTAGCTCACGTTGATGTTCAGGTTCGGGATCAGGTATTCGACGGCATCGCCCAGCGTCTGGCGCTTCAGCATCGTCTGTTCGAAGCTCTCGTCCATGAAGTAGTAATCCTCGCCGTCGTTGTATAGAAACTCCATCTTCGTCTCGTCGACGATGACGCGGTCGATCGGGTCGGGCGAACGAAAGCGCTCGATAAACATCGCGCCGGTACGGACGTTTCGCAGCTTGGCCTGGATGAAGGCGCGCAGGTTTCCGGGCGTGCGATGCTCCACCGAGAAGACCAGGTGAAGGTCGTTGTTGTGCTTGATAATCATGCCCGGGCGCATCTGCGTTGCGGGAATCGACATAAGAAAAAACCCCTCATCTGTGCTGAATTCAGCTTGTATTGAGAACTGTTTGAGGGCCGTCCCGGCACGGTGGCCGACTAACCCACAACCCTTCGATTGTAGCTCAGGCCGCCCTGGGTCTGCCCTTTACCCGCGTCCGAACAGCCTCTTGAAGAAGCGGCCAATCGAATGAACCAGGTCTTTTGCTGGAGGGGGTGCCGGGGGGGCGGGAGCCTGTGCTGTTGCCACTGCCGGGGCAGCCGTTCCCGTTGTATCTGCTGGGGCCGGCCCGGTTGGAGCCAACCCAGCCGCGCTCGGGGTTCCTGAGTCGCTCCCTACTGCATTGGCTGGGGTTCCAGAGACCATGCCCACACCGCCCTCGGCACCGGCGCCATAGCTCAGCGTCGTCGCTACCTGCGCATGCACCACCCCTGGAGGAGACTGGGGGATTTCTCCGGTTGGGGTCAGTCCGGCACTGGCTGCAGCAGGGAAGGGATGCTGTTCGGCGGCCGTCTTACCTCCAACGGTACTCCCCGGCGCCGCGGGAGTACCGTTGGAGGTCACTCCCGTATCGGCAACCGACACCACCGGCGCCGGCGGGCATCCGCACGGTGAACTCTCGTGGTCCACCACCTCTTTCAGGCTGCCGTGTTCGAACAGCACATGCTGCCCCGCGTGCAACTCATAGGTCGCATCGCCAAACTGCTCCGCGACGTTCAGCCCCGGCGCCCTCTCCCCGGAGTTCTCGACACAGGTGTCGCCGTTCCTGGCGACACGAAGCCTGAGGTCCAGGGGGCCGTCGCCGCGCAGGGTAAACCGAAGATCGGGCGTCATCACCACATCGCTGATCGTCCCCGCAGTCCGAACCTCGATGGCCCCGCGATCGAGCGACAGCATCAGCGGCACCGTTCCCGCCGCACCTTTTCCAGACGTAACGTGCAGGCCGCTGGTTGCGCACACCCGCACCGTCCCACCCCGGTTCAACGCGACCTCCGCCACATGGTCTCGCGCCGTTACCGTCGTATTGCCCACCAGAACGACACGGCCGTTGGTGACCTCGAGCGCCCCCGCAACCGTGGCGTCCTGCACCCCCACGGTGCCGATGGGCTGCTGCGCCTGTCCCACACCGCACGCTACCGCAAACAGAACCATCAGCCGGCGCATCGTCATCACTCCACACTACATCTTCAGGAAATTCTCGATGATCTTCTTGCCATGGAGAGTCAGCACGCTCTCGGGATGAAACTGCACTCCTTCGATCGGCAGCTCACGGTGGCGCAGCGCCATGATGGTCTCGCCGTCGCTCGTCCGGGCGGACACCTCCAACTCCCCGGGTAGCCCTTCGTCCGAGACAATCAGGGAGTGGTACCGGGTGCAGGTCATCGCCGAAGGGATGCCCGCGAAGATGGTCCTTCCGTCATGGTCCACCTCACTGGTCTTGCCGTGCATCAGCTTCGGGGCGCGCACGACGTTGCCGCCGAAGGCCGCTCCAATCGCCTGATGCCCCAGACAGACGCCAAGGATGGGAACCTGCCGCTTTGCCGTGGCAAAGTGCCGGATCAGTTCGATGCTGATCCCGGCGTCCTGCGGGGTGCAGGGCCCCGGCGAGATGAGAATCCGCTCCGGGTGCAGGGCCTCGACCTCGGCAGGCGTCAGCTCGTCGTTGCGCCGGATTACCATCGCCGCGCCAAGCTCTCCCATGTACTGCACCAGGTTGTAGGTAAACGAGTCGTAATTATCGAGAACAAAGACCATAGCAATTCCTAGATTCTACGCTCGCCTGCCTTCCGGCGAACGGTTGCGGCAACTTTCGAGAGGGTAACCCCCCTCCTGGGTAAAAGTACGCAAAGTCTTCGAAACAAACGACATGAGGGTGGACCTCGGTATACCTGTGCTTAAATTTGAAAGCCCGGCGGGGTGGCCGGGCTTCCCTTACTCTCTGTCTTAATTATACCGGGCGTGTCAAGCGTTCCAGGTTTACGAAACAAGAGAAGGCGATGAATGGCTGCTTATTACTTCCGGGTTGCCGACCAACCAACCGGAACCCGATAGAAGGGTGGCCCTCGCACCTCAATGAGCGCATTGCCCTGTACGCAACAACTGACGCGCAGCTAGCTCGGAATATCCTTGCCAATTCGACTCATCGTGCTGCGAAGCCATATATGTGCCGCATCGGTGTTCATCCGTGGATGCCATACCATCAGATACTTGAATCCGGTGATCTCCGCGGGAGCTTTCAGCACTTTGACGGCTCGATTTCCCGCCTCAGCCATGGCAAATCTTCTTGGCGCGGTGAGCATCAGGCCCGACTGCGGAACGCATCGCACAGCCGCCCCAAAATACGGTAGCGTAATCACCGTTCGGCGCCGTTCACCATACGCGGCCAGGCGTTTCTCGGGAATATTCTGGCTTCCCTCCATCACCGCCACGCCGATGTGCTCCGCAGCGAGATATTGCTTCAACGTAATCTGGCGGCTGTATGGAGCCTGCGCATCGACCACACAGACAAGCTCCTCGTCATAGATCACTTCGGTTTGCAAGGGCGAGGGAATGTGTCCCTCATCTCCAATCAGCGCCAGATCCAGACGCCCGTGAATCAATTCATCGAAGACCTCATCGCGCCACGAAACAAAGGTAAAGCGAGTGTACTTCGCCGTCGGCAACACCTCGCGGCAGAGGATCGGAGCAAGGATGGACGTCGCATTGTCGGTGGCTGCAATTCGGAACGAGGCATGTTCCGTCGCTGGGTCGAAGGCTGAGCCGGCAATCAGCCGATCGAGCCGAGGCAGCATCACCTCAAGCTCTCTCAAAACGCGCTCGCCCTGCGGAGTAGGCTCATATCCTTTCGCAGTCCGCACCAGAAGATCGTCATGGAACGTATCGCGCATCCGCTGCAGAGCTCGACTCACCGCCGGCTGGCTGAGCAAGAGCCGCGTTGCCGCACGCGACACATTCCGTTCCTCGGCCAGAACAGCAAACACCACAAGCAGGTTCAGGTCCGCCTGACGTAGCTGCGTTACACGCATAACTGATATTAGCACTATGCATTGGACGTATGCCTGCGCCGAGTTCACTCTTGTTTCAGAGACAGCCACCGATCAACGGCGGCTCTACAAGGAGACTTCAATGAGAAAAACAGCCATCGTCACCGGCGCTTCCCGCGGAATCGGCCGCTCCATCGCCCTCCGGCTTGCAGCCGACGGATTCGGAGTAGTCGTCAACTTTGCAGGCAATGCGGCCAAAGCCGAAGAGACCGTAAACGAGATCGTCAGCGCGGGCGGACGTGCCATCGCCATCCAGGCGGACGTCGCAAACCCCGACGACGTAAAACAGCTCTTCGACAAGACGCTCAAGGCCTACGGCCAAATTGATGTCGTTGTGAACAACGCCGGCATCATGCCTCTGTCACCGATCGCTAAAAACGATGTCGATACCTTTGACAAGGTCATTGCCACCAATCTTCGCGGCACTTTCATCGTACTCGCCCAGGCCGCACTGCACGTCGCTGAAGGCGGCCGCATCATCGCTTTCTCAAGCAGCGTGCTGGCGAAATCTTTTCCAGCCTATGGCCCTTACATCGCGTCGAAAGCCGGCGTCGAAGGCCTGGTCCACGTGCTCGCGAACGAGCTGCGCGGTCACAAGATTACCGTCAACGCCATCGCTCCCGGGCCGGTTGCAACTGAGCTTTTCCTTGGCGACAAGACCGAAGAGCAGATTGCCACCATCAGCAAGATGGCTCCGCTGGAGCGCCTCGGCCAGCCTGAAGATATTGCAAGCGTCGTCTCCTTCCTCGCCGGGCCTGACGGTGGATGGATCAACGCTCAAGTTCTCCGCGCCAACGGTGGCTTTGCTTGATCCCCAGGCGCACCGAATTCCCAACCCAACCAACCTTCCTTCTGTAGTTCAACAAGTCATCAAGGAGAGTCGAAATGAAGAGCGTCATTGTCATCACTGGGGCATCCAGCGGCTTCGGAGCCCTGGCTGCACGTGCCCTCGCTAAAGCCGGACACACTGTTTATGCCAGCATGCGCGAAACCGCCGGCCGCAATGCGCCGCAGGTTGTGGCAGCAAAGCAATTCTCAATCGACAACAGTGTCGATCTGCGCACGATCGAACTCGATGTCGCGTCGCAGCAGTCCGCCGACGAGGCCATCCGCACCATCGTTCCGGAAGCTATTCTATTTTCCGACCAGCCACGACTTTAGGAGATTGTTTTCCCGCATGATACTGTCCTTTATCATGCCTATAGCCCAAGCAACGATCCTCCCATAAACAGCCGTTATGGGCAGTTTTGAGGGCTCTGGGTTCAAACGGACCTCTACCTACCGGTTCCGAGGGTTGCAACCAGCCCTCTGCTCCCTTAAACTTCATGGGAGCGTCGAATCCCTATCGTGTGTTTCCTCAATAGATCGTTGTCCCGTCGGCAGCCAGGAGTCTTCTTCCAGTGCGTCGCTGCCTCTCTCCTGCTTGTCGGGTCTGTCGCAGCTGCCCATGCTCAAGCCGATTCCTCCTCCAGCAGTACCCCCAGCTCTACCCTCTCCAAGGACTCCCGAACCAGTCCGGCACCTCGTATCGCCCAGCCCGAAGCCGGCGGCTCCGCCATCACGCTCGAGACCAGTGAGCCCCTCTTCTATCTCTCCGTAGCCCTCAACGTCTGCGGCTACGACTCCGATCTCGCCACCTCCAGCCCCGTTCGCCGCAAGATCCGCGATGAGATCAACACCGAACTCACCGCCTCTTCCAAGGCCCGCGACAGCCGCGACGCCCTCTGCACCTACGTTCGCGAGCACACCCTCTCCGACAGCGGCCTCAACCTGGCGCAGTACATCTCGCTCGCCCTCTATCTCAGCCCACCCCCCGAGCTCAGCCCCACCGTCGGCGAGACCGAGCTTCCTCCAGACTCCACCCAGATCGTCAATATCCTGCCTCTGCTCCGCACCTTTGCCGAGGACGTCCATCTCAACGCCATCTGGATTCAGCATCGCCCCGACTACGAAGAGTTCGTCAACCGCATCCACGACCCGTTGACGAAGATGATCCTTAACACCAACATCTACCTTCGTCTCCCGGTCAGCAGCTACGATGGCCGTCGCTTCCTCGTTCTGCTTGAGCCCATGCTCTCGCCCGCCGTCACCAACGCCCGCATCTACGCCAACGACTACATTGTCGTCACCTCTCCCGCGGCAGACCCTCCCGGCGCCGTCCACATGGACCAGATCCGCCACACCTACCTCCACTACGAGGTCGAGCCCCTCGTCTACGCGCGAGCTGCCGCCATGGATCGCCTCCTGCCGCTCCTCAAGCCCGTGCAGGACGCTCCCCTCGAATTCGCCTATAAGTCCGACATCGTTGCCCTTCTCACCGAGTGCCTCATCAAAGCCATCGAGTTCAAGACCATGGACGTCGGCCTGGTCCAGCCCAAACGCCCTGACGTCGTCAAGCAGCGCGGCGACATGGAAAAATTCGAGGCCGACACCACCGTCTACGACCATCAGGCCGAAGCCGTCCGCCGCAAAAACGTAGACCTCGCCATGCGCCAGGGCTGGGTGCTCGTCGAATACTTCTACGGCAAGCTCGGCCAGATGGAGAAGGACTCCATCAGCCTCAAGGAAGACATCGGCGAGATGGTCTACGGCATGGATGTCGACCGCGAGCGCCACCACGACCAGCAGATCGTCTTCCTTCCCGAGGGTACCCACGATGTCGTCCGCCGCTCGCCCCGCCAGCTCACCGGCCTCGAACTCGCCGAGATGAAGATGCTCAAGGGAGATCTCGACGGCGCCTCCGCCATCGCCAAGACTTCCCTCGACGACCCCAAGGGCGACCATGCCCACGCCCACTACGTCCTCGCGCGCGTCAATCTCATGCAGAGCCAGCCCGGCGCCGCTATCGGCGACTTCGAGGAGACTCTCAAGTCCTCCAGGGATCCCCGAACCCTCGCCTGGTCCCACATCTACCTCGGCCGGCTCTACGACGTACTCCCCGACCGCCAGAAGGCTCTCACCGAGTACCGCGCCGCCCTTACCGTCCGCGACCCCCTGCCCGACACCAAGGCCGCCGCGGAAAAAGGCATCAAAGAACCCTTCAGCAGCCCTAAAGCCCAGCACGCTCCACCCGCCGAAGCAGACGACGCCCCCCTGGACCCCAGCGGCAAAGCCGAGAAAGATGCCTACCGTCCGCCACCCCCAAAGGAATAGAACCGTCAAAACAACAGCGTAAGGTCACACAGAGCGTCCGTAGGAAAAGACCAGAGCAGGCGTCGATACGCCCGCCCGTCCTTTTTTATCCGCTAACTCTGTTCTTTGCTGCCTTATGCTGCAGGTAGAGGGTTGCATGACGACGCGCCGCAACAAGACCGGACGAACCCCATCGCATCAGGCGCAGCCCGCCCTGTTCGAGCACGCCTTCCAGCAGCCCGACCTCCTCATCTGGGCCCTCACCCACCGCTCCCTCGCCTACGAGACCAACCCCGACACCCTGCCCAACCCCGGCTCCGACAACGAGCAGCTCGAGTTTCTCGGCGACGCCGTCCTCGGCCTCGTCGTAGCCGAATCCCTCTTCCGCCGCTTTCCCGGCTCCCGCGAGGGCGAACTCACCCGCCTCCGCGCCTCCCTCGTCAGCCGCCGTCATCTTGGCGATGTAGCCGCCCGCATCGACCTCGGCGCCCTTCTCCGCCTCGGCCGCGGAGAAGAGCAGAGCGGCGGCCGCAAGAAACCCGCCCTCCTCGCCAACGCCCTCGAAGCAGTCATCGCCGCCCTCTACCTCGATGGCGGCCTCGAAGCCGCCCGTGCCTTCATCGAAAAGCACATCATCCAGCCCTCCGTGCCCGACCTCAATCTGGCCCTGCGCGCCGGCGACACCTTCAGCGGAGCCATCGGCGACCACAAATCCGCCCTCCAGGAGCACCTCCAGGCCTCCGGCTCCGGCCAGCCCCGATACGTCCTCACCGCCCAGACCGGCCCCGACCACCAGAAGCGCTTCCGCGTCGAAGTCCGCATCGACGACAAGGAAGGCGGCTCCCGCGCCCTCGCCGAATCCGAAGGCACCACCAAAAAGCAGGCCCAGCAGGAGGCAGCCCGCCTCGCCTTCGCCCGCCTTCTCTCAGAGAAGCAATCAGGCATCGCCGCATTGGAGGACGTGGAGGTGACCACATGAACCAGCCCGCCATCCACGCAGACTCCCCCCGATCTGACTCCCAGGCCACCCCCACCGCTCTCCCCTCCGGCCCCCACAGACTCCCCGGCGCACACCTCCCCCACCATCACGCTCACAAACCCGGCATCCTCCATCCGCTCCAGTCCCTGCTCTACATCATCGTGGTCGCCATCTTCATCATCACCTTCTGCGTCCAGCCCTTCCGCATC
>Ga0193753_10003359_pt1 | contig 11870 bp, 8 predicted proteins | sample H1c2metaG_FD_144925 | JGI IMG/M metagenome (GOLD analysis project Ga0193753, IMG submission 144925) | Soil microbial communities from a riparian zone of the East river system, Colorado, United States - H1c2 | ecosystem: Environmental > Terrestrial > Soil > Riparian zone | place: USA: East River... | reverse complement strand
GGACGAGACCACCTGTATAGTTTTTTCCGGACGAGACATCTTGTATCATTAAGGGTCGAAACCTGTATCAAAAACGAACCAATGGATAGTTTACCTTTCGCTATATCGTTGTAAATCATTTCTATTTTATTCCGGCATGTAATTGGGTGATTTAGCGGTCTGGTATTCTTCAGAGTTGTTGTTTATTGAATTCTTAAACCATCCGCTATGTTGCTGCATTATATCAAAATCGCATTACGGAATCTTTCGAAACAGAAAATTCTTGCATTTATCAATGTGTTCGGGTTATCTGTCGGAATAGCCTGTTTCAGCCTTTTTTTGTTGTATACGGTAAATGAATTCGGCTACGACCAGTTTCATAAAAATGGTCAAAACATATACCGTGTCGTTCAATGGAATGCGGGAGATAAGGACCATGAACCTGGTGGTGATGCTTCCTCCAACACGCCCGTAGGTCCGGCCATGAAACAGGATCTGCCTGCTGTTGAGAATTTTGTCCGATTCCAAGGTGGATGGGGAGAACATTTTATAAAAGTGGATAATAAAGTAAGCCGCCAGCCAGTATCCTTTGCGGATCCGCAAATGCTGACTGTTTTCTCCTTCAAACTGATTGAAGGCAATGCTTCTGACGCGTTGAAAGATCCTCATAGTATTGTTTTGACTCGTGAAAAGGCTATGCAATTATTTGGCTCAACCAATATTATAGGCAAAAGGATAGACATCAAAATGAACGATCAGCAGGATCAATTTGAGGGGTTCAAAGTTGGTGGTGTCGTTGAAAATATACCCAGAACTTCCACCATACAGTTTGATATACTTGGGAATTTTGATTATGTGCTTGCGACAGAAGATGGAAAAGAAAGTGCGAATAACTGGCACATGACAATCGGCATAGATACTTATGTACAATTACGTGCGGGAAGTCTTTTAATGAATGATCAAAAACAGATGGCCGGGTTCAGACATAAATATTTTTCTGACGAAGAAGCATTTATGAGAAAATCCGGGAGATGGGACGGTAAGGCTCCTTATCCATTCAGTTTCAAATTGCAACCTCTGCGGGATATACATACAAGTGTTAATGTGGATTCGGGCGCTCCAGGAAGTACAACCAACCCTAAAAATCTGTGGATACTTATCAGCATATCTGCCGGTATTTTATTAATCGCATGTATCAATTTCACGACGCTTGCGATTGGACGCTCTGCAGGCCGGGCAAAAGAAGTGGGTGTTAGAAAAGTGATTGGAAGCGGTAGGAAAAAACTGATTTATCAGTTCCTAACAGAGTCCATGTTATTAAGTATTTTTTCAGGAGCCATTGGATTATTGCTGGCAAATGCATTATTGCCTTTCTTTAATGAACTATGCGGAAGACAATTGAGTTTTTCATTTGACCAGTTCCCCCAATTAATCTGGATACTGGCAGGACTCATCTTACTTGTAGGAATAATAGCCGGAAGTTATCCCGCATTGGTGCTTTCGGGATTCAGGCCTGTTGAAGTATTGAAAAGCAAGATTAAATTAGGTGGCTCCAATTATTTCACAATGTCTCTGGTAACTTTTCAATTTGTCCTTTCCATTGGATTGATTATTTCAACACTAATAATATTCGGGCAACTTCATTTCCTGCGAACTAAAAATATCGGACTGACAAAAGAAAATGTCCTGGTCATTAATGCAGGAGGTCTTGACACAAAAAAAATATATCCTTTGTTCAGGCAATTACTGCAATCGCACAGGGAGATTATCGGTGTGGCCGGTTCTGAAATAGGATTGGGAGAGGGACAGGGGCAAATGGGTGGCGGGTATAAATATGGGGATAAAGAATTTGGCTCGATAGAATATCCAGTCGATCAGTATTACCTGAAATTAATGGGTATGAAATTAATCGCAGGAAGGAATTTTAATTTGTCAATTGCAAGCGATTCCACGAACGCTGTCATAATTAATGAAACCCTGGCAAAAAATATTTTGGGTACAACACCGGAGAAGGCTATCGGGAAACAATTCAAAGGAAGAGGGGATCAGTTCAAAACCATTATCGGGATAATAAAGGATTTCAATTTTGAAGCATTGAATCGTGCAGTAAGGGAACAGTTATTTACCATGCCAGGGGACTTCGCTCCCAGGAAAATATTTGTCCGTTTCCAGCCAGGAGATCCAGCTGATGCTATTTCATTGTTGCAATCGACATGGAAGAGTTTTTTACCTGATTATCCTTTTAAATATAGTTTTCTTGATGAGGACCTGGACCGGTTTTATAAATCAGAAGAAAAATGGAGCAGTATTGTGGGGTGGGCTGGTAGCATTTCTATTTTTCTCGCCTGCCTGGGTCTATTTGGTTTAGCTGCATTAGTTGCAGTAAACCGGACAAAGGAAATTGGTATCCGAAAAGTGCTGGGTGCTTCCGTACCGATTATTGTACGTTTATTATCAAAAGATTTTTTAATACTGGTGCTGATTGCCTTGCTGATTGCGTCACCTGCCGCATGGTATTTCATGCATAACTGGTTACAGGAGTATGCGTACAGGATTAATATTTCCTGGTGGGTATTTGCCGGTACGGGAATCGTTACGATGTTGATTGCATTTATAACGATAAGCTTTCAGGCAGTTAAAGTGGCGATTGCGAATCCGGTGAATATTCTTCGCTCGGAATAAAAGAAAGTATGGGAGTGTGAGAGTATTGTAGAATTGCCATAGCAATCAATAATTAATAATCAATAATTGATAATTAAGATCCCATGTTTAAAAATTATTTGATCATTCCACTCAGAAATTTCCGGAGGAATAAAATCTTTACATTAATAATGTTTTAGCGCTTTCCTTCGGGATCAGTGGAACATATTTTTGGCAGAATATTCATTGGTAATAATATTTGTAATGTCAGGCCAATTATAAGAGGCAAAAGAATAACCGTCCAAACCATAATAGAATTTCTAAGTTTTGGAGTATCACCGGAATCTCCAAATGGGCCAGCTAAGGATTTTTGACTATCAACTAATTCTGAAATTATTTCATCTAATAATAACTGGTTAGCCATAATGCAGGTATAACTAAGTGATCCAGAAAATTCTGATAAGCTGTGGACTTAAAAGTTGCCTATGGCAGTGATGCCAGAAATGAAGTATACATTGATAAACAGGCACCCGAGAATTGCTACCACTTTTGCTACCCATCTCACTGATTAAACAGATTGCTTTTTCTTTTTATGATCGCCTCTCAATCTGGCGGCGGCAGGTTGCTGTTTTTTTTGCTTGATCCATTCGCTGATCATAGCAAATTCTTTCGCAGAGGGTTGCCTGCCTGTGGTGATAAAATCAATAAGTTTTGAGTCCTTTATCATATGTCAAGTGTACTCATTTTTTGGGAAAATAAGAGGTGCTTATTTTATACGGATATCATAAAGTATTTGAAATAAGTCTTTGAAAGTACGCGTTTATCAATTGATAAATATCTTCTGCTTTAGTGATCAAACTTGCGGCCTCCTCTTTTGTAATATTTTCATCCAAATCATAATCCGCTTCCTGGCGGGAGTCGAATAACAGGGCGATAGAATCTGACATTTCGATCGGGAATATAGATGTCTTGATAAATAATTCTGAGAATTTTGCACGGGCTCCCTGGTGTGTTTTTGCATATACGTTTTGAGTATATAGCAAAGAAATCATGGCATAATAACATGCGTAATAAGCACGGTTTGTTGTTGCTGTGATAAAACCGCCTTTTAAATTGTATTTTGCATTTTCGATGGCTTCAGCTGATTTATCCAATGCCTTCAGTGACTCAGCAAATTCGGATGCACTCATATAGCAATACCATCTTTACGAATTTCCTGAAAAACGCCCTGCATGGAAGTCTGTTTTTTTGCAAGTGAAGCGGTTAGTGAGGAAAGCATTAGTCCATATTTTAACGAGAGCCTGGAGCCAATAGCAGAAATCCTGGTTATCTCTTCAGAAGGTCGGATGTTTGGATTGCGAAGAATGATAGCAAAATCCAAGTCAGATTCGTCCCTGTTGTCCCCCCTGGCGTAAGAGCCAAATAGAATAAGCTCAACCAGTTCATTACCATATAGGTGCAGAAGACTGTCCTTATATTCACCGGCAATCTGGCGTACTATCGGAAGCATTTTCAGAGATTTTATACAAAGCTACACTTTTCGGCCTATTTTTAAAAGCGACGTGATCAATGCAATGACCTCCTTTATATCACCAACATTGGATTCCCCCTCTCAAACTTTCAGCGTAAACATTTTGTAGCGGGCTGTCTTCAACCGCTTTGGCTGCTTTTTCAACATCGTAATTAAATCTGATCAGCTCGGATTGGATGGATTCTGGTTTTAAGACGCTGCTATGATCATTGATGGTTAAAATGACATGCCCCCCGAGGAATGCTATCTTTAGGCTTGCCGACGGAACCGATATTAATGGCATGTCTGAAGTGATCCTTGCCGTCTGTATCATTTAGAATCCTGTGGTATGGTGTGCGTGTCCCGAATCATTCCGATCTGAAATTGGTGCTCTTACGGCATATTAAGGAAAAGCGATTACTTTTATCAGAGTGATACTCCGCTGATTCAAACGGGAAAGCAGGTATTCGGATAACCAGTATCATTGTTATAAAACACATTGTATGTTAAAGCTATGCTGTTGGCTGCAAGCAGGCATACTGGCTGTTTTTATGGTCAGTGTTACACTGACGGGTCATGCACAGATAAAAGACTGGAAGGGGGTACCCATTACTGCTGCCGCAATGGATCAGTTTCTTAAAAAACAAATCGACTCACTCAAAATACCGGCCCTGTCGATCGCATTGATCAATGATGGCCAACTTGTATATCATCACGCCTGGGGTGTGGCAGACCTTGACACACGGAAGCCGGTAAATGATTCCTCTTTATTTGAAGCCGCTTCATTATCGAAACCATTGTTTTCCTTTTTTGTAATGAAGATGGTGGAAAAGGGTCTGCTGAATCTGGACACACCATTATATCAATACCTTCCTTTTCCCGAGCTATCGCATGATGACCGCTACAAACTGGTAACGACAAGAATGGTACTGGATCATACTACCGGATTTCCCGACTGGCGCTGGCTGGATCCAGTTACCGGAGAATGGGACGGCCTTCGTAAAATGTACATACAGTATGATCCCGGAACTTTTTCCTATTCAGGAGAAGCTTATAATTATCTCGCAAAAGTAATAGCCCATTTAAACGGGCTGACACTAAAGAATCTTGACTCCCTGTTTCAGCAAGAAGTAGCCAGGCCATTGGGTATGCAGTATGCCTATTATAACTGGAACCCTCTTATGGGTCAAAATAAAGTAACAGGGTACAGCAAAGGTAAAGTGTATAGAAATAAATGGGATGCAGCCGATGCCATGTATAACGATTCCACGGTATTTGGTCCGGCCAATACACTTCATACCGAAGCGGTGAGCTATGCCCGGTTTTTACTTGCTATGATGAACGACAAAGGCCTGCAACCAAATACAATTAACGAAATGCTGAAAATACAGTCCCGCATTCCTCCCGACCAGGAAAAACATTTTGGCATCATTAAGGGATGGGGACTGGGTCTAGCTGTCGAGCCAACAGACGAGGGCACCAGGTATTCGCACAGCGGTGAAAACCCCGGTTTCCTAGCCTTTTGTGCCTTCTCCCGGCAACAAAAAAACGGGTATGTGTTTTTTACAAACGGAGACCAGGGCGGTTTTCTTAATATGCGGCTACGGGTTTTTCTGAATGAATAAAGGCAGAACCGCTACAACTTCTGGCGTCGCGACTTTTATAGAAACTAAGATATTAGGACCGCTTGTTCCCCAAGCATTGACCTTTGTTCTTACACCGCATTTAATATTTCTGGACCGGCACAAATCTGCAATAATGCAACGTATTCTTATACCGTGCAAGTCTCACAAAATTTCAAGAAAAGTATTGAGGATTACGATGAAGCTATAAAAGGAGCAAAAATAATTATCACAGAAATTGATGAGAGGAAATGATGTGGTTAAAAACTATATGACGAAAGTTTATTTATTGAAATCATTTGAGTGCTTATCTTTCGCGTGACGAGGAAGATTCTATTAACAAAAGTACAGGAACAGACACTGTAACTTCACCCGATGGAGATCATCCAAGAAGTATTCCTACAAAATTAGAGCTCCCTGATACAATAATTAAGAGTAAATAAAGGCGCGTAAAATAATTCGTAAAGATCTTCATTATTAGATTGAAAAACGACTAAACCATCATTTGAAAACTGTCCAGTTTATAAGGGGGCTGGTACACCAGCTGGTTATTACCCCAATAACTGAAAAATTTCAAAAATCACTAAATTAGTGGTATTAGGAATATTCAAGTTTTCGAGGCGGGATGCATTCCTAGAGTTCTGCGGTTTGCTATGAATGCAGACCCTATTACTAATTACTTTATTATTGAGATTTCTTTAATACACTGATATGGTAACAACTCAGGAAATGATTTTCCGCTTATTCATCGCCGCGGTTCTCGGAAGCATCATCGGATGGGAAAGAGAACGAAGGGCATGGACTGCCGGACTCAGGACACACATGATGGTTTGTCTAGGTGCAGCACTTGTCATGCTGGTTTCAAAATTCGGTTTTCAAGACATACAAGGCCACCCTGGGGTTATCCTGGATCCGTCCAGAATTGCAGCCCAAGTGGTGAGTGGAATAGGCTTTCTGGGTGCCGGAACAATTCTGTTTTTGCGAAATGAGGTGGTAAAAGGGTTAACGACAGCTGCCGGGCTTTGGACAGTTGCGGCCATAGGGCTTGCGGCCGGAAGCGGGATGTTCATAGAAGCGCTGATCACAACTGGAATAGCTTTTGCAATATTACTGGTGCTCAAGCCAATTGAAGACCGCTTTATGGCTAAGAATAAATATAAGATTTTGACACTCATACTGACGGCCAATACCATTAGCATGCAGGAGATTGAAAATGTGTTGAAAGCCAACCGGATCGGGTATTCAGAAATTAATTTGAAGTCAACTCTGAGTGATGACATGGATGAATTGAAAATCAGGGTTCAAAAAGATTTTATAAAATCATCTAACGTTCTTGCAATCATTGAGGAGCTTAAAAAAATGAAAGGAGTACAAGAGATTAATTTCCTGAGTTAAATCCAGTACCAGAAAGTGATAACGCTTAAAGCTCAATAGTTTAGTCAGTCCTTGTTACAGATCGAAGAATTTTCCAAGTCAACGATACAGAAAATGAAATGTATTGAGTAGAAATTAGTTATTGCAAATTCCATACATACCAATGCCATAGCGGCTTTTGGAAGATTTAATCTTACCTAAAGCATCGAGTTTTTACGTCATTTCGCAATTAATTCATCCTATTTGTAATATAAAATATTTCAAAGCTATTTGAAGTAAATAGAGGTTAAATCCATTTATTACAAATTACAAATACGTCCTCACTTTCCCTTATTTTGGAATTAAATTTTTTAGCAATTAATCAGAAAGTCATAGAAAGTCTACTCAGAATCGAAGTGTCCAGAGAATATTTGAAGCAGAGTGCATATTACGGTCAAAGTTTACCACCATTACGCTGCAAAGTTTACCACCTGAGAGGAGATGTTGTAGCTGATGTAATTTAGTTGTTTCGCATTTTACGAAGTGATTCTCCTTTGAGTTCTATTTTACGTGCGTTAGATGTCAGTCAGTCACAGATTGCATCGGCAAGCGTCGGCTCTTTCAGATATTCATACCACTTGTTCACAGGTAGCTGAGATGTAACGATGGTAGAACCTTTCGCGAACCGATCTTCAAGTATTTGCAACAAGGTGAGCCGCATGTCATGGCTCAGCGGTTGAAGGCCAAAGTCATCAATGATCAACAGAGGTGTTTTTGCAATCATGTTCAGCCACCTGAGGTAAGTTCCATCTTCAAGGTCGTATTCAATATTAGTGGATTTCCAAAATGCTTGAATTTCTTCCATAGGATATGTAACACCAAACTTCTTTTCTCTTGATATCCAGTTGGTAAAAATATCATAATATGACATTCGCGTTTTATGATCTATTTGCGGCTTTATATATTTCAAGTATGAGCCGTGCTCCTTAATTATTTTTCGCCCCGATTGAGAAAGCTTAAAATGATGTCGATATTGTCCGGGTCGAATTTCATAGTCAACCATTTCTGAATCAATTATTGTTTTTTCAAGCTCATTTAATTCTGTTTGTGAGAGTCTATTCCAACGAAGTACACTTGAAACTAATGTTGCAACTGTGTTCCACATAGATAGAGGTTCTTCATTCAGAGCTTTAAGAATAATATTGAGCCGTTCTAATTCAGTCCCAGGATCATCGGCGAATTTTGAGTTTCGTGGCATTCGAAAGGTATTAATTTTCGGAACTTCATTTTGTATTGCATTATAATTTCCGAATTCTATCATTTTTTTAATTCCAATCGGACTTAATGTATAATTAAATTCATCATCGCCGTAACCTTGTTTTTTTGAAATTAAAGGCGACGTATCTAATATAGATTTATAGTATTTAACTTGGGCGGTTCCACTTTCTGGAGCAATAATTGATAGCAAGTAAGTTAACCCAAGTGCTCCCTTATGATTCAATAATTTCTCAAAAATACGATCGAGGACATCTTGGTCAGAATTAAAATCGGACATATTCACTTTTAATAGTATTAAGGAACGGATATGTTAGCTTACAAAGGCTATTTTTCAGGAAATTTATTTTCATGCTGTTATCACTTTTTTTATTTTAGGTCGCGCCGCAATACAAATCTACAATGCCTATAATAGAAGAAGCTCTATTAATTCTGAATGATCGAGGTGGAATAGCAATTTCATAAGCCTCGGTAATGATTGCAACCACTTTATTATTATCATTAATTACTGGACCTCCTGAATAGCCTGGCACAGCAACGCCCTCAAATTCAATAATTTTTACTTTTAATATTGGATCATATTCTTTTTCAAGAATATTTACAATATGGGCGTTGTTTGCTTTTAAAGCTTTCGTGGTAGCATCACTTTCAGCAACCTCATAGCCAATATAAAAAAGATGTTGACCAATAACTAAGTTGAAAGTTGTTTCTGATAAAAAGGGGGAATTGCAGAGATCTTCATCGCTTTCCAATATAGCAATATCATATTCCGGAAACACTTTGACAATTCGCAGTCTATAATCGTGGATTGGTATTGATTGTAAATCGCCAGTGGAATAAAAAAGTTCTTGAAGTCTGCTACTACATGCGCACAAGTGACAACAGTCCTTTTCGAGTTAATAACAAAACCAGTTCCTAAAAATCTATTATTTAATGTTGTAATAAACCCAAAGGAAAATACATCTACACTGATAGATGGTCCAGACATGATTTCAGACAGCTTCAGAGGGTTAAAACAACTGTCCATTAAAATTTGACTATATCATTCAACTACCCTTTTCGCTACCTATCTATGTAACTAGCTGATAATCAATGAAGTAAGCGGAGAGAGAGGGATTCGAACCCCCGGAAGTTTGACCTTCAACGGTTTTCAAGACCGCCGCAATAGACCACTCTGCCATCTCTCCGGGCGCAAAATTAGGGTTTGGCGAATGATAGCAAAATATAATTGCTGTTTTCCTTAACTATTCTTTGTCTCTCAGTCTTTTAACTGCAATGGAAAATTGCTCCATAGCTACAGAATTCACCCTTTAATACGAAAAAATTAAAAAGAATTAGAAGCCACAATCAAATCTGTTATACAGAGGAATTACAGACAAATTCAAGACGAATTCCAGACGACAGAAGACCTAAGAAGACGTAAAAACACGTAAAACCATAATATTCGGGAGATAAAGCCGTTATTCCGGAAAACGGAAATTATGGCCGAAATCAAAGACAACTACGTTGTAAATGGAATTAAAGGAAGAGTGGGGAAACTTGCGGTTTACAAGATCATCAATGGGAAAACCTTTATGACAAAATACCCCGACCGTAGCAACGTAATTTATACCAAAGAGCAAATCGAATTTAGGAAAATTTTTGCTGAAGCCGCAAAGTTTGCCAGTGAAATTGTAAGCGATCCCGTTAAAAAATCAACCTATCCCCGTCAGGGCCGGAAATCCATTTACCATTGCGCCCTATCCGATTATATGAAAGAATATAAACGAAAGAATGCAGATGGATCGTCTGCCGACGCTGATTAATTTTAAACTGCCGCAATGGCTTCCTCTCCATAAAGCTGGTCACGGAAAGAGAGAGATGGTGACGGAATGAGATCTCCCAGGCCAAGCAAAGGCCATTTTTTGTCAACCGCATCAATTGTTTTTTCATCGGCCACGATGATATTGGGCCAGTCACGGTGAAAGTCATCAAGGGCCTCTGTTTTAGTCGTACCATCCAGACCCATACAAGCTATTATTTTTTCCCCTTTTCTGCCTTCATGTAAAAAGGAATCCCTTTTCGGATCGAGGTTATTACAGAACCGCCAGAGCGCTACCGGCAAATTAGAGGGATCAATATTTTCATCTATATAGAGAATCAGCTTTACCCCTGTATCAGCATTTATTTCTTCCGCAAATGCCCGATGCAGATCGCGCAACTGTCCCTTTCGTGATTTTGAAACCGATACGATCAGGCATGGAATTTCTTTTTCCAGTAACTGTCGGTTCACCGATTTGATTTCAGGAAACGCTTCGAGCCAGCCATCTTTTGGGATTTGTATTTTCTCCTGAAAAAAATATCGCTCATCTATTTCTTCTTCGAATTTCTTTGTTCCGTCGATACACATTTTTCCGCCGAATCCAAGTTTGCTGCAGCTATGATCCAGCACATCCATGGGTCCCTGCGCAAAGGCGATATCGGTCGCGGGATTCAGATTTTTGAAAACATATTTCGCCAGAGACAAATAATCAGTGATGGAAATGCCTTCATCCACCAGCACGAGTATTTTATTAAACATCATCTGACCGGCACCCCACATGGCGCTCATCACTTTTTGTCCATGCCCGGCAAATGTTTTGTGTATCTGTGCGATCACGAGATTATGAAATACACCTTCTACCGGCATTTCCATATCGACAATCTCAGGTATCATCATCATCTTCATCGGTGCGAGAAAAATTCTCTCCGTTGCCTTCCCCAGCCAGGCATCTTCCTGCGGAGGTATCCCCACAATCGTTGCGGGATAGATCGCATTTTTTTTATGCGTGATGGCCGTTACATGAAATGAAGGATACCAATCCGGCAATGAATAATATCCTGTATGATCACCAAAGGGACCTTCCCAGACCGGCGCTTCTTCCGGATCCACATATCCTTCAATTACAATATCTGCATCAGCAGGTACTTCGATTTCGGGTTGTGTAAGACACCGAACGAGCTCCACTTTTTTCTTTCGTAAAAAACCAGCCAGCATATATTCATCCACATTGTCCGGCAATGGAGCGGTGGCCGAATAAGCATACACAGGATCTCCGCCCAATGCAACGGCCACGGGCATGCGCTTTTTTAATTTCTTATAGGCTTCAAAATGCCGGGCGCTCACTTTATGTTTATGCCAGTGCATGGCTGTCAGCCGCTCACCCATCAGCTGCATCCGGTACATACCCACATTGCGTATGCCGGTTTCCGGATCCTTGGTATGAATAACGGGCAGCGTAATAAAAGGGCCACCGTCTTTCGGCCAGCAGGTAATGATGGGAAGTTTGTTCAGATCGGGAGATTCCAGTATTACTTCCTGGCACTCGCCTTTTCCTCTCACAACTTTTGGCATCCAGGCAGCGAACTGGGTCAATTTAGGAAGAACACGAAGTTTATCCAGGATAGATTCCTTAGGGCCCGCCAGCATTTTAAAAAGGGATTCGATTTCTTTGCTGATATCATCAAGTCTG
>Ga0193753_10003358_pt1 | contig 11872 bp, 11 predicted proteins | sample H1c2metaG_FD_144925 | JGI IMG/M metagenome (GOLD analysis project Ga0193753, IMG submission 144925) | Soil microbial communities from a riparian zone of the East river system, Colorado, United States - H1c2 | ecosystem: Environmental > Terrestrial > Soil > Riparian zone | place: USA: East... | reverse complement strand
CCGGAGAAGTCGCGTCCGGTAGTTGAAAGCGTTGCATAATACTTGAGGGAGAACGAACCATGGCAACGCCAGCGGATGCAGAGTTGATATTGCACCTTTATGAACTACGGCGGGAAGAGATGTTGCGCCGGGCCCGACGATTTATGGTCTTCGAGTTCAACCCGAAGAACCTCGAAGATCTGCGCGCCGTGTCGCGGGATATGACCTCGGAGCACAATCCGGCCTGGCGCCAGGTCATCAGCTACTGGGAGATGGCAGCCGCCATGGTCCTCCGCGGTGCGCTCGACGCCGATCTCTTCCTCGATACCAATGGCGAGGGCATCCTGCTCTATGCCAAGTTCCACCACTTCCACGCCGAAACCGAAAAGCAGAGCGGTAACCGGTTTATGAGGCACACGGCGACGATGATAGAGAAATATCCGGCTGCGAAGTCGCTTTACGAGACCATGTTGAAGACATTTGGGCCTGAGAAGGCGTCGTCCTAGGGACCGGTTGGGGGACCCTACCGCGAAACCGGGCTTTCCCTTTCTGCATCATTTCTGTTACAAATGCGTTGAGACATCTCGGGCCTGCATTCCCGCGGCTTTGACCTGGGGAAGTGCGAACTATGCCCGTAAATGATTGAAAAGAATGTAGGTAGCAATTATGGCGAAGGCAGTTTGGAATAATCAGACATTAGCAGAGAGTGATAAATTCGAGACGGTTGAAGGAAACATCTACTTTCCGGACGAGACTGTAAAACGGGAATTTCTGAGGCCGAGTTCGACGACATCGAGCTGCCCATGGAAGGGTCAGGCGCGATACTACAACATCATCGTCGACGGCCAGGAGAACCCCGATGCCGCGTGGTATTACCCCGATCCGAAGCCAGCAGCACGGAATGTCAAGCATCACACCGCGTTCTGGCGGGGCGTGGAAATCATCAAGTAATTGACTCCAGGCAGGTTAGCGGGAGAGGTGAAAACCTCTCCCGCTTTGTTTTAATAGGCCTGGGCCTGGTCGAGTGGAAGCCGAATTTGGACGCAAGTGGCACCGGGCTTCGATTCCACATGCGTATAACCAGAGTGTTTGGTGACGATCCGCTGCACCGTATCCAGCCCGAGTCCCAGTCCGCGGCCGGGAGCTTTAGTGGTGTAAAACGGCTCGAAGATCCGAGACTTGAGCTCCGGAGCAATTCCCGGACCTGTATCCCAAACCTCGACGAACGCCATCTGGCCACTCAAACGGGTCGTGAGTCGAAGGGTGCCGTGATCCTTCATAGCATCGAGGGCATTTTCGATCAACGCGGTCCACACCTGGTTGAGCTCGCTCCCGTAGGCGCTTACCGGCGGAAGCGCAGGATCGAAGTTTGTTTCAACCTCCACATGCTGCAGGCGTGACTTGAACATAATCAGCGTGTTTTCAAGTGATTGGGCGAGGTCGACATCCTGAATAGGCGCCAGGTCCATGTAGGAGTAGTCCTTGATGGCCCTTATCAGGTCGAAGATGCGCACCGTCGAGTTGACCACGGTCTCGGCCATGCGCTCGACGCGAAGCGAGCTGGCAAATGTCGCAATGGCGATGGGCAGCACTTCGGAAGTCGCAGTATCAGCCAGCTCGTCGAGCTGCGCTGTCGTAATGGTCGTCTCGGCAAGCGCAGGCGCGATGGCCCACGGGTTCGGGATGTTATGTTCTTCGAGCCACTTGATCAGCGTAGATTCGCGGTCAATCGCAGCCAGCGGGTCTTGACTGGCTTCTGCAAGAGCGTCGTACTCCGACATGCGGGCGCGAGTACGCGCAATCCACGAGCGGTACTGCGATGTCTGCGTATCGGACAGGCACAGATTGCCGAGGCGATACTTCTGGTCGCCATACTGACGCAGCTCAGAGAAGAGGCTGGAGGCCGAGCGTTGGGCCGCCGAGGCCGGGTTGTTGAGCTCATGCGCAAGGTTCGCAGCAAGCTTGCCCAACGCCGAAAGCTTCTCCGCCTGCTGCTCCATGCGCGTTACTTCGCGGGTGCGGTCGAGTAGCACCGACACGCAGCGCTGCGTCATCGACGGGATAGCCGCGAGCATCTCGGGAAAGATGCTCTGATCGATGTTGAGACCCCACACAGGGCCGACCGTATAGCCGTCGCCGCCATAGCTCTTCATGCGCGAGAAGGGCAGCTTGCCCGTCATCTGACCTGCGCGTCCAATCCACAGCGTGGTCGAGGCAGTATTGCGGCGGCGCACGTGGATCTCGCCCATCAGAATGAAATGCAGCTTGTCGACTGGGCCACCTTCAAGAAAGACGATGCTGCCGTCGTCGCCTACGGTCTCGGTGCCATGGGTTGCAAGCCACGCGTATTCACTTTCTGTCAGGCCGTCGAGCGGTGGAATCGTACGCAGCGCCGCGACAAGCTGTGGCAACGGCGTCGGCTCAGCGGGCGGACCTATGAAGGTCGGCTGCTCTCCTGGATGAGTAGGGGGTAGGAAGGTTTCGTAGCTGCTTGGAGCCGCCATCTTGAATCTCCTTTGGGACCCTCTTCTGCCGCCATCGGCAGAAGATAAATCAATAGGAGTCTCCATTCTTACAGAGGGACAGGGGGATAAAGGAGACGCCTAAGAATTTTTGTGACGAACTGACGATGATACGAAATTGGATGCTGCCGCGTGCGTTTTGGATCAGTGTTTTGTGGTCGCATTACCTTTGATTAATTAAAACGCCCCGGAGGTGATGCTTTCTCCGGGGCCCTGGTGTTGCTATTGCGTTTTAGTTTACGCTTTCACGACTGCGCCATTCTCTATCTTCACAGGATCGAGGAAGGGCATGGCCTTGCGTAGCTCCGCGCCAACCTTCTCGATGCCGTGCGCAGCCTCTTCCTTGCGGATACGCGTGAATTCCTTGCGCCCAGTCTCGTTCTCCTCGATAAACTTCTTCGCGAACGAGCCGTCCTGAATATCGTTCAGCAGACCCTTCATAGCCTTCTTCACATCGGCGGTAACGATGCGCGGACCGGCCACATAGTCGCCCCACTCAGCAGTATCGGAGATGGAGTGGCGCATGTACTCGAGCCCGCCGCGATACATCAGGTCGACGATGAGCTTCAGCTCATGCAGCACCTCGAAGTAAGCGAGCTCTGGCTGGTACCCTGCCTCGACAAGCGTCTCGAAGCCTGCCTTAACCAGCGCGCTCGTGCCTCCGCAGAGAACAGCCTGCTCGCCGAACAGATCGGTCTCGGTTTCTTCGGTGAAGGTCGTCTGCAGCACACCAGCGCGCGTGCAGCCGATACCCTTTGCATAGCTCAGCGCAAGCGCAAGTGCAGTGCCACTCGCATCCTGCTCCACGGCTACGAGGCCAGGTACGCCGCCGCCCTCAGTGAACACTTCGCGGACACGATGGCCGGGAGCCTTTGGTGCAACCAGCGAAACATCAACGCCTGCGGGAGGCGTAATGGTGCGGAAGCGAATATTGAAGCCATGCGCGAACATCAGCGTCTTGCCGGGGGCAAGGTTCGGCTCAATGTCAGCGTGGTAAACCTTAGCCGCAGTCTGGTCAGGCGTCAGGTTCATGATGACGTCAGCCCACTTCGAAACCTCGGCAACAGTGCCGACGACGAGGCCAGCCTTGCGTGCCCGCTCGGCGTTAGCCGACTCGGGGCGAAGGCCAACGCGGACATCAACGCCGGAGTCCTTGAGGTTGAGGGCGTGGGCGTGGCCCTGCGAGCCATAGCCGATGATGGCCACCTTCTTGGCTTGGATAAGAGAGAGGTCTGCGTCTGCGTCGTGGTAAGTCTTTGCCATTGTCTTTCGTTTTCCTTTGTAATTGATGGTAACAAGTTGTGAAGCCGGAAGTACTGAAGCAGAGTCAGGCGAATCTCTACTTAAGCTCTTTCCGGCCAGGCATATGGTTGAATCGGCTTTCCCCAATCTGCGCTGAGATCAAGCCATGCCGGATTGGTAGAGATAATGAGCTCCAGTTTGCGAGTGCGCAACCAGCCCTTGAGTTGTTTCTCGCGAGCGATGGCCGAAGTAATGGTAGTGAACCGCTCGAAGTAAACAAGCTTGTTGATGTTGTATCTGGCGGTATGGCATGTCGGATCTTTCTTCTGTTTATGCTGTCGAATCCTGATATCGAGTTCCGAAGTAACGCCAACGTAGAGCTTCTTGAAGCCATTCGCGAGTATATAAACATAGGCGTATCCCTCCATGAAGCTCCTCTCCGTTTCCCAAAAAACCAAACCGTCGTTACCGTTTTCCCAATCCTCAAACCTTCCACCGTCGTCACCCTGAACGAAGTGAAGGATCCCTGTATTTAGCTTTGTCTGTTCTTAGTCCTTCAATCCTTGCCAGCCATCACAAAATCGCAGCTATACTTCATCCTCGTGGACATCCTGAAACTCGTTGGGGAGGCTTTCCTTGGTGAAAGTGGTATTTGGGACTTCGACGGAACCGTTGGTGCCAAGGGCTTTCAGCACCCGACTCGTATGATGCCCCCGACGCATAGCCATACGTCCCGTGCGCGAGACCTCAAGAATGGTGTAGTTGCTCTCGCGCAGCACCTGAACAAGCCCTTCAATCTTGCTGGAACTTCCCGTCATCTCAAGCATGATCGACTCCGGCGCAAGATCAACAACGCGCGCACGGAAGACATTAGCCAACTCAAAGATCTGCGAACGCGAATGCAGACCGTTAGGCTCCTGCGGCCCAGCGGCGATCTTGATAAGGCAAAGCTCACGAATGACAGCTTCGCTGCGGCCCACTTCATCCACGTCAACGGTAATCTCAAGCTTGTACAGCGAAGCGCGGATGCGATGGGCAGCATGCTCAGGCGCTTCGCAGACAATCGTCATGCGCGAAGTATCTGCCCTCTCGCTCTCACCCACCGTAAGCGAGACAATGTTGATATTCAGGCGGCGAAACAACGAGGCGACCCGTGTAAGAACACCGGGCTTGTCTTGTACAAGGGCTACGAAGGTATGGAGCATGGGTACCTGCAGTTATGAGTTTGATATTCGCTGGTTATCGGTTTGGGTTTTGGTTGGGATTCTCGTCAGAGTGCGGGAGCGACGTATTTGGTGGAGCTGGGTACTGGGGAATGTAGGTTTTGGGAATCTCAAACAAAATGAGTACGCCGGGCTTAGCCTTCGGACTGGCGCCGCTGCAGAGATTTCCCGTGGTGATTCCGTTCTGGCGAATCGTATCGATCGAATAGTTGGTGTAGAGCTCGCCGCGCGGCCTGCAATCGGCATACATATTCGACAGGATGCGGATGATAGAGGCATTGCCGGCGTCGACGTCGATGATTCCGTTTTTGTCCGTTCCCATGGCTACTGATCCGATCTGGTCGACGCGAAGCGCTACGTTGAGCCTTTCGTCCGTTATGGGTTGATTCGTCTTGGCGTTGATAACCCGGATTTTGATGTGGTGGGTTTGGGCATGCCCGACAACAGACGTCAACACAAACGACAAGCCGAAAATAAAGTTGAAAAAATTGCAAACTTTTCGTTCGTTGAAAAGCGACGTTTTTTTGTCCATGTTAGCCACGCCTTTCACCATCATTTGTCCATCAAAAAACCACGTTCTGCACACCACTTTTCTCAAAAACCCCTGCAAAACAGCAGAAAACCGGTGACAGAAAAAACTCACTTAATTTGTCGAAAAATTCCTTATTCATCCTCCGGAGTTTCGAGCAGCGGATCCTTCGTCGGACGCCGAACCATCTCGTGCAGAGCAGCGCCGGGGGCGATCATCGGATAGACGCCATCCTCTTTCTCCACCTGGAAGTTGATAAGAAAGGCCTTACCGCTAGTCCGAGCCTTCGTCACCGTAGGCGTAACATCCTTGCGCTTGGAGACATGCGCCCCATCAATCCCATGAGCCGCAGCCAGCTTCACAAAGTCCGGCGAAAGGATCGGCGAGGCCGAATAATTCTTCTCATAAAACGCCTCCTGCCACTGCCTTACCATCCCGAGGAACCCGTTATTTATCACAGCGATATTGATCGCAAGCCCTTCCTGCACAATGGTAGAAAGCTCCGACGCAGTCATCTGAAAACCACCATCGCCAGCAATCACCCACACATCCTTTTCAGGGCAAGCTACCTTTGCCCCAATAGCGGCGGGCAAAGCAAAGCCCATTGTGCCCAAACCCCCACTGGTTACAAGGGTTCTGGAGACATCATGCTTGTAGTATTGAGCCTCCCACATCTGGTGCTGGCCCACATCTGTAACGATAATGGTTTCTTTCTCACGCCCAGCCGCGACGGCCTCGCGCCATATGTCGTTGATAACATGGGCGGCATAAAGATGGCCATTATCCGGCAGATTGATGATGTCGCGAACCGCAGCATCACCCTTCATAGCATTGATCTCACGCAGCCATTTGGTATCGGACTTCTTCGGCAGCAACGGCAGAAGCAGCTCAAGCGTCTCGCGCAGATCACCAATAAGAGCAACGTCAGCCTTGACGTTTTTATTGATCTCAGAAGGATCAATCTCGATGTGAATCTTTTTTGCGTTCTGGGCGTAACTCGCGAGATTTCCGGTGACGCGGTCATCGAAACGCATGCCGAACGCAAGCAATAAATCAGCCTGCTGAATAGCGTGATTTACCCAGGATTCGCCGTGCATTCCCATCATTCCGAGTGAGAGCGGATGATGTGTGGGGAAGGCTCCGAGGCCGAGAAGGGTGCTGGCAACGGGGATTTGTTGACGTTCGGCAAAGGCAATGACCTGCTGTTCGGCGCCGGATTGAATGATGCCGTGGCCCGCAAGGATCAGAGGTTTTTTTGCGGACTTGATAAGCTCGATGGCCTGCTGGATCGAGGAGGATTCGGCGCGCAACATCGGGTGCGGACGATACGCGGCAGGAGCAGCGGCATCGAAATCAAAGATGGCGGTGGCCTGCTGGGCATCCTTGGTGATGTCGACGAGGACGGGGCCAGGGCGGCCTGACTTCGCGATCTGGAAGGCGAGGCGGACTGTCGGCGCGATGTCTTCGGCGCGTGTGACGAGGAAGTTGTGCTTCGTTATCGGCAGCGTGATGCCGGTGATATCGACTTCCTGGAACGCGTCGGAGCCAAGGACCTTGGAGGAGACCTGACCAGTGATCGCAACCAGAGGAATGCTATCGAGCATCGCAGTAGCGATGCCGGTGACGAGGTTGGTCGCGCCAGGGCCAGAGGTGGCCATGCAGACGCCGACTTTGCCCGATGCGCGCGCGTAGCCGTCGGCCATGTGCGAGGCGCCCTGCTCGTGGCGTACCAGGATGTGATGGATGGGGAACTTCCGCAGTGCGTCGTAGATGGGGAGGATGGCTCCGCCGGGATAGCCGAAGACGCGGTCTACATTCTCGCCAGCGAGAGTGGCCCAGAGGATTTCTGCCCCTGTGAGAGTGGGGTGGTGGTTATGTGGCATCAGTTTGCTCCTTGTTGAGGCTGCCAGCCTGACGGGCTAACCTCGTGCAGTCAGCGACTACGGTGATTTTCGAAGCGATAGCAGAGTTGTACCGTCTTGTGAGTAGTTTTCGAACAGGTACGTCGTAAAACTTCATAGCCAGATAAGCGATACCCGTCGCCAGCAAGATCACGGTAGGTAGAAAGTACCTTGCGATTGCATGATGCTGCGTCGCGAAGATGGATACGCTTTGTAGATTCAGTGCTTCAGTAATCGGAGCATGCAGCAGGTAAATACGGTATGAGATGTTTCCGAGAAGGACGCATGCAGCGGTCCAGTACGCCGGTGTTTTGATCAATGAGCCGCAATACACCAATGCAGGAAATAGCAAAATGACCGTTAGCAAGTGAAAGCCGGTGGTTCGCAGGACGGCTAATGGCGACAACAGAATGACAATAAGCAGAATGGCCACGACGCTGGGCAGGACTCCCTGAAGTTGACTTGGCAAGCGTAGGCCAGGCGTTTTGCGGAAGAGACTGACGCGAACTATACCCTTGCAAATACTGTTTAGATCGCTTGACCAACCGGCATCAAGTGAGCCGCCCCGCATCGCCTGCATCACCCAAAACAGCGATAAGACCGAAGCGGCAATGATGAGGAGCCGGTTCCTAACGAGCCCCTTGCGAACGAGGATGGCGAAGCCGATGTTCGCCATGATTTCGAAGAAAAGAGACCATGCGGGAAAGTCGAGTGGGAACGCAAAACGGCTTTTCCATACTCCGATCGTCGGCAGCATGAAAAGCTGCAGTGCGATCAACAAAGAAAAACGACCAGAAAGCGTTTTGGGAATTTGGAAATGAAGATCGAGCCACAATAAAACTACGATCCCCAACGAAATGCCCAAGAGATACATAGGATAAAGGCGAATCAACCTCGCTGCCATGAACTCCCGCAGCCCAAGCGACTCTCGCAGTCGTTTTTCATACGAAAACGCGATAACAAATCCGCTGAGACAGAAGAAAAAGTCAACAGCAAGAAAGCTGCTCTGCGTAGCTGTGGACAGGAGGTACTTCGGAACATGCCAGAAAATGACAAGGATGGCTGCCACACCACGCAAAGCGTCCAGCAAGTGGAAGCGATGATGGTTCGGTGGTGTGGCGGGTTTTAAAAGCTCAACTGTCATGAACTCTCCATCGTTGTCGTACCACGGCTTACGCTTTAGATACTCGTTACTGCGCCTTCGCTGGCGCTGCTTACGGAGTTGGCATATTTGGCGAAGACGCCTCGTTTGTAGCGGGGGGCTGGGGCTTGCCAGTTTTTGAGGCGCTTAGCTATCTCTTCGGTTGGGACTTCGAGGCGAAGTTCGCGGTTGGGGATGTCGAAGGTGACGGTGTCGCCTTCGTGGACGGCGGCGATGGGGCCTCCGAGTTGGGCTTCGGGGGCTACGTGGCCGGCCATGAGGCCGCGGGTGGCTCCGGAGAAGCGGCCGTCGGTGAGGAGGGCTACTGTCTCGGAGAGCTCGGGGATGCCTTTGATGGCGGCGGTTACGGCGAGCATCTCGCGCATGCCCGGGCCTCCGCGAGGACCTTCGTAGCGGATGACGAGGACGTCGGAGGGGTTGATCTTGCCGGATTCGACGGCGGCGAAGCAGGCGTCTTCGCTGTCGAAGACGCGGGCCGGGCCTTGATGGAAGAGGCGCTCGTGACCGGCGACCTTGATGACGCATCCCTCAGGGGCGAGATTGCCTTTGAGGATGACGAGGCCGCCGGTGGGCTTCAGAGGCTTGTCCAGCGTGTGAATGACGGGCTGGTTGGGTGTCTCGACGGCGTGCTGCGCCTCTTCGGCGAGGGTCTTTGAGGTGACGGTGATCTGGTCGCCGTGAAGGAGGCCAGCGTCGAGGAGGCGCTTGGCGAGGAGGCGCGAACCACCCGCGTCCTGGTAGTCCTTGGCGACGTACTTGCCGCCCGGGGAGAGGTCGCAGATGAAGGGCACGTGCTCGCTGATCTTGTCGAAATCGTCGACGGAGAGCGGGATGTTGAGCTCGTTGGCGATGGCGATGAGGTGAAGAACTGCGTTGGTTGAACCGCCGGACGCGCAGACGGCGGTGATGGCGTTCTCGAGAGACTTGCGGGTAAGAATTTTGCTTGGGCGCAGGTCCTGACGAGCAAGCTGCATCACGAGCTTACCGGCTTCGCGGGAGGCCTTTGCCTTATCGGCTGACATGGCGGGAACGCCGGTGAGTTGAATGGGTGAGATGCCGAGGAACTCGCCCGCCATGGCCATGGTGTTGGCGGTGAACTGGCCGCCGCAGGCTCCGGGACCGGGGCAGGCAGTGGCTTCTACGGCTTCGAGTTCCTCGTCGTTGATCTTGCCTGCGGCGTGGGAGCCGATGGCCTCGAAGACATTGAGGATGGTGATGTCTTTGCTGCTGCCGTCGGGCTGGGGCAGGTGGCCGGGAGCGATGGAGCCTCCGTAGAGCATGAGGCCGGGGATGTCGAGGCGGGCAAGCGCCATGATGGCGGCGGGCATGTTCTTGTCGCAGCCGGCGATGCAGATGAGGCCGTCGAAGGAGTTGCCGCGTGTGACAAGCTCGATGGAGTCGGCGATGACTTCACGGGAGATAAGCGAGGCCTTCATGCCTTCGGTGCCCATGGTGATGCCGTCGGAGATGGTGACGGTGTTGAACTCCATGGGGGTGCCGCCGGCTTCGCGGACGCCCTGCTTGACGGCCTCGGCTACCTGACGGAGATGGAAGTTGCAGGGGCCGATCTCGGTCCAGGTGTTGGCGATGCCGATGATGGGCTTGTGGAGATCTTCTTTGCTGAAGCCTACGCTGCGCAGCATGGCGCGAGCACCCGCGCGGTTAGGGCCTTCAGTGAGGGCTTTTGAATGTTGCTTGGGATCAACTTCGTTGCTCACAGTTTTTGTTCCTCTCTTCTGTTTAGTGGCGCTATCGGCGAAATACAGGGATTCTTGGCATCGCTCAGAATGACGACGTAAACGTTAGGCGACGGATGCTTTAGGTGCAGACCAAAAATCCTGGTCGTGGCGCCGCTCGAAGTGGTCGAGGGCGTGTTCGTGGCGCAGGGTTAGTCCGATGTCATCGAGGCCGTTCAGGAGGCAGTATTTGCGGAATGGGTCGATGTCGAAATGGGCGTTGAAGCCTTGGTCGTCGGTTACGGTTTGCTGCTCGAGGTTGATGGTGAGTTTGTGATCCGGGTCTTTTGTGCTGCGGTCGAGAAGTGTTTTGACCTCGTCGTCGGTGAGGCGGCAGAGGATGATGCCGTTCTTCCCCGCGTTGGAAAAGAAGATGTCTGCGAATGAGGGCGCGATGACGGCGCGGAAGCCGTATTGGTTGATGGCCCAGGCGGCGTGCTCGCGTGAGCTGCCACAGCCGAAGTTCTTCTCGGCGATAAGGATCTCGGCGCCCGTGTGTTCGGGCTTGTTGAGGACGAAATCAGTGTTGGGTTGGCCAGCGGCGGGGCCTTCCTGGATGCGTCGCCAGTCGTAGAAGAGGAAGTCGCCGTAGCCGGTGCGCTCGATACGCTTGAGGAATTGCTTCGGGATGATCTGGTCCGTGTCGATGTTGGGCAACGGCAGCGGGGCGGCCTTGGAGGTGAGGATGTTGATGGGTTCCATTAGTTATTTCCTCCCTGATTCCAGTTGCGGATGTCGGTGAAGTGGCCGGTGATGGCGGCTACGGCGGCCATTTCGGGGGAGACGAGGTGAGTGCGTCCTCCCCGACCCTGACGCCCTTCGAAGTTGCGATTGCTGGTGGAGGCGCAGCGTTCGCCGGGGGCTAGGATGTCGGGGTTCATGCCGAGGCACATGCTGCAGCCGGGTTCGCGCCACTCGAAGCCTGCGGTCTTGAAGATGTCGTGGAGGCCTTCCAGTTCGGCTTGACGCTTGACCGCTTGCGAGCCGGGAACGACCATGGCGCGCACGGTAGTCGCGATGTGATGGCCTTTGACGACTTTGGCAGCCGCGCGAAGGTCTTCGATGCGGGCGTTGGTGCAGGAGCCAAGGAAGACAGCATCGATTTTGATCTCTTCGATGGGTGTGCCGGGTTGAAGACCCATATATTCAAGGGCGCGGGCGTAGGACTTTTTGTCTGCCTCGGTGGGCGCATCTTCAATTGAGGGAACTTTGCCTTCAATGGAGGTGACCATGCCCGGACTTGTGCCCCAGGAGACGGTGGGGGTGATGGTAGCGGCGTCGATGTGGAGTTCACGGTCGAAGACGGCACCTTCATCGGTTGGAAGAGTGCGCCAGTGAGCGACCGCCTCGTCCCATGTGGTGTCGGTGGGTGAGAAGCGGCGGCCCATGAGATACGCGAAGGTGGTTTCGTCGGGAGCGATCATTCCGGCGCGAGCTCCAGCTTCGATGCTCATGTTGCAGATGGTCATGCGGCCTTCCATGGAAAGCGCACGAATGGCTGAGCCTGCGTACTCAACCGCGTAGCCGGTGGCTCCGTCGGTGCCTATTTTACCGATGATGTGGAGAATAATGTCCTTG
>Ga0193753_10003355_pt1 | contig 11887 bp, 10 predicted proteins | sample H1c2metaG_FD_144925 | JGI IMG/M metagenome (GOLD analysis project Ga0193753, IMG submission 144925) | Soil microbial communities from a riparian zone of the East river system, Colorado, United States - H1c2 | ecosystem: Environmental > Terrestrial > Soil > Riparian zone | place: USA: East... | reverse complement strand
ATCCGACGCGACGCGCCAGCCACGAGTTCATCATCACGGCGAAGAAGCAGAAGAACGACCTGGGCGTGTCCGCGATGGACATCGCCAAGCGATTGCTCGACTACGGCTTCCACGCGCCCACTACCTACTTCCCGCTGCTGGTCCCCGAGTGCCTGCTCATCGAGCCCACCGAGACCGAGAGCAAGGAAGCGCTGGATGGCTTCATCGATGCGATGGCGGCGATCCTGAAGGAGGCGGAGACGCAGCCCGACCTCGTCCGGTCGGCGCCGCACACCATGACGGTGCGGCGGCTGGATGACGTCCGTGCGGCGCGTCAGCTCGATCTCACCTGGAAGCCCGCGGCGTAGGAAACGGAGAGAGTCTTGATCTCTCTACGGACGCCGTCGCATCGACGGCGTTTTCCGATGTGGGTCGAAGCCCCTGAAAACTCAGTCTGGTAGAGTCACCCGGATGAACGAGGTAGCTGACCGACAGAAACCCACGGGCCTGACGCGCATGTTCCGCGCGTTTGGCGCGAGCATGCAGGGTTTCGCCGGCGCGTTTCGCGAAGAGGCGGCCTTCCGGCAGGGACTCGCGCTGGCCGTGGTGGTCATCCCACTGGGTCTGTGGCTGGGTCGCAATGGCATCGAGCGCGTGCTGCTCATCGCACCGATGTTCCTCGTGTTGATCGTGGAGCTGCTCAACAGCGCCATCGAGGCAACCGTCGACCGCATCGGGCTCGAGCGCCACACATTGTCGGGGCTCGCCAAGGACATCGGTTCCGCGGCGGTCCTCACCTCACTGCTGCTGCTGGCGGTGATCTGGATCCTGATCCTGTGGCGCTAAGCCCCTAACAAGACGAAAGGACAACGCATGCAACCACGTCTGCTGTTGATCGGCCTGACCTTCCTCGCAACGGCCCTATCGCAGCAGGCGGGGGCGCAGAACGCGCCGCCGCAGGTAATGTCGCAGTCTTCCGCGACCCAGGCGGCATTGCCGCAGACCGAAGGTGAGAGCGCCGCATGGCGTGGAACGCTGGCCCGCGTTGCCGAGAGCGTCGTCGCCATCGAAATCGACCAGACGCGCGCCTTCGATACCGAGTGGAATTCTTCCGCGCAGGCCACCGGGTTCGTCATCGATGCCGAACGCGGCCTCATCCTCACCAATCGCCACGTGGTCACGCCCGGCCCGGTGACCTCGGAAGCCACTTTCCTCAATCGCGAGGAAGTGCAGCTCTACCCGGTTTACCGCGACCCCATTCACGACTTCGGCATCTACCGTTACGACCCGAAGAAGCTGCGCTTCATCAGGCCGCGCTCGCTGCCGCTGTTCCCCGACGGTGCGCAGATCGGCCGCGAGATCCGCGTCATCGGCAACAACGCCGGCGAGCAGCTCTCGATCCTCGCCGGAACCATCGCCAAGCTCGATCGTGACGCACCCGAATACGGCATCGGCAAGTACAACGACTTCAACACCTTCTATCTGCAGGCCGCCTCGGGCACCTCGGGAGGCTCCTCCGGCTCGCCCGTCATCGACATCCAGGGCCGTGTCATCGCGTTGAATGCCGGCGGCGCGACCGGCGCCGCGTCCAGCTTCTATCTACCGCTGGGTCGCGTGAAGCGCGCCCTGGACCTCATCCAGGCAGGCAAGCCCGTGCCGCGCGGCGCACTGCAGGTGGTGTTCCACTACACGCCGTACGACGAGCTGCGCCGCCTGGGGCTCAACGAGAAAACCGAAGAGTCCGCACGCAAGGCATTCCCGGCTCTCACCGGCATGCTGGTCGTCAACGAGGTGCTGCCGGGCGGCCCGGCCGACGGAACGCTCCAGCCCGGCGATGTGCTGGTGCGCGTGAACGGCAAGCTGGTGTCGGAATTCGAACCCCTCGAACAGGTGACCGACGACTCGGTCGGCGGCATCGTGGACCTGGAGCTCGAGCGCGGCGGCAAACCCGTCACCGCCAAGCTCAACGTGGGCGATCTGCACGCCATCACCCCTTCGGCCTATCTGGAATTCGGCGACACCGTGGTCCACACGGTGTCGTACCAGATGGCGCGCCATTTCAATGTCGCCGTGAACGGCGTGTACGTGGCGAACCCGGGCTACATCTTCGGCGCCGCCGGCGTACCGCGCGGCGCGGTCATCTCCAGCGCCAATGGCAAACCGACGCCGAACCTCGCCGCGTTCGAAGCCGTGGTGGCCGGACTCGCCGATGGCGAGCGATTCACCGTGCGTTATTCCACCGTGGACGACCCGAACGGCTCGAGCGTGCGCAGCGCACGCATGGATCGCCGCTGGTTCCCCGCCAACCACTGCCTGCGCGATGACGCCGCGGGCGTGTGGCAGTGCGCATCGTTGCCCAATCTCGGCTTCGCCAAACCCGAAACCGGCGGCAGCACACGCTTCTCCAAGCCCGATGATCCGCGCGCCGCGGCGCTCGCCGCGTCGCTCGTGGGCGTGGGCTTCGACATGCCGTACTCGGTCTCGGGCATCACCGAGCGCAACTATCGCGGCACGGGCCTCGTGGTCGACGCTGCGCGCGGCCTCGTCGTCGTCGATCGCAATACCGTGCCCGTGTCGATGGGCGACGTGCGCCTCATCTTCGCCGGCACGCTGGAAATTCCCGGCAGGGTGGAGTTCGTGCACCCGCTGCACAACCTGGCCATCGTGAGCTACGACCCCAAGCTGGTCGGCAACACGCCGGTGCGCAGCGCCAAGTTGTTAGACCGCAGGATCACGCTGGGCGAGTCGCTGTGGGTGGTCGGCATGGGCCCGGACAGCGAGCTCAACACGCGGGCCACGCAGGTCGCTTCGCTGACGCCCATCCAGCTGCCGCTGTCGCGCACGATGCAGTTCCGCGAGAGCAATCTCGAGACCATCCAGCTCGTCAATGGACCCTCGGACTTCGACGGTGCACTCACCGATACGGACGGCGCGGTCGTTGGCCTGTGGTCGAGTTTCGCCTGGGAAAGCGGCCGCGAGCTGCAGCAGGAGAACCGTGGTGTGGCGATCGGCGTCGTGTCGGACATGCTCCGCCGCGTGCAGGCGAAACAGCCGCTGTATTCACTCGAAGCGGAGTTCGTGCCACAGCCGCTGGCGGCCGCGCGGCGTCTCGGTCTGCCCGATACCTGGCTGCGCAAGTTCGAGCTGGCGAGCCCGAACCAGCGACAAGTATTGTCCATTGTTCGTCTCGTTGGCGGTTCGCCCGCAGTCGGGAAGCTGAAGCAGGGCGACATCCTGCTGTCCATCGACGACAAGGTGGTCACGAAATTCCGCGAGGTCGAGCTCGCCGTGGCCGACAAGCCCGAAGTCAACGTCATGGTCTGGCGCGACGGCGAAGAACAGCTCGTCACGCTCGCCACCGCGGCGCTCTCCGGCAGCGATATCGACCGCATCGTCATGTGGGCGGGCGCCACGCTGCAGGCTCCACATCGCGCGATGATCGCCCAGCGCGGCATACCGCCCGAAGGTGTGTACGTGGGCTACTTCGCCTACGGTTCGCCGGCCACGCGCTACGGCCTGTTCCCGGGCCGGCGCATCACCGAAGTAGATGGCATCCCGACGCCGAATCTCGATGAGTTCCTCAAGGTGGTCTCGGGCCGGCCGGACCGTTCGGCCATCCGGCTGCGGACCATTACCTGGAACAACGCCCCCGAAGTCATCACTTTGAAACTGGATCGGCACTATTGGCCCACGTACGAGCTCAAACGCACCGACAATGGTTGGGAACGTCGCGACCTCGAATAATCCGCCTGCCCGATGATCGTACGGCGGCGCTTCGCCGACGTTTTCCCTGGTGGCCGCAAGGCCTGGGAACCTTCCCTGTACAATCCGCCGCATGGTCCGTGTCGTTCGAGCAACCCTTGTAGAGCTGGAAAGCGCCGTCACCGCGCTGCGTGACGGCGAGCTGGTCGCGTTCCCGACGGAAACGGTCTACGGGCTCGGCGCCAATGCGCAGAATCCGGCGGCCGTGCGCCGCATCTTCGAGCTCAAGGACCGGCCGGCCGATCACCCGGTCATCGTCCATCTCGATAACCCGAAGTACCTGCACCGGTGGGCACGCGAGGTTCCCGACAACGCGCAGAAGCTGGCCGCGCGCTTCTGGCCCGGCCCGCTGACCATGGTGCTGCCGCGTTCCGAGAACGTGCACGACGTCGTGACCGGCGGTCAGGACACCGTGGCCATCCGCGTGCCCTCGCATCCCATGGCGCAGCAGCTGCTGACGGCCTTCGGCGGTGGCATCGCCGCGCCGTCGGCGAATCGCTTCGGCCGCGTGAGCCCGACGCGCGCCGAGCACGTGCGCGAGGAGTTTGGCGACGCCGTGCGCGTGGTGCTCGATGGCGGCGAAAGCCAGATCGGGCTCGAGTCCACCATCGTCAGTTTCGACGGCGAGCAGGTGCGCCTGCTGCGCCCGGGGTTCATCACCTATTCGCAGCTCAAGGCAGTCGTGGGCGACGTCATCGTCGGGGGCGCTGCCAGCGGAACACCGCGCGTGCCGGGCGCCAAGGCGTCGCACTACGCGCCGATGACGCCCATGACCATCGTGCCGGTCGATGAAATCGACAAGCACGCCGAGACGCTCTCCGAAGGCGGGCGCCGCGTCGCCGTGCTGGCACAACGTCTGCCGCTCAAGACCTATACCTCCGTCACCTGGATCAACGCCGGACGTCGACCCGACGCCTACGCCCACGATCTGTATGCAAACCTTCGCGCGCTCGACAAGGCCGGCTGCGAACAGATCCTCGTGCAGGACGTGCCCAGCGAAGAGAAGTGGACCGCGATCCGCGACCGGCTCGCCCGCGGCGCGTCCGTGGGTGCGGCCAGCGAGACGGAGCAGTTCGCGGAGACGGGCGGATACAGCGTCCTGCCGTAGCGCAGAAGAATTTCACGGAGGTGATTCATGGCCGTTCCCTGGCTCGTGGTGGGCAATCTGGTCCTGAACAATCTCGACAAGATCATTGGCGTCATGAAGCCCGGCTTCACGCGCAAGAAGGTGGAGGTGGCCTCCGCGCAGTTCGACCTCCTGAACCAGCAGATCGCGGAGCTGCAGAGCGCGGCTTCGACCAACGCCGAGCAGATCAAGGATCTCGCGGCGCAGGTCAAGGAAGTGGTCGGTGCGCTGGCGCAGGCCGCGGCGAATGCGGCCGCGGAGCGCGCCGCCATGCGTCGTCTCGTCTACGTGGCGTTCGTGGCTTCCGCGCTCGCGATAGCAATCGCCGTGTTGGTGCTGGTGCGCTGACATGCGCATCGCGCTCGTTTCCGACATTCACGGCAACCTGCCGGCGCTCGAAGCGGTGCTGGCGGACACGCGGCGGCGCGACGTCACGCGCATCGTCAATCTTGGCGACAGCCTGTCGGGCCCGTTGTTGCCGCTCGAAACCGCGCGCTTTCTCATGCGGCAGGACTGGGTGCAGCTCGCGGGGAATCATGAGCGGCAGCTGCTCGAGTTCGCGGAGAAGGGCGGAGGGCTATCGGATGCTTACGCCCATGCGCGGCTCACGCCGGATGTTCTCGACTGGATGAAGACGCTGCAGTCGGCTCGCGCGCTCGATGACCAGGTGTTCCTGTGTCACGGCACGCCGCGCAGTGACGTCGAAGGATTTCTCGATTCCATCGAAGGGGACCACATCCGGCCGGCGACCTCCGACGAGCTGGCCGAGCGATGCGCGCTCGCCGGTCCTCGCGTCATCGCCTGTGGTCACACGCATATTCCGCGCGTCGCGCACTCCGCCACCGGGCAGTTGCTCGTGAACCCCGGCAGCGTGGGGTTGCAGGCGTACGAAGACGGTCATCCGCATTTCCATCGCGTTGAGAATGGCGACGCTTACGCACGCTACGCGACCATCGAGAAGCGCGGCGGTGCGTGGCATGCGCAGATCCATCCCGTGCCGTACGATTTTGAAAGCATGGCGGCGCTCGCCGCGCGAAACGGCCGCCCGGACTGGGCGGGAGCGCTGCGCACCGGGACGATGCCGCGAGGCTAGTTAGTAATGCGGTGGCTTCTCATGCGCCGTGGCGCTGGCGCCTGATTCGGATTCGATCGCGGCGATCTTTTCCATGAGCCGCTGGTTGCGATCGAGCGCGCGGTCCAGCTCTTTCTGCTGACGCGCCACTACGTCGCTGATCTCGGCCACCGCGCGTTCCAGGTGCGCGAGCTTGATTTCAATTGCTTCGAGTCGTTCGGTCATGGCCGGAGTTTGGGGTCAGACCCCATTTGCTAGCAAACGGCGCCAGAGCTCCCCAAAAACATCGGCGCCCTGGAATCCATTCCAGGGCGCCGGCGACTACCCGCTAGCTCGGGTTCGGGTGATCGGAAGCGTCAGTACCAGATGTTGTAGAGCACATCGAGCACGACGCCGGTGGCGAGGGCGGTCAGCAGGACGTCATCGCCGACGCGCACCCAGTGGTAGCCATACGGCGGGGCGTAGAGCCGGTACGGGCGCCAGTCGTGCACGATGTACGAGCTGCCGTAATAGGCGTGCGGCAGGTAGTCACCGCGGTGCCACACACGGTAGTGATAGCCGTACGGCGCCCGGTAGCTGCCGAAGTGATAGCGATAGCGCGCATAGTCGCGTCGATCATGGCGGCGGTTGTCCCAGTAGTTGGGATGGTTCGACCAGTCGTTGCGCGGGCGGTCCCAGCCACGATTGTCACGGGCATTGCCGTTCCAGTTGTGACGATTGTTGTCGTTGCGGTTGTCATTGCGGTTGTCGTTGCGATGATCGTTGCGGTCATTGCCGCGATCATGGCCACCGCTGTGACTGGGCGGCGCGTGATTGTCGCGATCATGGCCGTTGTTGTTCGGCGGAGGGTTTCCACCGCGATGGTCGTTGGCACGATTGTCGTTGCCGCGGTTGTCATGACCACGATCGTTGTCGCGCTTCGCGGCGTGCTCGACCTTCGCGGCCACACGCTGATCGAATGCTTTGCCGGTGGGGCCGGCGGCAAACGCTGACGCGCTCACGAACAACGTGGCGGCGAGAACAAGGGTCACTGGGCGTTTCATCTGAAGTCTCCTTAGCGGATCCAAGTCGATCCGTTGCGGAGCCAGTATCGTGCGGTGCACCTGAGCGCCGGCTGAACGTTTCCGTTCAGGTTCGTTTCAGGTTGTTCAGGTTGGAAACGCGATTCGGGGCCTTGTTTTCGCGGTTTTACGGAATGCCGCGGGCGATGGAGATGTCGCGCGCGACTTCGGTGTCGAGCTCGGCCCAGTCGAGGATTCCCACGCGGTTGGTCCACACCGGATTCCGGTATGCCAGCCTGGCGCGTTGCGAATACTGCGTCCAGTTTTGCGCCGCGACTTTCATGTATTCCACCGCCTTGTCGCGATGTTCAGCCGCGAGTGTCGCGCGAAACAACGCGAGCTCGGTGGCGCCGCGGATTTTCGCCGCGTAGTACTTGCCGAGGCTCGACATCAGCGCGATGTCGTTCAACGTGGCGCCGTACTCCGCCGTCGTCGAGCCGCGTGCACTCTGGTCGATATCCACGAGTGATGCGATCGCACGATTGGCGTGCCCGTCGATCTGGTCGGCCACCTGCAAAGGCGTGATTCCCGGTGGAATATCTTTCGCCATCACGCCGGTGACGTACGCAGGAATCGTGATGTTGTGCGTGCCGGGGTGCACCGGCTGGTTGATGAACGTCTCGATGCTGTGAAAACCGCTCGCGGTTTTCGCCGGGCCCGGACGGCTGCGGCAGCCTTCGATGTACCACTGGAAATCGAAATCCGCCCAGTGAAAGCCGGTGACCAGCGGATAGATCATCGAGGCGTCCTGCCACATCGCCAGGAATTTTCGCGCGTCGATGCCGGGGAAACGTTGGCCCAGCAGTTCCGCGATGCCTTCGTTGTCCAGCGTCGGGTCGTAACCCAGTCGTCCCCACAGCAGGAAGTGCAGCCAGTGTTTGTCGACTTCGAGCTGGCGCGAGAGCTTCGGATCGAGCGCCAGGAACTCCCGGCCCCACACCCACATGTCCGAGCCGTAATAGAAGCCCTGCGTTTTTTCGCGCGGAATGTTGCCGATGAAATCACGTACAAAATCGGGTGCCGCCCACCGATACATCAGCGCGTCGTCATTGCGAATCGTCCAGAGCGTCTTGAGGTTGCCTAACGACTCGAGGTAACCCTTGTGGAAGGTTTGCGTGGTGGAGGAGAGCGCGTGCGCCTGCGCGTACTTGAAGCTGAACACGAAATCGACGTTGGGTTGTGCAATCACCGGTCGAAACGTCTTCGCGATGTCCTGCGCGCGCGTCTCGTGCTGGCGATGAATCAGCCGGAACTGCCGCTTGGGCTCCGCGCGCGCCGCATCGAGCACGCCCTGGCCGTAGGTGGCGAACGCCCAGTTCTCCTTGGCCTGAAAACTCGCCTCGCCCGAGACGGCGCCCATGTTTTCACCGGCCGTGAGACCGATGCCGCGCAGCAGCGGATAGGTACGAAACATCGCGCGCACGCTCGCGCGGTAGTAGTCGACCGTCCTGGGGTTGTCGATGGCATCGGTGATGCCGTACTTGCCGTCGACGCCATACGTGAACACGTTCCACGTCATCACGTAGAAGTCGATATTCCGGTCCTTCGCGTAGCGCATCACGCGGCGCCAGAATTCGATCTTCTGCTCGATGCTGAGCTGTTTGACGACTTCCTTGTTGGCCAGCATTGCCGGCGTCACGATTCCCGTGGTGCGGGTCGAATAGTCCTCGTCGAACTTGGTCTTCGAGCGCCATACATCCTCGAGCGCCACGTCCGGAAACTTCGGCACTTTCACCATCGACGGGAAAGGATGCAGATTCCACAGCGACACGAAGTTGTAGCGGTCGCGCGCCAGGGCATCGAGGTAGGCGCGCCAGAAGTCGAAATCCCAGACAGTCGCGATGTTCTCCTGCGCGGAGTCGCTCATGTCCGAGTAGCTGGGCGTGCGCAGATCGAGCGGGATGTTGAACTTGGTGCCGCGCATGGACATGTGCGGATTGCGATCGGTGTCGACCACGCCCTCGACGCCGCGCGCCCGGATCTGTTCGGCGAGCTCGAGGCCGCCGTACATGGCGCCGCCATCGTCCCGGCTGAAGATGTAGAACTGCGCAGGACCTTCGCCTGGCTGACGCCGCAGAACGAAACCCTCGGATTCGATCGCTTTCGAATCAACACGTGAAAGCTTGACCAGCGTGGAGACGACGGAGGCGCCGGCTCGCAGGAATTGAACCCTCACAAGCTCCTTCGGTGGCACTGCGACAGCGCGCTTGACCGCGTAGCCGCGGTTGCTCAACGCGGCTTCCAGTTCTGCAACGGCGAACGTTGTCGGCGCAGAGCTCTTGTCGAAGCCGATTTCGGCGTCGGCGGCGTGAACAGGCATCGCAGACATCGCCACGAGAGTGCACACGGCGAACAGCTGCGTTGAAAATGGCATGAGTTTCCCTCCCCGCGCCGAGCGTACACTGCGCTTCAAATGAATCAGCATCGACTTCCGGTGTATTTCATCTCCCACGGCGGTGGCCCCTGGTCGTACATGGACGATCCCTCGCGCGCGGCGTACGCAAAGCTCGAGGCGGCGCTGGCCGCGATGCCCCGGCAGATCGGCGCTAAACCGCGCGCCGTGCTCATGATCTCGGCGCATTGGGAAGAGGCCGAATTCACGCTCACCTCCAGTCCCAGGCCGCCGATGATCTACGACTACGGCGGTTTTCCCGATTACACCTATCACATTCACTACGACGCGCCCGGAGACCCGGTGCTGGCGGCACGTGTGAAGTCCTTGCTCGATGCGGCCGGGCTGCCCGCGCGCCTCGACACGGAGCGCGGCTTCGACCATGGCGCATTCACGCCGCTGAAGGTCATGTACCCGGATGCCGATGTGCCCGTGATTCAGCTTTCGCTCAAGCGAGGGCTGGATCCGGCGACGCATCTGGCCATGGGCCGCGCGCTCAGCCCCCTGCGCGACGAAGGCGTGCTGATCGTCGGCAGTGGATTGAGCTATCACAACCTGCGTCAGTTCTTCAGTCCGGCGGCCTATGGCCCGTCGCGAGAATTCGACGCCTGGCTGAATGGCGCGCTGCTGGGCGGCAGCCCGGCTGGCCGGGGCAAACTACTGACTGCCTGGGAAACGGCGCCCTCCGCGCGTGCGGCGCATCCTCGCGAAGAGCATTTGCTGCCACTGATGGTTGCCGTCGGCGCCGCTGGTGACGACATGGCGGAACTGACATATCACGAGAAAGATTTTCTCGGCGGCATCACCGTCAGTAGCTATCGATTCCTGAATTCCCCGCGGTAACCCCGCTGCCGCGAATCAATGGGGACAGGCCCCGAAGCGCGGCCTGCCCCATTAATCGGCGGGGACGGTGCGCTCGGCGGCCCACGCGCGCAGGTCGGCGATCTTCTCGCCCATCACCACGGACAGCGGCTTGGTGGCGTCGAGCTCGGCGGCAATCAGCTTGGCTTCCACGACCTGCTTGTTGGCATGCGCGGTATACAGCGCGGAAACCACGGCCTGCTCGATCTCCGCACCGGAGAACCCTTCGCTGCGTGCGGCGAGCGCCTTCATCTCCGGCTCTGACAACACCACCGCGCGTTTTTTGCAGTGAATGGCGAAAATTTCGAAACGCGCCGCGGCCGAGGGCAGGTCGACGAAGAAAATCTCATCGAAACGGCCCTTGCGCACCAGCTCGGGCGGCAGCGCGGCGATGTCGTTGGCCGTGGCCACGATGAACACTCGCGCGCGCTGCTCGGCGAGCCAGGTCAGGAACGCGCCCAGGACCCGGCGTGAAGTCCCGCTGTCACCATCGCCGGAGGAAAGCGCCTTCTCGATCTCGTCGAGCCACAGCACGCAAGGCGAGAGCGCCTCGGCGGATGCCAGCGACTCGCGCAGGTTCTTCTCCGATTCGCCATGCCATTTCGAATACAGCGCGCCGAAATCGAGGCGCACCAGCGGAACGCCGAGCACGCCGGCGGCGGCGCGCGCCGCCAGGCTCTTGCCGCAACCCTGCACGCCTAACAACAACACGCCCTTGGGCGCATCGAGCTCGGGTGCGCTGCCGTCGAACGCGGCCTTGCGCTGCAGGATCCAGCGCCTGAGATTCTTCAATCCGCCGACCTCGGCAAAGCGCGCCGTGTCGACTTCGAACGACAACGTGCCGCCGCGATTCAGGAGCTGGTACTTCGCCGCCATCAGCGGCCGCAGGTCGTCTTCGGTCAGCGCGCCGTCATTGAAAATGGCCTGGCGGGTCAGCCGTTCGACGTCGTGCAGCGGCAATCCCGCCAGGTTGTCGACGAGTTTCTCCACCACTTTCACGTCGATTCGCGGCATGCCGCCCGCGCCCTGCGCCCATTCGCGCGCCATCTTCATGACGATGGCCTGCCGTTCCTGCTTGTCGGGCATGCGCAGCGAAAAACGCGCCGCGAGATGTTCGAGCTCTTGCGGCAGTTTCACTTCGTGGCTGATCAGCACGAGCGTACGCGCGCATTTCGGGTAGTCCTGCGCGATGTCCTTGAGCGTGCGCACGAACATGGGGTTGTCGAGATAGGGGTGGAAGTCGAGCAGCACGTAGATGCCGGCCATGGTGGTGGCGCGGATGTGCTTGAGGAGCTGCTCGGGTTGCGCGAGCGTCTTCTGTGCTCCGCCCAGGTCGATGTCGACGCGCAGCAGTCCCTCGGTCACGGTCCACTGGAATACGCCCCAGTTCTTGCCTCGCTGGGCCTTGAGGGCGGCCTCGCGCACCAGCTCCATGACCCGCGATTCTTCCCGGCTTTCGATGACCAGCAGCGCTACACGGGAAGCGAGCAGGGTTTGCAGTTCTCCGGCGGGGGAACGGTCAGGAGCCAGGTTTTTCATGTGCGCGGCACTTTAGCAAAACGCCCTGTTCAGGGGCTCCGGTCACGCTCGTCGTGTGACGCGCTCGGCGGCCATGACACCGGCACCCCGGCCGG
>Ga0193753_10003354_pt1 | contig 11890 bp, 11 predicted proteins | sample H1c2metaG_FD_144925 | JGI IMG/M metagenome (GOLD analysis project Ga0193753, IMG submission 144925) | Soil microbial communities from a riparian zone of the East river system, Colorado, United States - H1c2 | ecosystem: Environmental > Terrestrial > Soil > Riparian zone | place: USA: East... | reverse complement strand
CGCGGCGTGAAGATCGAACAGGTACAGAACGCAGTGCACATGAGCCGCGAGCGAGGTATTCAGAGCGGCATGTTCCTGATGTGGGGCTATGAGGGCGAAGAACTGGAGGATATTGAGGCTACTATCAAGCACGTCAGCATCTCGAAACCGGATGTCTTCTTTACTACCGTCTCCTATCCGATCAAGGGTACACCCTACTACAACAGGATCGCCGATCGCTTAGTGCAACTCGAGCCCTGGGGCAAGACTTCAGACCGGGAGCTGAAGATAAAAGGGAGGCATACGAAGAGCTTCTACGGTTATGCGGACAAACTGCTGCGCGATGAGGTTGCGCTCGCTCGACTCCTGCAGGGCTCTCCGCAAAGCGATACCGAGACCGTGAGTCTGCCGGATGCGGCGGCCCTGCGGCAGGCAATTCAGGACGCCCGCGCCGGGCTGCTTGCAACATACACCGAGGTGGAGCAGTGACTGCGACGATCTCAGGGAGCTCTGTTGCAGGTCTGGCCTTTGACGGCCTAGCCGAGCGATACGACGCGATGTTCACCTTTTCGCTCGTTGGAAGATCGCAGCGTGACGTGGTGTGGAAACGAGCTGCGGCAACGTTTCGACGCGGCAATCATGTGCTCGAGCTGAACTGTGGCACGGGAGAGGATGCAATCTACCTTGCCAGTCTGGGCGTTAGCGTTACGGCGTGTGATGCCTCGGCGCGGATGATTGATCACGCGCGAGCAAAGGAGATTCAGGAGTCGTCAGAGGCTCGGGTCGAGTTCCTCCATTTATCGACGGAACGTCTTGCCGAGCTGCAGGAGCATCTTGATTTCGATGGCGTCTTCTCGAATTTCTCCGGCTTAAATTGCATCGACGATCTTGGCGCAATCGCGACGGAGCTCGCAGAACGACTTCGTCCGGGAGCACCGCTGCTCCTTTGCATATCGACGCGATTCTGTCTTACTGAGATACTGCACTATCTCAGTAAAGGAAACCTGCGCAAAGCCCTGCGTCGCTGCAGAGGGCTCTCATACGCCACAGTGGGTCAGGTTACTTTTCCCGTGTACTACCCGACGCTGTCTTCGCTATGCGACTCCTTCGCTCCCGGATTTGAGCTGCGGTCGGTGACCGGGATAGGCATCACTGTTCCGCCTTCATACCTGGAGCCGTGGATGGCGCGACACCCGCGTCTGCTGCAACTACTTGAGCGCGTAGACGAGATCATTCGCGACTGGCCCCTGGCTCGTATTCTTGGCGATCACATGCTGCTGCATCTGGAGAAGCGCTAAAGCTATGCTACGAATACTCGAGAACGACTCCGTTGTGTCACCGCCTATCGAAGTGGATGGTCTTGCTCCGCGTTGTCCTCGCTGCGGGGGCAACTTCGTCCGCAACGATGCAGAGACATTGCGTGAGGAAACGAACTACGACTGCAAAGAGTGTCGCTTCACGATGCGGCTGGAGGAGGGTATCTGGAGAGCCTTACCGCCGGAACGACTCGCTTACTTCTCTCAATTTACGAACGACTACCAGGTCATCCGAGCGGCAGAGGGGCGCGGAAGTGAGCAGGCGGAGTACTATTTGAACCTTCCCTACAGCGACGCCTCTGGACAAAACTCTGGACAGTGGAAGATACGTGCCAGCACATTTCTATTTCTCAGCAGACGGTTGCTTCCGCGGATCATCGCCGGCACGCAGGCTGCGCCCAGGATTCTGGATGTAGGCGCCGGAAATGGTTGGCTAAGTTATCGGCTTGCGCTACAGGGCTTCCGTCCTGTAGCGGTCGATATTCTGGTCAACGATCAGGATGGGCTCGGCGCGGCCATGCACTACAGCGGACACCTGCCTTCGCTCTTTCCGCTCTTTCAGGCAGAGAGCACGCACTTGCCATTCACGGATCGGCAGTTCGACGCTGTGATCTTCAACGCCTCCTTTCACTATGCGGAGGATTATGAGGCCAGTCTTCGGGAAGTACTGCGCTGCACACGGGAGGGTGGGACGATCATCATCGCGGACTCGCCCTGGTATACGGATGGCGCCAGCGGAGAGAAGATGCTCCTCGAACGCCGCGCTGCCTTTCTCAAGAGATTCGGTACGGCGTCTGACTCAATCACAAGTCTCGCTTACCTTACGGACGATCGGCTGCGCGATCTTGAGCAGCATTGCCGCATTCAGTGGCATAGACATACCCCGAATTACGGCCTGCGATGGGCAATGCGACCATTCCTCGCAAAATTGCGAGGGCGGCGTGAGCCAGCTCGATTTCGGATCTACAGCGCAAGGAAGACCACATGATTGTCCTCTTTCATCCCCGTGCCACAAGGACGCGCAACTGCCGCCTTCCCCTCGCAGTGCTCGCACTTGCCGCTGTTCTTGAAGGGCGTGAAGAGTATGAGATCGTTGATGGAAATCTGGAAGACGGCCCAGTCGAGGCAATTCTAGAACTGATAGACAATCATCCCGTCGAACTGCTTGGCATCTCCGCAATGCCCGGGCCTCAGATGGTTGCGGCGATGGAAACGTCTCGCGAGATCCGCAGGCTGCGTCCGCATGTGAAGATCGCGTGGGGTGGTTACTTCGCATCTCTCTATCCCGACGCCGCGCTAAACGCGAGGTATGTGGACTTCGTCGTGCGGGGCCAAGGCGAAGATACACTGCTGGAACTGATCGATGCCATCCGCGGCAAGCGTGCGTTCGATACGATCTGCGGACTCTCTTACAAAGACGGCTTCGGCCTTCATCGCAGCAATCCAGAACGCACGATGAAGGGACCTGATAGCTTTCCTTGGTCGCCCTTCCATCGCTTGCCGGTGAAGAAATATCTCAGGCCGTCCTTCTTCGGTAAACGTACGGCGGTCCACCACGCGAGTATTGGATGCCCTTTCAACTGCAGCTTCTGCGGAATACACGCCGCCTACGGACGTGAGGAGCGTATGGAATCTCCGCAACGCACGGTGGATATTCTCAAACACCTCATTGCCGAATACGGTGCCGACTCGGTGCAGTTCTACGACATGAATTTCTTCCTTCGCGAAGACCACGCGCGCGAATTATGCGATCTAATGGAGCCGCTCAACCTCCGCTGGTGGTGTGAAGCTCGTGTCGACATCATGTCACGCTACTCGGACGAGACGATGGCTGCAATCAGGCGAGCAGGCTGCACCATGATCTTCTTCGGTGCAGAATCCGGCTCCGATTGGACGCTTAAAGATATGCAGAAAGGCATCACCATCGAACAGACCGTCATCATGGCGCATCGCACGCGTCAGTTCGGGATCATCCCCGAGTTCTCCTTCGTCGTTGGCAACCCGAAAGATCCCGAGCGCGACACGCGTGAGACCCTTCGCTTCATCCGCAAACTCAAACGGATCAACCCGGACTCCGAGATCATCGTGCAGCACTATACGCCGACTCCGCAGCAGGGCTCCATGTATGGCGATGTCGATGACAAGGTCTCGTTTCCAAAGACACCGGCAGAATGGGCCTCGAAGCAATGGATGGATTTCACACTGAGGATCGACACCAGCGCGCCATGGATGAAACGTAAGACCAAGAAGCTGATCGATAACTTTGAGATTGTAGTCGCCTCGCGTTGGCCGACGGTGCAGGATATTCGCGCGCCACGCTGGAGCCGCATGCTACTCAAGACACTCAGCGCATGGCGTTACGCGTTGCACATGTACAGCTATCCGTTTGAACTGCATCTTGCCAACCAGTTCATCAAGCTTCGCAAGCCGAAGCGGGAGAGTCTATGACGGATCATGCTGAGGTCGCGATGCCTGTTGTCTTTCCACTCAAAGGGAACGTTGGTGCCTTTGCAGCCTGGGCAGAGGTGTACGACGATCAGGAGAATCCGCTGACCGCTCTGGAAGAGCGCTATTTACCTCTGCTGCTTCCAGAGGTTCGCGGTGCGGATGTGTTGGATGTCGGTTGTGGAACCGGCCGGTGGTTGAGCCATCTGGCCCCCAAGCTTCCGCACTCATTGCGGGGTGCGGATGCTTCGCCCGAGATGCTGCGCGAAGCCGTGAGAAAAAGCATTCCCGGCGCGCAACTCTCTCTCGCCTTATGCACTGCATTGCCGGCATCCGATGAGACAGCTGACTTGATGCTGTCCTCCTTCGTCGCAAGTTATGTGAACAATCTTACGGAGTTCGCTAGGGAGCTTTTCAGGGTTGCTCGTAGGGGTAGCACCGTCTTTGTAACGGATATGCACCCCGAAACAGCGGCACGGCTTGATTGGAAGCGCGGCTTTCGCACCGGCGACAGTACAGTCCAGGTGAGTTCGATGCAGGGAACCATGCAGGAGATTCTGCAAGCCTTCCGTGAGGCGGGTTTTTCGGTTCGCGCTTTGCTTGAGCCCAGCTTCGGCGAGGCAGAGCGTCACATCTTTGCGGCACAAAACAAGCTCGAACAATTCGATGAAGCGGCCGGTCTTCCCGTGATCTATCTCCTGCATCTGCATAAAGAAGATGCTTCACTGGCCCCGCAAGGTAATGGGCAACGGTCTCTATTTTTAGAGGGAGCTCGTTGCGCGCTCGGCCCGCGCGAAGCAGTGTCAGCCTCGATGCACATCCAGAATGGCCGAATCGAGTCACTTGGCAGCGAAACGCTCTATACGCAACAACATGGGGAGAGAATTACGGCGCGCGTTGACCTGCGTGGATTCCTTCTCCTTCCCGGTCTTATCAATGCGCACGACCATCTGGAATTTGCACTCTTCCCTCGGCTCGGGAACGGAACATATCGGAACGCGACGCAGTGGGCGCATGATATTCAGGCAAATGAAGCCGCGACAATTGCAATGCACAAAGCGGTTCCCAGGCAGACTCGCCTGTGGTGGGGCGGTGTTCGCAATCTCCTCAGCGGCGCCACCACAGTCTGCCACCATAATCCGATGGACGATTTACTACAAAATGAGGCTTACCCCGTGCGTGTCCTTGATCGTTTCGGCTGGGAACACTCCCTCGGATTCGCTCGTGACATCCCTTCTACACTGAAACAGACGCACCAGGACATCCCCTTCATCCTTCATGCCTGTGAAGGCAGCGATGAACAGGCTGCGAGCGAGCTTCGAAAGCTTGATGAGCTTGGCGTGCTCGAAGAACGAACCGTGCTCGTTCATGCGTTGGCGCTTGATGAGATGGGAGTAGAGCTGATCAAAGAGCGTGGCACCTCTGTCATTATTTGTCCGTCATCCAACGAGTTTCTCTTCGGAAAGGTGCCTTCGGGAGAGTTGGTACGAATGCTTCCAAAGGTCGCGCTCGGCAGTGATTCTTCACTAACCGCTGCAGGCGATCTGCTTGATGAGATTCGTTTCACGTCGAAAGCGTGCGGCCTCAGCGCGGCGTATCTCTACGGTCTTGTGACTAAGGAGCCAGCATTGGTCCTACGACTAAGGCATGGCGTGGGCACGCTGCAACCCGCAGGCCACGCTGACCTTATCGCAGTGCGTGAGCGGCCGGGTGACCCGGCGGAGATACTCGGTTCCCTCACATGGCGAGAGGTCGAACTCGTACTGTTAGGAGGCCGCGTACAGCTTGCTTCGGAAGAGATCTTTAGTCGACTTTCCGCCTCGGATAGGGAAGGTCTTGAGCCGCTCAATGTAGCAGGGGTAATGCGCTGGTTACGCGTTCCGGTCGCAGAGATTCTGCGTGAGGCCGAAGCTGTGCTCGGTGAGGGGACAGTGCAGCTGGGTGGTCTTCCTATAGGTCGCGTTGGCGTTCACAATCATGCGGATGTGGCACAGATGGGATCGAGGTGTTCCGCCGATGCCAGGTAAAGTCGTTCTTTTCTATCCTCCCTACGAGGGAGACCCGCTTGGTGCGCCCCTCTGCTTGCTTGCACTGGCAGCCACCTTGCGTGAAGAAGGGTTTCAGCCTGTCATCATCGACGCGGCGATCCATCCTGACTACAAACAGCGAGTCTGTGACGAGCTCGAAGAAGCACTTTGCTTGGGAATCTCTGTGCTGACCGGCCCCATGATTCGCGGCGCCATCGAGGTCGCGAAAGCCGCAAAGAGTCTGATGCCAAAGCTGCCTGTGATCTTTGGCGGCTGGCATCCGACCTTACTTCCCGATGAGACACTTGCCGAGCCCTACGTTGATGTCGTCGTCCGCGGCCAGGGGGAGATTACGTTATGCGAGATTGCCCAAGCGCTCGCAACAAAACGCTCTCTAAAGGACATCGCCGGAATATCGTGGAAAACGGGAGCAATGCGCACGCATAATCCCGACCGCAAAGTAGAGCCTCTCGATAACCTTCCGCTTTCCGCATTCGACATGGCAGACTTTGACGCCTATGAGGCCGCCGGAGGAGGACGCAAGCTTGCCTATGCCACCAGCATTGGCTGCCCCTACGCCTGCAACTACTGCACAGATATGGTTTTCTACAAGCGCCGGTTTAACGCCCTTCCGGCTGAGCGGGTAGTGCAGGAACTCACTACCCTTGTCACGCGCTACCGCATCGATGAGGTGGCGTTACTGGACTCAAACTTCCCCGTGGACCTTAAGCGGGCTATGGCGATAGCGAAGGGCATCTATGATTCTGGCATCAAGTTCAAGTGGACGTTCCAGGCATCTACAGATTTCATCTGTCGCATGAGCGAGGACGACCTACGCCTCCTGGGCGCGAGCGGGGTCTCCTATATGGGATTCGGCACCGAGTCCACCTCTGAGTCGGTTCTCAAGTTGATGAACAAGCGTCATCAACGAGTGAACGAAATGTACGAGACGGCACGGCGAGCGGCAATCGGTGGCATCCGCGTAACCTTCAACCTTATCTTTGGCTATCCGGGCGAGACAGAGGCCGATCGCATCACGACCTTCCAGACAATGAGCGATATTGGAGAGCAGTTCCACAACGTTAGGTTTTCGCCGAATATTTTCACTCCATATCCAGGCATTCCTATCTGGCCACAGTTGCGTGAGCTCGGAGTGCTGGAGCCGGAATCTCTACAAGCATGGGGTGAGATGGCCCTCGGTGCGAACATGCTCCCCTGGCTCAAGGGCGCTGAGCTTGCGCGTCTCAACCGCATGTTGGACTATTTCCTGCTGAACAACCAGCTGCGAAAACGGGCTAAGCGGGAGAGCTGGATACGGAGGCTCACCCGTTCCGTCGTCCAGGTACCGGTGCGGTGGCGGCTACGCTCCAGCCGCTACTCGTTTCCTTGGGAGATATGGCTCACTCAGCGATCTGAACGCCTCGTATTACGGCGCTCCCTTGTCACGGGGCAAGAGTTGCCAAAGGATGCCGCCAATGTCTGCTAACGATATCACTCGCAACGATATCACTCAGGTCAACAGCCTAACCTCCTTGCCCATTCTGCTTCTCAATGTTCATGAGCGGTGTAACTGCCGCTGTGTCATGTGCGACATCTGGAAGAGAGAGAGCAGTGCGGAGATCGACGTTCAGCGTCTTGAGCGACACCGCGCATCGCTGAGTATGCTTGGCACACGCCAAGTAGTACTCACCGGTGGCGAGCCATTACTACATAGCAGGCTTGAGGGGCTCTGCTCGTTCCTCAGAACATGCGGTGTCCACATCACGATACTGACAACTGGATTATTGCTCACAAAGCGTGCCGAGGCAGTAGCCGCGTGGGTTGACGAAGTCATCCTCTCGATCGACGGTCCCGAAGAAATACATGATCAGGTGCGACGAGTTAAGGGAGGTTTTCAGCTAATTCGGGAAGGCGTACTCGCAGTACGTCGGCTCAAACCAGCGATGCCGATACATGCTCGCAGTACCGTGCAGAAGTCGAATCACTCTTGCTTGCGGCAAACAGTCAAGGCAGCGAAGTCGATGCAGCTTGACTCCATCTCCTTTCTCGCAACCGATTTGACCTCTCAGGCCTTCAACCGGGAACTAGTATGGCCGGGCGAGCGTCAAAACCAAATCGCTTTAACGCGACCGCAGATCATGGCATTAGAAAATGAGATTGAGTTGTTGATTCGTGACTACAGAGAAGACCTGGGTGGGCGCTACATTCGGGAGTCGGCCGAGAAGCTTCGACGTTTCCCTCGCCGATTCCGGGAACATCTTGGTGATCTCAAGCCCAAGGCTCCCCTATGCAATGCGCCATGGGTATCCGCAGTCGTCGAAGTGGATGGATCTGTCCGGCCGTGCTTCTTCCATCGGAAAATCGGGACCATCGAGACGACTACGCTTGCAGAGGTGCTAAACAGCCGTGAGGCGCTGGAGTTCCGGCGCACGCTCGATGTCGCGGATAATCCAATCTGTCAACGGTGTGTGTGCTCACTGCATTACACAGGGACAGATTAGTCATACACAGGGAGCCAAATCCATGACACAAGCTGCTTGTTGCAGGAAGAGGCCATGAGCTTGGGGCCTAGGAAGGCCATCCGCAACCCACCATTGACCTCAGTGAGTATATGGACGGCTTGTACAGCTACACTTGGTACTCTCCAGAAATCGCACAGTAGCCGAGGATCTGGTACAGAATATAGGAACGGCATGGTTTGCCGATTTCACCTTGCGCACCGAACAAATCACGCATCAGCAGCGCGGATGTCCGAGATACGGTACTTGATCGTCGCGAAGGGATGCTCGACCGTGCATCGACGCAGCCTCATCGCTTCTGGCGTCACCCGCGTCTGCATCCGATTCAAAGCGTCTCCATATAAATGACGAGCCCCATCCTCGTCTTGGAGCTTGGGTGCAGCGTGACTTCAGCGAACAAGCGCCGCAGTCGCCAGCCGAAGCCTTATATATGGTGTAGCGGTCTTTATGGTTGGTGTGCTTGCGCAGGAGTTTCTTATTGCCAGGGCAGACATATGTATCGCTGTCAGGTTCGTAGCGGAAGTCCGCACGCCCGAACAGGTGCCATCGCCCTGGTTGTCAACTGTGCGCATGACGGGGAACGTACGGCATCATGCCTGCCGCTTCGCAGTGAGCGACCAGGTCTCCATTGGAGTAACCGGCGTCGGCGACTATCTGGAAACTATCTACTTCAAGCGCTCTCTTTGCAGCCTCAGCCATCGGTTTCAAGCAACGGATATCAGATGCATCGAGTACCACAGCGTGTGCCACAATTAATGCATGTTTCGCATCGACAGCAGTCCGGACGTTGTATGCCGGTAGAGCGGTCTGTCGCACCAATATAAATTTGGCCTCAGGTTCAGGATGCTGCTTCAGCTTCTCTCTAGCGCAGCCTGCACGGCAGACGGATCGAGGCTTGCCTGTTGTTCTTCGTCGGTTTTATCGATGCTGTCAAGATACCGCAAAGCGGATAAGTTCGGCACCTACTGCCGTAACTGCATCGCGGTGCATCCGACGGAACTCCGTAATGCTCTTGTGATCCGGATACAAGCGTCCTAGAAGCCACATCAACCGACATTTCGGCGGCACTCAGTTTCCAAGCGCCGCGACGAGCGGATCTGATTCAGATGCCATATAGATACAGCTTCAACAAATCACGTAAGTCATAGCCAAGTAGTCCCGTCTCAGCAGCCTCAGCGCGGTCGAAGCCAAGCTTCGACATCACAAGCATTTTGTCGGACGCATCAATCACTCGGCTGATATGATCAGATGGCACAAAGTCGTCCAATACCAAGGGGAACAGTGTTCTCTGATTGCGTCCCTTTCCCTGGATGTAACCCATAAGAAGAGATGCCTCCGCAAGGTAATCTTCTTATCTATCCCTGTTTAAAAGATACCGTTGACACAACCACGGAGTCCTTTTCTAACGGCATAGGAGCCGTTGTGCTCGGACGCTGGTAAGAATCGCAAACGCCCTATTGGGGCGAGCGAATGTAACTTCCAAGTAGCCCATGATTCGCCAATCTTCAGCGATCCGATCCCATGAACGCTCTTCCCGCAAAGGATGCGACCTTTCGAAGTGCCTGCCGACTCTTACCGGCTTTGGCCGCGATCCGGATTCCTGCGAGTGTACTCTCAAAAAAGTCTGCCATGCCCTCCAGGTCTGCATCTGCGTCGATTTCGCCCTGAATCTTCGCTCTGGCGAACACTTTCATCAGATTCTGACGTTGTATTCGCGCAGCATTCTGGGTAATTCGAGTTACGTCGGCGTCCCGTTGACCGAACTCGCCGATCGCATTCAGTCCCATACAGCCTTCAGAACTACTCAGGTCTTTCCGTTCGGCAAAGCTCACGAGAGCATTGCGATCAAGCTTAACTCCAATGGATTGGACACTTTCTGTGACATACAGCTCCAGCGCTTTCAAGAACAGCGCTCGCTTGTCTCCGAAGGTGTCATACATGCTCTGTCGGCCAATGTCCATGATGCGCAACAACTCATCCGTTGATGTAGCGGCAAAGCCCTGCTGAGAAAAGAGACGCACAGCGTTTCGAAGAGCCTTCTCCTGATCGAATTCCTTTGGTCTAGCCATGAGCTTCTTCTATGATCCTCTTCGATTACGCAACGTATTCACCATCGATGGTGAGACTGGCTCCGTTGATGAATCCCGCCTCTTCCGATGCAAGGTAGGAGACGAAGCCGACGATCTCAGATACGTCCCCATCCGCCCCAAAGGAACGAGCTTTCTAACCATATCGGCATGTGCGGAACTCATATCCGCGGCTGTCGGGCCGGGCTGAACATTGTTGACGGTAATGGCGCGGTGCCAGATCGATTGCGGCGCCGCGAACGAGTCCTGTGCGTGCAGCTTTCGTCATGCTGTAGATGCGCCGCCGTCCTTCATCTCCTGAGAGGCCGCCTGAATATCGACGAACGCGGCGCACGTTAACGGCGAGCATCCGGTCAAAATCTTCCAGGTCATAGATATCGATTGTTCCTCTGAACGGAACGGATGCGCCGTCCGATGCAAGTCGATGGACGATGCCTGCTCCGATACCTTTTGAACCGCCTGTGACGAGAGCCACTTTACCTGCGAGCGATTGTGTCTGCACAGCTGCCATGATTATCTTCTAGACATTGATGGTATCAGTTTTGGATTATTCCGTCCATAATAGGACTCAGGCCTACTTCTCGTGAACATAGGCGCCGAGGCCATGCTGACAAGAACACCACGCGTCCATGGCCGAGACCTCTGGCTCATTCCTTCATAAGTACAAATCAGGGCGGATGGTCTTCAACTCGGAAGTCGGACCAGCGATGAGAAGTTCTTGAGCATAGAGTTTTATAACGCTCCCGTTCCTGTGAAGATATTGAGAGAACCATGAAACTTCTTGATACTGAATATGCTAGGCGTACATATAGTGATGAAAAAGTGCTCTTGCGGAATCCTTCTATACGCAGAAGCATCTTAAAGATTGAGGACGGGTCCAGCAGTTATGGATCTGATTGATCCTTTGCAGCCAGCGCTCGCCGGCACAGAGGCATATGAATTCGCGAGACAAGCACTGAGTTCTGTGGGCGATCAGGATGTGGCTATGATGCATGATGGAGGGCCTTCGGGCGATTTTCGCCGCGGCGGTCTAGCCGCCCAATACCTGGATAACAAAGAATGAACACTGAGGAAAAGCAAAAAAATGCATTCCGCATCCTCTCTCATCGAGAGGGTAGCGTGCAGCCGATGTTCGATGCGGCCCCCATTGGCCCCTTATCTCCCTCATCATCCCTGCTTGTGGAGCGCCGCGACCTCGAGCCGACAAGTTGGCAATCGCATCTTCTTAACGACCAGCTGCTCCATTTTTTTATGAAGCCCGCCGTGATTGGCTATTCGCTGAAAGACGCAGCCATTGTCAAGATTCCCGTAACCGCTGGCCAAGTCGTGTTTTGTCCTCGAAAAGAGTGGCACAACATCAGCTGGAACGAGGGGATCAGTGTACTTTCGATCAGGATACCGGACTCCGCATTAATGGAAGCGGCACGTGAACGTCTCGCGGATAGATCACTCGAAATCGTCCCGAGGCAGCTGGTTACAGACGACAGGCTGACGCATTTGTTGCTTGCCCTAGACGC
>Ga0193753_10003353_pt1 | contig 11892 bp, 10 predicted proteins | sample H1c2metaG_FD_144925 | JGI IMG/M metagenome (GOLD analysis project Ga0193753, IMG submission 144925) | Soil microbial communities from a riparian zone of the East river system, Colorado, United States - H1c2 | ecosystem: Environmental > Terrestrial > Soil > Riparian zone | place: USA: East... | reverse complement strand
GCCTCCGGCCAATGCGGTGCCGATGAATCGCGTGCTCGGGCCCGAGCCGCTCGTGGAAGGTACCGAGCGCGGTCAGTTCGTCAGCACCATCCCGATGTCGCTCGACCGCGCGGTATTGCAGCGCGGCCGCGGTCGGTTCGAGGTCTTTTGTGCGGCGTGTCATGCGATCGACGGTAGCGGTGATTCGCAGGTCGCACAGCACATGGAGTTGCGGCGGCCACCGTCGCTGGTCACCGAGCCCGTGCGCGCGTACCCGGTCGGGCGCGTGTTTCGCGCCGTAACCCACGGCTACGGCTTGATGCCGGGCTACCAGCGTGACTTGAGCGTGTCGGACCGCTGGGCCGTCGTCGGCTATGTGCGCGCGCTGCAGCGAAGCCGAGGCACCGCGCTTGCGTCACTTCCCGAACCCGTGCGCGCATCTGCGCTGAAGGAGTTGCGATGACTACGCAGCCGAGAGCGACACCTCCCCAACCGAGTCGCAACGTCGGGCTCGGCTTGCTGCTGCTGGGAGCTGCGGCGCTCGTTGTGACGTTTTTCGGACTCGCTCGCGACCCTGAACGGGCTTTTCACGCGTACCTCGCAGCCTGGGCGTTCGTGCTCAGCCTCGCGCTCGGCTCGCTCGCGTTCGTGATGATCACACTCGCAGCAAACGCGACTTGGCCGGTGGCAGTGCGCCGCTTGCCTGAAGCCGCTGCGGTAGCCTTGCCACTCCTCACGCTCCTGTTCGTACCGGTGTTGTTAGGGCTGCGCTGGCTGTATCCGTGGGCGGACCCCGACGCGTATCCCGAACACATCCGCGCGGTGCTCGAGCATAGGCGCCCGTTCATGAATCCGACGTTTTTCGGGGTTCGTTCCCTCGTCTATCTGACAGGTTGGTCCGCGCTCGCATGGAGCGTGCGCCACTACTCGATTGCGATGGACCGTGGCGCGGATCCAGAGCGCAGCGCGCGCACACTTCGGCGCCTGAGTTACGCCGGTCTTCCGTTGTCCGCGCTTACGACGGGTTTCGCCGCGTACGACTGGTTCATGTCGCTCTCTCCCGAGTTCACGTCGACGATGTTCTCTGCGATGTGGATCGGCGCGTGCCTCCTCGCCGGTGTCGCGTGCACCGTGATCTTAGTCGGCCTCGCGCAGCGCGGCGACGGCCCTCCGATCGCCGGACCCTCACACGCGTCTGCGCTCGGGCGGCTGATGTTCGCGTTCCTGATCTTCTTCGGATACACGGCGTTTTTTCAGTTCTTGCTCGTCTGGATGGCGAACCGTCCGACCGAAGCGGAGTGGTACCTCGAACGCTCGCATGGCCCGTACCGCTGGATCGCGTGGTTCTTGATCGTGGGCGAGTTCGCTCTTCCATTTTTCGCGCTGCTCTCGTGGCGCTTGAAACGTAACTTGAGCGCGCTCGTGCCCGTCGCAGTGTGGTGCCTCGCTGCATTGTACGTTCACATCAACTGGTGGATCACGCCGAGCTCGCGCGAGCCAGGCTTGAGTTGGCTCGATCCAGTCGCGTTGCTCGGCGTGTTTTGCGTGAGCGCCGGTTTCGCAAGCCTCGTTCAGCGCGGGCAGCAGCTCGTGCCGGTGTCGGACCCTCGGTATCAGGCCGCTCTTCGTTACGAAAGTCGCTGAGGTCGTCTCATGAAAGCGCAAGCAACCGATGTTAGTCCCCAGATCACCCACGAGGCCGAGCGAATCGCTCGCGCGCCGATCGTGTGGATCAGCATGTGGGTGGTGGCGTTCTCGATCGTGTTGGGCGTGGTCGCTCTGATCCTCTTTCACGTGCGTAGCAATTCGATCGAGGGAAACGTCTCGGCGGGCGAGCCACGTCCAGGCCAATCGGTTTCGAGCATCCGCACCAATCTGTTCCGCTCTCAGCCCGGAGACGGAACGGCGGACAAAGTGCGCCAGCGCCGCGACCTCGAACACTTCGGTTGGGTCGACCGCGAGCACGGCATCGTGCGCATCCCGATCGACACCGCGATCGATCTCGAGCTTGCGGAGCCGCGGCGATGAACCTCGATCGGATTGCGCTCGTCGTGGCAGTCGCGCTCGTGGTGCCTTGGGCCGCGCGCGCCGACTCGAAGCCGGTGGCAGCTCGGGTCGGCGTGGACGAACGCATCGGCGCGGCGCTTCCAGATTTGCAGCTCAAGGACGAACACGGGGAGCCGGTGTTTCTTCGCGAGCTGATCGGCGGCAACAAGCCGATCGTCCTCTCGCTTGCGTACTACCACTGCCCAGGTTTGTGCGACATCGCGCTCCGTGAGCTAGCGACCCGCTTGCGCGACTCGGGCTGGAAGCTCGGCAAAGACTATGATGCGCTCACGGTCAGCATCGATCCGACCGACACGCAGCTCACCGCTGCAGCCAAACGAGCCAACCTGCTGCGCTTGCTCGGCTCGGGACCCGACGTGCAAGCGTGGCCGTTTACGACCGCGACCCAGCCCGCGATCGAGCAACTGACGTCCGCCCTCGGCTATCGCTACGACTATGACGCCGCGACTAAACAGTACGCACACCCCGCGGTCAGCGTCGTGCTCACCCCGGCAGGCGACGTCGCCCGCTATCTCTACGGCCCGACTTTCGAAGTGCGCACGCTCAGCCTCGCATTGCGCGAAGCACGCGCGGGTCGTGGAAGCCCGACGGCGTGGGTGGACCGCACGTTACTCGCTTGCTTTCGCTACGACTCCACGACGCATCGCTACGAGTGGTTGATCACGAGCGTGATGCGCGGCGGCGCTGCACTGTTCGCGTTGCTGCTGGCAGCTGCGGTTCTGGTCTTCATCCGGCGCGGCCGCACGCGCAGAGCGGAGGCCTGAGATGGACTTCCTTCGCAAGCTCCTGTTTTTGCCCGAACAAGCCTCGACGATCGCAAAGGAGATCGATTGGCTGCACTACAGCGTGATTCTCATCACGTTCGCGGGCGTGTTTCTGATCACCGGCGTGAGCGCCGTGTTTTGCATCTTGTACCGCTCGCGCCGGCCGCGCCGGCCCGACGAGCGCCGCCCGCCCGGCCCCACACCGCCGCTCTGGGCCGAGATCGGCCTCATCGCGGGCTTGTTCGCGTTGTTCGTGGCGTGGTGGGGCGTGGGTTTCTGGCAGTACGTTCGCCTGACCGAGCCACCGTCCGATACGTACGACGTTTACGTCAGCGCCAAACAATGGATGTGGAAGTTCGCCTATCCGTCGGGCAGTCACACCATCAACACGCTCTACGTGCCGGAGCAGCGGCCGGTGAAGCTGCTCATGACCTCACGCGACGTAATCCACAGCTTCTTCGTGCCGGAGTTCCGCCTCAAGTTCGACGTCGTCCCGGGTCGGTACCATTCAGTTTGGTTTACAGCGACTAAACCCGGCGCTTACAAGATCTTGTGTGCGGAGTACTGCGGCACCGACCACTCGCGCATGCGCGGTGAAGTCGTCGCGCTCACCGCTTCCGACTTCGATCGCTTTCTCGAACAAGACGGCGGCGGCGGGCCAGGCGATCCGGAGTCGATGAGCGCAAACGCCTCCGAGCCGTCGCTATCGCTGCGCGGCCAAACTGCCGCGGCGAAGTATGGCTGTTTGCGCTGCCACAGCGTCGACGGGTCCCCGCACATCGGTCCGACTTTCCTCGGCCTGTTCAACGCGCGCGTTCCGCTCGAGCACGGCGGCGAAATCGTCGCCGACGCCGCCTACCTCACGGAGTCGATGATGGATCCGCAACTCAAGCTCCATCGCGGCTACGGGCCGGTGATGCCGAGCTACCTCGGGTATCTGCAGCCCGGTGAAGTGAGCGCATTGGTCGAGATGATCAAATCGTTACGGCACCCGCCCGCGAGCGCCCCACTGCAGCTCCCGGCGAATCGCACGTTCCCGATCCCCGACGCGCCGCCGCTACGGCCTAACGCGCAGGAGTCATCGCCATGAGCGCGCCCGCATACCGCGAACAGTCTTCGATTCCGCTCGAGGCGGTCCCACCGACGGAGCCCAGCTATCTCGATGGCGGTGGGCTGATGGGCTGGCTCAACACCCGCGACCACAAACGCATCGGCATCATGTTTTACGGCGCGGTGCTCGCAATGTTCGTGCTCGGCGGCAGCTTCGCGCTGCTCTTGCGCCTCGAGCTCCTCACGCCCGATCGCACGATCATGGACGCGAACACTTACAACCGTCTATTTACATGGCACGGCATCGTGATGGTCTGGTTGTTTCTGATCCCATCGATCCCAAACATCTTCGGCAACTTCGTTCTGCCGATCCAAATCGGCGCGCGCGACCTCGCATTTCCCAGGCTGAACCTCGCGAGCTTTTACGTGTACCTCGCTGGCTCCGCGATCGTGCTCGGCGGCCTCGTGCTCGGCGGCACTGACACAGGTTGGACGTTCTACACGCCGTACTCCGAGACCACGCCCGACCGCTTGTTCCCAGTCGTGTTCGGGATCTTCGTCGTTGGGGTCTCGTCGATCTTCACCGGCATCAACTTCATCGCCAGCGTCCACATGCTGCGCGCGAAAGGCGTCCACTGGCGGCGGATGCCACTGTTCGTCTGGTCGATCTACGCGACGAGCATCATTTTGGTGTTGGCGACACCGGTGCTCGGCCTATCGGTTTTGTTGGTCGGTTTGGATCACGTCTTCCATCTCGGCTTGTTCAACCCGGCGAGCGGCGGCGACCCCGTCCTCTTCCAACACTTGTTCTGGTTCTACTCGCACCCCGCCGTGTACATCATGATCCTGCCCGCGATGGGCGTGATCAGTGAGATCGTTCCGACGTTCGCGCACAGGCGCCCTGCGTCGTACAACGCGATCGCGTTTTCCGCGCTCGGCATCGCTTTAGTCGGCTTCTTGACCTGGGGCCACCACATGTTCGTCGCCGGCATGTCGACGATCGACAGTGGCATCTTCGGAATCCTGTCGATGTTCGTCGCGATCTTTTCTGCGATCAAAACCTTCACCTGGGTCGCGACGCTCTACCGCGGCGACATCTCGTTCAACACACCGCTCCTCTACTTCTTCGGGTTCCTATTCCTGTTCATGTTCGGCGGTATGACCGGCGTCGCGGTCGCAACACAATCGCTCGACGTTCACTGGCATGACACCTACTTCGTCGTCGCACACTTCCACTTCATCATGGTGGGAGGCAGCGTCACTGCATTTTTAGCCGCCGCGCACTACTGGTATCCGAAGATGTTCGGCCGCTTGTACTCCGAACGCGTGGGCTTGCTCTGCGCAACGGCCGTCTTCATCGGCTTCGTGCTGACGTTCTTGCCGCAATTTCTGCTCGGCAACGCCGGCATGCCGCGCCGCTACTACAGCTATCCGCCCGAATATCAGTGGCTACACGTGCTCGCAACCGGCGGCGCGTGGCTGCTCGGGTTCAGCGTGCTCCTCGCGGTCGGGAACTTGATCGTCAGCCTTCGCTATGGACGGCGCGCGACCGCAAATCCGTGGGATTCGCGCAGCTACGAGTGGCTGACGCCGTCACCGCCACCTCCGCACAACTTTCCTGAAACTCCGGTGTTCGATCGCGGGCCGTACGACTACGAGCTCTCGCAAGAGGAAGTGTATGCCCGCGCCTATCCTCGGTGAACAATACGCCAGCTTGGATCGCCAAGCGGTCACGTTGCGGTTCGGCATGTGGCTCTTCTTGGCGAGCGAGTTGCTGCTGTTTTCCGGCCTATTCGTGCTCTACGCCGCGTACCGCTCGATGTACCGCCATGATTTCGTCGAGGCGGTGCACTCCAACACGATGGCCTACGGCACAGCGAACACATACGTGCTGCTGACGAGTAGTTTTACGGTTGCGTTGGCGGTGTTCAACATCCGGCGCGGAGCGTTGCGCGCAGCCATGTGGCTAGTCCTTGCGAGTGCCGCGTTGGGAGTGACGTTTCTCGCAATCAAAGCGGTCGAATACGGAGTACATATCCGTGAAGGCGCGCTGCCCGGCCCTTACTATCACTTCGCGGACGCAGCGACTCTCGGCGGAAATCGCTTCTACACGCTCTACTGGGTCACGACAGGCGCACACGCGCTTCACGTTACGGGGGGAATCGGCGTCTTACTGTGGACTGCTTGGCATGTGCCGCGCGGTCGCTATACAGCCGGCTATCACCCCCGCTTCGAAAACGCGACGTTGTACTGGCACTTCGTCGACGTGATGTGGCTGTTCATCTGGCCAATTTACTACCTCGTCTAGGAGCACCGAAATGCCCCAGGAACCAGCGACTAACCATCTGTCGGTTCGCGCTTATGTCTGGACGTACGCTGCGCTGTTAGTGCTCGCAACCGGCTCCTGGATGCTCGCAAGCGTTCATGTTCCAGGTGCGGTCGCGATCGGTCTCGGCATCGGAGCAATCAAGGCGTTCTTGGTCCTCGGCTACTTCATGCATCTCGCGGAGGAGCCGTTTAGCTTCAAGCTCGTAATCGCAGTAGCAGCAGTGCTCGTGGCGGTGTTCATCGGTCTTACCGCGCTCGATCCGCTCACACGGCCCGCCCTACCCAACCCTTAGGAGAGTCTGCGCATGGCAAGCCGGGACATCATCGTGATCGGTGCCTCCGCTGGGGGAGTGGAAGCGTTGACCACGCTCGCTCGAGTACTGCCCCCTGATTTTTCCGCAGCGTTGTTCGTGGTGCTGCACGTGGCTCCGCATGGCAACAGCGTGCTTCCACAGCTCCTCAGCCGCGCCGGCTTCATAGGTGCGGAGCACGCGATTCACGGCGACAAGATCGTGCCTGGCCGCTGGTACGTCGCACCTCCGGATCAGCATCTGCTGATCCGTGAAGACTGTGTTCATCTGGGCCGTGGTCCCTCTGAAAACGGGCATCGGCCCGCGATCGATCCCCTGTTTCGTTCGGCTGCGAGCAGCTACGGTTCTCGGGTCATCGGCGTCGTGCTGTCCGGGGCGCTCGACGATGGAACTGCCGGGCTTTTGGCAGTGAAACAGAGTGGGGGCGTCACGATCGTGCAGGAGCCAACCGAGGCGCTGCATCCGAGTATGCCGCTCAGTGCGATCGAACACGTTAAGCCAGATCACATTCTGTCGGTCGCAGACATCGGCGCGAAGTTGACACAACTCACGCGTGAACCTGGCAGTGTATCGACGCGTAGAGTAGAGGCCGATCCAGAGCGCACCGGAACCGAGGCCGCGATCGCCGACGAGGGTCAAGCCGCAATCGAGGACCTCGATAGTCGTGGGGTGCCCTCAGGCTTCGCCTGCCCCGATTGTCACGGCGTGCTTTGGGAGGTTCGCGAGGGAGACCTCGTGAGGTATCGATGTGGCGTCGGCCACGCCTACTTGCCCCAGGCGCTGTCCGTGGCCCAGGCAGAGCAACTCGAAGAATCGTTGTGGATTGCGCTCAGAACGCTTAAAGAGAGCAGCTCATTGTCGAAGCGCCTCGCAGAACGCGCGCGCGAACGTAAGATGCTGCAGATGGCCATAGTGTACGAGACCCGAGCGCGTGAAGCTGCTCAACGGGCGGCGGTCATCGAGGATGTCTTGAAACGCGGACGACTGAGTGCATCGGTCGAAGAGGCGAACGCCACGGAGGTCCGGCGTACTCTGAAGAAGGCCAGCAGCCACTGAAGCGATTCCGAGCTGACATGGAGAATCAAGAGCAGGATCCAAAGACTGATCATGGTCACGAAGAAGCTGAAGAGCAGGCGGTCGGATCCGAGTTGGATGGTCTGGACGCAGAGGCTGGAGACGGAGACGGCGTTGGCATCGAACTATCCGAAGCGAGTCCCGGTCTCGACGAGCTGCTCGCGTACTTGAACGACGCGCGCGACTTCGACTTTGGCGGCTACAAGCGTGCGGGGCTCGCGCGGCGACTCGGCAAACGCTTGCGGGCGCTGAAGCTGACGTCGTTCCTCGACTACATCGACTACTTGCAAGTTCACCCCGGCGAGTTCTCGTTCCTGTTCAACAGTATTCTGATCAACGCGACGAGCTTCTTTCGCGATCCGGTCGCGTGGGAATTCGTGCAGCGCCAGGTTGTTCCGCGCCTACTCGCGAGCAAGAAAAACAATGCGCCGATTCGCGTGTGGTGCGCCGGCTGTGCGACGGGTCAAGAAGCATATACCGCTGCGATGATACTAGCCGACGAGGTCGGGCTCGATGCGTTCACGCACCGCGTGAAGATCTACGCGACCGACATCGACGACGACGCGCTGAATCAAGCACGGTTGGCCACGTATTCCTCGAAGGACGTCGCATCGATTCCGCCGGCTCAACTGCAGACGTACTTCGAGCGCAGCGGTGGGCGGGAAGTGTTTCGAAAAGAGTTGCGGCGCTCGGTCATCTTCGGCAGGCACAACCTGTTTTACGATGCGCCGATCTCGAAGATCGATTTGCTGCTGTGTCGAAACACATTGATGTACTTCAATGCAGATTCGCAAGCGCGGATCTTGTCGAGCCTCCACTTCGCGCTCAATCCGTCGGGAGTTCTGTTCCTGGGAAAGGCAGAGATGTTGCTCACACACGGCGCTCTGTTTACGCCGCTCGACTTGAAGCGACGCTTGTTCACCAAGGTGACTCACAACTATCCGCGCCCGCGCGCGATGCTGAGCATGGGTGCGAACCGGGCTGAAGACGCGAGCGGCGCCCAAGCCGTACAGTTGCGGCTGCGCGCGGCGTCGTTCGAGACGAGCCCGATCGCGCAGCTCGCGCTGGATGCGCAGGACACCCTGATCGCGGCGAACGAACAAGCGCGCCGCGTGCTCGGCGTGACGCAAGGCGATGTCGGACGGCCCTTTCAAGACCTATCGGTGCAGCGCAAATTCGATGGTCTCGGCGCGAGCGTTCAGCAGGTGATGTTGGAACGGCGCCTCGTGCAGCTGTCCGCGGCAGAGTGGCACCGAGCGGGCGAACAACCTTCGTTCTTCGATATCGCCATCAATCCGATCATGGCGCCAGAAGGCCTGATCGGAGTTCAAATCGGTTTGGTCGACGTCACGACGCAACGACGCGTGCAGGACGAGCTGCATCAGACCACGCAGGAGCTCGAAGCGGCGTACGAGGAGTTGCAATCGACCAGTGAAGAGCTGGAAACCACGAACGAAGAGCTCCAGTCGACAGTCGAAGAGTTGGAGACGACGAACGAGGAGCTGCAGTCCACGAACGAAGAGCTGGAGACGACGAACGAAGAGCTTCAATCGACGAACGAAGAACTGCAGAACATGAACGAAGAGTTGCGCTCGCGCACGAGCGACCTCGGGCGGCTCAACCTATACTTCGAATCGATTCTCGCGAGCATTCGCTCCGCTGTGATCGTGCTCGATCTCGAGATGCAAGTGCAGGTGTGGAGCACTCGCGCGCAGGAGATGTGGGGTCTTGGCGCGGACGAAGTACGAGGCAAACACTTTCTGAGCTTCGATATCGGGCTGCCGATCGAGCTGCTCTCGCCGGCCATTCGCGCTTGCATCAATGGCGAGCGCGAGTTCTATGAGCTCGAGATTGCCGCGACCAATCGGCGCGGCAAGTCGATTCAATGCACGATCAAGTTGAGCCGGCTCACGCAGGAGAGCGCGACCCACGGCGTGATCATGTTGATGGATGCGGGAGAGTCGGGCTCGGCGCCGGCGGCGTAGCCAGCACGCGAGGGCCGACTAGCGGCAGGCGGATCCGAAAGCTCGCGCCTTCGCCCAGCCCGGCGCTTTCTGCGTGAATGCTGCCGCCGTGTAGCTCGATCAGCTTGCGCGCGATGCTCAATCCGAGGCCGAGACCGGGGCTCGAGCCGTGCGCGTTTACGCGGGTGAATGGATCGAAGATCGTAGTCAGATGTTCGGGCGCGATCCCGGGACCCGAGTCGCGGACCGTACACTCGAGCGCATCGCCCCGCACAGCAGCGGTGAGCTGCACTGCGCCGCCGTTGCCGGGCGTGAACTTGACGGCGTTGCCGATCACGTTCGTGATCGCTTGCTGAACGCGGTGCGGATCGCAGTGCAGCGATGCGATGCTGGCGTCGATTTCGGATGTGAACTTCAAATGTTTTGCGTGCGCGAGGCCGTGTGCGTCGTCGCAGATCCGTTCGATCAGCGCGCGAAAGTCGATATCCTCGCACTCCAAGACGACTTGGGCTTGTGCGACTCGCGTTTGATCGACGAGCTCCTCCACCAAGCGCGCGAGCGTTTTGACGTTTCGCGCCAACACATCGACGACGTGCTGCCGCGACGCGAGCGCGGTGTCGTCCTGATTCAGAATCTCGAGCCAGCCAGCGGTCGTATTGAGCGGATTTCGCAGCTCGTGCGCAACGAAGGCCAATTGTTCGTCGCGACGCTCGAGCTCGCGCTCAGCCTCGGCTCGGCCTGACAGCGCGTCCGCCAGCGAGTCTTCGAGTTGTTGTCGGACCTCGTCGGGCGAGCCGCTTTGCTCGGCCGTTTGAGCGCCGCGCTGCGAAGCAGCAGCAAGCTTTGCGTGAAGCGTGCCGTTCCCGCGCACGGGATGGTGCTCGTGGAGAATCCAACGCAGCCCAGCGGGGTTTCCGCCTTCGTCGCGTGCGCGACGTACGCTCGCAGTCGCCCTGACGGGCGCTGCCGCTCCCCGCGGCCGCATGTGCAGCTCGAAGCTGCTGACTTCGTCCGTCGCGATCAACAAGTCGAGGACGTCTCGCATCAGTTGGCGATCCTCGCCCCAGACGTAGAGCGCGAGTGGTTTGCCGATGACGAAGGCCGAGTCGATGTTGAGCAGCCCGCGAGCGAGGTGATTCGCTTCGAGCACAACGCCCGAAGCATCGGTCACGATGTACGGCTCTGGTGCGCCTTCGAACAGGTCGCGGTAGCGGCGCCGCTCGAACTCGAGCGCCTCGTACGCCGAAGTCAGCTCCTCCGACTGGGTGTGCAGCTCTTCCTCGATCACGCGCAGCTCTTCGTGCGCGACGTCGAGCTCTTGGAGCGCGAGCGACATCCAACGTTGCTGAGTCTGATCCTGCGAGCTGGCTCGCTCTCTGAGGTTCGTCGCGCGCTTCAGCGACACGTTGCGGAGCTCGGCGAGCTTGGACAGGATGAGGGGGTTCATGGGTCCTCGCCGGGCGCCTTGGGGTCGAGCAACGCGGTTCTTGCAGGCTCGAGCTGCCGCAGTCGAGACAGTCGGTCACACCGTCGGATGCAGATCACGAACCTGTCTTCACTGCGGCATATCGCATCCGCGGAGGTCGCGCCAGCAAACGGGTCGCGACTATCACGAACGCCCGCGAGCGCGGGCCCGTCGAACTCGCGAGTCTGCAGCCGACATATCGAGACGCGACATATCCCGCGCTCGCCCCCGCTTTATCAAGCAGAATCGCGCAGGGATGCCGGCGCGGCGCCCAGTTAAGTCTCGAGTCTGTTTGGCATCGATTGAGCCATCCACGATACGCATGGGTTTGACCCGGGTTAGCTACACAAACAGTCTCCGGCGTTAGCTACGTGTCGTACATGACGTAAAACTGTTTGGATTCCGGGCAAGTGTGCACGTAGAGCGCTACCCTGGGCCTCTCTGCCTGGCGTGAGATGCGAGGAGATGCCCGATGCCGAACCCGGTCGCGCGCTTGAGAAATGCGAGTGACACTTGCGAGGGGCCGTTTGCGTCACAGCGGGCAGCTAGTCTCGATCTAGCGGTGCAGGTTTCGACCGTGCTTGTCGAGAAGCTCCAGTGGCGCGCGAAGCACGAGCCGGAAAACAGCGCTCGCTTGTTGGCTGAGGCACTCACGGCGCTCGACCATGCCCACGCCGAGCTCGCCGCAGCGCGCGACGAGTTACACGAGCACGCCGATGAGATGCTCGCGACGCGCCTCGAGCGAGAGCTCGAGTGGGCGCGCTATCGCGATCTTTTCGAGGCTGCACCGGTTTCGTACATCGAGACGAACTCGTACGGAGTCGTGATCGAGGCAAACCGCAGCTCGTGCGAGTTGTTGAACTCGTCGGCGGCGCGACTCGTCGGAAAAC
>Ga0193753_10003352_pt1 | contig 11894 bp, 8 predicted proteins | sample H1c2metaG_FD_144925 | JGI IMG/M metagenome (GOLD analysis project Ga0193753, IMG submission 144925) | Soil microbial communities from a riparian zone of the East river system, Colorado, United States - H1c2 | ecosystem: Environmental > Terrestrial > Soil > Riparian zone | place: USA: East River... | reverse complement strand
GCTGGTAGATGAAGGAGTAGACGAGATCCCTGCTGACAGCGAGTTTCAGTCCGTCGTATTTCTTGACCAGCCTGCTGAAGCTGATAGCGATGGGCAGTGTCTTCGCAGCGCTGGCCGCGCTCAGATCGTGCGTCGCGAGGTAGTTCTTGATTGCGGCAATGTCGCTTTCGCGAAAGCCGCGATTGATGAGCAGCGAACCTGTGAGGTCGTAGTCCATCGTCGGCATCATTGCCACGAGCGCATCGGTGAACGAAGCCCACTGTGGAAACGCCTTCAGATCGATCTCGACGCTGCCGTCCTCGCGCTTGACGAAGCCGACAGCCGACAGGCCTTCCAGCGGCAGCCGGTCGTCTACCGCACGCGTAACCAGCCATTTGAGTTCGAAGCGTTCGAGAGACAACGCCTTGTTGGACACCATCTCCGTCGGTGATGCCGCCGCCAATCGCGTGACGGTGGCGGAATAGTTCTCCGCCATGGTCTTGAGCTGCGGCGCGCCCATGACCATCGGCGCCTTCAGCTTCTCATTGAAATCCACGGCCTGTGCGAAGCCGGCAAGACCCGCAAGCAGAACCACGATTGCGACCGCGACCGGACCGCGCCTGGGGCGCTTCGGCCGCCCTCGTTGATTGCTAGCTACATGCATGTGTTCGCTCCTTGTTCGTTGGAAATGTTCGGGGACTCCTTTCCCCACGCGAAAGCATATTCGTGGGTGTTTCTGCCGCATCACCCGAACGGGTGACCAGCCGGAATATGCGACGCGAATGCCGAGCTTCGGCGCGGTGGTGCACAATGCGCCGGTGTTATTAGTCATCGACCTCATCGGCGTTTTCGTCTTCGCACTGGCGGGTGCGACGGCGGCCGTGCGTCAGCGCCTCGATCTTTTCGGCGTGCTGGTGTTGTCGTTCGCGACCGCGAGTGCCGGTGGGATCCTGCGTGATCTCCTGATCGGCGCCGTGCCGCCGGCCGCGTTTGCGGACTGGCGTTACCTCGCCGCCGCCACGCTCGCGGGCCTGACGACCTTCATCTGGCATCGCGCGATCGAACGCCTGCGCAATCCGGTGCGCGTGTTCGATGCATTGGGGCTGGGCTTGTTTGCGGTGGCCGGCACACAAAAAGCGCTGGCCTTTGGCCTCCACCCGGTCATGGCAGCGCTGCTCGGCATGCTCACCGGCATCGGCGGCGGCGTCACGCGCGATCTGCTGCTGTCGCGCGTGCCGGTGGTATTCCAGTCCGATATCTACGCGCTTGCGGCACTCGCGGGCGCGTCGGTGGTGGTGCTGGGGCGGTGGCTTGCATGGCCGGCCATTCCGACGGCAATCGCCGGTGCACTGCTGTGTTTCGGGCTGCGCATCCTCGCCATGTGGTTCAACTGGCATCTGCCGAGCGCGCACCACCTCAACCGTACTCACAAGGATTGATGGCCCGCCATTCCCCGGCGTGCCGCGGGAAAAATTCTTGTTAAGCTTCGGCGCGTGAGCACAACACCAAAAATCGCACTGGTCGCCGGCGCCACGGGTCTCGTGGGCGGGTTCCTCCTCAAGGCCCTGCTCGATGCGCCCGAATACTCGCGCGTCTTTGCGCTCACGCGTCGTCCTTTCGGCAAGGAGCATCCGAAGCTCGCGAATCGCGTGGTGGTTTTTGCCCGCATGGCGGAGCAGCTGAAAGGTCTGGTCGCCCAGGAGGCTTACTGCTGCATTGGCACGACCATTGCGGAAGCGGGCTCGCAGGAGGCGTTCCGTGAAGCCGACGTCGACGCGGTCCTGCTGTTCGCGCGCGCCGCACGTGCGGCACAGGCGACTCGCTTCGTGGTGGTCTCGTCCGTCGGCGCGAATTCGAAGTCGACGAAGTTCTACCTGCGTACCAAGGGCGAGATGGAAGAGGCGGTGACAGACCTCGGGTTCACGTCGGTCGATATCATGCAACCCAGCTTGTTGTTAGGTCCGCGCAACGCGCTGCGCCTCCTGGAAATCACCGGGCGCATCTTCGCGCCGCTCATCAATCCGCTGCTGACCGGTTCGCGCGAGGCCTACCGGGCGATTCCCGCCGAAACCGTTGCCCGCGCAATGCTCGGCGCCGCGCGCCGCGGCGGAAAAGGTGTTTACCGCTACACCTACCCGGCCATCCGCCAGCTCTCCGAAATCCGTCCTTCGCAGCCGCTCGCGGGGCAAACGGCCAAAAAGAAGCCCGCCTGAAGATGGCGCAGCGGCAATCGTGACGCGGCGCGCATTTGCGTCGGTCCGCATTCCGTAAAGTCGGCTCGATAACAGGGACGTTCGGACAGCGTTGCCGGGACGCAACGTACGCCATGGAAAATAGATGAGCCGCAATCCCTACAACTCGGTCTTGCGCAGCAGTCTGACCCGTCGGCTGTGGGTGGTCATTGCCACCGCGATGTTCATTCCAGTCGGCCTCGCGTTGTTCTCGCGCTGGTTCGAAGCCGAGGAGCGCCGCGCCAATCTGCAGAACCAGGAGTTGACGACGCTCTCGCGCGAGAAGGCGTCAACATTGTTGTTCAGCGCGCGCAAGTACCCGCGCGACTTCGCGCAAGGACTCGACGGGCGCTACCTCGTGGTGCTCGACGGCGCCGGCACCCCACTATTCAGCAGCAGCACGGTTCCCCAGGAGCTGGTGCAATTGTTCGAGCGGCGCGCGCCGCAGGTCGTCGATGCGCCGAGTGGCACCACCATCCTCGCCTGGTATGCATCGGGTCGTGAATGGCGTGGCGCCATGACCTATCTTCCGCCCGTCACCCCGGGCAACTCGCTTTCGGCCAGTACCGTCGTGGTGTTCGCGCCCGAGGCGACGTTCGGCTCGACGGCCTCGGAGCTGATACCGACCGCGCTGGGATTGCTCGCGCTCACGATACTCGTGGCTTTCGCGGTCGCGGCGATCGTGAGTGAGCGCTATCTGCCGCCGCTGCGCGGCCTGCAGCGCGGACTGGCGCGGCTGCGTGAACGGCGCTTCGAAACACTTCCACGCAGCGCGGTCGATGAATTCACGGCGCTCGAACGCGAGTTCAACACCACGGCGATGTCGCTGCAGCGGGATTGGCGCGCGTTCGAAGTACTCGGCGAAGTCGACCGTGCGCTGCTCGCCGCCAGCGAGATCGATCGCGCCCTCGACGTCATATTGCCGAAGTTCCGCGAGCTCACGCGCAGCCATTGCGTGGGGGTGATCCTGCTGGATCCGACCGCGCAGGCGCACGGCCGCCTCTTCATGGCGGCGCTCGGCGCCGAGGAACTACCGGTGCAACGCGTGACTTTCGATTCCGCGATGCTGGCGACGGTGCGTGAAACACCCGGTGGCATGACGGTGGCCCGTATCGAGGAGACGCGCCACGCGTTCCTCGTGTCGATGCGCGACGCCGGCGCCGAATTCTTCTGGCTCTGGCCGGTGGTGGACGAAGAACGTCTCGCCGCCATGCTGATTGTCGGTTATCACGGAGAGCCGTCGCGCGACCCGGCGGTGGCCGACTACGGCGCAGCGTTCGCCGAGCGCTTGCGCGCGGCGCTGTCGAACAGTGCGCGCGACGAGCGACTCTATCGTCAGGCGCATTACGACCCGCTGACCCAGTTGCCGAATCGCGCGCTGTTCCGCGATCGGCTTTCCCAGGAGCTCGCGGCTGCGGCCACGGGGCTCACGCGCGGCGCGCTCATGTATGTCGACCTCGATCATTTCAAACGCGTCAACGACACGCTTGGTCACAGCGCGGGCGATCAATTGCTGTCGATCGTCGCGCACCGGCTCAAGGCCTGCACGAAGGAGGGCGACACGGTTGCGCGCCTCGGCGGCGATGAGTTCACGGTCCTGCTGCGCAATGTCGGCGATGCCGAAACCGTGCGGCAGATCGCCGACCGCATCATCCGCTCCCTCGCGTTGCCGGCCAGCATCGGCGGCCGCGACTACCAGATGCGCGCCAGCGTCGGCGTCACCATGTTCCCCGACGACGGCACCGATCTCGAGGACGTGATTCGCCAGTCAGACCTCGCGATGTATCGCGCCAAGGCGCAAGGACGCGGCCGGGCGATTTTCTTCGAGCGCGAGATGGCGCAGAAGCGGGCCAGCTTCACCGACAGCGGGCTGCATCGCGCGTTGCGCCGGCGCGAGTTGTCACTGTTTTATCAGCCGCAGTTTTCGCTGGCCGACGGCCGCCTGTGCGGCGCCGAGGCGCTGCTGCGCTGGCAGACGCGTTACGACGGCATCAAACTACCGGGCGAGTTCATCCCCGCGGCCGAGCACTCGGGGCTGATCACCGACATCGGCGGCTTCGTGCTGGATACGGCCTGCGCACAGTACGCCGAGTGGGCGCGCGCTGGCATCGCGCCGCGCATGTTTTCGGTCAACGTCTCGGTGCAACAGCTCAAGGATCACAATTTCGTGCGCATGGTGCAGAGCGCGCTCCACCAGCATGGGATCACGCCCGCGAGCCTGGAGCTCGAGTTGGTGGAATCCGCGCTGGCCGACGCCGAAGTCGAAGAGCCGTTACGCGCGATCTCCGCTCTCGGGGTGAAGCTCGCGCTCGACGATTTCGGTACCGGGTATTCGTCCCTCAACTACCTGCGGCGTTATCCGGTGAATACGATCAAACTGGACCGCAGCTTTCTGGATGAAGTCCCACAGAACGATTCGGCCGGTGCACTGGTCGAATCAGTGATTACCATGGCGCATACACTCGGAAAACGCGTGACGGCGGAGGGCGTGGAAACGAGCGAGCAGCTCGAATTCCTTCGCTCGCACGGCTGTGAGACGGCGCAGGGCTTCTACCTGGCGCGGCCGATGTCGGCTGCGGCTTTCACCGAGATCCTCGAGTCGCGCCGGCCCGGTTCCGAGATCGGCGATGAGCGGGCCGCTGGCTAAAGGGGTCTGGCTCCATTTCCGTCCGCGGAAATGGTGCCTGACCCCATTTCTGCTGATCCTCGCCGGTTGTGCGTCGGCTCCCGAACCGCGCTCGCCGACGCCCAATGTCTGGAACGGCGCCGGCGGCGCATCCAGCATGCGCAATCGCGGCGAAGCACTCGCCGATTTCGCACTGCGACTGCGCGGTACTCCTTATCGTTACGGTGGCGCGACACTCGATGGCTTCGATTGCAGTGGTCTCGTGTTCTACGCGCACCGGCAGCTCGGACTCACCGTGCCGCGAACGTCGCGCGATCAGGCCGACAAGGCGCAGAGCATCAAGCCGCGCAAGCTCAAACGTGGCGACCTGGTGTTCTTCAAGATCGACAGCCACAGCGTGAATCACGTGGGAATCTATGTTGGAAAGAAGCGTTTCGTTCATGCGCCCGGCGCCGGAAAGCCGGTGACCATCAATTCCCTCGACGACGAGTTCTACGCCTCGCGCTTCACTTCAGCGGGGCGCTTCTGGGATCGCCTTCCCGAGAGGCCTTCGCACTAGTGGCGACTTGGCGCTGCGCAGCAAAAAATGCCGTACCGTTATGTCGTATTTCTCGTAAGGGATTGAATGTTTCGGTCTGTGAAGTGCGACAGCGTGCTCAATCCGCCCGTTGACCGTATATCCCATGGTTCGCACACTCCCAAGCGAGTGAAAGAGGATCGCGTCCGGGAAGGGAAGCGGTTCGGTCTCGGTATTTCGGGGAACGGTTAAACAAATGAGTGCCAAGCCAGACTACGTCGTCAGCAAGCTGACGCGGCCCAACGGCGGAGCCGCCACGGGCGGGTTTGTAATCAATCTGACCTCCTCGACCACGCCGATGGCGCTGTCGCAGCCGAAAGATCCGACGCTCGCCCAATACACATTCTTCGTCAGCCGCCGCCGCGAAGACGGCCGCGAGCGTTTCCGTCTGCACATGGGTTACTTCGAGACCCTGCAGGCGGCCGAGGAGATGCTGACCGTGGTACGCGACGTGTACCCCGGTGCGTGGACCAGCGAAGCTCCGGGCAAAAATCTGCGGCCTAACAACCCCGCCGCCGCGCCGGCTGGCGCCGCAGCTCCCGCACGCGCTCCAGCTCCCGCGTCCGTTGCCGCGGCTGCGGCGAAACCCGCGACACCACCGCCGGCTCCGAAGGCCGCCGCCCCAGTGCCGGAACCCGCGCCAGATGTGCCTCCCGAGCCGCATCCTTTTGCCGCCAATCCGCCGCCGCCCGTTCTGAAGTACGAATTCGAAGAGCCGTTCGTGCTCGTCGACGATCCGGCAGAATTCAAGCCTCTCAATGTTCCCGTGGTGCATCCGCCCGCGAATCAAGTAGTTAGTGCTCCGGCGCAGGCTGCCAAGCCGGCGGCGCCCAAGGCCGCGGCGCCGAAGCCTGCCGCGACGAAGCCTGTCGCGACGAAACCTGCACCGGCGAAAGCCGTGGCGAAGCCCGCCGCGAAACCAGCACCTGTCGCCGCGAAGCCGGCACCCGTCATTGCCAGGCCGGCGGCGCCTGCCGCCGCGAAGCCAGCGCCCGTCGTTGCCAAGCCCGCCGCACCTGCGGCTGCCAAACCTGCCGCCGCGAAGCCGGCGCCCATCGCTGCCAAGCCGGCGGCCTCAAAACCTTTGCCGGCCACACCACCCGTAATTGCGCCCAAGATCGCCGCGAAAGTTTCCGCGCCCGCGCTGCAGGCCGCCGCGCCGGTGGCGCCGAAGTCCGCGCCGCCCGCGCCGGAACCGACGGCGCAGATGCCGGCGCTCACTGTGCAGAAGCCCGCGCAACCGATCTCCGCCACGCCGTCACTCGCCAACGTCCGCCAGGTCATCGAAGAACTCGACGATCTGTCCGACACGCAGACCATTCGCCTGCTCGAGCGCCATTCGCCATTCCGCGAAGGCTCGGCGGAGGCGAACGTCGACGAAGCGATCAGGGTTATAAAACCCGAAGACGCGCAGTCGATGCTGGCCATCAAGAACGAAGTGAAACGCAACGCGCCGGTGTTGTTTGCCGTGCAGCTCGACTGGTCGGTCATGCCCTTCGACATGAGCAAGGTCCCGCCGCTGGCGATCTTCAACGCCTACACGCTCTACACCACCGAAGCGAACCGCGAAGGCCGCACCTGGTTCGGACTGCGCCTGGGGTTCTTCAGCGACGCGGTATCCGCGAAGCAGGTGGCGTACTACGTGCGCTCCGACTTCAAGACCGTTTCGGTCGTGCCCGTGACCACGATCGAGAAGGAGCGCGCCAACGACCTCAACGCCGCCCGCAGCGGCATTCACCGCGCGGCGAACATCAAGGAAGGGCCTGCGCCAACCACGCAGTCCATGACCTCATCGAACAGCGGCTCCTTCAAGCTGCTCGATGATGATCTGCCGGCGATGATCGAACAGGATGTGGACGGCGAGACTTCGCCGCGCTTCAGCAAGCAGCCGGCAACTTCGCCGCCTGTACCGGCTGCGCCCATCAAGGCTACGGCTCCCGCGCCTACTCCGGCCGCCGCGCCCGCCAAGGCCACCAAGGGCCGCAAGCCCGGCGCCCGCGGCGTGCGTCGCGACGCGCATGCCCAAGTGGACGAAGAGACGCTCGATCAGACGCTGGAGATTCTCGGCGCGAATACGCTCGAAATCACCAACGACAGCGCCGGCGATACCGGCGTGCGCCATCTGCGCTTCAAGGTGGACAAGAAAGGCTCGAAGTTCGCCTCGCTCATCGAGCGCCTGTCCGGCAAGAAGTAGCTGGCTACTTGGCTGGGATGAGCGCCTTCAGGATCGGCTCGTTCCACTGATCCTTGTCGATGTCGTAGACGATGAAGTCGCTGTCGAACTGCCAATAAGCCCACGCCCAGCCGCGCTTCTCCGCGGCGCGCGCCACCGCCGAGGTGTACGCCACGCGCGAATCGATCGGTCCCTTGTCGTAGGCGCCGAACTCGCCTAACAGAATCGGGCGATCATTCTTCTTCGCCCATTTCTGTACCGCGTCGAAGTCCTTGTCGATGGCGGCCCGCTCCTCGGCGGTACCCCAGGTGATGCCCGTGGTGTTCACGTATTCCGGGGTCCAGCGCGCACCCTGGTGCGTGAACTTCATCGGTAGGTAGTAGTGCACGGTGACGATGATGTGCCGGTCTTTCTTCGGCAGCTCGAGCTTGTCCAACCAGCCGACGTTGTTCCAGAACGCGGGCCCGATGATCACATTGCGAGTGGGGTTGGTCTTGCGAATGACGGCGAGCGCTTCTGCGTGCAGATCGTTCCACACCGCATCCGCCGCCTGGTTGGGCTCGTTGAGGATCTCGAATACGACCTGGTTGGGGGCGTTCTTGTAGTGCTCGGCCACCTGCGTCCAGAACGCCATGAGGCGCGGCCGGCAGCCCTCGGCGTCGCGTCCGCAGAAGCCGAAGTCGTGCTCGTCGAGGATGACGGTCAGCTTCTGCTCGAGCGCCTTGTCGACGAGCCCGTCGAGCGTGGCGAACCAGCTGGCGGGCAGCTCGTACTTCTCATTCATGCGCCGGAACGTCTGCAATACGATTCGCACCGAGTCGAAGCCGCCCTGCTTGATGAGCTCGAGATGATGCGGTTTGAATCGCGCCTTCGCGGGATCATTCCAGAGCGGGTCATAGCCGACGATGTTCACGCCGCGCTGCATCTGCTTGACCTGCGCTGCCGGCGACAGCGGTTGAACCGCGGCGGCGGTGGCTAGCGAGGCCGATGCAATGAGCAGGACGAGCAGCAGTGTTCTCGACATATCGATCCCCCTGTCACACGGAATTGGTCCGCGCGGAACTGGCTCGCGCGAGCATAAGCCATTGCTTGTATCGGCGGCGGGCTGACTACTTCTTGCCGAAGAGCGCGTCGAGCGCCGCCTTCGAAGCATCGACCTCGGCCTTGTTAGGCGCGATGTACGCGCCCACCTTCGGCTTGAAGTGATCGCAGAAGTTAGCCGCCGCCTTGTCGCGCACTTCCTCCGCGGTGGGTTCACGGCAATGCTTGGCAACGCGCGTGTCGTATTCCACGCACATGCGGCACACATGCAGCTCGGCGTGGCACGCCTTGCACTCATCGAGCCGTCGCAACGGCAGCGACAGCGCTTCGAGCGAATCGCCGCATTTCCAGCAGGTGAGGCCGTGTGGGGACACTCCCCATTTTCTAGCAAAAGGGGCCGCACCACGCTAGAGCTTCCGTCGATTCAGCTTTCCTGGAGAGGTGCGGCTCCTTTTGCTAGAAAATGGGGAGTGTCCCCACTACACCAGCCGCACGTCCACGCCGCGGGCGCGAATCGCCTCGATGCAGCGAGTGTCGGCGTGGCGATCGGTGATCAGCAAGTCGACCTGGTCCACCGCGGAGATCACCGACAAATTTCGACGCAACAGCTTCGAGGAGTCCGTCACGGCGATGACCCGGCTCGCGATCCTGATCATCTGCGCGTTGAGCTGGGCTTCGAGCACATGAGGCGTCATCAGGCCGACTTCCGGATCGAGACTGTCCACGCCCAGGAACAGCGTGTGGGCTTGAAGATCGCGAATCGAGTTTTCCGCTGATGGTCCCGACAGCGACCACGAACGCCGGCGCAACACGCCTCCCGGGATGATGAGATTGATGAACGGTGCGCTCGCCAGCAGCACGGCTATATTCAACGCGTTCGTGATGACGTTGAGCGATTTGAACTTGAGCCCGCGGATGAGTTTGGCGATCTCGGCCGTGGTGGTGCCCGAGTCGAGGATCACGGTTTCGCCGTCGCTGATGAGCTCGACCGCCGCGGCGGCGATGCGCGACTTCTCGGCACGATGCATGTTCTGCTTGATGTCGATCGGCAGCTCGTCGCTTTCACGACGCGGCAGCGCGCCGCCGTGCACACGTACCAGAGCGCCGATCTCGTCGAGCGCCACCAGGTCGCTGCGGATCGTCACCGCGGAAACTGCAAATCGCTGCGCGAGCTCGACGACGCTGATCTGCGAGCGCTCCTCGAGCAGGCCGCGAATCCGCCGGCGGCGATCTTCCAGACCAAGTTGCTTCATTCGCCCTCTCTCGCTAAAACGAAAGTAAACGAAAGTTATTTGTTCTTCCGAAAATTGGCAACTAGCATCGCTCCGCAACTCGCCAACCGGGACAAAAGCGACACCATGAAGAAGAACAGCGCTGTAACCCTGACTCCAGTTCTTGCGCTGCTGTGCAGCAGCACTCTTTACGCGGCGGATACTGCGCCCGCGGCGGCAGACACGGACAACACCGAACTCGAAACTGTGGTGGTCGTCGGGACGCGCGCCGCGTTGATCGAGTCCCGCGATCTCAAGAAGAACTCCGGCATCGTGCAGGACTCGATCGTCGCCGAGGATCTCGGACGCTTCCCGGACGCAAACGTCGCGGACTCGCTGTCGCACATCACGGGTATCACCATCTCCCGCACGCGCGGTGGCGAAGGCCAGTACGTGAGCATCCGGGGTCTTGGCGCCGCGTACAGCATCGTCACGCTCAACGGCCGCATCCTCGCCACCGACGGTGATGGCCGCGAGTTCGCGTTCGATGTGTTGCCGTCGGAAGTGTTCTCGGGCGCTGACGTCTACAAGTCCGCGGACGCATCGCACCTCGAGGGCAGCATCGGTGGCACGATCAACCTGAGCTCGGCCAAGCCGCTCGATCAGGCCGGCCGCCACATCCGCTTCTCGATCGACGGCGACTACAACGACCTGTCCGAGAAGAACGGCTACAAGGCGAGCGCGGTGTTCAGCGACACGTTCGCGGGCGAGACGATGGGTGTGATGCTGACCGCCACCTACCAGGACGTCACGGATCGATCCGATGCCGTCCATGAATTTTCGCTCAACCCGGATTCACCCGGCGAGTTCGATGCGAACGGCGATGGCGAGATTTCCGACGACGAGAGCGGTTTGCTAGGCCTGTGCTGCACGAGCTTCGGCGCGCGCATCCAGAAGAAGCAGCGCACCGGCGTCACCGGCGTGTGGCAGTGGAAACCCTCCGACACTTTCAGCACCAGCATCGACGCGATGTTCACGCGGCTCGACGCGCCGACCGTGGGTTATCACCAGTCCTACTATGTCGAGGACTCGATACTCGATGAAGACACCGGCCTGCACCGCTGGAGCGACGTCAGCATCGAGGACCACTGGGTCACTGGCATGACGGTCGCCGAGCTCGTACCCGAGATCTCCACCATCACAGAATACCGCGTGGTCGACACGACCCAGTTCGGCTGGAACGCCGAATGGAAGCCCACCGAGAAACTCACGCTGAACTTCGATGCCTACCGCTCGAAGTCCGTGCGCGACGCCGGCGGCAAGGACACGTGGGTGGTGTCGGGCATTGCCGGCAACAACACCGCGCGCGTCGACATGAACAACAACGCGTTGCCCGACATCACGGTCACGCTCGAGGACGGACGCGATCTCGCCACGGCGCTCGCCGCCGGCGAGCTCGGCAACGACGACTACGGCCTGCACTACATCGGACTATCCGGCACGGACGTGGAAGACACCGTCACGGGCTTCACGCTCGGCGGCACATTCGCAATCGATGCCGGCGCGTTCAAGTCGGTTTCGTTCGGCGCCGCGCGTACCGAACGCACCAAGGTGCGCAATACCGTGGAAAACGATACCAACGGCGGTTCGTGCCAGTACTGCAATCAGTACGCGACCACCTTCGCATCGCTGGGCGCGGATGTGGTGCGCAGCGTGTCGCTGCCGAACTTCATGCGCAACGGCGGCGGACACTTCCCGCGCACGTTCATCCGCTTCGACGTTCCGGCCTATCTAGAGGCGTTGCACGCGCTCGACGGCCAGCCGATGCTCGACGAGAACGGCGATCCGACCGGCGACCTGTACGATGCCGACAACACGCTGCCCGAGCTCAACCCGGTGCAGTCGTACGACGTGGAAGAAGACACGAATGCCCTCTATTTGAAGGCAGATATGCGCGCGGAGAAATGGTACGCCAGCGCTGGTGTTCGATGGGTGTCGACCGACACCACCGCGCGCACCGCGATCAACGACATCGTGTTCGTCGACGATCCGACGC
>Ga0193753_10003351_pt1 | contig 11903 bp, 11 predicted proteins | sample H1c2metaG_FD_144925 | JGI IMG/M metagenome (GOLD analysis project Ga0193753, IMG submission 144925) | Soil microbial communities from a riparian zone of the East river system, Colorado, United States - H1c2 | ecosystem: Environmental > Terrestrial > Soil > Riparian zone | place: USA: East... | reverse complement strand
CGGCGCGATGGCGAGGGTGAAACAAACGTACGGCTACTCAGGCGACGCTGGCGACGTCGACCTTCCGGATATCGTCGATTCCGTAGCGCAGCATCGCCAGCCGCTCGATGCCGTAGCCAACGCCGACGGCCGAGTGCGTCGTCGGGTCGGCGCCCAGGTGGCTGACGATCCGATCGGTGAAGACACCCCAGGCGAGCACCTCGGACCAGTGCCCGTCGTCTTCGACCTCGAGCTCCCACGCCTGGCTGCACATCGCGTAGGCGGTCGGCACGATCTTCACCGCCCGGCCTGGCAGGATCGCGTGCACCGACTGCAGGACCTGCCCTGTCATCTGCCACGGGTCGACACGGGCGCGCTCGTCGAGACACAGCACCTCGGCCTGGTGGAACGCCTCGAGATGCGTCGCGTCGGTCTCGCAACTGCGATAAGCCTTGCCGCTGCTGAACAGCCGCAACGGCCGGCCGCCGGAGCGGACCGTCAACAGCAGCGGCAGCGTCAGGTCGTAGCGCAGGACGCGGTTGGCGTCGATGCGGTGCAGCTCGGTCGGCGCGACGTACATCGCGTCGTTGACGATCGTCCGCGCCTCCGACAGGTCGACGATCTCCGGCAGGTCGATATCGTCGTATCCCGGATATGTGGCACGCAGCAGGTCCAGCGTCCGGCCGACCGGGTTCTCGGGCAGGTCGGTGAGCTTCGGCCGCGCCAGCAGCTCGACGATCTTGCCGGGGAACTCCGCGTGGATGTCTTCGGGGCGAATCGAACGTTGCTCAGCCACTTCGATCTCCTTCCTCAACTTGTCGCGCACACGCTGCAGGCGCTTGCGCATCGCCGGCTCGCCGATGCCCGCTACTTCCGCCAACCGCGCCGTGCTCCATCGGCCGTGATAGCGGCGATCGCACAATTGCCGATCGTCGGCGCTCAGTGTCAGCAGCGCGCCCGCCAGATGCTGGCGCTGCCGGATCGTCCAGTGCGTTTCCGCTTCGTCGAGCACGGGGACGTCCGGGACGTCGTCCAGACAGAGCAGCGTCGTCCGCTCGCGGCGCCGGATGTTCAACGCCACCGTAATGACGATGCGGCGGAGCCACAGGACAAACCCGCCGGGCTCGTCGAGATCGCCGAGGCGACGAAACGCACGGAGGTAGGCTTCCTGCGCCGCGTCCTCGGCCCGTGCCGCATCGCGAAGCACGCCACGCGCGACGGAATACGCCATTGCCTGCGTGCGCTGGACCAGCCGCCCGAACGCGTCGAGATCGCCTCGCTGGGCCAGGCCGACGAGATCGCTCAGCGGTTCCACGGTATCGCCGCGTTCTCGGTGTCATTCGCTGTTCACTGGAGAGACACGCCCCGAGCCAAAGTGTGACTCGGGACGAAAATCGGCTCAGGGCTCAAGGGCTTGCCAGAACACTCCTGAACGAGCGTCCAACAAAATGTGAGGCCGGCCGTAGACCGGCGCCGGAGACGATTCAGCGGGCGTCCCGCAGACGGGCACACGTGAGGTCCGTCATTTGCCGCCACATGGCAACCTCGATCGGTGCGTGTTGCGGCTGATCGGGAAATCGCGCATCGCAGCGCAGGAACGCAAACAGCGCCGGGTGGCGCCGCACGGCGGCCTCGATGTCGAAGAGTCCGCCTGGAGAGCGGGGCTCCACGTGCATCGTCTCGACAATCCTCGGTCCCGCGGCGCCATCCACCTCGTCGACGAGAATCACGTTCCCACTCTGCAACGAGGTGCTCTGATCCTGGATCCGCACACTGCCGGTTCCTGGATCCAACTGCACCTCCAGCCTGAGACCGTCAACACCGATGAAGTGAGTCAACGGCCCAGGCCGCCCGTCGGTCGGACCAATCGACGTCCCCCCGCCAGACTGCCTGCCGGGATCGCCGGCTGTGGACCATCGCGGGGCGCCGCGCCAGAACACGGCCAGATCCAGCGTGGAGGTGCCGTCGGCTTCGTTGTGCCAGATCGTGGTGACGACGACAGAGGCGGAGACGCGGATGGTGCCGCTCGACATGCTTCCGGCGGACTGCGCACGAGCTGCTGCACCGCAACCGAATACGGCTGCAACAGCGAGCAGGAGCCACAGTCCCCGTCGCATCACAGATAGCCTACGCCGATTCGCCCGGGACGACGTCGCCTCTCGAGTCAACTTCCCAAAGAAGTCGTACCCAATCGGCTCAAGGCTCAGGGCTTGTAGAGAACGTCCAGGGCGGGTCTGAAGACCCGCCCCTACGTACGATGGGTGATTGTTACGTACGATGGGTGATTGTTCGTAGAGGCGGGCCTTCAGGCCCGCCTGACAAGCCCCAGAGCCCAAAGCCTAGAGCCCGCGAACTGAGACTCTAGAATTTCACGAGTCTCAGTTCGCTCTGCCCCAGATCCATCGACACGCGGTAGTTGGACAGGAACTTGTGCCCGACGATGCCGCCCAGCTGGAAGCCGAGGAGCACGCTCGGGGCCCGCAGGTTGAGCACGACCAGGGGAAAGTTGCGGTACGCAATCTGGTCGAAGCTCAGATCGTTGCCGGGCAGCAGAAAGGCGTCGCGGTCCCAGCCTGACGTGCCCCAGACCTTCAACGGAATGCGCCGGTAGGTCGATGACGGCAGCGCGCTGGCGGTGTCGGAGCTGATGGAGATGACCTCGCCGCCGGTGTCGACGACGAAATAGGCGGGATACGAGGTGTTGACGATGCCGCGCACCAGCGCGAGACGGTGCACGCGCATGGGAAGCCTCGTCGCGACCTCGCCGACCTTCGGCAGGTCGCGTCCGATCGTCAGCAGCTGCTTCTGGTAGTCGATCATCATCGACATACCGAGCGACAGCGGCGAGAAGCTCTCGCCCTCGCGCCTCGGAATCCCCTTGAGTGCTGGGTTCTTGATCAGCACCGGCAGGTTGCGCACCTCGAGCGTGCCAAGCTCCAACGACTTCACCCGCGCCAGCTGCAGCCCGCGCAGCCCGACTTCGCCCACACCCGCGCTGAGCGTATAGGTGACGGGCTTCACTCGCTCGCGCTGGGCGGTCTCGCGCGACAGCACGGTCTCTTCCGACCCGGTGTCGAGGATGAAGTCCTGCGGATGCCCGCCGTTGACTTTGGCCTGCACCACGATCTTGTCCTTCACCAGCTTGAAGGGCAGCGTGTGGAGCCGGGTCAGGTCCTCCTCGTCGATGTCCACCGGCTTGAGGCCCTTGAATGCCTCCAGGAACTCGACCTGGGCGCGCGCCCACGCGGCCTTGTCGCTGCGGTCCTTGTTGGGCAGCAGGTTGATGTAGTTGTTGTACGAATTGGCGGCCTCGTCGTAGCGATTGAGCCGCTCGTAGATGTCGCCAATGGCCGCGTGGATCTCGCCATCGCGCGGCGCGCCGGCGGACGCGGCCAGGGCTTCGTCGAGCGCCTGGGGCAGACGGCTTCGTGTGGCCAGCGACTTGGCGACACCGAAGCGGGCGCGCGGATAATTCGGGGTTGCGGCCAGCGCGCGCTCGTAGGCGCGGTCGGCTTCATCGAACAAACCCGACGACCACAGCGCGTCGCCGAGGAGCGCAAGAGACTCGGCGTCGCCGCTGAAAGCTCCCGCGAGCTTCTCGGCCTCCTGCCGCGCCATGCCGAATTCGGCGACCTTCAGCGATGTGCGGATCTTCCCCTTACGCGCGAGCGTGGCCAACCCGGGATCGTCGGTCTGCGTCGCACGGTCGAAGGCCCGGAGCGCCTCCTGTAATCGGTTTTCGTCGTACAGCTGATTGGCGAGCTGGAACTGAAGGTCTGCATCTCCGCTTGCCGTTCGCTCGTCGGCCGAAATCGCGAGCGTACACAGGGCGGCAATCGAGAACAGGACTCCGGCACGTCGACCTGACATGGGCATGGCCCAACCCCTGACGAGGGCAGCATGACCGTCCGCTCCCCGCGCGCGGACGCGCACCCCAGACCGCGGTGTCTCCCGTGGGAAGGTTCCGGCTACCTTTGAAAGTACTGGGAGTTCACCGGAATAAAGTTCTTCCACTTCTCCGGCGTCTCGTCGAGGGCGAAAATCGCCTCGACCGGGCACGCCGGAACGCACGCGCCGCAGTCTATACACTCGTCGGGGTGGATGTACAGCATTTCAGCTGCCTGGAACTCGGGTTCATCCTTCCGCGGGTGAATACAATCGACCGGGCAGACGTCGACACACGCGCTGTCTTTCGTGCCGACGCAGGGTTCACAGATGATGTACGCCACGAACGCTCTCCTCGGGACCGGTGATACCAGCCCGAGAGTATACCAGGGAGGCTTCATGGACCGGGCGATTGCGAAGCCCGCCCGCTCACCGGATCCCGCTGGATCTGCGCGGTTTGGCGAACTCCGAACGTCACGCTTGACGACTCCGGGCGGCGGGCGGCTCGCAGCCCCCGGGACTTTCACCACGGGCTGCTAAGGCATAATCGGGCCTCGAACCCGATGCGCCTGTCGTCGTCACTCACCAACCGGATCTTTCTGGCCTGCACGCTGCTGGCGACGGTTTCGCTCGGCTTCGCGTTCGCGTTCGTGAACGCGCAGGTTACGGGCGAAGTGGAAGCAGAGCTGCGGCGCGATCTGGCGGAAGCCGGCACCCTCGTGGATCAGCGGCGAGCGATTTTCACCGAGACGTTTACCACCTTCACCCGGCTCATCGCCGACCTGCCGAAATTGAAGGCGGCCGTCGCAACCGGCGATGCGCCGACGGTCCAGCCGCTGGCGGACCAGTATCGCGCCCAGATCGACGCCGATGCCCTCGTCCTGCGCTCGCCCCGGGGGGCGATGCTGGCCACGTCGGGCGTGGAGACCGATGCCCTGGCCCAGGTCGGCGCGCGACCCGAATCGGTGGAGGAGCTCGCGACGCTCCAGCCGCACGCGCGCGGCCTGCTGCAGATCGTGAGCGTGCCGATCCTCGTGGGCGATGACCCGACCGACTCGATCGGCCGGCTGACGGTGGGCTTCTTCCTGGACGATCGGCGGGCGGTGCAGTTCAAGGCGGTGACTGGCACCGAGATCGCCTTTGCCGCCAACGGCGTGGTGCTGGCCTCGTCGCTGCCCAAGGAGGCGCGCGCCGGTCTCACCCAGGTGACCGCCGCCGACGGTGTCACGCCGATCTCGCTCAACGGCGAGGAATACGTGATGGTGGCGCGGCCATTCGCCCGCTCCGGCGCAGTCACGGATCCGAGCGCCCCCACCACGCTCATCCTGCGGTCACGGACCGAGCGGCTCCGCTACCTGAGCACGCTGCGCGCGGGGCTGGCGGCGGCCCTGATCGTGACGCTGCTCCTCGCCACGGTACTGAGCTATGCCGTCGCCCGCACGATGACCCGCCCGCTGGCGGCCGTGACCACCGCGATGCGCGACGTCGCCGCCACGGGCGACCTGTCGCGCAAGGTCACCGTCCGGAGCCGCGCCTGGGACGACGAGGATGCGCGCCTGCTCGGCACGACCTTCAACACGCTAACCGACTCGATTGCCCGCTTTCAGCGTGAGGCGGCCCAGCGCGAGCGCCTGTCGTCTCTTGGCCGCCTGTCCACGGTGATTGCGCACGAGATCCGGAACCCGTTGATGATCATCCGCGCGTCGCTGTCGTCGCTGCGCGGCGAGCGCGTCACGGCCAGGGACGTGCGCGAAGCCGTGGCCGACATTGACGAAGAGACACAGCGGCTCAATCGCATCGTGTCCGAGGTGCTCGACTTCGCCAAGCCGATCCGCTTCGACCTGGCCGAAGCCGCCGTGAACGACGTGTGCCGCGGCTCGGTCGCCGCCGCGTGGGCGGGCGATGTGCGCGACGATGTGCGCCTCGAGCTCGGAGAAGACCTGCCGCCGCTCGTCACCGACGCCGAACGCCTGCGAACCGTGCTCGTCAACGTGCTGGCCAACGCTCGGCACGCGGTGCAGGCCACCGCCCAAAACGGGGCCCAGAACGGGGCCCAGGACGGCCCCAAGGTTCCGATCGGCGTTCTCGACGAGCCGAGCGTGGTGCTGCGCACGTCGCGCCAGGGCGACCGCGTCGTCATCTCAGTGGCCGATCGCGGCGTCGGCATCTCTCCCGACGACCTGCCGCATGTCTTCGACCCGTACTTCACGACGCGGCGCTCCGGTACGGGGCTCGGCCTGCCGATCGCCAAGAACATCGTCGAGGGCCTGGGTGGCGTCATCTCCGTGACCAGCCGCGCGACGGAAGGCACCGACGTCCGCATCGAGCTGCCCCTCCGCAGCGGGATGCCGGCATGAACCCGCTGCATGGAACCATCCTGCTCGTCGACGACGAAGAAAAGATTCTGAAGCGCCTGGGCCGCCCCCTGCGCGAGGAGGGCCACGACGTGGCCGAAGCGTCGAACGCGCGCGATGCGTTGCGGCACCTCTCCGAACGCCAGTTCGACCTCGTGGTCATCGACAACGTCATGCAGGGCATGACCGGGCTGGAGCTCGTGCGTGAGCTCTCGACGACGATGAGCGACAGCGAACGGCCGCAGATGGTCCTCATGACCGCCCACGGCTCGACGCAGATTGTCCGCGATGCGTTCAAGATGGGCGTCGAAGATTTCCTGGAGAAGCCCTTCGAGGTGGACGAGCTGCTCGCGCTGGCACGGCGCGCGGTGAAGAGCCACCGGCTGCAGACGCAGAAGCAGTACCTGATCAGCGAGCGCGACGCGGATTTCAACCACTACGGCATCATCGGGCGGAGCCGCTCGATGCAGGAAGTGCTGCAGCGCTGCGGGCTCGTAGCCGAGACCAAGAGCACCGTGCTCGTCACCGGCGAGACCGGCACCGGCAAGGAAATGGTGGCCCGCCTGATCCACCACCGCTCCGCGCAGCGCGACATGCCGCTCATCAAGGTCAACTGCGCCGCGATCCCCGACACGCTGCTCGAGTCGGAGCTCTTCGGCCACGTACGGGGCGCGTTCACCGGCGCCACGATGACCAAGCGCGGCAAGTTTGCGCTCGCCGACGGCGGGTCGATTTTCCTCGACGAGATCGGCACGATGAGCCCGTCGGTGCAGTCGAAGCTGCTGCGGGTGCTGCAGGAGCGCGAGTTCGAGCCGCTTGGCGCCGAACGCACGCAGAAGGTCGACGTCCGCGTCATCGCTGCCACCAATCGCGATCTGAAGCAGATGGTCGCCGACACCAAGTTCCAGGAAGACCTCTACTACCGGCTCAACGTGATCCCGATCGTGCTGCCGCCCCTGCGCGAGCGCCCGGACGACATCCCGGTGCTCATCGAGCACTTCGTGGAGAAGCACCGGCAGCGCACCGGCAAGCGCATCGACCGGGTGGAGCCCGGTGTGGTGGATGCCCTCCGCGCCTACAACTGGCCAGGCAACGTGCGCGAGCTCGAGAACACTATCGAGCGCGCGGTGGTACTGGCCACGGGGCCCGTGATCACGACATCGTCGATTTCGCTCCTCGGCGCCACGTCCACGCAGGCGTCGGGCCTGCCCTCGCCGCGGCTGCACCAGAACATCGAGTGGGTCGAGCGCGAAACGATCCGGCGAGCTCTGCAGCAGTCGGGCGGCGTGAAGAAGGACGCCGCCGAAACCATGGGCATCAGCCAGCGCGCGCTGAGCTACTACCTGGCGAAATACCGGATCGACTAGTCAGCCGTTGGCCGCTTTCCGGCTGCGTGATCGCTTACCACGCGGGTAAGCGCGCCGGCCTGCCCTCATGGCCAAACGCGCCGAAAGCTCCCCGCGGAGACACGATTCCCTGCGTGATCGCGCGGCACCTCGTTTGCAGCCGTGTGAAGCGCTCTGCCCCCAGAGTTCCTTCTTGCGTTCTTTTTTGGCGCTCTTGCAGAGTCTCCAGCATGAGATACCTTCGGCCGTTCACGATCGCTCTCGGCGTCGTCTGTCTGCTCTACCCCGCCACTCCGGCCGCGCCTCGCCCCGTGGCGTGGACCGGAGGCGCTGCCGCTTGGGCGGCGGATGAGCCCCGCGTCATCGAGATCGTCGCCAGGCGCTTCGGCTTCGAGCCGTCGGAAATCCAAGTGACCGTCGGCGAGCGCGTGCGCCTGGTGCTGCGAACCGCCGACGGCCTGCACGGCCTCGAGCTGAAGAAATTCAAGATCGCCAAGGAGATTCCCCGCGGCACCAAGCCGGTGACCGTGGAGTTCACCGCCAGCGAGGCCGGCCGCTTTCCCTTTCTCTGCTCGGAGTACTGCGGAGACGGCCACGACGACATGAAGGGCACGCTGATCGTGCTGGCCGCAGACGCGGCGCCGCCCGCCCAGGCACCGCCGGCACCGCCGGCACCGCCGGCGCCGCCGGATCCGCCGACTCCCCAGAACTAGCGCCCGAACCCCAAAGGAGCGTTCCATGTATCTACGTGTGCTCAGCCTCGGTCTCGCGGCCGCGGTGTTCATCGGCACAGTCGCCTGCGACGAAGCGCTGTCGTCGCTGACCGGGCCGACGCCGGGCCTCGAGCCAACCCTCAGCAGCATCCAGAAGGAGATCTTCGACACGACGGATTCGTCCGGCCGGCTGGCGTGCACCAACTGCCACAATGGCAATGCCTTCGTGCCGGGGAATCTGCGGGCGGGCGCGTCGTATGCGACGCTGGTCAACACGCGAAGCGTGGAGCGCCCGGGCCTGCTACGAGTGGCGCCTGGTGACCCGGAGAACAGCTACGTGATCCACAAGCTCGAGGGACGGCCCGGCATCGTGGGCGAGCGCATGCCGCGCGGCACCGGCCCGTACCTGACCGACGGGCAGATACTCGTCATTCGCCGATGGATCGAGCTCGGCGCGAACAACGATTAGGAGCCGATCATGACCTTGTCCAAAGCTTTCTGCCTGCTGCTCGCCGTGACGGCGGCCGCGATGCCCGATGTGGCGCGGGCTCAGTCCGCTGCGCCGGCTCCCGTCAGCGGTGAGGCCAGCGCGAACGCCGCGCAGGCGAACGGCGACGACCCCGATCGCGACTTCAACCGCTCGCAGCCGGATTTCGCGGTGATCAACCTCCCCACCACGCTCCGGGTGCCGAAGTTCAAGAGCGCCTTCCGGGTGACCCACCGGTTCGGGCGGCCGCTCGGTCAGGGCAGCTTCGGCGACCTCGCCGGCGATCTGTTCGGCCTCGACTCCGGCGCACAGATCGGCCTCGAGTACCGCTTCGGCCTGATGCGGGGCTTGCAGGTGGGCATCCACCGCACGAGCGGCAAGACGATCGAGTTCTTCACGCAGTACAACCTGATGCAGCAGACCGACAAGCCGATCGGGCTTGGCGTGATTGCATCGATCGACGGCACCAACAACTTCAAGGACAGCTACACGCCGTCGCTCGGCCTCGTGGTGTCGCGCGAACTGGGCCGCCACGGCGCCGTCTACGTCGAGCCAATCTGGGTGAACAACTCCAATCTGCTCCCGTCCGAGCTGGTGGACGACAACGACACGTTCATGGTGGGGCTCGGGGCGCGCGTCCGCGTCCGGCCAACGGTCAACATCGTGGCGGAGCTCATTCCGCGGGTCGGTTACAAGCCAGGCGTCAGCCACGGCACCTTCGGGATCGAGAAGGTGGTCGGCGGGCATAGCTTCCAGCTCAATTTCTCGGACGGCTTCGGGACGACGATGGGCCAGCTGGCGCGCGGTGGAACGTCCAAGGACGACTGGTACCTGGGGTTCAACATCTCGCGGAAGTTCTACTGATGGGAGCGGGAGCCATGACGACGAAGATACAGATGGCCGGGATGGCACTCGTGGTCGCAGCCCTGGCCGCCGGGTGCAGCGACAGCCCGTCGGCGCCATCGGGCGGCGGCGGCACGGGTGGCGGGGGCACGGGTGGGGGTGGCTCGACCACGACCACGACGATTACCCTGACGGCGAGCGGAGCCTCGCCGAAGGACATCACCGTGGCGGTCGGCTCGCGAGTGACGTTCGTCAACAACGACACGATTCCTCACGACATGAACTCGGATCCTCATCCTGAGCACACGGCGTGCCCGCCGCTGAACATCGGGTTCATCGCGGCCGGGCAATCCGGCACCAGCTTGAACCTCAACACCGCGCGCGTGTGCACGTACCACGATCACAATCAGCCGAGCAACACGGCCCTGCAGGGCACAATCCGAATCCAGTAGGGCGGATGGGGCGGGTAGGGCCGACGCTTCGCGTCGGTAAGGCGGGAAGAGCCAGCGGTTCGAGTACGTAGAGGCGGGCCTTCCGCCTTCGCCGAAGGCTTCGGCGAGACGCGCCGTAGCTTTAGCGTAGGCGGTTAGGCCCGCCTGCTCATTCCGCTGTCTCGCCGGGTTGCAACACCAATACATCGACGCCCGGTGGGACGAGTCGCTTCAGCTCGTCGGGCGTGCCGGTCAGGAGTGGGAACGTGCCCCAATGCATCGGCACGACCTGCCGGACGCCGAGCAAGCTGCACGCCTGTGCAGCCGCGGCCGGGCCCATCGTGAAGCGATCGCCGATCGGGAGAAACGCAATCGACGGCTGATGCATCTCGCCGATCAGCCGCATGTCGCCGAAGAGACTGGTATCGCCGGCAAAGTAGAGACTGCGCCCATCCTCGAGCCCCACGACGAATCCCGCGGCCTCGCCCAGGGCAATCATCTGCCCGTTGTCGACGTAGCCGCTGCTGTGGCGGGCGTCGGTCATGGTGATGCGAAGGCCGGCGATGTCGAGCGACCCGCCCTTGTTCATGGGTGCGAGGTTCTGCAGGCCCTTCCGCCCCAGCCAGTCGCACAGCTCGAAGATCCCGACCACCGGCGCCCCGCTCTCCCGGGCACACGGGATCACGTCGTCCATGTGATCGGAGTGCCCATGCGACACCAGGATCAAATCCACCTTGGTGGGCCGTTTCATGGGCTCCGGGCACGCCGGGTTGGCGCGTAGCCAGGGGTCGAACAGCACCCGCTTGCCGCCCGGGGTGCGGATCAGGAACGTCGAGTGCCCGAGCCAGGTAATCGCCAGCCGCTCCACTGCCTGGATTGTAGTGCCCTGAATAGTGGGCGATCGGGCCCTGCGGGCGCGTACCCCGGCCGATCCGGCCGCTGATTGACCGGCGTCCGATACACTAGGAGAGATGCCCGTCGACGCCCCCGTCCAGTTCATTGGCTCCCGCGAACCCAAACCCGAATGGCTCAAGGTAAGGGCCCCAGGCTCCCAGAACTTCGTGCGCCTGAAGGGGATCATGCAGGAGCTGAAGCTGAACACGGTGTGCGAGGACGCGCATTGCCCGAACATCGGCGAATGCTGGCATCACGGCACCGCCACCTTCATGATCCTCGGCGACGTCTGCACCCGCGCCTGCGCCTACTGCGCGGTGGCGCACGGGCGGCCCAACGAGCTCGACACCGCCGAACCGGGCCGCGTGGCCGAAGCCGTGGCCCGCATGGCCCTGAAGTTCGCGGTCATCACGTCGGTGGACCGCGATGACCTCGCCGACGGCGGCGCCTCCATCTTCGCCGAGACGATCCGGCTCACACGCGAGCGCGTGCCCGACTGCCGGATCGAAGTGCTGATTCCAGACTTCCAGGGCGTGGAGTTGTCGCTGCGCACGGTGCTCGATGCCGGCCCCGACGTCCTGAACCACAACGTCGAGACCGTACCGCGGCTCTACCGCATGGCGCGATCGGGCGGCCGCTACGCGCGCACGCTGGAACTGCTCGACCGCTCGCGGACCTACCGTCCCGACATCGCGACCAAGACCGGGCTGATGGTGGGGCTCGGTGAAGAGAAGGACGAGATTCTGTCGGTGTTCGACGACCTGCGCCGCGTGGGCGTATCGATCCTGACCATCGGGCAGTACCTGCGCCCGTCGGCGAAACATGCGCCGATGAAGCGCTACTACCACCCGGACGAGTTCGGCGACCTCAAGCGCGACGCCCTCGCCCGCGGGTTCGTCCACGTCGAATCCGGCCCGCTGGTCCGCTCGTCGTATCACGCGCACGAGCAGGCCGACGCGTTTGATAGGGCC
>Ga0193753_10003350_pt1 | contig 11912 bp, 10 predicted proteins | sample H1c2metaG_FD_144925 | JGI IMG/M metagenome (GOLD analysis project Ga0193753, IMG submission 144925) | Soil microbial communities from a riparian zone of the East river system, Colorado, United States - H1c2 | ecosystem: Environmental > Terrestrial > Soil > Riparian zone | place: USA: East... | reverse complement strand
CGTCGCGCCCGAATTTCTCTGGTCGGCGCTCGATTGTCCCACGGGCTACGCTTCCTCTTACGACCGCGAGAGCGGCAGCTTCGACCGGACGCCGATCCTGTTGGGTCGGATGTCGGCACGGATAGAGGCACGGCCGCGCGTGGGAGAACGCTGCGTCATCACTGCCTGGGAGGCCGGCCGCGACGGCCGCAAACGCCTTGCCGAGGCTGCGGCCTATGGTGAATCCGGAACGTTGCTGGCCGTGGCTCGAGCGACGTGGATTGCCGTCGACCGCCAGGTCCAGCTCGGCCGCGTCTGAAGCGCGCGCAGCGGCGCAGCCCCAGCACGGCGCCTGGTCAGCGCGTCACTCGGCGGCCGCGGGGTACTTCTTCCCACGCATCGCCGCGAACTTCGCCTTGGCCCGCGCGCGGCGCGCGTCGAACTTCGCCAGCCGGCGCTGTGGGTTGCCATTCGCAACGTTGCCTTCCGATCCCGGGTCCTTCTGCGAACCGGCCCAGCCGTGGGCGGCGATGTCGAAGATGATGCCGTTGAGGTCGGTGTGCTTCACTTCATAGCCGTTTGGGTTGTCGGGGTCGCCCATGATCCAGGTCGCGCCGACGTTGCGCGCGATCTTGCCCTGTTCCACCACGTCATCGACCCAGAAGCCGATGTGATGGATGCCGACATAGTCAATGCCGGTGCCCTGTGAGGCCTCGTCACTCTTGAAGTGAAGGATGGCGAGGTTGACCACGCCGTCGGTCAGGAACACGCCCTCGGCCAATGGGCCGTCGAGCTCCATGACTTCCTGCAGGCCCACGGCCTGCTTGTAGAATTCGGCGGTCTCCCAAGGGTCCTTGACGCTGAGGGCGACGTGACGGATGCGGCCTTTGGTCTGCGCGGTCATGGACTTGCTCCTTTCCATCAGCCATCGGCCGAGGAGTGTAGCGGAAATCCGGCCGGCGACATAGCCTACCCGCGAAGAGGGGAGGCGTCCGCTCCTACGGCTGCAAGACGCCGAGCCCTTTCAACCGCGCGATCTCGTCGGCGGCGTAGCCGGCGTCGCGCAGCACCGTCTCCGAATGCTGGCCGACGGCGGGCGCGCGGACCGGGGCGACCTTGGTCGCGCCGTCGAGCTCGAAGGGGCTCGACACGGTGAGGCCCGCCCCGTCGGCGAAGGGAACCAGAGCGCCGATCTCGCGCGACTGCGCGTCGTCCGCTGCTTCGTCGACCGAGAACACCGCCCCGAACGTCACGCCCGCCTTCTCGAGAACGGGTCGCCATTCTGCGAGGTCGCGCCGGACGAAGATCCCGTCGAGGATCGCGGTCAGTTCCCTGGCGTTGGCGCGCCGCGCCGGGGTGTCGGCGAAGCGCGGATCCTCGGCGAGGTGCTCCGCGTCGATCGCCTTCAGGAAGCTCGCCAGCTGACGGGGCTCGTTGTGCAGCGCCATCAGGAACCATCGACCGTCGCGACAGCGATAGTGGTTGGCGAGCGCGTTGGGTGCCTCGGTCCGCGGCGGCCGGTGCGCGACGTGCTCGCCGAACAGTCGATTCTGCACGAAGCAGCCATTCGCCCACAGGCCGTTCTGCAGCAGCGAGGTCTGCGCGACGCCGCCCAGCCCCGTTCTCTCGCGCCGGTAGAGCGCCGTCACAATGGCCGCATAGAGCGCCGTCGCGGTGGGATGGTCGCCCATGCCCGGCATGGAGCGGGTCGGCTCCGTCTCGGTAGTGGCCCGCACCATGTCCATCAGGCCGGTGCGGGCCCAGTAGGCGGTCGCGTCGAAGCCTGTCCGCGCCGCCTCCTCGCCTGACTCGCCATAGGCCGTGATCGAGCCGTAGACGAGCCGCGGGTTGATCGCCAGCAGGTCGGCGGCGGCGATCTTCAGGCGCTCGCGCACGGGCAAGGGGAAGTTGGTGATGAAGACGTCGGTCGAGCCGAGCAGGCGGTGCAGAACGCCAAGTCCCTCGGGGTGCTTGAGATCGATGGCGAGGCTCCGCTTGTTGCGGGCCGTCAACTGCCACCAGTAGTCCGTGATCTTGCCGGGGACCGCGGGCGACGCCCGCCACGGATCACCGGCCCCCGGCGGCTCGATCTTGATCACCTTGGCGCCGAAGTCCGAGAGGATCGTTGCCGCCGCCGGACCGGCGATCCAGCTCGCGCAATCGATGACCTGCAGACCGGCAAATATTCCATCAGCCATCCGACGTTACTCCCGTTGAGGGAGCAATCATGCCATTCGTGGCCTGTTCATGGCTCGCCGGATTTCTTTCAATGCGCCAGCCCCGATTGCAATGCGGGACGCCTGTCACGCCACGGAGTCGCTTTTTCGTAGGCGTGGCCGGCGCGCAGGACAGTCGCCTCATCGAACAGCCTGCCGACGATCTGCAGGGAAAACGGCAGGCCGCGCGCGTCGAAGCCGCTGCAGACCGACAAAGCGGGATTGCCGCCCACGTTGAACGGCGTGGTGAACGATGCCCGCGTGAACAGGCTCGAGGGCGGGACCGGCTCGAGCTTTCCGGCCGGCTCGCTGGTCGGCAGCATCAGCAGATCGACCGTCGACAGGACCGCCTGCAGGCTGCGCGCCAGCTCGGTCCTGAGCCGCATCGCCTGGATATAGTCCTCGGCGCGCACCAGGCCGCCGGCGATGATGCGGTAGCGCAGGCTGGCACCGAAGAGCTGGGGGCGCTTGCGCAGATCCGCGCCGTGGATCGTGAACAGCTCGGCGACCGCGATGACCTTCTTCGAATCGTCGAACTGCTGAAGCGGCGGCAACGTCACGGGGCGCACGCTGGCGCCCAGGCTGCGGCACACGTCGAGCGCCGCCTCGAAGGCCGCCATGGTGGCAGCTGTCGGCGGCGCTTCGTCCTGCAGCCACTTCGTGGGGACGCCGATCACCAGCCCCTTGAGGTCGCCGGTCAGAGCCGCCGAATAGTCGGGAATCGCCACATCGGCGGAGCCCGGATCCTCCGGATCATGACCGGCGATGATCTGCAGCAGGATCGCCACATCCTCGGTCGTCCAGGCCAGCGGGCCGGCATGGTCATGGCTAAAGCAGTTCGGAATGACGCCGCGACGACTGACCAGGCCGTAGGTCGGCTTCAAGCCGGCGATTCCGCAGGCCGCGGCCGGCCCGCGGATCGAGCCGCCGGTATCGCTGCCCAGCGTCGCGGGCGCGAAGCCCGCCGCGACCGCGGCGGCCGAGCCCGAGGACGAGCCGGCCGGAGAGCAAGTGCGATCCCACGGGTTGCGCGCCGGCGGGAACAGTATGTCCCACGACGGACCGCCATGGGCGAACTCCCAGGTCGCATTCTTGCCCAGGAGCACGCCGCCCGCGGCGGCGAGCTTCTCCTGGCAGCGGGAATCCCGGGTCGGAACATTGTCCGCCAGCAGCTTCGACATCGCCGTCGTCCGGATACCCGCGGTGTCGAAGATGTCCTTCAGGCAATAGGGGATGCCGTGCAGGCGACTGACCGGGCCGGCCGCCATGATCGCCGCTTCCGCCGCCTTCGCTTCCGCTCGGGCGCGGTCGGCGGTCAGCGTGACGAAGCTGCCGAGCTGGCTGTCGAGGTTGGTGATCCGTTGGAGATAGGCTTCGGTGAGCTCGACCGGGGAGAGCTTGCGCGCCGCGATCAGCCGGGACGCCTCGGCGATATCCAGGAAGGCGAGCTCCGTCACGATCTACTCTTCCCCGGCAAGAACACGGACGGCACGAACACATGCGCCGGCTCGTCGCCATGCGGCCGTGCCTTGGAAATACGGCCGATCATTCGGCGGACGTGCCCATAGGCCTCGATCAGCTCGGGCACATACTCGGCTGGCAGAACGAGGCCTGCCTGACGGGCGAGTTGGACGATTTCATCGTCGGAGGGCGTATCGGTCATATCGTGGCTCCCGCACTGCTCTTGAGTCTGCAAGGCCGATGCCAGATCGCCGCTGCTCTCAGATCCTGAGGTTGGTGCGCGCGAGGTCGATCAGCTGGCCGGCCCGCCCGTCCATCACCGCCTTGGCCATGAACAGGCTGAAGCCGAAGGCTTGCTCGAGTGTCGCCTTGGGCGGCATGGCGAGCTCCTGGCGCGCGCTCACCACGTCGAGCAGCGCCGGGCCCTTGTGCGCGAGCACGTCGCGTACCGCGCTCTCAAGCTTTTGCGGATTCTCGACCCGCACGCCCTTGATGCCCATCGCCTCGGCCATGGCGGCGAAGTTGGGGTTTTTCAGCTCGGTGCCGGTATCGAGAAAGCCGCTGGCTTTCATCTCCATCTCGACGAAGCCCAGGGTGCCGTTGTTGAGCACGATCACCTTCACCGGCAAGCCAAGCTGCGTCAGGCTGATGAAGTCGCCCATCATCATCGAGAAGCCGCCGTCGCCCGACATCGAGATGACCTGTCGCGCAGGATACGTCGCCTGGGCGCCGATCGCCTGCAGGAGCGCGTTGGCCATCGAGCCGTGGTTGAACGAGCCGATCAGGCGGCGCTTGCCGTTCATCTTGAGGTAGCGCGCCGCCCACACGGTGGGCGTGCCGACGTCGCAGGTGAAGACGGCGTCGTCGTCGGCGATCTCGCTCACCAGGCGCGACAGATATTGCGGATGAATGATCTTGCCGCCCGGCTTGCCCTCGGCCAGCTTGTCGAGATCCTCGCGCGCCTTCTGGTAGTGGGCGAGCGCCGCGTCGAGATATTTGCGATCGCCCTTCTTCTTGAGCTTGGGCAGCAAGGCCGCCACGGTGGCGCCGACGTCGCCCACGACGCCCAGCGTGAGATGGCAGCGATTGCCGAGGCTCTCCGAGCGGATGTCGACCTGCGCCACCTTGGCGCCCTCGGGATAGAATTGGCGGTAGGGGAAGTCGGTCCCGAGCAGCAGGAGCGTGTCGCAGCTCTTCATCGCCGCATAGCCCGAGGCGAAGCCGATCAGGCCGGTCATGCCGACATCGAACGGGTTGTCGTATTCGACATGCTCCTTGCCGCGCAACGAATGCACGATCGGGGCATTGAGCGTGCCGGCCAGCTCGGTGATCCCGGCATGGGCGCCGGCGCAGCCCGCGCCGCACATCATGGTGATCCTCTCGCCGCCGTTCAGGAGGTTGGCCAGCGCGTCGACCTCGGCGTCGGACGGCCGCACCACCGGCGGCTCGGGCGCGAGCCAAAACGCTGCCTTGGCGTCGGTCGCGAGTAGCGCGATGTCGCCCGGGATGACCACCACCGACACGCCGCGCCGGGCGATGGCGATGCGGATCGCCTTTTCGAAGATGCGCGGCATCTGGTCGGCGTTCGAGACCAGCTCGACATAGTGCGCGCACTCGGCGAAGAGCTGCTCGGGATGCGTCGCCTGGAAGTAGGAGCCGCCGATCTCGGCACTCGGGATATGCGCGGCGATCGCCAGCACCGGCACGCGGCTGCGATGGCAGTCGAACAGGCCGTTGATCAGATGCAGGTTGCCGGGTCCGCAGCTTCCGGCGCAGACGGCGAGTTCGCCGGTGAGATGCGCCTCGGCGCCGGCGGCGAAGGCGGCCGCCTCCTCGTGCCGCATGTGGATCCAGTCGATCTTCTTCTGCTTGCGCAGCGAATCGGTGAAGCCGTTCAGCGAATCGCCCACCACGCCATAGATTCGCTTCACACCGGCGACGTTCAGCGTTTCGGCCATCAGGTCGGCGATCGTTCGCGGCATGCGAAGCTCCGTTTCAGGGAATGCGGGCGCGGGACTATGCCACGCGCCGACCCGTCTCGAAACCGGCCAGGAATTGGACGAGATTGCGGCCGAGATCGTCGCTCAGATAGCCGCCTTCCTGGACCAGCACCGTCGGCAGGCCGAGGCGCGCGATCCTCTCCGCCATCGCGTAAAACCCCGCGCCCGTTACCTTCAATCCCTGTAGGGGATCGCTTTCACTGGCGTCGAGGCCCAGCGCCACGACCAGCGCGGTCGGTGCAAATTCACGGATGCGTGTCAGCGCCTTGTCGCCGGCGTCGAGCCACGACCCGTCGGGTGAGCCCAGCGGCAGCGGCAGGTTGAGATTGAAGCCTTGGCCTTTGCCCGCGCCTGCTTCGTGCGCATGACCCCAGAAGTAGGGATAGTAGTGGCTGGGATCGGCATGGATCGAGGCGGTGAGCACGTCGTCGCGCTCGAAGAAGATGCCCTGCGTGCCGTTGCCGTGATGGACGTCGACATCGAGCACCGCGACGCGCGCGTGCTTGCCGCGCAGCCGCTGGGCGGCGATGGCCGTGTTGTTCAGGAAGCAGAAGCCGCCGGCCATGTCGGCATAGGCGTGATGGCCGGGCGGCCGGCAGAGCGCATAGGCATGAGGCGCGCCGTCGAGCACCATGTCCGCCGCGGTCGTCGCGACTTCGCTCGAAGCCAGGGCGGCGTCCCAGGTGTGCGGCCCGATCGGGCAGGCGAGATCGACCTGGTGCCAGCCGGCGCGGCCGGCCAGCGCCTTGGGGTAGGTCGCCGGATAGCGCGCGGGATGGACGTTGGGAACGACTTCCGCCGAGGCGCTGGGAAGCTTTGCCCAGTCGCGTGAGACGGTTTGCAGGAAATCGATGTAATCGGCCGTGTGCACGCTCGCGGCTGGCGCGGCGCCATAAGCCTTCGGTCCGATGATCTTGTGGCCGGCAGCTGTTGCGGCAGCGAGCAGGCGCGTGGCACGCTCGGGCTGTTCGGCGCTCCGCTGCTTCACGCCGCGAATGAAGAAAGTCTGCGGATCGTGCTGGGTGTGCTTGTCGGAGTAGACGATCTTCATGGCGTGGCGATGGCCTTGGCATCGCGCAGCGCGGCGATATCGGCGTCACTGAAGCCCACCTCACGCATGATCTCGACCGTGTGCTCGCCCACCATCGGCGACTTCCGTCGCATCTCGACCGGCGCATCGGACAGCTTTATCGGATTGGCCGCCGATTTCACCGGGCCGATGCCGGGATAGTCGACCTCCATGACGCTGCCACGCGCCTTGGCGTGCGGGCTTTCCATGACGTCGCTCACCTTGTAGGCGGCCGAGCAGGGCATGCCGGCCGGGATCAGCTTGTCGAGCAACTCTTCAGCCGTTCGCTCGGCGAAGTACTTCTCGATCATCGGTTCCAGGATCGAGCGGTTGGCGACGCGGCTCTCGTTCGTGGCAAAGCGCTGGTCGGCCAGCCAGTCGGGACGGTCGAGCGCGGTGCAGAACACGCGCCAGAAAGGATCGTTGGTGCCGGCGACGAAGACCGAAAGCGTCCTGGTCGGGAAAACGCGCAAGGGGAAGATCAGTGAATTGCCGGTGCCCATGCGCACCGGATCCTCTCCCGTGAGTCCCTGGTTGGTGATCCAGTGGCTCATCATGTGCATGCCGACATCGAACAGCGAGAGGTCGAGGCGCTGGCCGCGGCCGGTCTTGTGCCGGCCGAGCAGGGCGAAGGCGATGCCTGCGGCGCAGAACGAGCCGGTGCAGTAGTCGATCGGCGCCGTGCCGACGCGGCACATCTCGCCATCCTGGGGGCCGGTCGCTTCGATCAGCCCGACCTCCGCCTGGATGCAGGGATCGTATCCGGCGCGCGACGAATAGGGGCCGGTCTGGCCGTATCCGGAGATCGAGGCATAGACCAGCCGCGGATTTTCCTTGGACACGGTCTCCCACCCGAAGCCCAATTTGTCGATGACGCCCGGCGTGAAGGCCTCCATGAAGACGTCGGCCTTGCGGACGAGCCGCATCAGCACGTCGCGGCCGCCCGCGTTGCGCAGATCGACGGCCAGGCCGCGCTTGTTGCGGTTCATCGACGGCACCCAGGCGCCGCCGAAATGCGGGCGGAAGTGCTCGCCCTGGAGCGGCTCGACCTTGATCACGTCGGCGCCCATGTCGCCCAGGATCTGGCCGGCGGTCGGACCGGCGATGACTTGCGTGAGGTCGAGAACGAGGGTGTCGGAGAGCGGAAGCATTTTTCGGATCGGTATCCCTGCTGGCCAAGCCTCGACCCATAACCTCACCGGAGCCATCCGACCAGCCTCGGCTTCGGCGCCAAGTAGGCGTCTGGCCCGTCGAGTCCGCATGGCGCCAGGGCGTCTACTCATCGCGTAGCTATGGCCGGCACGTGTCCTATGGGTCTCTGCTGTCAATCGTCACGCCGCGCGGACGAGATGGGCCGCCAAAGACAAACGTGCTGTAAAGACAGAAGTTGGCGCACATGCCAACGCCTGTTGCCAGGATCAGAGCGACGAATGGCGCGATCGACAGGGGCGGTAAGAGCGCAAGCGCCAAGGCATAGACGCCAAGATTGAGCACATTGGAAACGCCGCTGGCGGCCAAATAATGAAAGAACCGGGCGGGTGCCGGCTGCTTCCCCTGAGCGAAGGTGAAAAAACGGTTGCCGAAATAGGTGGACGTCAAGGCGCATAGAAATGAAGGAATGCGCGCCAAGGTCGGCGGCAGACCCAAAAGGTGAATGCCGGCTGCCAGCACAAGCGCGTCAACCGCAAACCCAACAGTGCCGACTGCCGTGAACCGGACCAACCGACGCAGGATCAACGAAACTTCCCCGATCGCAGACGCACAGTCGGAGCGGACAGTGCGACAGGGGCGGGATGACTTAGATAGGCCCGCCGCTTGGCGCTGCGCTCGCTCTCCGATATCACGTCGAGAATGAGGCCGGCAAAAAAACAGAACAGTCCGGTCAGCATGACTCCTACGGCGAGGACCGCGGTGGGCAGACGCGGCACCAGCCCGGTTTGCAGGTATTCGAACACCACTGGCGCACCGAGCGCGATCGACAACGCCGCGCATGCCGCAGCCACAAGCGAAAAAAACTGCAGCGGATGCTCTTTCTTCACGAGATAGACAATGAACCGGAGGATACGCAATCCGTCGCGGATGGTGTTCAATTTGCTGACTGAACCCGAAGGGCGCTCGCTATAGGCGATGGAAACTTCCGAGTAGGGCACTCGCAGCTCCACGGCGTGGATAAGAAGCTCGGTCTCAGTCTCAAAGCCGCGACTTTCGGCGGGAAATGACTTCACGAACCGGCGGGACAGCGCCTTGTAGCCGGAGAGCATATCCCGGCCCGGCGCTGCAAATAGCCATGCGACCAGGCCGTTCAACAGCTTGTTGCCGAACACGTGCCCCGGCCGGTAGGCGGCCTGATGAACAGGAACGCGGGCGCCGTTGACGAGATCCAAGGGGCCTCGAACCATCGCTTCAACCAGGGCCGGCGCCTTGGCCGCTTCATAAGTCCCGTCTCCATCGACCATGACGTAGATATCGGCCTCGATGTCGCTGAACATGCGGCGGACGACATTGCCCTTACCCCGCGCCGTTTCAGAGCGGACGATGGCTCCCGCTCGGCGGGCTTCGTCGGCCGTGCCATCCTTGCTGTTGTTGTCATAGACATAGATTGCGGCGTCCGGCAGCGCGGTCTGAAACTCCATCACGACATCGGCGACCGTGGCTGCCTCATTGTAGCAGGGGATCAACACAGCAATCGAAGGCGTTTCAAGGTCCTGCGAATGTCCGGGCTCAAGTTGGTATGCTTGTCGCATCATGGCGCTCCTGTCTGGGATATTCTGCACATCACCAACTGCCGCGGCGCCCAAGTGGTGATTGTCCTGCAGTCCGAAGTAAGCGTCAGTCCATAACCACCAAAATAGTTGCGGGCACCAATATCCATTGCACCATCGGTGACGAACCAGACACCATCTGGCCACGGGCGTGCCAGCAGCGTTCGTACCTTCTGAGCGAACGGGCCGCCTGCGCCGGTGTCGAGCGCAATCCCCGGCTCGAAATCCGAACGCAGCACAAATCGACTGTCAGTCCCGAAATAATCGACGAGATAGCTTAGCGGCGTGTCATTCAGGGAGTGACGGATGAATATCAGCGCATTCTGGGCAACGATCTTGCCCGCCCCCGGCGCTGTAGATTGGTCAGAAGCCACGTATTGGCGGTGCCCGAATCCAGGACGTAGCGTGCCGATGTGCGCCACCACCATCACAGCTGCGCCGATACAGGCCCATCGATACGGCAGAAAGAGAAGCGGCAAGGCCAGCAGAAATCCAATGAGGATGTCGAGCGCCAGCGCATAGCGGTGAATTCCGGTCGTCGCTTCCCAGGCCAGATAGGCGGCGATGAAGAAGGCGTAGAGAAAGGTCGTACGAGGCGCGGAACGGCAAAACGCCACGGCTTGACCCGGCCGCCAAACGGCGAAGACGGCGAGCGCTGGAGCCAGTACGTACCAGAACAGAGCAAAGCGGATATCGCGCACCCAGGCTTCGACGCTGATGGCGTAGCCGCCGATCGCGAGGCGCGCCGGCACGTTCAGCAATTCTCCGAGCGAAGCTGGGCGAAAACGATTGTCCGCCATTGCGACGGGCGGGGCGAATGGCGAATGAAAGATGTCGTTGGCAAAGGGAAAGACCGGATTTCCGGTCTCCTTCAGCACTTCAAGCACCCATGGCCCCGCCGTCAGCAGCGTCGCCGCCGCCGCCGCCGCGCCAAATGCCACGAATTCTGCAGCCGCCTTTGCCGGCCGCGTGAGCATCGCCAGCATCGCATAGAAAACAATTCCATAGGCCAGGCAAACCGGAAGGATCGTCGGCTTCAATCCGACGCCAATGCCCAAGATCAAGCCGGTCAACGCGCCGTGCCACGGCCGCGCCTCGAAACCTGTTGGTAGACGGATCAGCAGGGCAGCGCCGATAAAAGCCGCCATGGTGAGATCGGAAAGTGTGGTGCCGAGAATTGAAACGGACACCGGCGCGCAAAGGCTGAGCACCGCTGCCGCCGCTGCAACCACCAAGCCCTGCGACACCTTTGGCTTGAACTCCAGCACAACCACGCGCCAAACGGCTGCGCCCAAGAAGGCCCAGGCCAGCGCATGTATCGCCACCAGCGCGTAGCGGCTCCAGAAAAAGCCCAGTCCCCGCGCCAGCCCGTAAGACAGGAGGTTTATGGTCGGATTGAAATAGGTCTGGATGCCCGAGATGGCCACGTCATCGAAAACGCGCCACTGCAGCAGAGATCGCGCCGAGGCGATATGGTAGTTGAGCCGATCGTAGTTGGCATCGATGCCCGTATACGCGCAGACTGCGACGCCTATGACGACGGCGCCGGCATACCAGATCAAGCCCGCGCGACGGCACAAGAATGTGTAGGCAAAGGACGCCAGCAACGGCCATCGCGCCCGATCGTCCTCAATCTGTCTACGCCACAGCATAAACGGCGCCTCCGTGCTCTCTCGACTCAGCCATGGGGCTGACGCCAGGCGCTAAGACGTCAGGGACAAAGACCAGGCTCCAGCGCTGCTCGATCCGATGCGATACAGAGGACGGGTCTGCGTGCGCCTCCCCGTTCAGGAGTTGGCCTCCGAAGCCCAGCAGCGGGAAAGCCTCAAGCAACGGGTGCGGTTGCAGATTTGCATCGACGGCGAAGAAATCGGAACTGCCAGACAGGATGTGTACGCCATTCCCTGCCAAGAGGAAGTCGTGGCCGTGCGCTATCGGTTCAAGCGGAGTCAAAAGGGGAAGGACAGGAACTGACAACTGATCTCCGAAAACGTGGTCACTGCCGCCATGGCCAATAAGGCGGGCATCGCTCCCGGTCCCAGGAGCTGCTCGTCGAGCTTCGTCCCACCGAGAACGTCATTGCCGTCGGTGCCTTGCAAGAAAGCCATTCTCGCCAATCTACGAAGTGCCTGTCCGGATTCGCACACGGCTGTCTGATGGGCAAGCTGATGGGCAAGCGCGCACTGCGATAATGTTGTGACTGCTGCCATGCCGCCGCTGCACTATCCACGCCAGGACGAGCACTCATAAAACAAGTTTGCTGAGTGGGGCTGCACAATGTCTGCTTTGCCCCTGATAGCGACCGGGCAGGGATGTTCTCGGCAGTGCCGTGCCTGTTGCCCATCACATCGCCATGATCTGGCGATGTCGGCCGTGGGTCGGCCTATGACCGCGGCCCCGCGTCAATCGAACAGCGTCGCCAGCC
>Ga0193753_10003348_pt1 | contig 11914 bp, 24 predicted proteins | sample H1c2metaG_FD_144925 | JGI IMG/M metagenome (GOLD analysis project Ga0193753, IMG submission 144925) | Soil microbial communities from a riparian zone of the East river system, Colorado, United States - H1c2 | ecosystem: Environmental > Terrestrial > Soil > Riparian zone | place: USA: East... | reverse complement strand
TCCAGGCGGGGGAGGATGGCGCGGGGATGTTGGATTCATCCAGGTAAAATCCCCGCCGCTCTTTCATGCGGTTTATAATTTTCGTCAGGATACCCACCGCATCGTAATCATCGTCAGCCATCCACGCATCGCAGTCGTTGATGGCCTGATCTATGATGTCCCACGCGGCGCCGCGACGTTGATGGTTGTCCAAAGATGAGGTCGGCGCTTCCGATCGGCCCAGCAAAGCCTCAACCGCGTGCCCGCGTTGCCGCAACGGGTCGACGGCATCGAGTGCAGCGAGCATCTGAGGCGCCAGTTGTTCGGCGGCTTCGTCGGTATAGTGCCGACTGACCAACCATGACCGCGCGGCTCGCATTCTCGGATCGTCACTCATGTCCCATCCCCTTCGGTGCCCGGCCGCCACCGCATCACGAGCCAGCCGCCATTCCCTACCCTTCGACTGGCTGATGTCTCGAATTTTGGCCAGTACGGCTTCAAGGTGGTTGATCAGCGCGTCGCGGAGATCGGGGGCTGGAGCGCTCACAACGCCACCTTTTTATCGTTCCACCTGGTGAATTCATCAGCCAATCGAGGATGCGACGATGAAAACGCGGCCTCTTCTTCAGTGGCCAATAGATTGAACCACCTCGCCCATAGGTGATCGATCGTGGAAAACTGTGTTGGCCAACTAATTCGATCCCAAAAGCAGCCGCCATCATCATCCACCATCGGCCATTCGGCGATATTCTTGGGGTCGGAGCACTGTTCGCAGTGACAATCACGCTCTTCGGGAGGTGTGTGAAGGCTGGCGCCGCTGTATCCACACCGGGCGCTACCGAATTCCTCTTCGAGGGAGGTTAGGATTTCATCGGTGAAATCGCCAAAATCTGGCGCACCACCCGGGACGCCGCTTCCCTGCGTTTGCCATCCGCTTTCCTGCGCTTGCCATCCGCTGTCGCCGCGGATGATCCAATATGCCGGACGATCGTTGATCGTTGAAAATCTCCACAGAGATCGGCCGTCTCCGTAGATCGCGCTTAGGACGCGCGGCACAAAAGTGATGGCATCAGCTTCAGTCCACAGCCAACGTGTGGTTGGAACTTCGAGTAAGCCTTTAAGGCGCGGGTGGATTGCGTCGTTCACCGTCCGACCTCCCTCACAACCCGCGCCGCGCCATCCCGGGCCGCGTCAATCCGCATCTGCATCTCGAACCCATCCAGAAACGCCAGGCCGGTGAACAGCAGCGTGAACGCCAGAGCGAGGGTCAGGGCGATGCGTTCGCCGAGGGTGAGGTTCATGCGATCCACATCCCCATCCCAACCCAGAACTGCACCGTCCAGGCGAGCGCGGCGGCGGAGGGCCAGTTGATGCCGAGGGGGATTTTGTCAGGGTCCATCCGTCACCTCCACCGCCCGCGCATGCCATTCCGCCATCGCCCAAAGCCACAGCCAGCCGACGCGTGTCGGTTCGACGTGGGTGGTGTAGACCTTCACGCCAGGCCGCTCCGGGTTTGGCGTGGGCTCACCCATGATCCGTGACGCCTCGATCGCCTCCGTCATGGAGACATCGGACAGGTCGGGGAGCGCGCCCGAACTGATGCGCTCGCGGACCATCCAGGCTTCGACGAGACGGTTGTTGATGTCAGTGGCGCGGTCAGGGTGCATCGAAGGTCTCCGGCTCCGCGCGCCTCAGGTCATGGAGGGCATCCGCGATTTTGTTGCGCGCGGAATCCACCGCGAGCGCGGCGTCAATATCCTTCGAATCCCAGTAACGCGAGCGCAGGTCGAGTAGCTCAATGTTGATTTTTTCGAGTGAGCCGCGGCTCACGTGAATTCCCGCGTCTGGCGGGTCCGCCGACAACACCACGCTGCCGGCGTCGGGCCCCAGTCCCGGCTGGTTCGGCACCCACTCCCCATCCGCCGGGAGTTTCGCGTTCTCCCAGCCGTCAGGGTCGCGCGCGCGTTGCCACCGGCCCTTGACGCCCATCTGCCGCGCGCCGTCCGGTTTGTAGGGGCGCCAGCGGTACGTGGTGACCGTGGTCACGCGGACGTTGATGTACATCCTGTCCGTGGGGTTCAGTTCGGAGGTGGGGCGCCATCCTGTGCCTGAGGGGTCGCGCCGCGGATGCGCGGTGCCGGACGCGGACGCGCGTTGCTTCTCGTTTGCTCGCGCGACGTAAATTTTGCATGGGCCAGGGAAGCAGGTACCGCCCGGATCTGGGCACCGTACGCAGCCGGGGGAAAGAGATTCGTCGGTCATGCCGCGGACTCCCGTTCCGCGTCGTCGGCGGCCTCGGCTTCGGTGTTCGTGAGGGGTGGGTCGATCATCACGCCGCCTCGTGCTCCGGTGCGTTGTCGATTAGGTCAGTGTTCGCGTTCACTTCATTCGCCGGCGTCATCGCCCGAGCGATGGATCGCTCCAGTTCAGCGACATGTTCAGCGTGGTCCGGCGCGTATTCAGCCAATAACTCAACGTTCGCCGCGAGAAGCGCCTTCAACTGCTCTGGCGTCGCGTTTCCAACCGGCTTTTCCCACCAGCGTAACCAGCCGTCGAAACTGGCGAATGGGATTCGCTTACCGTCGCTGCGCACTGCGAAGTACGCGGGAGCATCGGTTCCGGTACGCATCAATTCGATAAGCCTTGCGCCGTGCTCTTCCGTGATCAGATCGCCATCGCGAAAGATGGCCTCGTGATCTTTCTCCAGCTTGAACGGCTGCTCGTGCTTGATCACGCCCTTTCCGTACTCAGGGCGTAGGGTGAAACTTAGCGTGACGTCGTAGATCAGTTCGCGATGAATCGTGGGCTGCCATCCTATGGATACGACCTTCCCGCCTCGGTTCTCGGTCAGTTCGCGCGCGCGGCACGAGAAGATGATCGGGATACGACGCTGCAAAAGCGCATAGAGCATGGCTTGCCGGTCTTCAGATGGCCTGCGACGCGCGGACCATTCGTGCTTGTGGCGGTCACCTTCGTTGCCCTTGCTAAGTCGAGTGACCTCCTGATTGTGCCAGTCGCGATATCCACCGGGACCGATATGCATCATAGATCCGCTGTCAAACAGTATCGCGCCGTACCCTTCGGCCTCGGCCGTCTCCGCGTACTCCGCGAACCGAGACGGGCGGAACGGGGGCTCCATGAGGGCCATATCGAATTTGTGATATCGGGCGAGGCTCGACAATCTGCCGCCCTCTGTGTCCACCGCGGCGATGCGCCCATTTGCGCCCACCATCCCCCGCGCCAACAATAACGATGACCAGCTTTTGCCGGCGTTTGTGCCTCCGGCGATCATCAAAATAATAGGGGCCTGCCCAGTGGCAGCCGGCTTAAAAGTGATGCTCATGCCCCAACGCCTTTCACCATCCAAGATGGCGCAACCCCAGGGATGCCGATGCCGTGTCGGTGCATATGCTCCGTCCTGGTTAGAATCTCGAGGTTTTCTGGTGCGTTGTTGAGAATGTCTTCATCAATGTGATGAACTATCTCGTCTGTGCCCAACGGCCTGCCAATTATACCCTCCATCACAACCCGGTGTTCATGACGGCCGTTAAGTTTTCGGTACGCCAGCCCAGAACCTCGCCCGCGCATAACATTTCCACGATGCGCAGCCGTGCCAAGCGCCTGACATTTCTTTGAACAAAATCTGGCGCCCTTCCGTCTCGGACATGGCGTGAAGATGTCGCCACACTGCACGCATGGCCTGGGGTTTGCCGGCGTCCGATTGCCGTATGGATTGCCCGGAGTCGCCTTGCTCACCGGAGCGGCCCGCCGATCCTGGCGCTGATTTCGTGCATTTTCCTGATAACGCCAGCGCTGACCGACGCTGCGGCGCTGTGCCGTAGGGCTGCGTTCTCGTCGCGCCGCCCCTCCCATTCATCATCCTCGATCGTGTGAATTAAGGTCGGGTATCCTGGCCATTCGTTGGCGGCCAGGCACACCGCCCATTTTTCCAACGCGCCGTCCACGCGCTGGCGATTCCGCTCCCCCGCGCCGGGACCGAACGCATAGCAAGCCATCCCATGTGGCGCCTTTTCTTCCGCGCAATAGAATCGAAACTCCGGCGCGTCGCCGCGTGTCGCCTCAACCATGCGAGGATAGAGGTTGGACTGGTAGCGATACTCGCGCCGAACCGTCCGCTCGTATTCGTCTGGCGGCGCGTCGAGGCCGGTGAATTTCAGGTCGCCCATGAAGCCATAACCCGGCGGAGGCAACAGATCGACGCGGGCGCGACACATCACTCCATTGATCCGGGTGATGATGGTCGCTTCCTTGAGTGTGTCGGGGTCGTGCAGCGCTGAATGAAGTTTCGGAAAATCTCGTTCGATCCTGCGTTGGTATGCCGCTGCCATCGCCTCGATTGGCTCTAGCTTATGCGCCAGGATCGGGATTATTCCCGCCTCCCTGCAGCCATCTCGAACGTCCGCCGCCTTGCCGCGCCAACTGTCGTATTCGTAGACGCGCCACGTCTGTTCCGTGCCCAGCATCATGGCATGCAGGATTGTCCCGATCTCCATTGCTTCAGTCGCGGTGCTGTGCCGCCACGCCGGATTGAGCCGAGGGTGAGCGTCGCGGGCGTGCTCCGGCGACTGGCGATCCAGCTTTTTGAGGATCGACGCGCTGGCGCTGGGTTCTGGGGCGCAGTCAGCGTGGTACACCCCTTCAGGGATACCCGCGTGAATCCCCACGGCGAGGCGCGGCGGTGCCAATTCGTTCATTTCAGTACTCCGGATCTGGGGTTGCGGGCGCGAATGATCCCGGCGCGAGATCGGACTCTCGGCGTGGCGGCTGGGTGATTGGGCGAGCCGTTTGCTTCGCTTTGTGCTGCGCCAGATACGTTTCTTCCATCAGTGCGCGAAGTTCTACCTGTAGTTGCGCTTTGACTTGCGGCACATTGTCGTGCTGACCAACCGCGGCGGTGAGTGAGCCTTCGATCCGGAGGGATTCGAAGTTGCCCAGGTTGATGGTGCGGGCGATTGCGACGTGGATTTCGGTGATCATCTCAATACTCCACCCTGCAATTGCGAACCCGACCCTTGACGATCGCGACCAACAGCACCTTCGCCAGATCGTCGGTGACGTCGCCGCGAACGGCCATCAGGTCAGCGATTACCTGGCGGTTGATCCCGGTCCGGTGCGCGACATCCGCCGCGCGCCGTTCATCCTCAGCCTTCTGCGCCGCGTCACGTTGCGCCACCCGCGCCCGCTCGGCATCGATGGCCGCTTGCTTTTCGAGTTCAGCTTTCGCGGCGGCCGCAACCCTCTGCTTCTCGGCGTTCTCATCGGCCAGGCGTTCACGTTCGGCGATGACACGCTCGCGTTCGATGCGGTCGGCCTCGGCTTTGGCTGCCGCGGCCTTCTCCCGCTCGATCCCGGCCAATCTCTGCCGTTCAGCCTCCGCCAGCGCCTCAGCGGCCTCCGCCTGCTTGCGCTCGGCCTCCTCGGCCTGATGCACCCGGAGCGCTTCGGCGGCGTCCAGAGCGGCCTGAGCGCGCTCCTCAGCCTCTTGCGTCGCGAGCGCCGCGGCTTCAATGGCGATCTGCTCCTCGCGGGCCCGTTGGGCTTCGATCGCGGCGAGGCGGTCGCGCTCGGCTTGTTCGGCCGCGCGTTTCGCCTCAGCCAGGGCGTCAGCCTCCCGCTTCACTGCGGCCTGATGCGCGACCTGCAACTGAGCGACGACGCCGCCCCTGACGCGCTCGCCCCGGATCCGGAACTCGATCGCCCAGGTGAATGGTTGCATGGATTCCAGTCGTGCCGCGATCTGCTCGGACGGAAGGTCACCGATACCCTCGACCAGCGCCTCCATCGCGGCGATGGCGTCCTCGTTGGCCTTGCGCTCCGCCTCCTCGGCGGCCTCAATCGCATCCAATTCCGCGCCGACGTTGAGGATCAAAGCCTCCATTCGACCGTCCAGCACCTTGAATTCAGCGTTGACGTCGCGCTGGGTCTTGATCGCGCTCTCTTTCAGGGCATCAGCTAAACGCCGGAAGTCAGCGCGAGCGGTCCGGACCTTTTGGCGCTTGGACCGGATTTCCGCGCGGCCTTTGGCGGTCGAAACGTCCTTTTCCCAGCCGTCGAGTTCGGCTTTTAGCTTGCCGAGGATGTCGTTGGTGTCGGCGGCCAGAATTACCGGAAGCGCCGCGGTTGGGAGGATTGCGATGGCGGTGCCCGGCCGCTCGATCTCAGACACGTCGCTCATGACAGTTCAATCCCAAACAGAGTGCAGATACGGTTCGCGGCCTGCAATTCCATGCGGCGGTATTCAAGCAGCCCCGGCGGCACGCGCTGACGGCTGGCCGTATCGATTTCCGCGTAACCTTCCGAAAAGGCCGCGCGGACTCTGGACAGCGGACTGTCGGCGCGACACGCATCCAGGACTTCACCATCCGTCATGGCGGCGATCGTTTTGCTTGGCTTGTGGGTCATGACGGTTCAATCCCTAAATAGCATGACTGCGAAGGCAGTAAGAAACAGCCCAAAGGCCGCGCAAAGTCCAAAAAGGAAAAAGCACAAAACCCAGTCCGCTCCGCCCCATGTGATATGCGAGACGTTGCCGTTGCAGATGTTGGTGTAAACGGTCTCACCAAAGCTCGTGGCCGAATGGATGCAGTTGGCCGCGTTTTGATTGAGGTTGATGACCTGATCTTGGTTCATTTCGTCTCCTCGTGTTGCTTGCGAATAGCCACCCGCTCCCGCTCCGCCGGCGGCAACCTCGGATCACCCTCCGTGAACCGATCATCGCAGGACGCGCAGAGGTACAGACCGTTGCGCCGGTCGTCGGCGGGGCCTTTGCAGTAGATGCAGCAGGAGCCGAAGCCGCTCATGGCTTACGGGCCAATCCGCAGTAGCCTTCGGACTCTCCGTTGGGCGCATTGTGACCCGTCCACTGCCAGGCCATACAGCCCGAGGCAACGCACCGCGTCTCATCAGCGATGTCGGCATAACCACCTTTACTCGCGGTTCGGTTGGCACTCAGACCTTGCCTCAGCGCCACGCGTGTGAATGGACACCAGCGCTTCTTTGCTTCGTCCTGGGTCATAATTCAATCGTCCTCACCTCTGTCGGGGTAATACCATTCCGTGCCAAGACGACCTTCGCTGCCTGCCGGACGGCCAAAAGATCACGCGCCAAAGTGGATTGTTTGACATACGCACGACTGTCAAAAGCCACTAGATTCGCCAAAACCTCGCACAACGCCTTGTGCTCCACATACAATGCGTCAACCTGACGAATGCGATCGTTGAGGCGAGACGCAAGATTTGCGCATGCGGTCTCTGGGGTGTCGCCGTATCGTTGCCAATCGCTCACGACACCACCCTCAGCGCATCCGCCGTCACATGGAATCCCGTGCAACACACAGGCTCCCCCAACAGCCCCGACATCCAGAGCGCGGCACGACCGGGGATCAGATGCAGCGGCACGCTGGGGTCCAGCGTGACCTCGATCGGGGTCAGGGGGCCGGTGGCGGTGGACAGGTGGATGAGGGCTTTCAACGAACCGTCTCCATTTCAGCGATAATCGCCTGTATCTTGGCCAGCATCAGCGGGTGATCGCCGAGACACTCGCCGTCGTTTTCGGCGAACCATTTAAGGTGGGCCAGCATCCGAGGCGCCGCCGCGAACAGATGCGCGTTGGCGAGGGCTTCGGCGCGGGTTGTTTTGACGGTCGCCTCGTCCGAATAAAAGAACTCGGCGATGTCATCATTATTCGGTCCGCCGGACACGACGATTGAGCGGCCTTCTGGAAAGACTACCAACGGCCCATCGATATGCCGCGCGCCAACCGCCGACAACTCCCGCGCTGTTTCAAAGTCCGCCGCGTCCTGCTCGCCATGGGACCGGGGGCGTTCTTCGTTACGTTCGCTCATTATTCACCCCTCGCCGAGCACATAATCCGCACTCGAACCGAATCCGGCGTCACTTCCGCGACGAACAGACTCGCCCCGCCGTCATGCGCGGACACGTCGATCATGTCGCCCGCCGCCATCATTCGGGCGGCGTCGTTGAAGTATCCGGGGATCAGTACGTCCAACAGGCGATGCGCGGCTCCAGCGCGTTCATCGGGGCGTAACATGACGTGAAAGCGGGTGAAGCCGTTTGTGTAGCTCAGGACGCTCAGGTCCCGGATCGACAGGCGGAGGCCGGTCTGGGGTTTTGCGAGGGTTATGGTGTTCATTGGCCGTGTCCAACCATCTTCAACAGGCACGCGGCGACACCGATGATGAGCGCTGAGCCGAGCGCGAGCGGGAGTGTGGCTGCGGCGATGCCGAGGGTTTCGAGAAGACTCATGGGATCGCACACACAATATCGAGAATTTTGATCCATCCACGCTCCCATGATTGCTGGCGGGCGGCGAGGGAGGCGCGGGCGGCGCGGGCGGCGCGGGCGTCGAGGGCGGCGAGGGCGGCGAGGGCGGCGCGGGCGCCGAGGGCGTCGAGGGCGTCGAGGGCGTCGAGGGCGTCGAGGGCGGCGAGGGCGGCGCGGGCGCCGAGGGCGGCGCGGGCGCCGAGGGCGGTCTTTTTATCAACGATCGGAGATAGACCGCGAAGGGCCGAGCCGTGCGCGTCCAACTTCAACGCGTCGCAAATATCTGGCATAACCGATCGGTAAACATGATCGATTACCGCGTATATTCTGCGCTCATCACTCTCAGGGTTGAGATGAAGCATCTTTTCCACGTAAGGAAGTAAAATCTCGGTCCGCCTCGCGTCACTGAGCCATGGTCCGTCGTTTGGTCTTGGAAACAAACTAAACATTACCGTGGCGTCCTTGGGGTTGGCGTCCTTACGTACCCCCGTGACTACCAGGTGAGCGAGTTCGCGGGCGCAGCATTTGCATTCGGAACCGCCGTCGTCATGGTGAGATCCGTGGTAAAGCGTGGCCGTCCGAAGAAGATCAAGGCGCGCGGTGGGGATGGCGGTGAAATCGATCATGGTTGTGATTTCCTGTTTGTTACTTGCTCACTCACGACCCACCACCCCCGGCCAGGAATCCCCCGACGCGCACCCCCAACGTCTTATTCCCAAGATTTTTTTCGCGTTTGGTTGCAGATTTCCCGCATAGGTTGGTGGCGCTGGGAACGAAATGGGAATCGACTTCCGGTACAGCCGCGGAATGAGGGGCGGCGGGAGGAAGAAGGGGATGGTTCGACTGGGCGAGATGGCTCGCATACAGTCGTGATGGCCCGCCGATAGAAGGGGCTGGACGAGGAAGAAGGGGATGGAAGATCGGCAAGAGGGCCTCCAACGGTGTGTTGAAGGGGAACCTAAGACATTTAGTCTCGGCAGTCAACGACTTTCTGTCTTAGCCTCACAGAAAAAAATGGCCGAAGAGTCCTCGGCCGCAGACTGCGTTAAGACAGGTCCTTGTCCGTGTGAGTCGCCTTGTCCGTGGGGACAGCAAGCTCTGGGTGACGTGCTGCAAGCTGGATGGCCAGGCCCCGCTCTACGCCTTCTAAGCTTCCCTCCAAGAGATAAGCCCGACTGATCTTCAATTTCGCGATCAGTCGCATGGCCGCGAATTCATCAGGCCACCGCTCGCCTCTTTCATATAGACTCCATGAGGTTTGGTGGAGCCCAACAAACTCGGCAATCTCCTCCTGCGATTCGTCGCGAGCCTCCCTCACCCAACGGAGGCGCTCGCCACCTTCCTTCATAAGGCCACGAGCAGCCGGCGTCCTGGCCGGCCGACCCATTGGTTTTGACTGCTTTTCCATAGGTAGGGTTATGACTTTCTGTCTCCGGAACGTCCAACGACAAAAAGGCACTTGACCCTAAGACATAAAGTCATTATCAAGGACCCATGCTATCGTCACATTCCGAGGTAATCGACGCGTTTGGCGGGGTTCGGCCCCTGGCAGAGGCCATAGGGGTTAACCCCAAACGGGCGATCCATTGGCCCCGACGCGGCATCCCCGCGAAGTACTGGCCGGCGGTCGAAGGCATCGCCGCTGGGCTGGCGATCCAGATCACGGCCAGGGATTTGATGGGCCTTCCGGCCACGGTCCCGGCTGAGGCCGCCGCATGACGCCCGCCTCAAACCCACGGTTCACGCCCCCGATCCCGACGCTCGTTCTCGAACCGGATCGCCGCATCGTCCCGCTTGCCGTCCGCCGGGCCCGTCGCCGGAGCGTTCGACCATCCCCGCTCCTTGCGCTCACGCTCGAGCGTCGCGACCCGTTCAGCACGGGCGGCGGCAACAGCCCTTTGTGCATCCTCATCCGCGCGCAGCCTGGCCTGCATCTCCTCGGCCTGCGCCCTGGTCACAGCCGCAGAGCTGATCTCAACGGCCCGTCGAATACCCTTTGCTTCTTTCACGAGCGCGGACATTCCACCAAAGAACGCGGCCGCACTCGCGCAACTGGCCATGATGATGAATCCTGGGATTACGGTCAGCGGCGTGCCCAGCATCAAAAATCCAGCCAAGACGCCGAGCAGTTGGAAAACTGCGACGATACCGAGCATCACTTCCATTTCGTTCCCCCATTTTTTGTCAACCGGCAAGCTGGGCACGGAATGGTCGGGCACGCAAATAGGGGTGCCGCGTGATGGCCCGCCACCTGAACCTTCCATCCATGCCAGATGCTGAGCCGGGTGATTGGCGTCCCAATTTTACGTATGATGATCCTGAATCGTGGCGTCCCATCGGTGATTTTGAATACGAAATAAGCAGCCACGGGAGAGTTCGGAGACGAACCGAAAGCCCGCACAACAAGATCGAAAAGGGCAAAATCCTTAAGCCTTATATCAATCGCGGCTATCATCAAATCGACCTCTGGCGCGACGGAAAGAACCATCATTTTATGGTGCATGCGTTGGTGTGCCGTATGTTTAATGGTCCAAGGCCCTCTGACATATTTGAAACGCGGCATCTCGATGGCTCGAGAGCAAATAATTGGCCGGCCAATCTGGTTTGGGGTACCCCAAAAGAAAATAGCGACGACATAGATCGTCACGGTCGCCGCCGGCGCGGGGCAACGAATACCCGCGCGAAATTGACACAGACCCAGGTAGATGAACTTCGAACATGGTACGCCTCGGCGTCCGCCGATCGCGGACGCGCGCCGGACGGCTCTGTCAAAAACAGAGCCGCCGAATACCGGGTAAGTACGAAAACGATCACTGATATCTGTAAAAACAGGATTTATCTTCCATCCTTGCCTGCTGTTGCGGTTTCTCCATGACCAAATTGCAACTCCAGATTCTCCGCGCGCTGGATGAGCCAATGCGCGGTGCGGCGCTGGTCGATGCGATGCCCGGCGTTTCATTTGCCAAGCTGGCCGATGCCCTGAGGGGCGCGAAAGCTGACGGGTGGATCGCTGTTGAACACGTCACTGGCGGCATGCTCTGGTACCGCACCACCGCCGGCACCGAGGCGCTGGCGGCGACCGCGGCGCTCCCGCTCGATCCGGCTGATGAGCGGGCGGCCGAGCGGTTCGCGGAACCGCCTGAGTGAATCATACAGCATGCCCCGTCACGATCGATGCCGGCGACATTGGCTGGCGTGCCTCTCGTGAGCCGTACACGTCCGGCGCAGCGACGTGGAGTGGGCCAGGACACGAAGCCGGAAGCACCCGACCCTGGACCAATACCAGCGTGGGGACGCCGATCGAAACGGAGCCGATGTTGCGCCGCCAGATCGTAAGGCCACGCCGGGGAGGCCGTCGGGCGCCTCCCCGAAACCGCCAGCAAATGGTTTGCGGTCCCAGTTCGTTGGGTTCAGCCGCGACTGTGCGTCCGTGCTGGCGGCCCCCATACCGGAGCGCCACACCGCCGGGGCGGTGTGGCGCTCCGGTCGAAACCGCTCCATTGGCAGGTGTACGGCGGGGACGCTCCGGCCGGTTCATCGGGTGGGGCGGTTTCACCTCATTGATCAGCGGTTCTGTCGCTGGTCCATCCTCGGGCGGCGAGGGGTTGCCGCCGGTTTCCTCCCCCAAACTT
>Ga0193753_10003347_pt1 | contig 11915 bp, 9 predicted proteins | sample H1c2metaG_FD_144925 | JGI IMG/M metagenome (GOLD analysis project Ga0193753, IMG submission 144925) | Soil microbial communities from a riparian zone of the East river system, Colorado, United States - H1c2 | ecosystem: Environmental > Terrestrial > Soil > Riparian zone | place: USA: East River... | reverse complement strand
TACCGGTGTTCTTCACGCCGTGCAACTGGTTGCCCTCGCAATACATCATCGAACCGGGGCTCACGTGAACTTTCTTGCCGTCAACCAGCACCTCGCCGCTTCCTTCGGTAATCACCATGAATTCCTCCTCCGGGTGCTGATGCGGCGGGTGGGGCTCCATTCCCGCTTTCAGAAGTAGGCTGCCCGCGGTCATCATCTTGAGCTGGCCGGTTGGCCCCTCAAAGAATGTCCGCAGATCGCCGAACGGTTCGTGGCTCACTTTCGCTTTACTCGCATCGACGACCGCGTTAGGAATAGGCGATTCGGCCGCCGCGCCCGCGAGCGGCAGCCCACCGGCGGCCAGCATCATTAATATATGTCTTCGATTCTCCATGGCGAACATCGTAGCGCAGCGGGCTTCGGTCAAACAATGCGCGCCACAACCACAGTCATATCGTCGTGCTGTTTCGCCCCCGCGGCAAATGCATCCGCCGACGCCATCACACCCTGAATCAGCTCGCTGCAAATAATTCCGCCATGTTCCCGCACGCAAGAAATCAGATTCTCCACTCCCCATTCCTCGTCAGCAGGATTCATTGCTTCACTGATTCCATCGGTAAACGCGACCAAGACGTCGCCCGGCTGCATCTCAATCACGCCTTGTTCGTAACGGGCTGCAGGCAGCAGACCGACGACTGGACCTCCCGTCTCCAGAAGAATCAATTCGCTGCCTCGAAAAACGAGTGGCGGTTCGTGCCCCGCGTTCACGTACCGGAGCAACCGCGATCGCGGGGAATACTGACCGTAGAAGAACGTCGCATATTTGTTTACCGCCGAGCTTTCATACCCCAGAATATTGACGTTCTCCATCAGCGCCGCGAGGTCCCGCTCGCCGCGCATCGTCTGAGCGCGCAAAGAGGCGCGCAGACTCGCCATAAGCAGCGCAGCCGGAATTCCTTTGCCCGACACATCCCCAACCGCGATGCCGAGGTCTCCATCCGGGAGCGCGAAATAATCGTAGTAGTCTCCGCCGACACCCAACGCGGGCCGACAGTATCCGGCAAGCTCAATGCCCGCGATCGATGGCACAGTCTGCGGAAACAAACGCTCTTGTACCTCGCGCGCAATCTCGAGCTCACGATTCATGCGCTCTCGTTGCGCAACCTCAGTCGCGATTTCCGTGGTCAGCCGCCCGTTCTCGAGCGCCAGGCCCGTCTGCGTGGCAACCGAATCGAGCAACTGTATATCGGTTCGCGTAAATGGCTCTTCCGACTGCTTAGGTCCGAGGCTCATAATGCCGATGAGCTTCCGATTCAGCGATAGCGGCAGAAGCAATTCCGGCCGCAGTCTCTCGAGCGAATCGCGTTCCAGTTCACCAGCGCGCTGAACCCAGGAAGCGGAGCCGTCGAAACGAACCGCCACCTGCTGGCTCTTTCCTAAATGCTGCACTGTCAGGCTGTCTTCCGCGATACCAATGCTCGCCGGGGCCGCATAGCCGACGCCATAAGCGAGCTCGAATCTTCCGCCTTTGTTCAACAAGAGAGCGACTTGGGGAATGTGCAGCGATTCGGAAATTCGCTCCGCGACCATCTCCAGCACCGAGCTGGTCTCGACCATCGTTCGGAGCCGGTTAGCCAAATCGCTGAGGATCTGCTCGGCGTCGTATGCCTCGCGGAAAAAACGCCGATCCACCCACCGCCGCACGCGCTCCGCGAAAATGCGGATAAATGCGAGCAGCGCGAAGCCGGCGGAAATCCATCCGATGCGTCGCGCCAGGCTGGCATTCTGGCCGGAGCCAATGGTGGCGGCCATCACGATGATCGCAATGCTAACGGCCGCCTGTACGACTCTCACGCCACTCGTCGCCAGCAGATAGCGCAGACCCTGCCGGATCACCACCCTCACGTCCATTGCGCGGTGAACCACGATCACATAGGCCATCGTGAGTGGGAACAGGAACAACAGAACCATGGCCAATAACGTCGTCCATTCCGGCAAAGTTGCCCTGAGGATCAGCCAAACGACGGTCGGCGTGACGCTTACCACTGCTGCCGCGTCAAGCAGCAGTAGCCTGCGGCGGGAATCGCGGCCGGCGGCTGTCAGCGTTTTGTATCCGAGAATTACGAAAAATAGGACCACAGCCACCAGTTGCAGAAAGGAAAGCCTGTCAACGAAACCGAGAATGCCCCGCATCTGGTTCGCAATAGCGGCGTGATGCAGGACCAGTGAAAAGATAGTGGCGCCTGTAGCGACTTTGAATATCAAAGGGCCAACAACGAGCCATTTTGCCCAAGGAAATCTGCGGTCGAGATCGAGACGTTCAGGAAAGTACACGGCGAACAGCACGAGAGCTGTCGGCGACAGGTTCGCGAGAAGAGAATGATACGCGACGAAAACCGGTTGAACCAGATCTTCTCTCCCATAGAGACCGCTGTAGCTGTTGCCGAAGAACTCGGCGAAGCCCAGCATCAGCAGCAGGAGCAACCACGCCCGTCCATCACAAATCCGTACCATCGCGACCCAGAAGCCCAGCGCTATACATAGGAACGGCATGGCTACGTCCGCAACCGTGAAGGAAAGCCAGTCGGAAACCTTTGCGCTCGCGGAAAGCAACGGCCGCAGTTCGATGGACACGTCCCTCGGCCGAGCGCCGGGCGTGCGAGATTGAACCTGGATTCTAAGCGGCTCTCCCGGCCGGGCTCGCCGCAAGATCGAATAAAAGTCGATAGAGCCCTGAATCGGGCGGCTTCCAATGCTCGTGACAACGTCGCCGTCGTTTATTCCTGCCGCTCTTGCCTCCGCCCGCGGATCGGTCAACGTCAAATCCGTTTCGAACAATTCGAACGGATTACGAACGTGCTGTGAGCCATGAAGCAGATAGTCGAGCCCATCAACCGAAGTACGGATCTGATTTGTTAGCGAAATCAGGAACAGCAAAGCCAGCGAAACGTACGCGATGTGTGCAGCCCGGCGCATTCGGCTCATTGTAAGCGACCTATAATTGTCAACGGCACGATGAAACTACACACCTACCTCAACTACGGCGGCAACTGCGCGGAAGCCTTTCGTTTTTACGAAAAGCATCTCGGCGGAAAGATCACAATGATGATGACTCACGGCGACCAGCCGGGTCCGAACGACGTTCCGCCCGATTGGAAAAAAGCCATCCTCCACGCCCGCATGACTATCGGTGAGACGGACATTATGGCAAGCGATGTCCCGCCCGAGCGTTTTCAGCCCATGCGCAGCGTCTATCTTTCTCTCGCTCTCGACAGCACGGACGAGGCGGAGCGCATTTATGCCCTGCTCTCCGACGGTGGTGAGATCTTCATGCCGATCCAGGAGAACTTTTTCGCCTTCCGCTTTGGAATGCTCCGGGACAGGTTCGGTACGTCCTGGATGATCCTCCATCAACGCCCGATGCCATAGACTACGTGAGACGAGGTGACGATTGTGACAGGCAGACGGAACTGGCTCCTTACCGGAATACCGCTCGTGCTCGCCGCTTATGCCTGGGGGCAAGCCGCTCCTCGAGCGCCGGGCCAGAATCTTAACGGCATGCATATCTATATTTGGGCGGGCCTGAAATCCCATCTTCCGGGTCAGCATGACTACCCACAGTTTCTTGCCGACTGGAGCAAGCTTCTCACGGAACACGGCGCCGTTGTCGATGGCGCTCTACATCCGCCCAGTAGTGCCGACCTCGAACATACCGATGTTGTCGTGATTTACAAAGGCGACGCCGGCTATCCGATCGACAGCGAAAAGCCCGCGATCGAAGCCTTCGTGAAGCGCGGCGGCGGTTTGGTGAATCTTCATGATTCTTTGTGCGGTCCGGACCCGGCTTACTTGGCGACCCTGCTAGGTGGCGCGAAGAAGCATGGCGAAGTGAACTACACCTTGGACGCGCCGATCCACTACGACATTGCGGACCAATCGGATCCCATCATGAAGGACATGTCCGGCATCACGATTGAGGATGAGGCATTCTTCAAGATGACGTGGGCAAAAGATCCCGCGATCCATGTGTTGGCAACCACCAGCATCCCCGCAACGCACAGTGCGGGCGACCACAAAGGAGAAGTCGTACCGCAAATCTGGACATACGAACACTCACTCGCCGACGGCCAGCCCGCCCGCGCGTTCGTTTGGATGCAGGGCCACATCTATGCAAACTTTGCCAACTACCAGATTCAACGAATGCTGCTCCGTGGTATCGCCTGGGCTGGCAAGAAACCCGTCGATGAGCTTGTTAACTACGTGGCCCCTCCGCGTCCTGCTCGCCCGAGCGCAACCCAGTAAATACTCGGTCGAAAAATGCACAATCGGCGGACTGCGCGAACCACTCCGCCAAGCGGTCGTAAACCTCCGCTTTCGCCGGCCCCGCCGCTGCCCGATATCCCAAATACTCTTCGATCACCATGGGATCTTCAAACGCGCCATGCAGATAAGTTCCCAAACATCTATTCCATTCGATGCCCTCTGGCGCGCCGTCGAGATAGGCAAAACAAGGTGCGCTGGTCAGACGCGTAGTCTCGCCCATGTGAATTTCGTAAGCCTGAAACGGATGGCCGCCGCGAGTGCGAGCGCTTACGGTTTGCGTGACTTTCTGTTCGAGCAGAGTACTTGTCACCGGCAACAAACGCAAACCTTCAGCCGAGCCGCCGCCCTCGGTTTCTACGCCATTCGGATCTTCAACGTGTTCGCCTAACATTTGGTAACCGCCGCAGATGCCGATAATACGCGCGCCCGCCGCGTGCTGCTCTATCAGCCATCTGTCGAGCCCTTGCGCTCTCATCCACGCCAGATCGGCAATTGTGTTCTTGCTTCCGGGCAAGAACACGGTCTCAAATTTCCGATCGATAGGGCGGTCGATCCAGACAACCGGGAGCACACGAAAATCCGTAAAATTCGAAATGCGCGGGAACCGGATTGCAGCAATGTGCCACGCGGTCGCCGGCCGCGTGTCGAGAGAAACGCTATCTTCCTCGTCCAATCGGACATTTTCTAGAAACGGAAAGACGCCCAGGCACGGCTTGCGCGTCTTCTTTTCCAGCAGCTTCACGCCCGAAGCAAACAGGGAAGGATCGCCGCGAAAGCGATTGATCGCGAATGCGCGCACAAGCTCTCTTTCAGCGGGCGCGAGCAATTCGATGGTGCCGAAAACCGAAGCGAATACCCCGCCCCGATCGATATCGGCGACGAGCAGCACCGGAATATCGTGCCGCGCCGCAAAGCCGAGATTGACCAGGTCCGTTTGGCGCAGGTTCAATTCAGCGATGCTGCCTGCGCCTTCGACCACAATAAATTCGTAAGCGGCCGCCAAGCGAGCGTACGATTCTTCCACCTTTTCGCGCAAATATTGGTGCTGTTCGTAATATTCGCGCGCACTCAAGTTACGCCACACCTTGCCGTGCACCACGACTTGGCTCCCCATAGCCGACGTGGGCTTTAACAGGATGGGATTCATGTCGACGCTGGGCTCTAAGCCACACGCCTCGGCTTGCGCCACTTGTGCGCGGCCGATCTCGCCTCCGCCGGGGCAAGGGTACGAGTTGTTCGACATGTTCTGCGCCTTGAACGGCGCAACCCGCACGCCGCGCCGGCGCAGCCAACCGCAGATTGCAGTCGCCATCCAGCTCTTGCCAACGTGCGACGCCGTGCCGCCGACTAACAATGCGCGGGTCAGAATGCGTATTCTATCCCGGCAACGAACGTCGCCCGGGGCGCCAGCACGCCGGCAAAATAATACCGCTGATTAAAAAGATTTTCGACCTTCCCATAAAACCGGGCGGACTTACGCTCGTTATCCCAAAAACGATAGCTCGAAATCAGGTTGGTCTTGGTGAAGCCCGGAAACGCGTACGCCTGCCGAAACCCAACATAGGCGTCATAGTAATTCGAATAGTGGAACAGGTCGATCGTCGTGTTGAATCGCTTGGTCCATTGCTTCGTCGCGACTAGCGAAACGATGTGGCGCGGCGTATCGAACACGCTGTAGAATCCCGGCACTTGGCTGTCTGTATCGGTATCCGCATTGGCGTAAGTATAGGAGGCGGAGAGCGACAGGCTCCGCATGGGACGCGCCTCCACGCTCAACTCGGTTCCGCGTGAAATTCCCCCCGAGGTATTCATATACCCCGAGCTGCGTCCGAAAGGATCGGTACCTGGGTTGATGGCGCCGTTCGAATTGAACCCGATGATCTGCACCACTCGCGTATAGAACATCGTCGCCGAAACGCGCACGCGATTCGAAAACAAGTATTGATCCACTCCGGCATCGACCGAGTTATAGCGGTCGGGCGCGAGGCGCGGATCGCCGTACGGAGTGAATATTACTCTGCCCGTGAGAAAGTCATTGTAGAAACCCGCGCCGAATCGCTCATAAACAGATGGCGCGCGATATGAGTTCCCCACATGCGCGCGCAGCTTCGTATTCGATCGCGGCAGCAAATAGGCGATAGACGCATCGCCCGTGAGCGCGCCGGGCACGCTGGCCGGGATATTCGTATAAGGATTCACCGCCCCCGCGTAGTCAAAATCCGGCTTCGAGAGTTGAAAGCTTTGCGCACGGCCCGAGAAAGAGAGCTGCAGCCGGCGGTCGAAAAAATTCAACTGCGCGGCGAAGAAACCGGCGTTCGAATTTTGAAAAGCCCGCGTGCGCTCACTGATGCGCTGGAAAGAAGGCAGGTTATTGTCCTGGTGGTCGAAATAGTTCTCCCGCTCAAATTCATAGCCGCCTGTCACGCCGATCCAGGACGCAAGCTGCGCCGTCGCGCGCAAACCGGCCGTGTGAATAGTGCCATCGTATTCCCCATAGTTGCGGGCCGCGGGTTGAAAGCCAATTCCCACCGGACCGTTGTCGTAGATGCGCCCGGTGTGCACGAGTTGATAACTCGCCTGCCAGTTCAGGTTAGGCGTAAGCAAATCGCGAAAGACGACTGCGGCGTTTTCAAAACGCGACGAGCGGCGCGCGTCCGGATCGTTGGTACCGGGAATATAGGTCGCGTTGCCGTAGTTCGGAGTTCCTCCCGCGAGCAGCGTCTGCACGCCGGAGGGCGAGAGGGGAATAGCCGGCACGATCGTCGAAAACGGAATATTGCTGAAGGGTATGCCGCTCGAGGTGGCGGAGTTGTTCGTCTGCACGAAACCATCCGAGCCCCAGAAACGGCTGGTCAGGCTCGTCTTCGGAGTGAAATCATAGCGCGCGAAGGCCTGTAATCCAGTGTTCCGATAAGCATCCTGCCCATCCACGCCACTCATCACGTTCACATGACTCATGCCTGCCGTAAATTTGAGGCGATCATGAAAAGCGCCTCCGCCGAACGTCCCGCGCGCGCGAAAGAGTCCCAGATTGCCGCCTTCGGTCTGCACTTGTCCATGAAAAGGTTTTCCACCTTCATCCGTCACCACGTTCACGGCGCCGCCTACGGCGTTCGTCCCGTACAACGACGAACCCGAACCGCGCAGAACCTCAATGTGATCGGCATCGACGAAATCGAGAACAGGCAGAAAGGAATTCGCATCGCCTTGCGTCGTCGAAGAGTCTCGAAAACGCAATCCATCCACCAGAATCGCTCCGGCAGAAGCGGGCAGGCCGCGGATCGACATCGTAGTGGCCTGACCGGGGCCGCCCTGATTGCGAATCATCACGCCGGGAACCGTAGTGAGAATATCGCTCACCGCGCGGCTGTCGCGATTCACGATCTCCTCGTGCGAGATAACGCTAGTGGCTTTCGAAACTTCATCGAGTGTTTGCGCTCCTCCCGCGGCCGTTACTACCACGCTTTGATTCACACCTTCAATCTGAAGCGTAACGTCAGCCGCGGCATTATCGGGGCGCACGTTCAGGGACAACGTGGCGGTGCGAAAACCATCTTTGCGCACTTCCAATACGAAGCGGCCCGGCTCCACGCGCTCAAAGCTGTACTCCCCGGCAGCCGAACTCGCCGCGTTCCGGAACGCGCCAGCACCTTGGCGAAAAAGCCGTACTTCGGCGCCTTCAATCGAAGCGCCTTGCGCATCTTTAACATGTCCGGAGAGCGTAGTCTGGGCCTGCAAGGCGGCGCTCAAAAGCGCCGCAAAAAGCGTAAGTCGAATCATAATCGGTGAAAAATGTAAACTGGTTGACCATCGCCGTCCGATACGGTATCGGCGCGGACATGAAACACCTGCTCGAGCGACCGCTGGCTCAGCACTTCCTCGCGCGAGCCCGTCGAGACAATCTGCCCTTCGTGAATCAGAACCACTTTCGAGGCGTAGCGCACCACCGCATTCAAATCATGCGTGGCGAGCACGACGACTTGACCGCTCGCCGCGAGGGTGCGGCATAAGTCGAGTACTTCGAGCGAATGCTCGACGTCGAGATTTGCAGTGGGCTCATCGAGCAGAATAAATTCAGGTTCGACGGCGAGGCTGCGTGCAATCAGCACACGCTGGCGCTCGCCGCCCGACAGCGTATTGGCATTTCTCTCCGCCAGATAGGCGATGTCGCAGCGAGCGATGGCGAGGCGCACGGCTTCCCGATCCGCGCCGCTCTCGCGAGTGAAGCGGCCGCGATGCGGGTAGCGCCCCATGCGCACGATCTCTTCCACGGTGTAAGCGAAGTTGATGGTCGAATCTTGCGAGACGAACGCGATGCGGCGGGCAATGTCGCGCCGGGGAAGATCGTCGAGCGGCCTGTCGTCCAGCAGCACCGAGCCGCGCGGCGACGCCGGCCACAAACCTGCCAGCGCGCGCAAGAGCGTACTCTTCCCGCTGCCGTTCGGGCCGACCAGCGCCACCAGCTCGCCCGCGGCGAGCGACACCGATGCCTGTTTGAGAATAAGGCGCTGCCCACGGGAAACCGAAGCTTCCCGCGCTTCGAGTACGCTCATCCGACGGTCACGTCCCGGTATCGCCGAATCAGCAGCGCAATAAAGACCGGTCCCCCCAGGAGCGCCGTCACAATCCCGAGCCGGATTTCCGTCGGCTGGTGGATAGTGCGCGCGGCCAAGTCGCACAGAATGAGAAACGCGGCGCCCGCTACGGCGCTCGCTGGCAGCAGCGTTCGATTCGATGGTCCCAATACCAGCCGAACCGCGTGCGGCACCACCAGACCGACAAATCCCACCAGGCCGGCAACCGCCACCGACGCGCCCGTCAGTACGGCGGTTGTGAGCGTCAACATGCGCTTGGCGGATTCCACGTCCACTCCAAACGAAGCGGCGGTCTCCTCGCCCTGCTGCAACAGATCGAGGTCGCGCGCTTGTATCATCGCCGCTACCAGACCCAGCAGCACGAATGGCGCGCACAACCAGAAGTGCGTCCAGGTACGCGCATCGAGCCCGCCCATCATCCAAAAAACGATGTCCTGCGCCATTTGCCAGTTGACGATGTTCACCGAAAGGAGCAAGCTCGAAACCGCGCTGAGCAGCGAGCCCGCCGCAACGCCCGAGAGCAGCAAGGTCGTCACCGGAGTGACACCGCCGCGCGTCGCCATCGCATAGACCAGAGCCAGCGCCAGCAGCGCTCCGGTCATGGCGGCAATCGGCAGCGAGATCACCGACGTAACGCTCCAGCCGGCGACGAACGAAATCACACCGCCCAGCACGGCGCCCGCGCCCGCGCCGACCAAACTCGGCTCGGCCAGCGGGTTGCGAAACAGCGCCTGCATGATCACGCCCGAAGACGCGAGACCCGCGCCCACGCAAGCCGCCACCAACACGCGCGGAATACGAATCAGCCAAACGATAACCTGGTCCGCCTGTGTCACACGCGTGGCATCCACCCAACCACTCGGCAGGAATTTCCCGCCCACTACGCGAAGGACTGTTTCCCAGCCCAGCGAAGTGCTGCCGACGGCCATGGCAACCACCGCGCTCACGAACAGAATGGGCACGAGAAGGGCGTAGAACAACGGAATGCGTCTCTTCACCCGCCAGCTCCATAAAGCGCGTCGGCAAGCGTCGTAACGAAGCGAGCGCTGAAAGGCGACATTGGCTGCACAATGTCGTTTTCAAGCACGAGAATGTGATGATCGCGCGCCGCTTTTGTCACCGCGACAGCGGGATCCGCAAGAAGCTGTTCTAAGACAAGTTTGGTTTGTCCGCGATCCGCGCCAGCCACGATCCAATCCGGATTCCACAACGCAATCTGTTCGAAATTGACCGGCGTATAGCCTTCGAGCCCATGTTCCGCTGCTACGTTGATGACGCCCACTGTCTTGAGCACGTCGTTAAACAGCGTGTTCGCGCCGTAGCCATGGCGCCCGGCAAGACCAAGAATGTGCAGCGGGGCCATTCCGCGGGCGCGCGCCGCCTGTGCTTTCGCTCGCCCTTCTTCAATGCGTTCCCGGAATCGCGCCGCCACTTTTTGCGCGGCAGCATCCTCACCAATGAGATAGCCGGTGAGCAGTATCGTCTTCTCCACTTGGTCGAGCGAATGAAATGTGGACTGCATGCGATACACCGGAACGCCCGTACTGCGCACGAGGCTCGTATAATCGCCGCGTCCGTCGCTCGAAACGATGATGAGATCGGGATTGAGGTCGAGCACGCGCTCCGGATCGGTAGCGATCGCCGGACGGAACTTTTCTGCCAGCAGGTAAACATTGCTATAAGACCGCGCGTAAGCGCTTTGGCTAACTGCCACGATCGATTCGGGTCGAGCAACCGAATACACGTAATCGTCGATCGACCAATATTGCGAAACGATGCGGCGCGCCGGACGCGAGATGCGTACGCGCATGTTGTCGCTATCGATAGCTTCGCGCGGATAAACAAGGCTGCCGGTGCGAATAGCGGCGCTGCCTTCGCTCGTCGCAGCGACGGGCAACTGCAATCCTCCGGGCGGAGAAGCATAGCGGCCCACCGCCGCCGCCAGCATGCCGACGACGATTACAAAGAGAATCGGACGCAAGAGCATGGGCGGACGTTTACCAGGCGCGCGACCAGCGCGGTCCGGCTTTCTCGTTTATGGCGCGCAGGGAACTGTTGACGCCGGCCCCGGCCTCGAGCTTCCGGGCGTATAACCACAAAAGATCGGAGAGGCGATTCAAGTAGGCGAGCGCGTTCGGCTCTACCGCTTCGCCCGCTTCGCGCAAGCGCACGACGCCGCGTTCGGCACGCCGGCAAATTGTGCGCGCCACATCATAAGCGGCCGCCGCGGCGTCTTCGCCCGGCAGCGACCAGTCAGTCAGGATTCCTTCAATGGCCTCGAGTTCGTGTACCTGCACCGTGAGCGCCTCCACCATTTCAGCGGTCACCGGCACTTGCGGCTTCTTGCTCTCGGGCGGGGTGGCCAGAGCCGAGCCAATCCGGAACAGTTCGCGCTGAATCAGCTTGCTGCGGGCACGCAGATCTTCGTCGGGACACAGCGCGCGCGCCAGTCCAAGCGAAGAATTCAATTCGTCGATGGTCCCGTAGGTCTCGACTCGCAACGATGCTTTGGAAACGCGGATGCCGCCCGCGAGGCCGGTCTCTCCGCCGTCACCCCGTTTTGTCGCGATGCTCATGTGTCCTGCCTTCCTCGAATGGACGGCGGACACCTGATAGCAATTTGCTGGGACGAGAGTGAGTGAAGAGTGTATGCATTCTTCCTGTTCTCCGCAGGGAAGTCAGCCGTTCGTCGTCCTCGGCAGGTCTTCTGGCTCGGAGGTGGCAGTCGAACTGCCCGCCGTTTCACCTTCCCCAACCCGAATGGTTGAGTGGTTAACGAAACGACGTGCCTCTCTCACAGTGGCGGGACCGCGCCGGCTTTACACCGGACTTCCCTATTAAGCCCTAAAGGGCACCTGAGAACATTGTGAAGGTACCACGGACCGGGCGGGGCGTCAAGAACAGTTACGGGAGTCTGGCGCCGATGGCATTCATGGACTTGGTAAAGACGCGCAAACGCTCGGAATCTTTGATATCGCGGTTCAGATCGTGGAGTTGCTGGCCATCGACCTTGGCTTC
>Ga0193753_10003346_pt1 | contig 11919 bp, 12 predicted proteins | sample H1c2metaG_FD_144925 | JGI IMG/M metagenome (GOLD analysis project Ga0193753, IMG submission 144925) | Soil microbial communities from a riparian zone of the East river system, Colorado, United States - H1c2 | ecosystem: Environmental > Terrestrial > Soil > Riparian zone | place: USA: East... | reverse complement strand
GTTCAATTGCTAGCATCCCCCAACTCAACCACTCGACCCCACAAGCAAGACACAGTTGCCGGGGGTTTTCCAGCCAGTCGAAGCGCCCATGCCGCCTGCCAAGGATAAAATTGTGCGCTTTGAGTGCGTTACGCGCACCCATGTCGGCTGTCGGCGTAAAATTAATGAGGACTCGCTGCTTTCACGCCCCTGCCTGTGGGCTGTTGCCGACGGGATGGGCGGGCACGAGGCGGGCGAGGTGGCAAGTTCGCTGGTGGTGGAAATGCTTGGCCCGGTTGCAGCGGACTCCTCCCTTGAGTCGCGCGCGGCTGCCGCCCATTCCGCGCTCCAGGAGGCCAACCGCCGACTTCTAGTGATGGCCCAAAGCGCGGGAAACGCGCGCACCATCGGCAGCACGGTTGTCTTGGTTGCGACGGACGAGCGCTCCTTTTCCTGCCTGTGGGCCGGTGACAGCCGCGCCTATCTGGCGCGGGCCGGTGTCCTGACCCAGCTCACCCGCGACCACAGCCTGGTGCAACAGCTGGTCGATTCCGGCGACCTGAATTCATCCGCTGCGGCCAGCCACCCCAACGCCAACATCATCACCCGCGCCGTCGGCGCGGCGGACGAACTGGTCATCGACAGCGTCGAAGGAGAGGTGCACGCAGGAGACGTGTTCCTGCTGGCGAGCGACGGGCTGACGCGATTGATCGGCGACGCCGAAATTTTGCAGGAGCTTGGGGCTTGCGATCTGGAAGCGGCCGCAGACAGGCTGATCGGCACCTGTCTCGATCGCAAGGCGCCCGACAATGTGACTTTTATCATCGTCAAGGCGCATCGGGCCTAGGCGCGGGCCGCGTATGCAAAATAGCGTCGTGCAGGTTTATGCCTCACACAAGTTCGCGGCAATCCCGCTCATTGAGAATCTGTATAAGTTCAGGCGAAGGTCGGCGCTGTTGAATTCATTGAACAAACCGCGAGAGCCAGAATGCTCACGCCGCATATGCGCCCGACTGTCATCCAACGGTAAAAAATGCATGGCACTCGGCCTGATAACGTTCGCTTTCGGCCCATGTCAGGAGATCTCTATGAAATATTCCGTGCTGGTATTTGGATTCTCGGTCTTTTGCATGGGGACAGCCAACGCCGCCATGCTGGACCCCGCCACCATTCAGCCCGGCCAGTTCCTGCCCCCGCCTCCGGCAGAAGGATCCGTGGCCGCCAAGGCCGAGATGAAGGAAGTGAACGACATCATCGCGCGAAGCAGCGCTGCGGAAATCGCCGCCGCCGCCCGGGATGATGCGGATGAGGGACCCGATATTTTCAACAGCGCTGTCGGCTTCGATGTGAAGGGGCGGCCGGAAACCCTGAAATTGCTGGCGATGGTCGCGGAAGAGGAAGAAGGCGACACCAAACGCGCCAAGATTTTCTTCCACAGAAAGCGCCCCTGGGTAATCGATCCCGCCGTAAAGACCTGCACTTCTGAGAAACTGAACCAAGTGCCCAATTCCTATCCCAGCGGCCATGCCAGCCTGAGCTATTCGCTGGGCGTGGTGCTGACCCATGTGATGCCGGAGAAGTCGCAGGTCATCCTGGCGCGGGCCTCGGAATATGCCGAGCACCGGCTGGTCTGCGGCATGCATTTCCGCAGCGATATCGTCGCCAGCCAGGAATATGGCACCTTGCTGGCGCTGCGGCTGATGGAGAATCCGGCCTTCATGGCACAAATGGACAAGGCCAGGGCCGAGCTTCATCAAAGTGTTGCCGGCCGCTAGCCGCTATAAATTTCACCAATCCGCCTCCCAGCCGGCCGCTTGCGACTAGTATCGCGGCCGGAAAGCCAGACTCATGAAAGACCTTCGATGAAGCATCTTCTCCTCAGCACCGCGATTGTCCTGATCGGTTCGCTTGCTGCCGTCCAGGCGCAGACGCCCTCCTATAAGGTCACGAACAGGGTCACGTTGGGTGCGCCGGACCGCTGGGATTACCTGGTCTATGACCAGCCTTCGCATCGCCTGTATGTCGCCCATGGCGATCGCATCACCGTGCTGGACGGGAAGACCGGCAAGCTGATCGGCAATGTCGAAGGCATGCCCGGCGGCAGCCACGGCATCGGCATCGTCGCCGGCAGCGGTAAGGGGTATACCGATGACGGCGAGGCCGGACAGGCCGTGGTCTTCGATCTCAAGACCCTCAAAGTGCAGAAGCGCATCAAGGCCGAGGACGATGCCGATGGTATCGCTTTCGACCAGAGCAGCGGCCATATCTTCGTGGTGGATGGCGATTCAAAAGTCCTGACGGTGATCGATCCCAAGACCGATGCCGTGGTCGCCACCATCAATGCCGGAGGTGGGCTGGAATATGCCGTGCCGGGAAAAAATGGAAAACTCTATGTCGATGGTGCGGAAAAGAAGGAGATCGTGCGCATCGACACGGCCACCAACAAGGTGGACGCGCATTGGCCGATGCCGGGATGCACCAGCCCGCACGGCCTGGCGATCGATACCGGCACCCATCGACTGTTCGCCAGCTGCATGAACGCGGTTCTGACAGTGGTCAATGCCGATAGCGGTGCGGTGGTCGCTACCCTCCCCATCGGCCGGGGCACGGACGGCGCCGCCTTCGATTCCAAGCGCAAGCTGATCTTCAGTTCCAACAATGACGGCACCGTGTCGGTCATCCATGAGGACAACCCGCAAAGCTTCAAATCCCTGGGCAGCATTTCCACCGCCGTCACCGGCAAAAACATGACGATCGATCCCGAGACGGGACGGCTGTTTGTGGCCGTGGGGGACATCGATCCCAAGGCGCCCGTCCCGCCTGGCCGCAATGGCCGCCCCGGCCGGCCCAAGCCGCTGCCCGGCTCGCTGAAGATACTTTTTCTCGATCCTGCCGGCTGATGTAGCGGCCAGTTCTGTCTTCTTGGCTGGGTTCCTCCCGCAATATTCCGTCGCCCTCGCGTAACCGCGCTCCGCTCCCGCCGAATGCTGCTTTGCAGATGTTCCCGCCACAGATAGGCTTGGGGCGGCTTGGGGAGTTCGATGTTGACCGTCAAATCCCTGCCGCAGCCGCCGGAACGCCTGCGCGCCGCCCTGGGCCTGGCGCCACCGGGGCCACATTATACTTTCCGCCGCCATAGCCTGTGGGTCAGGGTCTGCCATTGGATCAATGCCGTCTGCTTGGCGATCCTGCTGATGAGCGGGCTGAATATCTTCAATGCCCATCCGGCGTTGTACTGGGGGAGCAATTCCAACTTCGAGCGTCCCTCTCTGATGCTGGGCGCGATGGAAAATGGCGCGGGTGAAATCACCACCGGCGTCACCAGCATCGGCACTCATCAGTTCGACACCACCGGCGTGCTGGGAGCATCAAAGGTTGATGGCCAGCTTTCGTCGCGCGGCTTCCCCAGTTGGGCCACCCTGCCCGGCCCCAACTGGCTGGCCATGGCGCGGCAATGGCACTTTGCCTTCGCCTGGCTGCTGGTGTTCAATGCCGTGGTCTTCTTCGCCTATGGCGTCTGGAGCCGGCATTTCGCCCGCGACCTGGCGCCGACCAAAAGCGACGTCGCCCATTTGCCGCGCGAGATCGCCGAGCATGCGCGGCTGAAATTCCCCCATGGCGAGACCGCACGGCATTACAACGCGCTGCAGAAGCTGGCCTATTGCCTTGTGATCTTTGTCCTCGGACCACTGATCGTACTGACCGGCCTTGCCATGTCGCCGACCATGGATGCGGCCTTCCCCATCCTGCCCTGGATATTCGGCGGGCGGCAGTCGGCGCGCACCATCCATTTCATCTGCGCTTTTTCCTTTTTCGGGTTCTTCCTGGTGCATATCGCGATGGTGATCCTGTCGGGGACCTGGAACAATCTGCGCTCCATGATCACCGGAAAATATGTGATCCATGGTAAGGAGGGTGGACATGACTGACCGCCGCGGATTCATTGCCCGCACCCTGGCGGGCGCCAGTACTCTCCTCCTGTCGAGCTGTTACGACCTGTCGGAAAAACCCTGGTTCACAAATATCCTGGGCAAAGTCGAAGATCTCAGCCGCACCGCCCAGCATCTGTTCGCCGGGCCGCATACCCTGGCGCCGGAATTCACCAAGGCCGATATCGCGCCGGCTTTCCGTGTCAATGGCACGGCCGATCCCGGCACGCCCGAATATCAGGCTCATGTCGTGCGCGGATTCCGCGACTGGCGCGTGACGGTCACCGGGCTGGTGGACCGGCCTTTGTCGCTTTCCATCGACGATCTTCGCAAGCTGCCGGCACGGACCCAGATCACGCGCCATGACTGTGTCGAAGGCTGGAGCTGCATCGGCGAATGGACCGGACCGCAGCTTGCCCTGATCCTGGCGGCGGCAAAGCCAAGGCCCGCGGCGCGCTACGTGGTGTTCTATTGCGCTGATCCCATGACGGCGGAAGGCGATCCCGAGCATTATTATTACGAGAGCCTGGAACTCAGCGAGGCGGCGCATCCCCAGACCATTCTCGCCTATCAGATGAACGGCGCGCCGCTCACGGTCGGGCATGGCGCGCCGGTGCGGCTGAGGGCCGAACGCCAGCTAGGCTACAAGCAACCAAAATATGTCCAGCGCATTGAACTGGTTGCCGACCTCAAATCCATCCAAGGCGGCAAAGGCGGCTATTGGGAAGACCAGGGCTATAGCTGGTACGGCGGCATCTGACGGTTTCGAAGGCCGGAGCTTTTATAATCGGTGCTGGTAACCGGAACGGGCCGTTCCCCGAACTGATAAAAGCAATAACCAACAGGAGAGAGTCATGAACGCTTGCAGGATAATTTTCGCCGCGATGCTGATGGCCGGTGTCGCGAGTGCCGCCAATGCACAAGACGCCATGGCCGCGCACAAGGACACCATGGCCGCGCCCAAGGACACCATGAACAAATCCGCGAGCCCGTCCAATGACAGCATGGCGATGGCCGCCAAGCCCATGAAGCATGACAGCATGAAAAATGGCGCGATGAAGCATGACTCCATGATGGGCGGCATGAAGCACGACAGCATGAAGCAAGACTCCATGACGGCGCCGCACTAAAACCGCATGCAACAAGGGCCGCCCCATATCCGGGCGGTCCTGCTTTTTGAATCGGAATACGCTGATCGAGTTCCCGCGTTTGCGGCGTTCTTTCGCTATCTCGAGCGATAACCTTAGGACGGCCTTAACCCCCAGATATTAGTGTCGGGCCAAGTTCATCAGGACATCTTTTCGGGGGATGAAATCGCAGATGGTTCGGCCAACCTCCACGCCTCCCTCCGACGAGCCCTTCGGCAACGAGCGGCGCGAATTTCCCCGTCGGGTGATTGCCGAAGACGCCGAGTTCCTGATCACCGAAGATGACATGCGCCTGCCTTGCGTTGTCGTAAACATCTCCGCCTCGGGCGCGAAAATCGCCTGCGATGCAATTCCGCCCTCGGGGTCAAAGATCATACTGTTCTTCAAAAGCGGCGAGAGCCGCGAGGCCGTCACCACTCGTTATGAACAGGGCGCACTGGGCCTGAAGTTCACCACGTTCAAGGACTAGGGCGCGCTATTGCACCGGCAGGCGCTTTGCGAGCCTGAACCTCAGAGCGCCGGCGCAATGGGAAGTTCGAATGGCCCCGCCGGCAATCCTGAGCCATCCGACAAGGTGCAGACCGGACTGTCCCCCAGCAATAGCGAACCCGCGTCGCGGTGCCGGCGCGCTCCAGTATCACCTGACCGTCCTTCAAAGACGCGCGCGCCCATCGGCAGGATGCAACGTCGCAAAGCTCGAACGCATTGGGTTCGCCATTATAGCCGGTCAGCGATCCGGTGATGTCCTTGAAGGACACCGCTACGCGATCCCCATTGCGCTGCGCCGCGGCCACGCGCGGGCCCGAAGGCGCCAGCGTTTCACCATAGATCAGGTGACGCGCGGCGATGGAAAGCCTGTGCCCGATCTCCTGCTTGTTGGTTGGGTGCAGCATCTTGGGATCGCCGATATCGAAAGTGACCACCAGGGCGGCGCGCTGATCGGCTTCGGCAGTCTTGCGCTGCGCCTCCCGCACGTCCGACCAGAGCGACTCCATCGGCTGCACCGGCGTCGGGCCATAGTCGGGTATCTGCACGATCAGGAAAGGAAGGTCCTTGCCGAACTGCCTGCGCCAGTCCGCCATCATCGCCGTCAGGGTCGCCTGATAATGCCGCGCAAAATAGAGATTGGATTCGCCCTGGTACCACACCGCGGCCTTGATGCCGTAAGGGCCGATGGGCGCGATCATGCCGTTATATTGCAGCCCGACCCCATGCATCGGCCCCCAGGGCAGTTGCGGCGCAATCCACGCCTCTACCGGCCTGTAGCGCCAAGGCTGATCCAACGCCACGTTGCTGCCATCCGCGAAACGCAAGGTCCGGGTCGAAGCCGGTCCCGTAAGACCACAATTGCGCCAACTGCAAAAGATATTGACCGTGATGCTGTTCTCGCCCGCATGCAGCAAGCCCTGCGGCAATGGGTGGCGGGCAACGGGCTGTTGCGAGCTTCCGCCAACGCCCTGCCCGTTGACCCAGCTTTTTTCTTCCTCATTGGCACGTCCCAGTTCAAGCGTCGCGGGTTGCGCCGCCTGCGCGGCCGTCAAGCTCACACGGGTGGAAAGCCAGACTTGCCCGACAAAGCCCACACCCGGTTCGGCCGTGCCATCAGGCAGCGAGAGGCCCGGCCAGTCATTCCACGCACCAAGCCCCTGCGGCGCGACCGACCATGACGCGGGTTCGGCTTTCCAGGGCTGGTCGCTGGCCCGCCACGAGGCTTCCCATGCCGCATCCCAGCGGCGGGACGCTGCATCCGGATCGCGCCGGTATAGCGCCAGCATGTCGAGATCGTCGTTGTAGAATCCCAGGGCGCGCAAGCTTGCTTCGCTCACCCAGCCACGGTCGCGTGTCCCGCCCCAGGCGACAGTCACCAGGCCGATGGGCACCTTCACATGCTGGCGCAATTCGCGCGCGAAATAGAAACAGCTGGCCGAAAAATCTCCCGCCGTCTGCGGCGACTCCACTTTCCAGGCCACGGGCGTGGAAAAACGGGTCAAGGTCTCGGGACTGGCGACGCGTTCGACTGCCAGTTCGCGCACCTCGCCGTCGGTGGCGGCGGCAATCTCGGCATCGGCATTGGCGGCCCGCCGCACGCTGAGCTGCATGTTGGACTGCCCCGTGCAGAGAAAAACATCGCCCACCAGCAGGTCGTTGATCTGCTGGCTTTCGCCGCCGCCGCTCACCTGCAGACTGTAAGGTCCGCCCGCCGGCATGGCGGGCAAACTCGCACTCCATTGACCATCAGCTGTTGTGCGCGCGGTAGCAGTGACATTGCCCATCTGCACCTTGAGCTCGGTACCGGGCCGCGCCTGGCCATAGATGCGGATAGGCTGTCCGCGCTGCAGAACGGCATGATCGGCGAACATGGGGTGCAGAAGCGTCTCGGCGGACGCGGGCGACGACAGCAGCAGCGCCAGCAGCAATGCCGAAAGCAGGGATTTCATGCGTGACCCTTGCCCGGAGCTCAGGCCTTCACATATTTGTCGAACCACTCCAGCGAGCGCCGCCACGCTTCCTTGGCCGCCGCTTCGTCGTAGCGGGGTGTGGTGTCGTTGTGGAAGCCATGGTTTGCGCCAGGATAGATGTGTCCCTCGTGCGGTACGCCGGCCTTGGTCAAAGCTTCGTCAAACGCCGGCCAGCCGCCATTGATGCGCGTGTCCAGCTCGCCATACTGGGCATTGATTGGAGCCTTGATCTTGGCCACCTCTTCGGCGCTGGGCTGGGCGCCATAGAACGGCACACCCGCCGCCAGGTCGGGGCCCATGCGCACCGCCAGGTAATTGACAATACCGCCGCCGAAGCAAAAGCCGATTGCGCCGATCTTGCCGGTGCAGTCGGGGCGGTTCTTGAGGTAGACCGCGGCGGCATAGAGATCCTCGCGCATCTTGTCCCGGTCGACCTGCTGAAACAGCTTGGCGCCATTCTCATCATCGCCGGAATAGCCGCCAACGGATGTCAGCCCGTCGGGCGCCAGCGCCATATAGCCGGCCGTCGCCAGCCGCCGCGCCACGTCCTTGACGTAGGGGTTCAGGCCGCGATTTTCGTGGATCACCAGAATGCCCGGCAGCTTGCCGCGGGCGGTGGCGGGCTTGGCCAGATAGCAGTCGATATGGCCTGTACCGCCCGGCGACGGCACCGTCACCTTTTCCGTCTTGATGCGCTTGTCGTCTTCCGGCACCTGGATCGCCCAGGCATAGTTGGGACGCAGCATCTCCACCAGCGCAGCCGCGCTGACCGTGGCGGTGGCGAATTTCCCTGCCCCAGCCATGAATTCCCGGCGGCCGATGGCGCCGTGGACGTAGGAGTCCAACAGGTCAAGAAGTTCCTGCGGGAAGTCGGATGCCTTCTTGCGCTCGAGCTTTGCCTTTGAAATCGTGTCCAAATCAGCCTCCCCCTTGATATCTCTCTGGATCGTCATTTCGGGCGATGCCGCCACGTCGGCGGTCATCTCAATCGGATGCCGCCAATATCGCACGGGATCAGGCTTGAGGATACGGGGCTCGAAGCGTAAAATCTCGCCGCAGCGTAGAGGATTTGTGTCATGCGCATGCTTTCCCTCGCTCTCCTTGCCTTTCTCGCAACCCCTGTTCTGGCCGCTTCGGACGACGCCTCTTATCCGGTGATGCCTGAGACGCCCAGCGGCCTGGAGGGCGATCCCAGCGCCACGGTCTGCCGCGCGCCCCAGCCGCTTCCCGGCTCCGGCGCGATGGGGCCGAAAATCTGCATGCACAATAACGTGTGGGCGCGATTGACCATGACCGGCCAGGACCTCGCGGCTGACGGCAAAAGCGTGTTCAAGCGCCAGGCCGTGGCCGATCCGACCGGCGCGGGAAACCCCGACGCCGTCACCTGCCGCAAGCCGGCCGCGATTACCGCCAGCCGCGCCCGGCGCGGGCCGGAGGTCTGCCTGACCAATCGCCATTGGAAGGACCTGGCCGCGAACCAGCAGCGCGTCAACAGCGCGGGGCAGATTGTCAGCACACGGATGACCGGGCCGGCCGCACTGGGTGAGATTCCCGTTACGGCTATTGAATCGTCACCGCCGCTGTAGGCGGAAAGCCTTCGCCTATTCCGGTACCGCTTCGCCGGAACCGCCGAGTTCGGCGGGAAAGTCCTTCAGCTTCGGCAGGCCGTCGCGCATGGGCAGCACCGCTTGCGCATAGTTGACGTGCACGCCCGGCGTGAAGCGCAGCGTGGGCAGGGTTGCCGCGTAGACATCGATGAGACCGAAAGTTGGATGATTGGTCATCAGGTGCCCGCCGCATTTCGCGCAATATTGTCGCTCGCTCATCGCGGTCTTCTGGAATGTCGCAATATGTTCCCCGCCGGACACGACGCGAACGGCTTCGGGCTTCCAGAGGCTGAAGGCATTGACGGGCGCGGCGGACCACGACCGGCACGACTGGCAATGGCAATAGCCCATCCCCTCGGGTTCACCGGCGACCTCGATTTGAACGGCTCCGCAGAAACACGAACCTTTATACATTGCTTCTCCAATTGGATTCGGCACGCTCCCAGTGGCGGCTTTGGCCGCTACGGGATCGCACATGATGCTGTTTGGCATGACTTGCCCCTTCATTGTTGGTATGAAGCCCTGAAGCCACACGGTGTGGGGCGACAGGGTGATCGTCTCGACTTCGCTGAAGGAATTTATGGGCCAGTTCGCTTCCTCGAAGAATGACCCGGCTTCCGGATGTCTTGACCGAAAATCCGGATCGCGATCTGACCGATCGTCCGGCCGGCCAACGTCAAAGTCCGGAAGGAATGTTCCGTGAGTGGCGATGTCCTCTCGGATGTCTTGCGCGCAGTCAGACTGAAGGGGGCGGTTTTCTTCGACGTGGATACCACCGCCCCCTGGGTGGCCGAGGCGCCGCCGTCGCGCGCCGTCGCCTCGGCGATCATGCCCGACTCCGACCATGTCATCGAATATCACGTGGTCACCAGCGGCTCCTGCTGGGTCTCGGTGGTGGAACACGACATCGCGCCCGTGCGGCTGGAGGCCGGCGATGTCGTGGCCTTTCCGCAAGGTGACGCTCACGTCCTTTCCAGCGCGCCCGGCATGCGCAGTGAACCGGATTACAGCATCTTCAAGTACCCGGCGGGCGCGGCGCAACTGCCACTGCTGCTCAATCTCGACGGCGGCAGCAGCGAGCGCACCCATCTGGTCTGCGGGTTTCTGGGCTGCGACTCCCGGCCCTTCAATCCGCTGCTGGAAGCCTTGCCGCCCATCCTGCACATTCGCGGCTCCGCGCGCAGTAGCTGGCTGCCGGAATTCACTCGCTTCGCGGTGATGGAAGCGAGCGAAAAGCGCGCGGGCGGCGGCGGCGTGCTCTCGAAGCTGGGAGAGTTGATGTTCGTGGAGCTTGTGCGCCGTTACGTGGAATCCTTGCCGGAAAACAGCATGGGATGGTTGGGCGGCTTGCGCGACCGCTACATCGGCCGCGCCCTGAACCTGCTGCATGCCGAGCCCACCGGAGCCTGGACGCTTGATCGGCTTGCCCGGGAAGTCGGCCTGTCTCGATCATCCTTCGCCGAACGCTTCACGGGGTTTGTCGGCATCCCACCCATGCAGTACCTCCAGAGGTGGCGGCTGCAGATGGCGGCGTCGAGACTGTCGGAGGGCAATGCCAGCATCGCAACAATCGCAGCGGAGATCGGCTATGAGTCAGAAGCCGCTTTCAGCCGGGCATTCAAAAGAATGATCGGAGAGCCCCCCGCCGAGTGGCGCAACAACAGATTCGCATCGGGTGCGGATACCGGTTCAGTTCCTGCGTCTCACGGTTGAGAATTTAGGGCATCATAATCATCCAGGCGGCAAAGGCCGTTACTGCTTCAGCCCTCGCCGCGGAACTTTTTCCTTGGCGGCTGGATGGCTCCAGACGCGGCCGTCAGCTCGGCGAGACGCCCGGTGCGCCACGCCTCTCGAAGCCGGCGACGCGATATTTCTGCAGGGCCTTCTCATCGACATTGAGGCCAAGGCCTGGATATTGCGGTACCAAAACTCCGCCGTCCTTGAACGGAAACGGCGTTTCGCCATGGAAAATGGGGCGGTAGGCATCCCAGACATCCCAGGGGAACGCGCCAGGCTCGAGCACACCGATTTCCTGGATGAGTGACCCCATCGCGGCCGAGACCTGGAGCCGCCCGGCCAGTGCCAGGCCTGTGGCCGCATGCGGCGCAATGGGAATATCCCACGCCTCGCACAGCGCTCCAATCTTGCGCATGGTCAGTGGCCCGGCGCACGTGCGCAACTCCGGCTGCATTATGGCGTAGGTGCCACGCTCCAGGCCCTTGCGAAACGCTTCCAGGCCCCGCCATCCCTCCCCGCCGGTAATGATCAGGTCCGGCACGTCCCGGCGCAGACGCGCCGGGCCTTCATAGTCGTCCCGCGCCAGCGGCTCTTCCAGCCAATAGACTCCGGCTGCGGCGAGCGCCTTGGCGGCCAGTAACGCCTGTTCATAAGTCCAAAGACCCTTGGCGCCCGCGGTGCGGTCCACCATGACGTGGAAGCCTGGCCCGCCGGCCGCCAGCACTTGCGCCGCTGCTTCGACGTCATCGTGGTAATTGGTGCGCATCATCTGGATCTTCATGGCCTTGAAGCCTGCCTGGCGCACCAGACTGGCCTGATCAGCCTGTGCCTTGGCGTGAACCTGGTCCTCCGGCACCGGCCAGACATACGTCAGATAGACCGGCATCGTCTCAAGGCTTGCGCCACCCAGCAAACGGCACAGCGGCTGGCCCGCTATCCGGCCAATGGCGTCCCACATGGCTTCCTCTACCGAGGGCCAATTCAGGAGCCCGCTGTCGAGATAGGCCTCGACCGCAAACAGGTTCTTGCTGACCAGGAATGCGGCGGCGGTGGATACCTC
>Ga0193753_10003345_pt1 | contig 11923 bp, 7 predicted proteins | sample H1c2metaG_FD_144925 | JGI IMG/M metagenome (GOLD analysis project Ga0193753, IMG submission 144925) | Soil microbial communities from a riparian zone of the East river system, Colorado, United States - H1c2 | ecosystem: Environmental > Terrestrial > Soil > Riparian zone | place: USA: East River... | reverse complement strand
CTTGGTCCGCACCGTGAGATCGTGGCCGGGACGCGAGAGGGTCGCCGACACGGCGCGCGCGAGCTCGATGAGCCAGGGAGAATCGTCGCGGACCAAGAGTTCACTGGCCGGCCCGCCCCATCCTTCTTCGCGCTCGGAAGGCCACGGCGCGCCGAGCCCCAAGTACGAAAGACGCGCGTGCGGGATCCCGTCGGCGATGCGCTGCGTGAGCCCGGGCGTGTCCCACGTGCCCCCTTCGCGACCCGAGCGTAAAATCGCCCACGCCACGGGGCCTAGATCGAACGATTTGGCACCGGGTCGTGGCTCGTGAAGGCCCGAACCGAGCCACCCGACGTCATCGGCGCCGCTCTCGAACGCGCGCAGCGAACCCGCGAGATCGGGCGCCGCGCGGACGACGATTTCGTCGAGCAACGCCGGTCCGCGCGCCGAGCGCGGGTTGCGGGTCAGCACGAGCGCATCGCCGCGACGCTCGCCGCGAAAGGGGCCCGTACCGTCGGGTCGTTCGGGCGTGAACGACAGGGGTACGATGGCGACGATGGGCGAGGCCAAGACTTGCGTGAGCTTCAGCGCGTCCTTCGTGGCAAAACGGACCGTGACGTTGTCGACGCGGGTTGGTAGCGATGCGTCTGCGAGCCAGCCGGAGGCGCTGTTCGCGCGCGCACGGCGGAGTGAATTGACCACTTCGCGCGCGTCGATGGGTTTCCCGTAGGCGCTGACGATCCCCGCACGCACGCGGACCCGCAGTCCGTCTCGATCGGGCTCCGGATCGCCCTCGGCGAGCGCGGGCACGATGGATCCCGATTCATCGCGTGCGTAGAGCGTGTCGAACAGCGCCTCGCCGAAGAGGGCCGCGGCCACGTCGTCCACGCGGTGCGGATCGACGGACAGAACGGGCCACGGAACGCGCAGCACCATCTTTCCACCGACGGGAAGTCTTCCGCGCGCAAAGAGCGAAGGAGGCGAGGAGGGGATCGCGAGCGATGCTCCGAGCCCGGCGAGCATCGCGCGTCGGGTAAGCGTCCGGACGCCCGCGTTCATCGGACGACCCACACCTCCGGGCCGACGACGGCCACGAGCGCGGGAGCCCCGCGCGCCTCCGGAGGGCAGATGGCGAGCGCCCGCACGCCCGCCGGCGCCGGGATCTTCTTGCGCACGACCGGCTCGGCGCCGTCCCCCGCCCAGCTCAGAACCTGCAGGGCATCGTCGGCGCCGTCGCTCGACGTCACGATCTCGGATCCGCCGTCGAGATCGAGATCCCCCACGGCGAGCTGCGCGCCCACCGTGTCCGCCGTTCGGACCTCGCCGGCGTCGAACCTCAGACGGAGCTTTCCGCCGGGCTCGCGTGCCGCCACCACCGTGTGCGTGGTCCCGTCGCGCGCGGTGATCTCTCCGGCCGCGAGGGCGTCGAAGCGCGCGATCGGTGCCGAGAAGCGCATGGGGCGGTCTTTGCTCGAAATGCCGCAGCCGGTGACGTCCCCCTCGAAGGCACTCGCCTCCGCATTCACGGACGTGCACCCGTCCACGTCGCCGACGGCGATGGGAATGCCGGGGAGCGTGGCGCGAACGGCCAGATTGGCATCGAGTGCCACGGCTTCGCGTTCGGTGGTGCCGACGAGCAGCTTGGGCCCCGCACTGGCGCGCACGAACGCCGCACCGGCGAGCGGTTCGCGTAGTGGGACCGGGACGCGGCGCGAAAGCGCACTCCAGGGCGTCTCTTTGGTCACGACGAAGCGACCGCCGCGAAGCGCGCCCACGGCGACCCGCGCTTTGGAAACGAGGACGAGATCCATCCCGCCGTCGCCGTTGACGTCGCCGCACGCGACGGCGAGCACGTCGCCCTCCTCGTGATGCGACTTGTGCACACTCGCTTGCTCCAGGGAAATCGCGGGAAGGAAGGCGCGCACCTCGGCATCGATCGGTACGCTGGTGAAGGCGTGGGCGCGCGGCGGCGGAGCCGGGATGCGAATGCGATCCCACCCGTTCGACATCACGGGGTAAAGGTCGGCCGTGACGCGGAGCTCGCCCCGCGCGATCTCCACCGACAGATAAAGCAGTGCGCCCCCGCGGCCTGCCACGGCCCGCGCCCCCGCGAGCTGCGCGGCGCGGTCGTGGGCGCGCGTCGTCCCGCCGAGTTTTCCCGCGACGACGCCCGCGATGCGCACGCCGAGATCGTCCATCCGCGGCGTCGTCGTCCCGGCCACGTCGCTCACTGCAGACGACGCGATCACCACGGTGGCAGGCGGAATGGCCGACAGCCATGGCGCAGGCGAGCGCCGTGCGACTCCCGATCACGGAGACTCCTCGGCCGAATGCTCCCCTTCCGGAACCGGGCCTTCCATCCCGCCGTCGGAGCCTACGACCGGCGCTGGACCCGATTCGGTCGGTTCCGTACCGGCGAGGAACACTTCGTCCATCGTGTTGGCCTCGCTGTCGAGCGGGAGCTTTCCCGTTTGCTTGTCGATGCGCACCGTCACGACGCCCGCCGGGCGCGGGAACTCACTGGGCGGCTTCTGCTCGTGCGCCACCTTCATGAACGAAATCCACGCAGGAAGCGCGGTTTGCGCACCGCTCTCGCCTCCGCCCAGCGGTTTTCCGTCGTCGTATCCGACCCACACCACGGTCGCGATCTCCGTCGAGTAGCCGGCAAACCATGTGTCCTTCGATTGATTGCTCGTTCCGGTTTTGCCTGCGAGCGGCCTTCGCAGCTCGCGCGCGCGCGCGCCGGTGCCATGATCGATCACGCTGGTGAGCATGTTCGTCGTCACGTACGCCTCGGCGTCATCGAGCACGCGCCTCGGTGGTGGCGGCTGCTTGAGCGCGACCTCGCGCCCATCCGGGCCCAAGATGCGGGTCACGAGCCGCGGCTCCTCGTAGACACCGCCCGCGGCGAACGTGGCGTACGCACCGCAAAGCTCGATGGGCTCGACTTCGTAGCTCCCGAGCGCCAACGACAAGTCGGGCTTGAGGACCGAGCCGATCCCCAGCGCGTGCCCCCACTCGACCACGTTGGCCGGCCCTACCTGCTCGAGCACGCGCACCGCGCCGATATTGACGGAGTTGGCCAGCACTTCGCGCAGACGCAGCGGGTCGCTCGCCGTCCACCCCTCGTAGTTCGACGGATGGTACAAGCCAAACGTCCCCGGCCGGACGTCGATCAACGTCGCCGGCGTAAAGATGCGCGAGTGGAGCGCGTACGAATAGACGATGGGCTTGAACGTGGAGCCGGGCTGACGCTTGGCCTGTGTCGAGCGGTCGAGACCGCCGTTGGCCGCCTCGTAGTTGCCCACGATCGCAAGCACGTTGCGCGTACGCGTGTCGATCGCCACGAGCGCCCCCTCGGGCCCCGATTCGAGACGAAGCGGGACCTTCGCGAGCGGCGTCGAAGTCGTCGTCGTCGTGATCGACGTGTGCGCTTCCTCGGGCACCGGCGCCAGAAGGCTCACGCGCAAGAGACTCCCGGCGGGCGCAAACACGCTCGCCGCAAGCCCCTGCGGATTGTACCGCTCGTAATCGGAGAGCTTCACCGCGCCGGTGACGGTCCCCACCTTGACGTCGATGGTCCCTTGCGCGTCGTCGGCGCCCGTCGCGACGCCGATGACCACCTTGTGCCGTTCGAAGCTCGGTGTCCCTTCGAACGGGAGATCCTTCGCAGCCGGCTTCGGCCCTTTGCCTTTCACGCTTGCAGCCGCCTGCGCGACCGGCACCTTGAGCGCTCCGGTCAGCCCGTGGCGCTTGTCGTACGCCAGGAGACCTTCGCGCAGCGCCTTGCGCGCCGCCTCTTGGAGCTTCGGATCGATGGTCGTCTGAATGGTGTACCCGCCGCGGCGCGCTCCTTCCGGCTCGAGGTCGAGGAGCATGCGGCGCGCACTCTCGACGGCCTCCGGCGCAAGCTCGCTGTTGACCTCCACGCTCGGCGCAAGCCGCACCGGCTCGGCGTTGGCCGCTTCGTATTGTTGGTCGTTCAAGAACTGCTTTTCGTGCATCTGGGTGAGCACGAACGCGCGCCGGCTGAGCGATCGCTTCATGTCCCGGCGTGGCGAAAACGACTCTGGGCCGGCCACCAGTCCCGCCAAAAGCGCCCCCTCGGCGATGGTCAAGTCCTTGGCGTTCTTGCCGAAATTGTCCCGTGCCGCCTCCTGGATCCCGTAGCGACCGTGCCCGAAGTAGATGTGATTCAGGTAAAGCTCCAAGATTTCGTCCTTGGAGAGCTCTTGTTCGAGCTTGCGGGCCAAAAGGGCTTCGCGAATCTTGCGCTTGTACGAGCGCTCCGCATCGAGAAGCAGGTTCTTCACGACCTGTTGGGTGATGGTCGAGCCGCCCTGGCGCTTCTTACCGGCCTTTAAATTGACGGCGAACGCCCGCAGGATACCGAAATAATTGAGCCCCTCGTGCTCGTAAAAGCCCGCATCCTCGGCCGCGAGCACGGCCAATTTGACATGCGCCGGCAGGGTCTTGATCGAGACCACCGTGCGCCGCTCGGTGAAAATCTCGGCGAGAAGCGTTCCGTCGCGGGCAAGCACGCGGGTTACCTGCGGAGGTCGATAATTTCCCTTGAGGTCCGCAATCGAGGGAAGCTGTGCCTCGAAGTGCCGGACCGCAAAAATCAGCCCCACGATCCCGAGGAGCAGGAGCGCACCGGCCACGATCCCCACGCGTTTGCCCCAACGCCACACGTTCTTCCACGCGGGCGAGCTGAAAATGCGGGCAATTGGGCCCTCGCCGCCGCCTCCTCCGCCACCTGCGCCTCCTCCGCCACCTGTACCTCCTCCGCCACCTGTACCTCCTCCGCCACCCGTACCTCCGGTTTCGGGGCCGGCGGGCGGGCCAGCAGCAGGGCCATCGGGCGGGCCAGCAGCAGGGAGAGGCGCTTTAGGGAGAGGCGTTTTGCCCTCAAGGAAGTCGAACGCGGACGATCGCACGCTTTTCGGAGGAACGCTGGAGGTGGGTTTCGCCATTCCGGCCTCGCGATCTTCGCGCTCCGTGGAATTCTGGGGGGTGCCTTGCGGCGGCTTGGTGTTCGCCACGGGGAGGAGGTTATCATCCGCGCCATGAGGCCGCGTCATCGTGCAGAGGTAAAAGATCCCCGGAGGTCTTCTTCGTGAGCGCGAGCGATCCCCTCGGGATGATCGGGCAGGTTCTTCACGGGCAATTCCGCGTCGATGACCTCGTGGAGGACGGAAAGCGGCACATTCTTTACCGTGGCGCGCACTTGATGCTCGAAGTCCCCATCGCCATCAAGTGCATGAAAGCGCCGCCAGGCGGTTCGCACGAGCAGTTCATACGCCGCTTTCGCCACGAAAGTCGCCTCCACTACAAGCTCTCCCAGGCGAGCCCACACGTGGTTCGCGTGCTGGCAAGCGGAACGGCCGTCGCACCGTCGGGATCGCAGCTCACGCCCTTCATGGTGCTCGAGTGGCTCGACGGAGAGTCGCTGGCGCAAGACATCGCCACGCGCCGCGCACAGGGATACCACGGGCGCACGCTCTCCGAGGCGATTCGCTTGCTCGACCCGGCGGTCGAAGCGCTCGCGTTCGCCCACACGCACAGCATCGTCCACCGCGAGGTCACGCCCGAAACCCTCTTCGTCGCGCACCTCGGAGACGGCTTGCGCATCAAATTGCTCGATTTCGGGGTCGCCAAGATTCTCGGCGAACGCGCGCTCGATCTCCCGCCGCCATCGCAATCGATGGGGCTCGCCCCCATCGGGTCGCCCGCCTACGCGGCGCCGGAGCAATACAGTTCGGGCGTGGGGGTCGTCGGGCCGTGGACCGACGTTTACGCCATCGCCATGGTCCTCCTCGAGATGCTCATGGACCGACCGGTCATGGAGGAGGGTCCTGTGCCCATGGGGGTTCGCGTGCTCGACATGTCGCATCGACCGACACCCCGCGCACTGGGCATCGAGGTGAGCGATCGGGTCGAAGCGGTGCTGGCGCAAGCCGTCGCTGCGCGCCCCGCAGACCGCCAACAGGAGGCGGGTGAATTCTGGGGCATGCTGAAAAACGCGCTGATGCGCGACCAGGATTCGCTGCAGCGGGTCTCGAAGCTTCCCGTCACCGAGATCCCCATCTCGGTATCACTGGGAACGGAAACGCCCGCATCCGGGGCCGAGGTGCATGTCGCCGCGGCCTTGCTGAATCAGGAACGCGACCGCGTCACCGTCCCCGAGGAACTGCGCGAGACGGTTTCCATACGCGATTCGCTCACGAACCCGCGCCTCGCGGATCCGGCCGCGCAGGCCGCTTTTGGCGCATCGGAGGCCGAAGCCCCCGACTCGTCGCCGGAGCCGGCGACCATGGTCGTGGCCGAGCATGAGCTGACCTATGAACTGACCTACGACGATCACAGCGCCAAAACCGTAGAACGTGCCGCCTTGCCGGGCGATCTCCTCGAGACGGTCCGAAGCCGCGAGGGCGCGCGCAACGCGTTCATCGGGTCGCGGCAGCCCGCACAGCCGCCCGCGCAACAGCCGCAACCCCTGCCCCAGCTGGGCGACATCCTGCCCGAGTCGGCCGACGAGCGAACCGTCGTGATGCAGGCGGAGGAACTGCAAAGTCTGAGCTTCTCGATGGATCCGGCGCCGGTCTCGCGGCAGGGCGAGCTTTTCGTCGGCGCCGAACCCCGGACTCTGCACGTGAAGGAACCCCGGGCTCCGCACGTGAAGGAGGCGAGAGATCCCGACAGCACCGCGAAAAATCCGGATACGACCACCGTGTCGCCCGTGAAGCCCCGCGCCGCGAAGCCGCCCGTCGTTCCCAACATGGGAGCAACGTGGCCCGTGACGACGCCGCAGCCGCCCGGCGCGGGCGGCGCCGCTTTTCAACAGGCACCGCCGTTTCCTTTTCCGGGCGGGCAGATCCCCGCGCACGCCGGGCAAATGCCTCCTCCGGGCCAACAAGGCGTGCCCATGCCGCCCGGGCGCCCTGCCCCTCAAGCGGCGAAAAAAGAGTCCTTTAGCGTTGCCGTGGTCGCAATCCTCCTCGTGCTCAGTCTCGTGATTGCCATCGGCGCAGCCCTCTACGTAGCGTCTCTCTTGGGGTGGATCTAATGGGCGCACGCGCCTCCCACGTCGTTCGCCGTTTGGTCGTCCTTTGCCACGCACTCGCCGTCCTGCTCGTCGCCACGAACGCGGCGACGGCGACGCCCGGGGACCCGCCACTAAAGGTCTACATAAAGCCCATCGAGCCATTTACCTTCGAGGAAAATGGCAAACCGATCGGGTTCAGCATCGATCTGTGGGATCGCGTCGCCAAGGAGACCGGCGTCACCTACGAACTCCATTGGGTGAAAAGCGTCGGCGAGCAGATCGAGGCGCTGAAAACCAAGCAGGCCGACGTGGCGGTAGCGGCCATCAGCATCACAGCCGATCGCGAAGGCGCCGTCGACTTCAGCCAGCCCTTTTACGAGTCCGGCCTTGGTATTCTGGTCGGGGCGCAAAGCCAGAGCTCGATCGTTACACTCGCCCGAAGCGTCCTCACGCTCGACTTCGTTAAATTGTTGGTGAGCCTGATCGTCCTTTTGGTGATCACCGCCCACCTCCTTTGGTTCTTCGAGCGAAAGCGGAATCCCACCGTGTTTCCGATGTCGTACCGATCGGGCATCTGGGAAGCTTGCTGGTGGACCATCTCCACGATCCTCGCCGGCGGTGCTGAAGAAAAGCCCGTCATCGTCGTCGGCGGACGCATCGTCGCGATCTTCTGGATGCTCACCAGCATCGTGCTCGTGTCGTACTTCACGGCGTCCATCACCACGGTGATGACGGTCAATCAACTCACCAGCGACATCAACGGCCCCGCCGATCTCCCCGGGCAAGTGGTGGGAACGGTCAAAGGCACCACGGGCGAGAGGTACCTCGCCTCGCATCGCGCCTCCGTTCGGGCCTTTGCCACCATCGAAGAGGCTTATTTCGCGCTCGAGCAGAAGCAGATCAAAGCCGTCGTCTACGATGCGCCGGTCATGCTCTATCATGTGAAGCAGACCAAAAACGAACGGCTCAAAGTGGTCGGAAGGCTGTTCGAGAGGCAGAATTACGGGATCGCCCTCCAACAAAACAGCAAATACCGAAAGCCAATCAACGAGGCCCTTTTGAGACTCCGCGAATCCGGTTATCTGGACGAGCTCAACACGAGATGGTTCGGCCCTTCCGAGTGACCGCTCGCGTAGACGGCGAAAATCAGCGCGCCATCAAAAAGCGCATGACCAGAACGGCGACGGCCGCGCCAACGACCAGGCATCCGAGCGCCACCGACCCCAAAAGAAACAGCGGATTGGGGCGCGGTTTGAATGCGCGCATCTGAGAACCTTCGCTCGCGATCGAAGAGCTGGTGCTCGCGGGCGGAGCCGCTTGCGGCAGCGGCGGGGCGACGCGCAGGTTGGCACCGTTGCTCGATGGCGGCGGCGGCGGCGGCGCAAACGGGAGCTGGTTCCGCCCTTCGAGCACGGTTTGCAGTGCGGTCGCGAAATCGGCGGCGCTCTGGAAGCGATCTTCGGGACGCTTGGCCAGAGCGCGATCCATCACTTGATCGAGGAGCGGAGGAAATACGCGCCCCTCCACGCGCCGGCTCAATGGAATCGGCCGCCCGCTCACGTGAAGTTGCAAATAATCCATGGCCCCCTTGGCCTCGAAGGGGAGCTTGCCGGTGAGCACCTCGTAGAGGATCACCGCCAGCGAGTAGATATCGCTCCCCGAGGTCAACGTCTTGCCTTGCGCCTGTTCGGGGCTCATGAACTCCGGTGTGCCGAAGACCATCCCCTCTTGGGTGAGGATGAGCGAACCGGGACGCATCTCGCGCTCGGTCACCTTGGCCAGACCGAAGTCGAGCACCTTTGGGTAGTCCTTCATCCCCCCTTGCTGGCAAAGAAAGATGTTTTCCGGCTTGAGGTCGCGGTGAATGATCCCGGCGCGATGCGCTTCCTCGAGCGCGCCGCACACCTGAATGAGGATCGGCAGCGCGCGCGGCATCTGCATCGGCCCCTCGCCGCGCACCGTCTGATTGAGGTTCTTTCCCTCGAGAAACTCCATCACGATGTAGAGCGAGCCATCCTCGAGCTCGCCGTACAGGAAGACTTTGACCGTGTTCGGGTGCGTGAGGTGGCTCATCGCCCGAGCTTCACGGCGAAAGCGCGACGCCAGGTCCTTGCGGTTGGTCAGCTTCGGGTGGAGAATTTTCACCCCCACCATTCGATTCATCTCGGGCTGAAGGGCCTTGTAGACCGCCCCCATTCCGCCCGTCCCGATCTTCTGGAGGATCTGAAATTGCCCGTTCAGGATGTCTCTACCGATAAACGGATCCTGCGGACGCATGGGGCGGTTCACTCCGGCCATCCTCCCTCGTGGGCGGCGGCTAAGGGTCTCAGATAGCTCACATAAGAGAGTTCCACTATAGAGCGCGTTTTCATCCCAATGGTAGCCTTCCGGAGCGGGAGCCCATGACCATTTCGCTTACCAGTCCGGCCCTCGCAAGCGCCGGATTTTCACATGGATTTTCCACGAGAGAGGTCGACCTTCGCTTCGATGCGCCCGACTACTCCGGCAATCTCATGCGATTTGGCAAAGCGGCGGGCCTCGATCCCTTCTGTGTCGCGCAGGCCCGCCAAGTTCACGGTATCCAAGTGGTCGATGCCACGGTAGCCCGCGCGGTGCCGGCGATCCATCCGGGCGGCGCAGCCCTCGCGGTCGATCCCGCCCATCTGCCGGAGGCCGATGCCATCGTCGCGAGTCCCGGACTGGCCGCGGGCATCCGCGTGGCCGATTGCGTCCCGATTCTCGTGGGCGACCCCGTGAGCGGCATCGCGGCCGCCATTCACGCGGGCTGGCGCGGGACGGTCGCGGGCGTCATCCAAAATGCGCTCCTTCATCTCCTGGAGGCAGGCGGGGATCCCACCCGCGCCGTGGCGGCCATCGGTCCATGCATTTGCACCGCCTGTTTCGAGGTGGGCGACGATGTAGCCGCGCGCATCACCCACGTGTGCGGCGACGCGGTGGCAAGCGCGGTCGCGGGCCACGCAGGGGCGCACACCGGCAAGCCCCACGTGAACTTGAGGCTCGCCGCGCGCATTCTCCTGTCGCGCACGGGTGTGGGCACCATCGAAGACGTTCCCGGCTGCACGCGGTGCGAGAAAGATCGCTTCTTTTCCTACCGGCGCGACCGCGAAGCCAGCGGGCGGCACCTCGCCGCCATCGCGGCCATCGCCAGCAGAGCGTGAATCCGTCCCCGCGGCGCGGATCGCGCGCTCTCGAGCTCCCGCATATCGTGCCGGTCTGGTAAGGAGCACTACATGATGCACGGAGCGCTGGAGTCCATCACGCATGCAGTCGGCAATACCCCCATCGTTCGCCTCAATCGCGTCACGGCGGGGCTCAAGGCCGAAATTTACGTCAAGTGCGAATTTCTCAACCCGGGCGGTAGCCACAAGGATCGCTTGGCGGGCAACCTTCTTCGCCGCGCCGAAGAACAGGGCCTGCGTCCGGGCGGCACCATCGTCGAGGCGACCAGCGGAAACACCGGCGCGTCGCTCGCTCTGTTGGCCGCGGTGAGGGGCTACAAGTGCGTCTTCGTCATGCCCGACAAGATGAGCCAGGAGAAAATCCAGCACTTGCGCGCCTTCGGCGCCCGCGTCGTCGTGTGCCCGACGGCCGTGGAGGCCGACGATCCGCGGAGTTATTACAAAGTATCGCGCAAGATCGCGGACGAAACTCCGAATAGCTTCTACGCCAATCAGTATCACAACCCGGCCAACCCCGAGGCGCACTACATCTCGAGCGCTCCCGAAATCTGGCAACAAACCAACGGTGATTTCGATGCATTCGTCGCCGGAATGGGAACGGGCGGCACCATCAGCGGCTGCGGCAAATATTTCAAAGAGCGCAATACGAACATCCAACTCGTGGGCGTCGACCCCGTCGGCTCGCTCTATTACGACTTCGTCAAGACGGGCCGCATCACCAAGCCCTTTTCGTACAAGGTCGAGGGCATCGGCGAAGACTTTTTCCCCACCACGATGAACCTCAAGATCATCGACGAAGTCGTACGCGTCGACGACAAAGAGTGCTTTCTCATGACGCGCGACCTCACGCGCCTCGAGGGCCTCTTCGTGGGCGGATCGGGCGGAGCCGCCGTCGCAGGCGCCATCAAATATGCCAAGGCACGCGACCGCGCCGAAAAGATCTTGGTCTTCTTGTGCGACGGCGGAAGCAAATACGTCTCGAAAATCTTCAACGACGACTGGATGCGCGAAAACGGATTCCTCGACGACCAGCCGGGCATCGGCACCGTCCGCGACATTCTCAATTTGACGCCCAAGCGAAAGATCGTGACCGCCTCCGCCAAGTCGACGGTGCGCGACGTGATCGGTTTGCTCAAGTCGCTCGACATCAGCCAGATCCCCGTGGTCGACGACGGTAAACTCCGCGGCATCATCGCGGAAGTCGACCTGCTGCGCCATCTCGTCTCGGGCGCCAAAACACTCGATTCGACCGTCGGCGAACTCATCGAAGGCGACTACGCCACCGTGACGCCAGACACGAAGATCGAATTGCTCCAAGGCGTCCTCGCAGACGCCAAGGCCGCAATCGTCATGGACTCGGACGACGTCGTCGGCATCGTGACGCGGATCGATCTCATCGATTTCCTCGCGAAGGTAGCGGGCGACACCCCGAAGAGCGTGCCGGTTTAGCGCACGCTCGGAGAGGTGTACGCTGGCCCGATGAAACTCTATCTCAACATGCTTTCTCCGAACGTGCGGCGTGTTCGGCTCACCGCGGCGGTGCTCGGCCTCGACCTCGAAGAGAGGTCGCTCGACTTCGCGAAAGGCGAGCACAAGAGCCCTGCGTTTCTCGAGATCAATCCGAACGGGGCGGTGCCTGCGCTCGTCGACGGTGATTTCGTGCTCACCGAATCGCGCGCCATCATGCAGTATCTCG
>Ga0193753_10003344_pt1 | contig 11924 bp, 9 predicted proteins | sample H1c2metaG_FD_144925 | JGI IMG/M metagenome (GOLD analysis project Ga0193753, IMG submission 144925) | Soil microbial communities from a riparian zone of the East river system, Colorado, United States - H1c2 | ecosystem: Environmental > Terrestrial > Soil > Riparian zone | place: USA: East River... | reverse complement strand
ATCCGGCTCGCGCCCGGGACGAACCCGCCCGAAACGGCGTTGGTCGAGATCTATCAACCGCCCTTCGACAACCCGAACGTGCCAGTCCGCGGGTTCTCCCCTCGCGGCGGCGACGTCGACCGCAACGGCGTCTATTGGGCCGCCCTGGCGAGCGGCCACCTCGCGAGCTTCGATCGCCGCAAGTGCAAAGGTCCTCTGAACGGTCCGGCTGCGACCGGTCAGCACTGCCCCGAAGGCTGGGCGCTGTATACGGAGCCCGTGCCGCAGCTCAACGGTGTCGCCGATTCCGGCAGCGCCGAGGCGAGTTACTACACGTGGGTCGATCAGTTCGACACGCTCGGGCTCGGGCGCAATGTGCCGATCGACACCGGAAACGCGGCCGAGGGTCTGCTGGCGCTCAAGGATGGCAAGTTCGTGACGCTGCGCGTGCCGTATCCATTGGGGTTCTACACCAAGTGGATGGATGGGCGCATCGACGACCCCAACGCCGGCTGGAAGGGCCGTGGCGTCTGGACCACGATCTCCACCCGGACGCCCTTCCACATGGAGACGGGCAAGGGGACCACAAGCAAGGTGATGAAGTTCCAGATGCGTCCGGACCCGCTCGCGAAATAGTCGAGCGCGAGCCTGTTTGCACCAAACCGTACGTGCGCGGCGGGGCGAGCCCTCCTATACGCTGCCGGGGCAGCCTCGCCGCACAGCACGCTGAACAGTTGGCCCACCGGACGAGACGGGTGCGCGCACGACGGCGACGCGCGTCATCAGCGGCGGCGTCACGCGGCTCGTCTCCGGTTTACCTGCCCTGAAATCGTAAGAGTGAAGCTCGGGTGGTAACGGCGCGTGCGCGCCACGCCCGCTGCATAGGCACGCCTGTTGCGGCATCGACCGCCGCTCTCCCGGGAGGCTTGCCATGAGTCGAAAACCTCGCTCGGTCATCGGGCCCGCGTCTGCTGCCGTGACGATCGCCGCAGTGGTCGTACTCTTCGGGCGGGATCAGCCGATCGCACAGGCTGAGGGCCCGCAGATGCTGGATCCCTCGCTCGCAGTCGAGGCAGTGGTGTCGGGCTTGACGACACCGATTGGCCTTGCATTCATTGGATCGGACGACATGCTCGTCATCGAGAAGGACACAGGCCGTGTCCGGCGCATCGAGCACGGGGTGGTGACGGGATCAGTGCTCGATCTGGGAGTCAACAGCGCGTCCGAACGCGGGCTCCTGGGCATCGCGCTGCACCCACGCTTCCCGCGCGACCCGGGTGTCTACCTGTACTGGACCTGCCGTACCGCCACCACCCCGAGCGACCCCTTTTTCCCGGACGACCGCACGTGTCTCGACGCCAACATGTTCCTGCCCGATAGCGCCGACACGCTGCAGGTGCCGCTGCTGGGCAACCGCGTCGATCGATTCGTCTGGAATGGCTCGACGCTCACTTTCGATCGGAATCTGATCATGCTCCGCGCGTTTCAGAACGACGGCGCCCCGAACCCGCCAGGACAGGACGACGAGACGCAGCCACCGCGCGCGAACCGCAACGGCGGCGTCATCCGGTTCGGTCCTGATCGCAAGCTCTACATCCAGATGGGCGACAACGGCCGGCGTGGGCAGCTGCAGAACCTGCGGAACGGCCCCGGAGGGCCCACCCGCTTCGACGATCAGTTCGGGGGCCCCGAGCCCGACGATGCGCACCTGACTGGCGTGATTCTGCGCTTGAACGACGACGGCAGCGCGCCCAAAGACAATCCATTCTTCAAGGTGGGCGCTCGGATGGGCGGCGAGGTCGGAGCGAATGTCCAGAAGATCTTTGCCTACGGGCTCCGCAACGGCTTCGGCATGGCATTCGATCCCTACTCCGCACATCTCTGGGAGCAAGAGAATGGTGACGACTCGTTCAGCGAGTTGAATCGCGTCGAGGCGGGGTTCAACTCGGGGTGGGTGCAGCTTATGGGCCCGCCCAAACGCTTCGAGCAGTTCAAGGCGATCGAGACGACGGTCACGCCGGTGCCCCCCGACCCGTTTGCCCCCACCTATTTCGGTCTTCAACAACTTCGCTGGTCGCCCGAGAACCTTGCCGGCTCGGCGCGAGCCGCGCTTGCCCGGCTTTACATGCTGCCTGGCGCGCACTACAGCGCTCCCGAGTTCTCGTGGAAGTACGAGGTCGCTCCTGGTGGCATCGGTTTCGTCAAAGGACGAGGACTGGGCCGCAAGTACCAAGGTGACTTGTTTGTCGCAGCTGCCCGGCCGTTTCTGGAGGGCGGTCACGTTTTCCGTTTCGCCCTGACAGGCAACCGGAGAGGAGTGGCGCCGAAGGACCGGCGGCTTCGGGACCTTGTAGCCGACAACCTCCACAAGTGGGAAATCACTGAGAGCGAAACTCTCCTCATCGGGAGGAACTTCGGCGTAGGCACAGACGTGCAGGCGGGACCAAGCGGTCACCTCTTCATCGTGTCGTTGAGTAACGGCGCGATCTACGAGATTCGCGGCACCCGCGCCGGCGGCGATCGTCTGGATGAGGACACGCGGGACGATGCCGAGCAGAACGGCGGCGCAGGGGAGGAGGACGCCGACGACAGCCCTGGCGAGAACTGACTGCTGAACCGGAGACCGACGGGCGACGTCGCGTCTTCAACGTCGCGCACAACCGACACGCCGGGCGCGTGGCCTGTCACTCTGGCCACGCGGCCGCGGCGTCGTACCTCGACGGCGAAAATGACCCGTCACGCCATCAGTAATCGATCGGGGGATAATAATGCGGCTGCTGAGACGCTCCAGGCGATCGATTCGGAGGCAATGATGAGGAAAGTCGTGATGCTCGTAGCCGTGCTCGCGTGCGCGCGCGTCGCCGCGGCTCAGAACGCGGACGATTATCGTGGCGGCTGGAGGACGGACTCGGGCGAGGCCCATACCTACGAATTCTCGATTCGCGGCGACAAGGTCAGGGGCATCCACTGCACCTATTGCGCGGATGCGACGACGCTGGCCTTCGTCGATGGGACGTTCGGACCGGACGGCATCCGGTTCGAGGTCACCCACGTGAAGACGGACGGCAGCACGGCCTACAAAGACAAGGCCACCGCGAAGTTCAGCAACGGCCGCCTGACCGTCACCGGCACGAGCGGCGCGCCCGGCGGCGGCGCGTTCGAGCGCGTCCTGATCAAGGATCCGCGTGGACCGGATCCGCTGCCGGTGATCGTGTCGGTGCTCCCGAAGGGCCCTCCAGTGGCGGCAGACACCCGTCGTCGGAACGTCGACGGCGCAGATGGTCTGGCCTACATTCAGCCGGGCCCGTGGAAGTCGAAGTTGACGGAGAAAGACGTGGTCGGCGTGTGGTTGGGGTTCGGTGTCGGCGCGCCGAAGCAGTACTTCATCATCAAGAAGGTGGGCGGCAAGCTGCGGGGCATGGTCTGCGGGACCTGCGACAACCCCTACACGATGGCGGCGCTCGACGATTTCAGGATCGAAGGCGATACGCTGAAGTTCAACATCCTTCACGAAGATTGGGCTGATGGCGCGCTCGTGACGTTCGACAAGCACGTGACCGCTCACGTCGGGTGGAACGAGATGCGGGCAACGACGGCTGCGGACCACCAGCCGCCTCCGCCGCCTCCGTCGCCTACGTCGCAACGACGGCCGGTAGGCTTCGTGCCAGGGTTCTCGCTGCAGGGGCCGATTGCGATCGAGGCTACGGCGGGAAATGTCTGGCCCGAATGGCCGCCGAAGGGGACGTCGTCGCCTCGTTAGCGGGTAGCCGCTTGTGGTGGGCGGCTAGAACCGCACCATCGCACCCAGGTACGGTCCTTTCATCTCCAGGTCGCCGGAGTCGCTCTCCAGCACATAGTCCGCCGTGAGCCAGCGGTACCCGCCCTGAATCCCGAAGAACCGGGTGATGCTGCCGGTGACGTAGATGTCCAGGTCCTTGAGGTGGGCGTCGGCGTTCTCGTCGTCGAAGAGCTTGCGGGCAAGGAAGCCCGGCATCTTGAACCCGGTGAACTCCGCGGTAATCGACACGTTCTTGTGCGGATAGACCCGCCCAATCACCCCCAGGGTTGGCACAGTCACGTTCTCGTCCGTGAGGGACGTCATCGTGGTCGCCCCGCTCGTCGCCCGCAGGTCGGCGACGACGTGGTTGATGTTGGCCCCGAGGATGATGCCGAAGAGCCCGCGGTCCATGGCCACGAAGTCGTGTTCATAGGCGAGGCGCCAGACATCCCACTCGACGTCCGCCGTCGCGTTCGCGTTGATGTTGAAGGTGCGGCCGCCGAACACGATCGTCCGCTGCAGGACCGCGGCTTCGTTGTAGTGCAGGTCCACGTGGCTGACACGAAGCTTGTGCTTGCCGCCCTTGAGCACTCCGCGAAACTCGTTGAAGCGCTTGTCGGCGATAGCGAACTCCTGCACGAAATCCACGCCGGCCGGGTCTACCGCGTTCAGCGAGTCGCTGCCGATGATGATGCCGGGGCCGGGCTTCCAGAACATCATGCCCAGCTCGACATGAAAGCTCTCTCCTGGGGCTGGGTCGGCCACCCGAAACTGCGCGTCGGCACGGGATGCGAGTAGGCCAAGCAGCAGCAGGCAGACGGGCAGGGCTCTACGAATGTGCATATGGTGGGTATCGGCTTCACAGCGGAGGGTCATTAGGAGAGCTTAGGGGTTCAAGGCTCAAGGCTCAAGGCTCAAGGCTCAAGGCTCAAGGCTCAAGGCTCAAGGCCTGAGCCATTACAATCGATTTGGTGTCCCCGGCGCGCCGCCTGCTGCGGCATCTCCTCCCGTATCGCTTCACGTTCCTGAAGGGCTTCGCCTGTGTGGTCGCGGCGTCAGCGCTTCAGCTGGCCGCGCCCTGGGTGACCAAATATGCCATCGACGATCTGGTCGGGGGCGTCACCGCGAGCAAGATCTGGCGGTACTCCGGCGCGATCCTCGCCCTCTCGCTCGTAGGGGGCTGGTTCCGCTTTCACACCCGTCGCATCATCGTGGGGGCGTCGCGCGACTTCGAGTACAGCTTGCGCAACGAGTTCTTCGCCCGCCTCCAGCGGCTCGACCTCGGCTACTTTCAGCGCACGCGCACGGGAGACCTCATGTCGCGCGCCACCAACGATCTCAGCGCCGTACGCATGATGATGGGCCCGGCCGTGATGTACACGTCGAGCACGGTGCTGACCTTCGTGGTGGGCCTCCTCCTGATGGTGTCGATCGACCCGTGGCTCACGGCCGTCGCGCTCGTGCCGTTGCCCTTTGTCTCGCTCTTCGTCCGCTATTTCGGCAAGGCCATCCACGACCGCTTCGAGCGGATCCAGGCGCAGCTCTCCACGGTGAGCGCGGTGACGCAGGAGTCGCTGGCCGGCGTGCGCGTCGTGCGGGCCTACCGACAGGAAGCGGTCGAGATCGAGCGCTTCCGCCACGCCAACGAGGAATACGTCCGGCGCAACCGCTCGCTCATCGCCCTGCAGGCGATGTACTTCCCGAGCATGGGCCTGCTCATGGGCGTGGGGAGCCTCCTGGTGCTGTGGCTCGGCAGCCGCGAGGTGGTCCGGGGCCGCATGACGATTGGCGAACTGGTGGCGTTCAACGCCTACCTGACCATGCTGGCCTGGCCGATGATCGCGTTCGGCTGGGTCACCAACCTTCTGCAGCGCGGGCTGGCCTCCTGGGAGCGCATGCTCGAGGTGCTCGACGCGGAAGCGGCTGTCACGGATGCGGCGGTCACGCCAGGGACGCCGGCCTTCGTCGAGCAGATTCGCGGCGCGGTGGAGTTCCGCGACGTCACGTTCGCGTTCGGTGCCCACACGGTGCTGGACCATGTGTCGGCCGTCATTCCCGCCGGGACGACGACCGCGATCGTGGGCGCCACGGGCGCGGGGAAGTCGACGCTGCTCGGCCTCCTCGCCAGGCTGCACGAGCCCCCGCCCGGCACCGTCTTCGTCGACGGTATCGACGTGCGCCATCTGCCGCTCTCCGTGCTGCGTGGCGCGCTTGGCTTCGTGCCGCAGGAGCCGTTCCTGTTCAGCGCGACGATTGCCGAGAACATCGCCCTTGGCGAGCCCCTGCGGCTGCCCGGCGAGGCGTCATGGGACCGCGCGCGCGTGGAGCGCGCGGCGGGGATGTCACGGCTCGATGCCGACCTAAGCGCGTTTCCCCAGGGCTACGAGACGATGGTGGGGGAGCGAGGCATCACGCTCTCGGGTGGACAGAAGCAGCGCACCGCCATCGCGCGCGCGCTGGTGACCGATCCGAAGATTCTGGTACTCGACGACGCGCTGTCGGCGGTCGATACCCACACCGAGGAAGAGATCCTGGGCCGGCTGCGCGAGGTGATGCGGCAGCGCACCGCGCTGATTGTGTCGCACCGCGTGTCGACGGTTCGAGGGGCCGACCAGATCCTCGTACTCGACGACGGTCGCATCGTCGAGCGGGGTACCCACGACGAGCTGATCCAGCGTCACGGAGTGTATGCCGCGCTCGCCCATCACCAGCGGCTCGAAGAGGAGCTGGCGGCGATCCGCTGACCGATGGCAGCCCACGACGAAGACGTCATCGGCAAGGCCTACGACTCGCGGCTGATGCGGCGCCTGCTGGCGTACCTGCGGCCCTACCGGCTGCAGGTGGCCTGGGCCATTGCCGCCATCGTGGGGAACTCGGCGCTGCAGCTGGTGCCGCCGTACCTCACCAAGACGGTCATCGACCGCTCGATTCCAGCCGGCGATCTCTCGGGGCTCGGGGTGATCGCGGCGCTCTATCTGGGCGCCATCCTGTTATCGTTCGGCCTCGAGTTCGCTCAGACGTCGACGATGCAGCTGATCGGCCAGCGGGTGATGTTCGACCTGCGGATGGCCGTGTTCGGGCACCTGCAGCGGCTCGACCTGCGATTTTACGACCGCAATCCCGTCGGACGCCTGATGACGCGCGTCACCAGCGACGTCGACGTCCTGAACGAGCTGTTCACGGCGGGGGTGGTGTCGGTCTTCGGCGACGTCTTCACCCTGCTCGGCATCATGGGCGTGCTGGTGTGGATGGACTGGCGCCTGGCGCTGGTCGCGTTCTCGGTGCTGCCGCTGATCGTGCTCATCACCCAGTGGTTCCGCCGGCACGTGCGCGAGTCGTATCGCACGGTGCGGGCCTGGATCGCGCGGATCAACGCCTTCCTGCAGGAGCGCATCTCCGGCATGGCGACGGTGCAGCTGTATCGGCGCGAGGCGCGCGACTTCGCCGCCTTCGACGAGATCAACGCCGCACACCGCGACGCCAACGTCGACTCGATCTTCTACTACGCGGTGTTCTATCCGGCGATCGAGCTCGTGAGCGCGCTGGCGGCGGCGCTCCTGATCTGGGTCGGCGGCGGATGGGTGCTTCGCGACGTGCTGACGCTCGGCTCCCTCGTGGCGTTCCTGCAGTACTCACAGCGCTTCTTCCGGCCGATCAGCGACCTGTCCGAGAAGTTCAACGTGCTGCAGGGGGCCATGGCCGCGTCGGAGCGGATCTTCGGCCTGCTCGACACGCCGGTCGACATCACGTCGCCGCCAGCCGGACTGGCGGCGCCCAGAGGGACCATCCGCTTCGAGCATGTGACCTTCGCGTATGTGCCCGGAGAGCCGGTGCTCAAGGACGTGTCGTTCGAGGCGCGGCCAGGCCAGCGGGTGGCCATCGTGGGAGCGACCGGGTCCGGCAAGACCACGCTCGTCAGTCTGCTCCTGCGCTTCTACGACGTGCAGGAGGGGCGCATCACGATCGACGGCCACGACATTCGCACGCTCGATCTGGCGAGCCTGCGCGCGCAGTTCGGCCTGGTGCTGCAGGACGTGCATCTCTTTTCCGGCACCATCGGCGGCAACGTGCGGCTGGGGCAGGCCACCATGTCCGACGAGACGGTGCGCCGGGCCGTGGACGCCGTGCATGCCGGCGCGTTCATCGACCGGCTGCCCGGGGGCCTCGAGGCGGCGGTGGCCGAGCGCGGCACGACGCTCTCAGTCGGGCAGAAGCAGTTGCTCTCGTTTGCGCGCGCGCTGGCGTCGGATCCGCCGGTGCTGATCCTCGACGAGGCCACGTCGAGCGTCGACACCGAGACCGAGCTCCTGATTCGCGATGCGCTGCGGGTGGTGATGGCCGGACGCACCACCATCGCCATCGCCCATCGGCTGTCGACGATTCAGGACATGGACACGATTCTCGTGCTGCACAAGGGCGAGCTGCGCGAGCAGGGCACGCATCAGGAGCTGCTGGCGCAGCGCGGGATCTACCGCCGGCTCTACGAGCTGCAGTTCGCGGGCGGCGGCGCGTCAGGTCCTAGCGCACCGGCGGCGGTGCCGCGGGCGGTTCAGGAGTCGCAGGCCTGAGCTCGGGCGCGGGGTCCGGCCCCGCGGCTCCCGGCGCCGAGGGGTCGGCGACGAACCCGTCGCTGGCGCCTTGCGGGATCTCCGCCGGCGGTGGCTCGGCCTCGATCACCGGCGGCGTCTCCGAGTTCGATTCAGCGGCCCGCCGCGCAATCTCACGGCGGCGGAACAGGCGATCGATCAGGCTGGGCGAGCTCGCGCGCGGGTCCCATCCCAGCCGGAGCACGGTTACTTCAATCCGACGGCGTCCGAATGCGAGCGCTTCGTTGCAGCTCCAGAGGTAGAGATCGAGCTGCCGGCCCTGCACTTTGGGGCCGGTATCCATGATCGTGTAAACGCCGTTGTATTCGAGGTCGCCCGTGGCGAGGGTGACGACGGAGCCGACGGGAAGCAGCTTGGGATCCGCGGCGGCGATGCCGCGGCGCACGTTGACGCCTGCGGCGGTCGTGAGGCCCTTGCAGTAAGCAGTGGCGTTGAACACCAGGTGCGATCCCGGCGCCGGCGCCTCGTCCTCACTGCTGATCATCTCGAGCCAGGCGCTGTAGCCCGAATCGAGCATACGGGTCTCATACGCAAACGTGATGACCACGAGGCCTGCGAGGAGGGCGACTGTCGCGCGCCGGATCGGAGAATCGATCGTGAACGCCATGGCCTCCGCAAGGGTACCGGCTGCGCCGGGCTACCGGAAGTGTTCGAACCCGCGCGGCAGGTCGTGTGTCCCCGCCGCATCGCGCAGCACCAGCTCAGGCGTGCGCGTCACCACGCCGATCCGGGTTATCGGCAGATCCCCGATTCGGCGGTGGGCACCCCGGAGCCGGCCACGGTGGCGGGGGCGCACCGTGAACAGCAGCTCGTAGTCGTCGCCCCCGCTCAGGGCAGCGGTCAGCGCATCGGTGCCGGCATCGGCATGCCAGCGCCGCGCTTCATCCGACAGGGGCAGGGCGTCTGCGTCGATGGTCACGCCCACGCCAGATGCCAAGGCAATCTGCCGCACGCCGTCAGCCAGCCCATCGCTGAGGTCAATGCAGCTGGACGCGGCGCCATGGTGCGCCAGTTGACGTCCCGCCCGGACCCGCGGCTCCGGCTTCAGATACCGGCCGACGCAGCCTCCGCATGAGGTGGCCGCCGGGGCATCAGAGCCCCGCAGCATTGCCAATCCTGCTGCCGCGTCACCCAGATACCCGGTGACATAGACGTCGTCGCCAGGCCTGGCGCCCGCCCGCGTCAGGCTCTTGCGGGGGTGTACGGTGCCGATCGCGGTCACGTTGATCACGAGCGGGCCGGGCGTCCGCGTGATGTTGCCGCCAAGCAGCGTCATGCGGTGCGCGTCGGCGTGCCGGAAAAACCCGTCTGCGAACCCGTCGAGCGCGCTCGCGGCCATACTGCCCGGCAGCGCCAGCGAGAGCAGGGCGGCTCTCGGCTCGGCACCCATGGCGGCCAGATCGCTGACGTTGACGGCCAGGGCCCGGTGGCCAATCGCGTCGGGCGGCACGAACGCCTGATTGAAGTGCACGCCGTCGACGAGCGCGTCGGTCGTCAGCACCTCGCGGCGCCCGCGGGCGGGAACGATCACTGCCGCGTCGTCGCCTGGTCCCACCTCGACCCACGCGGGCATGGCGAGCCGCGCGATGATTCGCTGAATCACCGCCTGCTCGCCGAGGTCTGCGATGGTTGGATTGGTCACGAGGGCCGCAAGGAGCACTCTTCAGGCCACAACTCGCGTTAGCGAGTTGCTTGGCGCGGTCGGCCGTTAAGGCCGACCGCCAGATACTGCGGCGGTTTGCCAGATATGCCCCGCTTTGCCGTGTGGGGAGGTCGTATGAACCTGCTTAAGCAGGTGGAGCCGCTGTGATAGATCGCGCTTCAGGCTTCCTCGATACAGAGGCGTGCACAACACGCGACCCCGCAGCTCACTTGGGTGAAACATCGGCTCAAACGAGCCTCCGAAACCATCACGAGCAAAGCAGGTGCAAGGACGATATTAGCCTAACTGCGGGACGTGCAGGTAGCTGCGCATCTTGTCGATCACCGCCTCACGGCGGTCGGTGTCAGGCGCCGAGGCTGCTCGCTGGAGACGCATCGAACGAGCCGAGCGCATCGTCGACCAGACGCTCGAGGCGGAGCGCCCGCTCATTGAGCTCGCCGCTCGACGACGACGATTGCTGGCGCGCGCGAAAACACTCGTCGGCAATGTTGAGGGCGACGAGGAGCGCCAGGCCGAGCACATCGCTCGTGGGCGCTGATTCGGACGCCGCCTTCATCTTCGCGTCCACGTAGGCGGCCAGCTCGGTGACGTAGGCGACGTCGAGCGAACTACGGATCGGGTATCGCTGCCCGGCGATCTCGACGCTGACGATGCTGTTGCTCATCCGGCGCTCTGGCGCTCCGGCACTACATTAGCCTGTTCTAGCCTGTCTGACAGCCTGGTCGCCTTATACGTTCAGGTGATCGAGCTGCCGCAGCATGTCGCTCACGCGCGACCGGACGATTTCGCGCTCGTCGCGCAGTGTGGCCAGCTCGGACGTGGCGCCGTCCATGTCGGCCATTCGCGCGCGCAGCGCATCGAGCTCCTGCGACAGCCGGGCGTTTTCATCGGTCGCACGGGCCTGTTCGGCGCGCAGCTGCGTGACGAGCCCGACGAGCAGCTTTACTTTGTCCTCGAGCCGATCGATGGGGTCGAGGTCCACTGTCCGCGCCACTGCTGACTTCACTATCCGCTCCGTTCCTTGTCGTACTGAGGGGGAATCCGTCGGCGAGAATGGTGCCACGAACGCGCCGGCCGGAGCAAGACTCGGGAAGGCCCTCCGAAAATAAACTTGCGCCTCACCGGGACACTTAGCGCTGGACAGCGCCGTGTCGCGTCTTCAGCGCCGCGAGGACCGCGTCCATGGCGGCCTGCACCTCAGCGTCGGTCAGCGTCCGATCGGGCGCGCGGAACGTGAGCCGCACGGCGAGGCTGACCTTGCCCTCCGGCACGCCCTTGCCTTGATACCGATCGAACTCGCGCACGTCGGCGAGCAACGCCGGCGCCGCCGATCGCACGGTCGCACGCAGCTCGGCCGCCGGCAGCGTGTCGTCGACGAGCATGGCGATGTCGCGCGTCACCGACGGGAAACGCGGCAGGGGCGCCACGCGAATCGTGTCCGGCGCCGCATGCGCGTCCGCCGCGTCGAGATCGATCTCGGCCACGAAGATCGCATCGCTGTCCGGGAGGCCGTGCCGCTCGGCCAGCTCCGGCGTGAGCCGGCCGAAGGCGCCAACGCGCGTCTCACCGGCCATGATCGCCGCGGCTTGTCCCGCCACGAGCCACGGTTCGGTATGCGGCCTGGCGTCGACGCCGATCCGCAGCGCGTGGCACACGCGGGCCACCGCGCCCTTCATGTCGAAGAAGGTGACGTCGGGGGAGGCGCCGCTCCAGTGGGGCAGATCGCTGCCGCCGGTCCAGGCGAGCGCCAGCGCGCGCCGCTCACCGCCGCGTGCCGAGAAGCGATTGCCGATTTCGAACAGACGCACGTCGCGCTGCTCGCGGCGCCGGTTGTGTGCAAGGGCGTCGAGCAGGCCCGGGAGCGCCGAGGGACGAAGGACGGCGAAGTTCTCGGAGA
>Ga0193753_10003343_pt1 | contig 11924 bp, 8 predicted proteins | sample H1c2metaG_FD_144925 | JGI IMG/M metagenome (GOLD analysis project Ga0193753, IMG submission 144925) | Soil microbial communities from a riparian zone of the East river system, Colorado, United States - H1c2 | ecosystem: Environmental > Terrestrial > Soil > Riparian zone | place: USA: East River... | reverse complement strand
GCTGATGGCTCACGACTTCGGCATCGGCGGGAGTTTCTTTGGTCGTGTTGACCGGGTATTGGGACCAGCGCATAGGGGCGCGAGAGTGTATCAGGTGAGGGATTCGCCTATGATGCCGGCCGTGACGAACGACCTGAATACACCCGCAAAAACGCGCAGCCGCGGCATATACCTGCTGCCCAACCTGCTCACCACCGGTTGCCTGTTTTCGGGTTTCTATTCCTTGGTGGCCGCCATCGACGGCAATTTTGCGGTCGCCGGCGGAGCCGTCTTCATTGCCATGCTGTTCGACGGCCTCGACGGGCGCGTCGCGCGCTGGACCGGCACCGAGAGCCCGTTCGGCAAGGAATTCGACAGCCTTGCCGACATGGTGGCGTTCGGCATCGCGCCGGCGGTCCTGGTTTATCAGTGGGGCGTGGTCCGCATCAGCGAATACGGCCATGAGTGGCGGCGCTTTGGGTGGGTCATCGCGTTTTTCTATGCGCTGTGCGCGGCGCTGCGCCTCGCGCGGTTCAACCTGCATTCGGCCAGCAACGACAAGCGCTACTTCCAGGGCCTGCCCAGTCCCTCCGCCGCCGCCGTGGTCGCCGCCTTTGTGTGGTTCTTCGCCAAGTGGCGCGAGCCCGGGCTGCCGGGGCTGGTCCTGGCGTTCGCGGTCACGGGCTATGCCGCTGCGCTCATGGTCTCGCCGTTCAGCTACCTGAGCCTCAAGCAGATCGACGTCGACAAGCGCGTGAAGTACTCGTATTTCGGTTTCGTCATCCTGCCCATGCTGTTCCTGATCAGCGTGGACCCGCCGACGATGTTGTTTGCCATGTTCGTTTCCTATGCCACCTACGGCCCGGTGCAGTGGTTAGTGCGCAAGCTGCGGCGTCCGCGCGCGGGTGCTGCCTAAAGGAGCGCCCATGGGTCCGCTGCGCAATGCGTATCTCGACGCGCTCGGTATCGATCGCTGGGTTCCCAGGGACGCCGCCGTTGAAACGGCGATTCCCGAGGTAGCGGCACCCGCGGCTTCCCCGGCGCCACCACGTGCTGGCGCGCCGACCGCGGCGCCGGTGCCCACGCCATCACCTTCGACCTGGACGCCGCTTCCACCCACCGACGATTGGGGCGTGTTGCGCGAACGCGTGGCCGGCTGCACCGCCTGTGCCGAGCTGTGCAGGACGCGCACGCAAACCGTCTTCGGGGTCGGCAATACGCGCGCGGAATGGCTGGTAATCGGCGAAGCGCCGGGCGGCGAGGAAGACCGGCAGGGCGAGCCGTTCGTCGGCCGCGCAGGCCAGCTGCTCAATGCCATGCTCTTGGCCATTGGCCTGCCGCGGGAGACGGTGTTCATCGCCAATGTGCTCAAGTGCCGGCCGCCGGGCAATCGCGATCCGAAGCCCGCCGAAGTTTCGAATTGCCTTCCCTATCTGTCGAACCAGATCGCGCTGCTCAAGCCGAAGATCATGCTGGCCGTGGGACGCATCGCCGCGCAGAACCTGCTCGCCACCGACGCGCCGCTGGCGCGCCTGCGCGGCAAGCTGCACGCCTTCGGCGAGGCGGCGACGCCGCTGGTCGTCACCTACCACCCGGCCTATCTACTCCGGACGCCTGCCGACAAGCGCAAGGCCTGGGAGGATCTGAAATTCGCGCGCGCCACGTATGCGAAGATCGTTGGGGGAAACGCCCCCGGGAATGAATGATGGCCGCCGCGCCGCAAGACCTGCGCGAGATGCCCGAGGTCCACATCCGGCCGATGATGGAGATGGACCTGCCGGAAGTCGCCGCCATCGAGCAGAAGAGCTACGCGTTTCCGTGGAGCGAGAACATCTTTCGCGATTGCCTGCGCGTGGGCTACACCTGCCGGGCACTCGACCTGGCCGGCCAGATCATCGGCTACGGCGTCATGAGCCTGGGGGCGGGCGAAGCACACATCCTCAATCTCTGCATCCGCGAAGAATTCCGCATCGTGGGTTTCGGCCGCCGGTTGCTCGAACACATGCTGGAGCGCGCGGCGGCCGCCGGCATCAGCGAGGCGTTTCTCGAAGTCCGGCCGAGCAACCTGGCCGCGATCCGTCTCTATCAACGGCTCGGATTCGAACAAATCGGCGTTCGCCGCGGTTATTATCAGGCCCCCGATGGGCGCGAAGACGCCATCGTGCTGAAGCTCGCGCTTCGGCAAGCCTGATTCACTCCTTGAGAATTCCATGACTTCGACCGGGCATGAGACGGCGCGCAGGCGCACGTTTGCCATCATTTCGCATCCCGACGCGGGCAAGACCACGCTCACGGAAAAGCTGCTGTTGTTCGGAGGCGCGATCCAGCTCGCCGGCACCGTGAAGGGCCGCAAGGCCGCACGCCATGCCACCTCGGACTGGATGGCGCTCGAGAAGCAGCGCGGAATCTCCATCACCTCATCGGTGATGCAGTTCCCGTTCCGCGAGAACATCATCAACCTGCTCGACACGCCCGGCCACGAGGACTTCTCCGAAGACACCTATCGCACGCTCACCGCCGTCGACAGCGCGCTCATGGTCATCGACTGCGCGAAAGGCGTCGAAGAGCGGACCATCAAGCTCATGGAAGTCTGTCGCATGCGCGACACGCCCATCATGACCTTCATCAACAAGCTCGATCGCGAAGGCCGCCCGCCCATCGAGCTGCTCGATGAAATCGAGAGCGTGCTCAAGATCCGCACCGCGCCCGTGACCTGGCCCATCGGCATGGGCCGCGATCTCGCCGGCGTATATCACCTCATCGAGGACCGCATTTACGTCTACGAAGCGGCGGCACGCGGTGAGCGCGGCACCAACCGCACCATCGACGGGCTGCACAGCGAGGCGGGACGCGAATTCCTCGGCGACCGCGCGAAGCGGTTCGATGACGAGATCGAGCTGGTGCGAGGCGGTACCGCGGAGTTCAACGTGGATGCCTATCTCGACGGGCGGCAGTCACCCGTGTTCTTCGGTTCCGCCATCTCCAACTTCGGCGTCGAAGAGTTGTTAGCGCACTTCTCGCGCCACGCGCCGGCGCCCCTGGCACGGGCGGCGGTGCAGCGTGAAATCGCCAGTGAAGAGGACGAGCTCACCGGCTTCGTGTTCAAGATCCAGGCGAACATGGATCCGCAGCATCGCGATCGCATCGCCTTCATGCGGCTGTGCTCGGGCAAGTACACGCGCGGCATGCGCATGTACCACGTGCGCCTCGACAAGGAGATGCGCATCGCCGATGCGCTCACGTTCATGGCTGCCGACCGCAGCGCCGCCGACGAAGCTTTCGCGGGCGACATCATCGGCCTGCACAACCACGGCACGATCAACATCGGCGACACCTTCACCGAAGGCGAGAAGCTCACGTTCACCGGCATCCCCAACTTCGCACCGGAAATGTTCCGGCGCGCCGTGCTCAAGGACCCGCTGAAGATGAAGGCGCTCGCCAAGGGCCTGGGGCAGCTCTGCGAAGAGGGCGCCACACAGCTGTTCAAGCCGCTGCGCAACAACGACATGATCCTGGGCGCCGTCGGCCAGCTGCAGTTCGAAGTGGTCGCGTTCCGCCTGCAGGACGAATACGCCGTCGCCAGCGTGTTCGAGACCATTGCCGTGCACACCGCGCGCTGGATCTACTGCGAGGACGAAAAGCATCTCGACGAATTCCGCACGAAGGCCTACGACCATCTCGCGATAGACCACTCGGGTGCTCTCGTGTATCTCGCGCCCTCGCGCGTGAACCTCGAGCTCACGATCGAGCGCTGGCCAAAGATCTCCTTCCGCGCCACGCGCGAGTCGCAGTAATTGGGGTCAGGCACCGTTTCCTAGGAATCGGTGCCAGGCACCGATTCCTAGGAAACGGTGCCTGACCCCGGGTGGGCAATTCGAAGTGACGTGACGACGTCATGCCGGCCGCGTAGCCTTCGATTCATGAAGGAACTGATCAGGAATCGGCCCGTGTTCGCCTGGGCGCTGTACGACTGGGCGAACTCCGCGTTCGCCACCACGGTCATGGCCGGGTTCTTCCCCGTGTTCTTCCAGAAATTCTGGAGTACCGGCGTCGCCTCCACCGTCACCACGCAGCGTCTTGGATACGCCAACGCGGCCGCCGGGCTGGTCATTGCCTTGCTGGCGCCGATACTCGGGGCCATCGGCGATCGCGGCGGGCGTCGCAAGCAGTTCCTGATGGCCTGGACCTTGTTAGGCGTGGGCGCCACGTTCGCGCTGTATTTCGTGGCGCAAGGCGAATGGTTCGCGGCCGCGGTGCTGTTCGTGCTCGCCACCATGGGCTTCAACGGCGGCATCGTGTTCAACGACTCGCTGTTGCTCGACGTGGCCGGCCCCAGGGATCTCGACCGGGTTTCCGCTTTTGGTTACTCGCTGGGTTATCTCGGCGGAGGCCTGCTGTTCCTCATCAACGTGCTCATGGTCAGCAAGCCCGCGTGGTTTGGCCTGGCGGATGCCACGCAGGCCGTGCAGGTGTCCTTCATCACCGTTGCAGTCTGGTGGCTGGTGTTCACGATTCCGCTCATGCGAGCCGTGCAGGAGCAGCAACGCGGCCCGCACCTGGGATTCGCGCAAGCCACGCGCGTCGGCTTCCGGGAGCTGCGCGCCACCATCGCGCACGTCCGCCAGTACCGGACCATCGCCCTGTTCCTGGTGGCGTACTGGTTCTACATCGATGGCGTCAACACGATCATCAAGATGGCCGTGAACTACGGCGTGTCGCTGGGGCTCGACACCAACAGCCTGCTCGCGGCCTTGCTCGTCACGCAGTTCGTGGGATTCCCGGCCGCGCTGTTCTTCGGTTACCTCGGCGATCGCATCGGGCCGAAGCGCGGCATTCTCATCGGGCTCGCGGTCTACGCCGGCATCACGGTGTACGCGTACTTCCTGGATTCGGTGGGCGAGTTCTTTGCGCTGGCCGTGACCGTCGGTCTCGTGCAGGGCGGCGTGCAGAGCCTGTCGCGCTCGCTGTTCGGGCGCCTCGTGCCCGAGGGCAAGAACGCGGAGTTCTTCGGCTTCTACAACATGATGGGCAAGTTCGCGACGGTGTTAGGGCCGTTGCTCATCGCCATCGTCGCCGGGATCACCGACAACGAACGCGCGTCGATCATCTCGCTGGTGTTGCTGTTCGTGGTCGGCGGCGTGCTGTTGTGGCGCGTGCCCATCAAAGACCCCATCGATAACCCATATTCCTGACCTCGCGTTCGAAGCGGATGATGTCCGCGTGGCTGGCCTCGCGCCCGAAGCGCAAACGGGCATAGAACGAAGCGAGCGCATCGATGCGCCCGGCCAGGTCGGGGCGATGCGCGCCGATCCTGCGCGCGTATTCCAGCGGTCCTTCGGCCGGCGCGCGCGCCGGCGCGACCCGCGCCAGTTTGCGCGTCGCGCGAATCCACGCGCGCCCGATCCGGTCCGGCTTCAAGCGCGCGACGCCGCGTCGAAGCGCCAGGCTCACCCATGCGATCCACAGTACGAGTCCCGCGGTGAACGCCCATCCGAGCTGCTCCCAGGACGGCGAGTCGATGCCGAGTTTGCGCAACAGATCGAGCTGCGCGCGAAAATTGAATTCCACGAAGCGCTCCTGCCACCACTGGTTGGCGCCGTCCCATAGGTGTTCGATGCGGTTGAACCATACGTTGTTGCGCATGAACACGCTGGTCGCCGGCAATGATTCGGACAGCAGGTCGAAGATGCCGCGCGTCAGGCGCTCCGGAGCGACGACGGCCGTGGGATCGATGCGCGTCCAGCCCGTGCTCTCCAGCCAGACTTCGGTCCAGGCGTGCGCATCCGATTGCCGGACGATGAGATAGCCGCCGGCGGGGTTCCATTCGCCTCCGAGGTAACCCGTCACGACGCGCGCGGGAACTCCCGCGGCGCGCATCATCGTCGCGTACGAGGAGGCGAAGTGGCCGCAGAATCCGCGCTTGCTGTCGAACAGCGTGGTGTCCACGGAGTCGATCGTGGTGACGCCGGGCTCGAGCGTGTATTCGAGGCCGTTGTCGCGGAACCAGTCGAGCACCGCGCGGGCGAACTCCGCATCGCTGCCGGTGCGTGCGCGCAAGTCGAGCGCCAAGGCGCGCGCGCGTGGGTTGCGATCGAGCGGCAAGGTGGTCTCGTGACGCCGGCCGAGAATCGGCAGCGTTCCCTGGTTGCGGGTTGCCAGGTACGAGACCGCGTCGTAGCTCAGCGTACTGGAAATCGGTTCGGCCACCGACAGCTGCCGGTCCTGGGGCGCGATGAAAACGTCCCGGCGTGAAACGGCATCGACCGTATCGAGTGCGAACAGCCAGCGCTGCTGGGTGGGTTCGAGCGTGACGCGATACCTGACAGGCGTATCCAGCATCTCGACGCGCGTGCCGGGATAGTACTTGGAGCGGCTCCTGCGCCACGTGAATCCATCGAAGTCGTTGAGCACAGGGCCGCGCCAGTACAACGAAGAGAGCGGAGGCGGCGCGCCGTCGAATCGCACGCGAAACGCCGGCTCGTAGTCGGTCGCCAGCTTGCTGATGCCGCCCGGCGACATCTCGTCCGACAGGCCGGTGGTTGCCTGTTCGCCGCGCTGCAGCGCCCAGAACTGTCCGCCCACTCGTGGAAAGAACAGGAAACTGGCCGCGGCGAGCGGGATGGCCATGGCCAGTGCGCGAGTCGACAGGCGCAGCGCCGCCCGCGGCGTGAGCGCGCCCCCGCGATCGGCAACGACAGCGATCGCGGCGCACGCGCCCCAGACGGTGAGTAGATAGAACGGAATGCGAACCAGCGACTGCGTGGCCAGCGCCGACGCGAGCAGCATGAACAGCGCAACGCCGATCACGATGCCATCGTCGCGGCGCGAGCGCGACTCCAGCAGCTTGAGCGCCCCCATGACCAGCAACAGCGCGGTGCCGGCCTGCAGACCGTTCAGCGTGCGAAAACTCAAGCCCACCGCGATCACCAGGCCGGCGGTCACCGCGCCGAGCAGGAAGCGCATGCCTGCGAATGGCTTCACCGGGGCGATGTATCCGAGCGCCACGAGAACGCGCCACGTCGCGGCGCCGAGCGCGATGACGACACACCAGGCGGGCGCGTCCGAGACGAGCAGCAACACGCTGGCCACGAATACCAGCGTGACGGCCGCGGTCGACCGCGCTGCCGCGCTCACCATGCTTCACCGCTGCCAAACAGCGCGAGCCCGTTGAGGCAGCGCGCGCGATGTTCATTGCCGCCGTCAGGCGGCAGCACCTGTTCTGCCAGGCGCAAACCGTAGCGTTCGCCGCGCGCATGAGCAGCGACTATCCATGCCGACAACTGTTCGAGGCGCTGCTCGAGATCGGCGCCCGGCACCGCGGCCAGGTCGAACAGGCGATGATGCGCGACGGGCGATTGATAGGTCTTCACCAGCAGGCCGCGGCCACGTGCATACGCGCCCCAGGCCACCTGTCGCGGTGAATCGCCACTGCGGAATTCGCGCAGGCCCGCCCATTCCTCGTCGCCGACGCGGTGCACGGACGGCGCGTTGCCGCCACTTGCCGCTTCGGGCGGCGTCTCGCGGCGTCCGCGCGGCACCGGCCAGGCGAGCAGGCCGGTCTTGATGTGCACGTAGGTCCAGGCGCGGAAGAGGCCGAACGGAAACCGGGTAGATAGAGTGATGCGATCGATTCCGAGCCGGCCCCGTCGTACGAGCGACAGACCCAGGTCGGCGCGGGCCGTGCCACTGGCCGGCACATCCACGGATGCGCGTGCGCCACCGGCCACTTCGCATTCGAGGGCCAGTCGCGCCGTATCGGCGGAATTTTCCAGGGTCACCAGCAGGCGGCCGTGCTCGCCGACGAACGCGTCGACGCCGGCCACGGTACGCAGCGCCACGCCGGTCAGATTGCGATGCGTGAGGTGCATGGCGATCATTCCAAAGCCGGCGAGCAGGAAGGTGATCAGCAGCGCGACGCTGTTGGCGTAATTGAGCCCGGCCAGCAGCATGACCAGCAGCAGCGCCGCGAATGCGAGGCCGGCGCGCGTCGGCAGGATGTAGACACGGCGCGCGCTGATGACGATGGGGAGGCGGTCGTCGCCCTGGCGCCGGCGGGCCCAGGCGCCCATGCGGCGGCGCAGATTTTCCTTGAGGGCGCCGGAGGCTTCGCGCGCCGCGGCAGTCATGCGTGCGCTACACCGGTACCGGGACGCCGCGCTTGAGCTCGGCGATGAAGGCGGCGTGATCGACCGCGGTGGCGACCCCGGCGCGTTCGAGGCGATGCGTGGCGACCGGCGCGAACACCGCCTGCACGTCTTCGGGGATCACCATGTCGCGGCCCGCGAGCATGGCCCACGCGCGCGCGGCGCGCACGAGGCCCTGGCCCGCACGCGGGCTCAGGCCTAACAACACGTCGGTGCGCTGACGGGTGCTCGCGATCAGCGTTTGCACGTATTCGAGCAGGGCCGGCGCCACGTGGACGCGCTGCGCGGCGGCCTGCAACTCGCGTACGCCGTCGGGGTTCAGCGCAGGTGTCATTCCGGAGAGCAGGTCCCGGCGGTCGCCTTCGGCGAGCAGGGCGCGCTCGTTGGCCGCATCGGGATAGCCCAGCGAGATGCGCATGAGGAACCGGTCGAGCTGCGATTCCGGCAGGCGGAAAGTGCCAAGCTGTTCGAAGGGATTTTGCGTGGCGACCACGAAGAACGGGTCCGGCAGCCGGTAGGTCGTCACGTCGACACTGACCTGGCGCTCTTCCATGGCCTCGAGCAGCGCGCTCTGCGTCTTCGGGCTGGCGCGATTCACTTCATCCGCCAGCAGCAGCTGCGTGAACATCGGGCCTTTCCGGAAAGAAAAACCGCCGCTGGCGGCGTCGAACACCGACACACCGATGATGTCCGCGGGCAGCAGATCGCTGGTGAATTGCACGCGTTGCCAGGCGAGCCCCAGCACCTGCGCCAGCGCGTGCGCGAGTGTCGTCTTGCCGACGCCGGGTACGTCTTCGATGAGCAGGTGGCCGCGCGCCAGCAGGCAGGTAAGCGCGAGCCGCACCGCCTCGGACTTGCCGAGAATGACGCGATCGAGCGCGGCCAGCGTCTGGGACAGCGCGGGGTTGAGGGCGGTCTGCGGTGGGTTCACGGGCCGACTATATCCCTCGCCGCGACCCAATATTCGTGATGGCGCGCAAGCTTCAGCCGAGGCGCCGCACCCGATCGAGCTGTTTGCCCATGCTTTCGTTCTGCGCGACGAGCTCGGCGAGTTTGGCCCGGTCGGCTTCGACGAGTTCCGGCTTGGCATTCTTCACGAAGCTCTCGTTGCCGAGCTTGCCGCGCAGCTTGCCGATGTCGGATTCGTTCTTGCCGATGACCTTGGTGAGCCGGTCGATCTCGGCCGCGGCATCGATGAGCCCCGCCAGCGGCACCAGCAGCGTGGTGCCGGCCACCATGGCGCTGGCCGAGACGGGCTCGGCGTTGCCGGCCTCGAGCACCTTCAGGCTCTCGAGTCCGGCCAGGCGAAGTAGATAGTGCGCGTTGTCGCGTATGAGGACCTGCGCCTGCTCGCCGGCGTCGCGGACCAGCAGTGGAATCTTGCGCGAGGGCGCAATGTTCATCTCGCCGCGGATCTGGCGAACCTTGAGGATGTATTCCTTCAGCAGGGCCACCTGCGTTTCGGCGTCCGTGTCGCGAGCGTAGTCGCTGGCGGCCGGGTAGGCCGCGACCATCACGCTGTCCACGGATTTCTGCTCGCCGCGCGGCTTGTGAGCGGCGAGCAGCGGCGCCGCCAGCGGATGCACGCGTTGCCAGATTTCTTCGGTGATGAACGGCATCATCGGATGCAGGGCGCGCAGCAGTGCCTCGAGCACCGTCACCAGTGTGCGGCGCGTGCCGCGTTTCTGCGCCTCGGTGGTGTTCTCGCCCTGCAGCACCGGTTTCGTCAGCTCCAGGTACCAGTCGCAGAACTCGTACCAGGTGAATTCGTACAGCGCGGTGGCGGCGAAGTCGAAGCGGTACTCGTTGAGTGCGCCATCCACCTGCGCCAGCGTGGCTGCGAACCGCGAGACGATCCAGCGATCGGCCACGGAAAGGTCGGCGTCGCCCACCAGCGAGCCACCGCTCGCCGCCGATGCGCCCTTGTCTTCACCCGCAGACTCCAGCATCAGGACGAAGCGCGCGCCGTTCCACAGCTTGTTGCAGAAATTGCGGTAGCCGCCGACGCGGCCGAGGTCGAAGCGGATTTCGCGCGAAGGACCCGCAAGCGATGCGAACGTGAAACGCAGTGCGTCGGTACCGTAGGCCGCGATGCCATCCGGAAATTGCTTGCGCGTGGCCTTTTCGATGGCCGGCGCGCGGTGCGGCTGCATCAGTGCGGTGGTGCGCTTTTCGACCAGCGCAGCGAGTGAAATGCCGTCGACGACGTCGAGCGGGTCGATGACGTTGCCCTTGGTCTTCGACATCTTCTCACCGTGCTCATCGAGGATGAGGCCGGTGATGTAGACCTCCTTGAAGGGCACGTCGCCCATGAACTTGAGCCCCATCATCATCATGCGGGCGACCCAGAAGAAGATGATGTCGAAGCCCGTGACCAGCACGCTCGTGGGGTAGAACTGCTTCAGTGAAACGGTCTGGTTGGGCCAGCCGAGCGTCGAGAATGGCCACAGCGCCGACGAGAACCAGGTGTCGAGCACGTCCTCGTCCTGGCGCAGTGCGAGGCCAGGAGCCAGCGAGTGCTTCTTGCGCACTTCGGCTTCGTCGCGGCCTACGTAGATGGTTCCGCTGTCGTCGTACCACGCCGGGATGCGATGCCCCCACCAGAGCTGCCGGCTGACGCACCAGTCCTTGATGTTGCGCATCCATTCGAAATAGGTCTTCGACCAGTTCTCCGGCACGAAGCGCGTGCGCCCTTCGGTGACCGCCGCGAGCGCGGGCTCGGCCAACGGACCGATCTTCACGTACCACTGGTCCGTGAGATAGGGCTCGATGACCGCGCCGGTGCGGTCGCCGCGCGGCACGTTCAGCTTGTGAGGCTCTATCTTCTCGATGAGACCCGCGGCTTCCAGCTCGGCGACGATCTGCTTGCGCGCCACGAAACGATCGAGGCCGCGGAAACGCTCGGGTGCGTTCTCGTTGAGCTTCGCATCGGGCGTGAAGATGTTGATCTGCGGCAGCGAATGCCGCTGGCCCATCTCGTAGTCGTTGAAGTCGTGGGCCGGCGTGATCTTGACCGCGCCCGAGCCGAAGGCGGCATCCACGTAGGTGTCGGCGATGACCGGGATTGTCCGCCCGGTCAGCGGCAACTCGAGCTGCTGGCCGAGCAATGCCCGGTAACGCTCGTCATCCGGGTTCACGGCCACGGCCGTATCGCCTAACAAGGTCTCGGGGCGCGTGGTGGCGACGATGATATGGCCCGTGCCGCCCACGACCGGATACTTGATGTGCCAGAGCGAGCCTTGCTCCTCTTCGGACAGCACTTCGAGATCGGAGACCGCGGTGAGCAGCACCGGGTCCCAGTTCACCAGCCGCTTGCCGCGGTAGATCAGCCCTTCGTCATGCAGGCGCACGAAAACTTCCGTTACCGCGCGCGAGAGGTCCGGGTCCATGGTGAATTTGTCGCGCGACCAGTCCACCGAGGTGCCGAGCCTGCGCATCTGGCGCGTGATGGTGCTGCCGGATTCGCCTTTCCATTTCCAGACGCGTTCGATGAAGGCCTCGCGACCCAGGTCGAGGCGATGTTTGCCGGAGGCAGCCAGCTGGCGCTCGACCACCATCTGCGTGGCGATGCCGGCGTGATCCGTGCCCGGCTGCCACAACGCCGCGTCGCCGCGCATGCGATGCCAGCGCGTGAGGGTGTCCATGAGCGTGTGCTGGAAGGCATGCCCCATGTGCAGCGTGCCGGTGACGTTCGGCGGCGGCAGCATGATGCAGTAGGCAGGGCCATTACCCTGCGGCGCGAAGGCGCCCGAGGATTCCCAACGTTCGTAGATGCGGGCTTCGATTTCGCCCGGAGAATAG
>Ga0193753_10003342_pt1 | contig 11927 bp, 6 predicted proteins | sample H1c2metaG_FD_144925 | JGI IMG/M metagenome (GOLD analysis project Ga0193753, IMG submission 144925) | Soil microbial communities from a riparian zone of the East river system, Colorado, United States - H1c2 | ecosystem: Environmental > Terrestrial > Soil > Riparian zone | place: USA: East River... | reverse complement strand
GAAGCTTTCGTGGAAATGCCCCAGACTGGTTGCAGGCGGCGTGGGGACCGGCGCGGCCCGGCTGGCGCTCACGCCCGTATGATCGTCCAGGATAAGCCGGCCGGATTTGCCTGCGCCCAGCACGTCCTTGTAAAAATCAACATACACTTTGTTGTTGGCGTCATAGGAGCCCTTGCCGGTGTAAGTGGCCTTTACGTACTGAACCCCGGGAATGGGCGTCGGCGCCTCGGTGCGGGGATAGATCGGCGCCTGATCCGGCGGGCGAGCCTCAAAGCGCAACGACGGCTCGTTGCCGACGGTCTCCATGCTGTACGGAATCCGGAATGGAACCTCGACCATGAAGCCCTTGGTGGCAATGAATGGTTTCTGGCCTTCAATGTTGAAGCGGATCTTGCCCGACTGGACAAACCAGAACACGCGATCGTCGGCGTAGAAGACGGTTTTGGTCTTCTTGCCGGGCCCCATCGAGATGTATTGGCCGACGAAATCTTTCGTCTTGACCAGCGTTTCGGTCCAGTCCGTTTGCCCCTTGTGCCTGGCGAGCAGGTCGGACAGCCGCCAGATCGGCCGGTTTGGCGCGATGTATTGGGCTGGTTTTTCAGGTTTCGGCGCCCAGGCTTCCAATGTCGGAAGCTGCAATTTCCGATTTACGCCCGGTGTCCGCATTCCTTGTGCGGCAGCCGGCACCCCGGCCGCGACGAACAGGACGGCTGCAATGGCGGAACTGAAAAACGGCTTGCTCAACCCCATCTCTATTCCTCTCGCCCAAGGCCCATTATGGATTGCGCGGGCCAATTGTCCGACCTAGCCTGATTGTTGTGCCAGCTTTGATACCCACGCGCCTTTCACAGGCCCAGCGCGAAGCCCTGCAGCGGCAGGACGCGCTGCTGCTCCCACTCTCTTTGGATTTGGGAACATCACCACACTCGATGGCGGCGCATCTGCGCCTGTCGGCCCGGCTGCTGCGGGAGCGCTCCGCCGGATCGCCCTGCTCGCGGCTCATGCACCACCTGTTCACGCTATTCGAACGCACCGTACCTTCCGCCCAGTCTCTCCGGCTGGCCTGCCGTGCGGGCTGTGCGCATTGCTGCAAGCAGTTGGTGACGGTTTCCGCGCCGGAAGCGTTCATGATCGCCCAGCAGATACGCGAAAGACCCGCAAGCCGTGACGCGGTTATTGCAGCGGCCGGCAACCTGTCTGGGCTGCTGCGGACCGGACGCTGGATGCGTACGCCCGACTGTTCCTTTCTAAGCAGCATGGCTTGCTCTATCTATGACGCCAGGCCCTTTTCGTGCCGCGGTTTCGTCTCGCGGAACGTCAAGGCGTGCGAAAGCTTCGCGTTGACCGGCAGCGCCGTGCCGATGCCGGAAGACTTTGTCGCTGTCCTGAATGCTTGCCGGATGATCCTTGTTGCCGCCATCAGGCTCGCGGGCCTCAAGGACGCGACCTTCGAACTTAACGCCGCCGTGACCGCCGCCCTCGCCATGCCGGACGCCGAACAGCAGTGGCTGCAGGGCGAGCCGGTTTTCGCCGGAATAGAAACTGGCTCGCCACCGCCGCCGGATTTCGAACTGCAGATCACCAGAATGGTGGCCTTCGTCGCCCCGACGCTTTAAGCGGTCCGGACTTTTTCCAGTTCCGGCCTCGCGGACGCTTACCATTTTTTGGTCAGGCCCACGGTGATCAGGCGGCCGAGGGGGCTGGCGTTATACTGATCATAGCCCGTCGTATAGGTGTTGAAGTTGCCGAAGCCGGAATTGTGGAACGGCGGATCCTGGTCGAAGAGGTTGTGAACGTTGAAGCTGAATTGCGCGCCCTCGGTAAGACCCCAGGCCCAGTCGGTCGGCAGGTTGTAGGCCAGGTTGAGGTCGAAGGTGATGTTGGCATGGATGCGCTGGAAGCCGCCCGGCGGGAAGCCCGGCGGAACCTCGGCCGTCGGCAGATTGAACGGGAATGTCGTCGTCCGATACCAGTAGGGGTTGGTGTAGTTCATGGCCAGGCTGACGTCGAACGGATCCATCATCCAATGGGCGCTGGCGCGGCCGTTGAACTGCGTGGCCTTCAGGGTCGAAGTCTCGTTGCGGCCGTTGAGGTAATCCTGGATTGGCGCGGTCGAGCCGATCGGACCGCCCTGCAGGTCGAAGCGCAGTTTTTCCGAGCCGCTGACACCGAGCACGAAGTCGCCCCAGCTTTCGGTGCTGAAGCCGTAATGGGCTTCAAAGTCGATGCCGTTCGCCCACACGTTGAAGGCGTTCCGGCGCCCATTGACCCCGATATAGTAGATCTGCGGCGGCAGGGCTGAGCCGACCGCGTTGCTGCCGATTGCCGCTTGGACTTCCGGCGAGGTCAGCGTCCAACCGCCCGGAGGCGCCAGCTGGAGCAGGTTCTGCAGGCCCTTCAAGTTCAGGTTTTGATCCAGCGTGACAGCGGTGAGGCCGCCGATGAACTTGACCTGCCAGTAGGTCACCGATGCGGTGAAGCCCTTCATCCAGGAGACGAAGGAACCGCCGTCAAAGTCGATGCCCGCCGAGTAAGTCTGGCCCTTCATGGGCTTCAGGTCGGGATTGCCAACGCTGGTAAGCAGGCCCGGCAGCGTGGGGTCGAAGATGCAAGGCACCGCTGGGTTGGAGCAGATGCGGCCGGCCCCGATCGCCGGATGATCGGGCGGCACCGTGAAGACGGTTGCGTTGGTGGTCACCGAGCCGGTCACGACCGAGCTCAAATACTGCATGTTCGGCGCGGTGAAGGAGGTGCCGTAGTTGCCGCGCAACTTCAGGCCGGTCAGGACGTCCCAGGTGAAGCCCAGGCGCGGATTCTCGGTGGTGCCGACGTCGTTATACTTGTCGTAGCGGCCGGCGATATTGATGTCGAACTTCTGGACCAACGGGATATTCATTTCCGGCGAGACCAGCGGTACGAAAAACTCGACGAAGGCCGACTGTACCTTGCGCTGCAGCGGCGCATAAATGATGCGGGAATCCGCGTTGGACGGGCCGATGCCGTTGCTGCTGACAGTGCGCGGATGATCGTGGATCAGCTGATATTCCGCGCCGAACGCGACCTTGACGGGGCCGGCCCAGAGGTCGAACAGCGGGCCGTTGAACTTCAGGCGGACGTCGTTGAGATCGCTGTTTTCGTCATAGTCGGTGTAGTCGCTCTGCAGCTCGCGGATGACGCCGGCCGAGGTGCGGTTGGTGGCGCCCGGCTGGTTCCACACGTCCAGCGCATTGCCGGTATTGAGGGCGCGCGTGACGTTGTAGACGGTGCCTAGCAGATAGGTATCGGTCTGGGCCGAGGTGGCGATCGAATTGTTCGCGGCGCCGGTCGTGTTGGTGGTGCCGTTCAGGGCAAGATGCGCGCAAGCAGTACACAGCCTGTTCGAGGAATGAATGTAGCCCTGGTTGTAACCGGCAAAGGCGTTCAGGTCGGCGACCCAGTCGCCGCCGAAATCGTAACTCGCACGGAAATTGCCCGAAAAGGCGCGCATGCCGCTTTTGGTGAAGCTCGGCCCGATCAACGCGGTCGGATTGTAGCGGACGAACTCGCTGGCCGTGCTGAGCGGGCCGGCGACATAGAAAGGATTTCGTCCCGCTGCACCCAGCGCCGGGTCCAATCCCGTTGGGCCATAGACGGAGTCTTCAATGTTGGGTTGCGCCTGGACGCTCTGCTGCACGCGGCTGGCATAGTTCATGTCCAGGCCGATATTCAGCCGGTCGCTCAACGTCTGGTTTATCTTGAACAGAACCGATGTCGAGGTGCGTGAGGGAATGATGCTGTTGCCCGCGGCCACGTCGCAGATGCCGGCATTGACGTTGTTGGCGGCCGCGACCGGAGCGCCATTGTAAGGGAAGGCATAGACGCTGGAGGCGCCGGCATTGTTGGCGGCGATGGTGGCCGGGCTGCAGTCGTAGTTCATGAAGTTGGTGCCGCCGAACGGACGCAGGTCCTGGCTGCGCGAAAAATCGCGGTTGCCGGCGCTGAGGCGCGCAGCCGAACGATACTCCACCGCGAACATCGCCGAACCGTTGTCCCAGCGATGACCCCAGAGCTGGCTGGCCGTTATCGAGGAATAATCCTGCGCCGCGCTGTACTGGAGCTGGGTCTGGAAGCCTTCATAGTCCGTGCGCGTGATATAGTTGATCACGCCCGCCACCGCGCTGGAGCCGTAGATCGCCGAGTCGCCGTCCGCCAGAATGTCCACGCGCTGGATCGCGATCGTCGGAATGACGCTTGGGTCGGTATAGCCGTCGGTGGGCGTGAAGTTGTGGCCGTCGATCAGGATCAGCGTGCTTTGCGACGAAGACGCTCCCAGATTGTGGATCGCGGGGGCATCCTGGCCGGTGCCGGTATGCGCGTTGGACGAGAAGAAGGCGCCGTCGTTGCCGAAGCTCGAGATTTGCGGCACGTTCTGGATCAGTTGGTTCATCGAGGTGGCGCCAAGGATATCGATGTCCGAGCGGTCCACCGTGATGACGTTAGCGCCCACCGGCGCCACGCCGCGGATGCTTGTGCCCGTCACGATGACGCTTTCGACCTCCTGGGCGAAGGCGACCGAAGGACTGACCGCCAGCATGGCCGCGGCAGCGACCCCACATTTCAGCGCAGCGATGCAGAGAGCACGGGAATTCGACCGGACGGAGTCCGGCGACCTGGTAACGGGCATTGCATTCCCCTCTTGCTTTTTTGTTCTTGAAGGGGAGAACGGCTGGGGGGTGTGAAACCTGTACAAAAAAATTGGCTGATTGAAGATTGGCGCCTATCCGAAAATGACAACCAGTCATGGTTGCGCTATCGCAAATGCGATTGGCGCATCGCAAAACGTGATTGCGCGCAAACAGCGACCTATCACCGGCAAGTCCGCGTACGGCGCCTGCAGAAGCTGCTACCGGCCCAGCCGACTGCCCGGATGAATTGTATCGGAATGTACGCGAGTCTGAGCGCGCTCTACTCGATCCGCTCGACTCGGAAAACCGCGTTCATGCGGTTCAGCTTCAGGTCATAGCTTTCAAAAATGCCATGCTTGATCAGGACTTTATCTCTTTGCGGAACGTCGCTGAATTTCGCGCGCGTTGTATCGTCGTTGAACTGGCGCCAAACCTGGCCATTGTCGAGGCCAACCGTGAACTTTCCTCTGTCATTGAAGCGGTGCCATTGCACGCCGGCCATGACGCGCTGCAGCGAAGTCCTGCCATGGCGCAATCCAAAATCACTTACCGACGATGACACCGCGCGAGCGGGTGCACGCGCTACATAGGGTTGCGGAACAATCTGCTGCGGCGCGGCAGATACCGGCGAGCGGCTGCTGTCGTAACAGGCCAGACGCGCTTGGGGATCGGTAATGCGGCCGCAGGCTTCGTAAGGATTGGCGGGCTGGGCCACGGCGCATACCGGAGCGGCCCCGATGAGCGCGCCGCAAAAAAGAAGCAGGCTTTTCAATTCCATGACGGCGCCGCGCGAAAAATCTTCCGGAACATCAGGATGCGCAGTTTCCATTCCTGGAGCAAGGGCTTGGCGCGCAAACCGTTCACTCCGGCGGCTGGACCTGGTTGATCAGATAGTCCGAAACCGCCTCCCCATCGAAGGCCAGCGGATTGTCGTCCTCCACCTGCCCCTTGTGCAGCACGATGTCGGCACTGACTTCAAAACGCGTGATCGCGCCAGCCTCCAAACCCTCTGCCCAGAAGCGCGCGCCGGAAAAAGGGCTCCAGCTTTTCCATACGGACGGCGCAGCGACCGTCTGGTAGCGCCATACCGGACGGAAAAAAGCCAACCGGAAGCTGTAGCGCATGCCATTGGAGTCGCGCTTCGGCACGGGGACCGCATCGCCCTTGCCGCGCTGTTCCACGAAGCTGAACCAGATGGCCTTCTGCTCCGCGGCTAGTTCAGCGGCCCGCCAAGCCAGGTAATTTTCGATCGCTTCACGCGAAGTAAAATGCCGGCCGCTCAGGACCAGATGAAACCTGCCCTGCCCGCGCTGCTGCTGTGTGAAGACTCCGGGGCCGGCCGAACGGACATTGGGCGGCAGCGATGGGGAGATGCCCGCAGCTGGGATCGACACCTGACCCATCGCCGGAAACAGAGCGCACGCACCCAAGATCAACCCAAACCCACAGCCGGCGACGAGCGCCCTGGCGGTCATACCCAAAATCCCTCTCATTATTTCGTTCCAACCACGGCAATCGTCTGCTCAGGCCAGAAGCTCGCTGATCGGCTTCTTGGTGGCCATCGAGCCCTTGCCCCAGCTATCGACCGGCATGCCCATTGCCTGCTGGACCGTCAGGCCCACGCGCGAAACCGGTTCGCCCGTGCCATTGATGTGATAACCGGTCTTCAGGCGGCCGCCGGCGGAGCCGGCCAACAACATGGGAATGCCGTCCAGGGCATGCAGCTTGGCGAAGCTGGTGTCGGTGTAGGCCAGCACCAGGCTGTGATCCAGCAGCGTGCCGTCGCCTTCCTTGACCTCGTCCAGCGCCTTGATGAGCATGGCGTAGAATACCATGCTGTAGTTGCTGAACTTGGACGTCACGACCTGATAGCCCAGGGCGGCGTCGATGGGCTCCTCGTGGGTGGCCTGATGGAAGGGCTTGGAATCGCCCGGCATGAAGATGGTCGAACCGGGTTCGGACAGCGCCATGTTGAAGACGCGCGTTTGGTTGGTGGCAAGGCCGATGGCCAGCAACCGCGAAAGCGCCGGAACCACTTCGCGCAGGGTGATCACGGATTTGTTGAGGGGCATTTCGCCAGGCGCCACCGGCACCTTGACGTCCGCGATCATCGCCGGGCGCTGAAGCTGGAAATCCAGCGTCTGCTCCAGCTCCCGCAGGGACGTGAAATACTGCTCCATTCGTGCGCGGTCGCCGGCACCCAGATGCATCATCAGGCGCTTGCGGTCGTCAGCCACGACCGATAACACGCTCTGGCGCACCAGCACCTGCGGATCGGGCTTCCAGTCGCCCTTAGACGGATCCTGGAAACCCGGCCCGAACAGGCGGGTGTAAAGACCCAGCGGCGAGACTTCCGGCGGATTGGTATTGGCGCCGCCCAGGCTGGAGTAACTTTCATTCTTGTTGCCTGCACAGGACACTTCGATGGACTTGAAGCGGGTGCCGCGGCTGATGGCGGCGGCAATGGTCTGATCGATGGTCTCGCTTTCGAACTGGCCGGTCTTGGCCGGTGCGATGCCGGTGTTGATGGCTGCCACGCCGGTCCAGTGCTGGTAGTTTGGGCTGTCATCCACAATGGCTCGCATCCCGCTGAACACGGTCACCTTGTTCTTGTGCGGCTCCAGCGAAGCGAGCTGCGGCGGCAGGTCATAGCCGGCCCCCTCCTTCTTGGGGACATAGAGCTGCTTGGTAAGGCCACAACCCCAGAAATAGGTGCCAAACCGCGTCGGTATCTTCTGGCCGGTCGCGGCGAGGGCCTCGCCCTTGCCGTCCAGGAAGCAATCCAGATAGGGAAGTGCGACAATGGCTGCCGCCCCCTGGGACAGGCCGCGAAGAAGAAATCTGCGGTTCAAGGCCATGGCTTGGGTCTCCTATTTCGCATCGTTATTTGCGGTCCGGGTTTCCTCGGCAACCGGAGCGGGAACACTGAAGAATTCCGGGCTGGTGGCCAGCGCCCTGATCAAAGGCCGTACGCGATAGCCGCTGTCGGCAAACGTCTTGTAAGCGGTCTTCAATGTGGAAGCTTCCACAGTCTCGCTGTCCGTTCCCACTCCGTAAGAAAAGAGTTTGCGCGCCACACAGGCCGGGAATTTCGGGTTGTCGTGCAGCACCTGGCCAAGGCCGAGGGCGCCGTCGAATTTCTTACCGCTCAGGGTTCCGGAAACGTCGATCGGATCGCCATTCTCCTTCGCGCGATAGACACCGATACTGTCGAACCGCTCAAGCGAAAGGCCGATCGGGTCGCTGTGGGTATGACAGGATGCGCAGGCGGGGTTGGTGGCGTGGGCGGACAGCCGCTGACGCACGGTACGCAGGTTCGGATTGTTCACATCATTGACGATCGAGAAATCGACATTCGCGGGCGGCAGCGGGGTCGGCTCGCACAGGAAAATGTCCATCACCGCCACGCCCCGCTTGGTCGGCGAGGACCGGCCGGGATGAGAGAACATGCCAAGCGTGGAGATCTGGGTCAGCAGGCCGCTGCGCCCCGCTGATTCGGGAAACTGGTACGGCATCCATTCGCCGCCGTCGAAGGAATAAGGAACGCCATAGATGGAAGCCAGCGGTCGCGAGATGAAGGTGGTGCGCGTGGTCATCAGGTCGCGGACATCGCCGTTCTTGCGCAGGGTCAGGTCCACCACCGTGCGGAGGGTCTCTTCCTGCGCCATCTGCCCGATCTGGTTGCTGTATTTCGGATAGATCAACGCGTCCTTGGTCGTATCACCCAACGTGTCCAGCTGCAGGAAGTCGGCATAGAAAGCGCGCATGCCGGTTTCAAGGCGCGGCGACGCCATAAGCCGGTCGACCTGTTCCGTTATGCCTTCAGGTGTGTTCAACGCGCCGGACGCCGCTGCCTTGAGCAATTCGGCATCGGGCGTGGTGTCCCAAAGCATGTAGCTGAGGCGCGCGGCCCGGCCATAGGCGTCGAGGGTGTAGTCCTTGCCCGCCGGGACTGCCCGTTCCATCCGGAATAAGAACGGGGGCGCGGCGAGCAGGCTCACCAGACTCTGACGGACCCCGGCATAAAAGTCATGGGATGAATCCGCCAGCTTGTTGGCCAGTGCCACGCGAGGCGCCAATTCGTCCTTTGTCAGAGGCCGGCGAAACAGCATCATGCCGTAACGCTGCAGCAGTTCGGTGCTGCATTTGCCATCGGCCGAGGTCGCCGTCTGCGGCTTGCACGACAGTCTTTCGCGGTTCTTCGGAGAAACGGCCTGGTCAGCGATGCTGTCAGCCATCTTGGAGGAGGCTTCAAGGCCAGCGGGCGTCACAGACAACAGCGTGGCGCTGGCGGCCAGAAGCCCTCCAACGCGCCGTTCCGGCTCAAACCTGCCCTGCACGGTGATGTCGGGACCAAATATGTCCGCGATGGAGTTGCGGTACTCGCTCTCCGACAACAGGCGCAGACTCGTGACCTCGTCCTTGCCCTCGGCGGCAGGTGCCACCGAATTTATCGCAAGCCCTGCCAGGATCGTCCCGGCCAGAGTGCATACAAAAGCTGTCTTCCTGCGCATACTATCATCCTTGCCGTCCCACTGCACCGCCGATGACTGAGGCGCCTGCCACGCCTCCCGGAAGTTTCCGACCCCGCGGGACGCACGGAGCCGGAACCAACATCACATCCGGGCTCTCACACCGATGGTGAAATAACGCCCGATATTGTCGACTCCATCGATACGCCCGCCACCCGACGGCTGGTAACCGGCCGCATAGAGGCCCGGAACCGTCGTGTTGATCGGGTTGATGTTGGGCGAGTCGTTGAGCAGATTCTGCACCGACACATAGGCTTCGACATCGGAGTCTTGGACCTTGAAACCCTTGGCGATGTTGATGTCAAAATAGTCGTGCGCATCGCCGCGTGGAATCTGGAAGTACACAAGGCCGATCTGGTTGGACCGCGGAAAGCCGCTGTACCAACGGTGCGTCAGGTTGAACTTCCAGCTGTAATAGTTGTAGCCCACGAAGGTGGTGATGCGGGTCTTGGGCGACGTGCTGGTCGTGACCGGCGCGTTCGTATAGTTCTGGGCGTTGTCGACCGGCTGGTTGTTCATCAGCACACGAAGGTTCATGTCGCCGGCAACGTCGTCGATCAGGCTGGACATCGGCAAGCCGTAATCCAGCTCGATATCGGTGCCTTCGATCTCGTTCAGGGCCGCGTTCAGCTTCTGAGACAGCACCGCCGTGGGATAGTTGGCCGGCGTGCGGTCGCTATAGGGCAGCGGCCTCACGAAGAGCGAACAGAGGGGCGAGAGGCCATTTGACGCCTCGCAGACCTGCTGCACGCCCGGCGAATTGCCGCCGACAGAACTGATCGCGTTCTTCAACGTGATCCGGTACCAATCCAGCGAAGCGGTGAAGCCGCGCAGGAAGGTGGGCGTCAGCACCACGCCGGCGGTATAGGTGCGCGCCACTTCCGGTTTCAGGTCCGCATTGCCCTGACTGACGTTGAGAACGTTCTGGATGGTGTTTCCGGTGTGCAAATCGCTGAAGCCGCCATGACCCAGCTGCTGCGGCGAGAACAAGTCGTTCAGCGTGGGGGCACGGATATCGATTGAATTGGTCGCGCGGAAGCGCACATCGTCGTTGACGTGCCAGTCCAGGCCGATCTTCCAGGTCTCGACCGGGCCAGAGGTGCTGTAGTCGGTATAACGGCCGGCGATGTCGGTCGACAGTTCCTGGATCAGCGGCATGTCCCGCAGCAGCGGGATGCCGATTTCGCTCGCGATTTCCCACACATTGTTGGCAACCATGGGCTGATCGGCCGAGGTCGAACCCAGATAGTTCGAGGTATCGGGACGGCACAGGCGCAGGCCGGTGCAGTCCACGAAGCCCTGGGGCGCATATCCGACGACTTCATAGCTCTGCCAGCGCATTTCGGTGGACAAGGCTGCCTTCACCGGACCGGCCGGCAGGTTGAAGATCTCGCCCGAAATGCTGGCGCCGGCGTCGTCGAGGATGTTGTTCATCACAAAACCGGTATCCACGGTGATGTACCGGTACATGTCCTCGGTGATTGAGGTCGGGCCGAACGGATTCAGCGGCACGCAGCCTGGGTAGCGATTGGCATACTGCGTGGTCGAGACCTGGCAGACGATCGAGCCGTTTGCCAGCTGCACGGCATCCGAGGCGGCGGACATTTTTGCGGCGCTCTGGTTGGTGGGATCGTCCACCTTCGAGCGGTTCTCGCCATGCGTGTAGAATAAATCCCAGCTGTATTTGTCGAATATCGTGCCGGTAAGGCCGGTGGTCACGCTCAGATTGCGGTTCAGGGCGCGCGTGATGAAGTGACGGCCCGGCGGCAGGTAGCGGGTCAGCGTGAAAGTGTTGGGAATTCCCGAAACACCCGTCGCGTTGGCCAGAAGCGTCTTGGCCGCCGGTGTCAGGAACGGGTTGTCCTTGAAAAATATGTTTGGCGTGTTGGTGCCGGTCTGAATGTAGTTGTTGGTCCAGTTGTTGTAGTAATAAGCCTGCGCACCGCTGGCCTGGACGTAGAAGTTCGTGGTGTCGTCCAGGTCGTAGCTGAAGCGGCCGAACGCCTCGTCCGTCATCAGCATGGCCGAAAGCGCGACATCGGTCGGATATGTGCCGTCACCGCCAACGCTGATGCTCGCGGACCTGGTTGCGGTGCCGGAATTGAATGGGCCGATCACGCCGTCCCTGACGAACTGCTGGCCGTTGGCGGCGCAGGGCGCCACCGCGGTTCCCGAACAGGCGATCTTGCCCCCGAACGAGAAGCTGTTCAGGGTCGCGAACTCCGTGTTGACGTACGGGTTCGCCGCTGTGCCAGCGCCCGTGATGACCCAGTTGGCCGGGCTGCCATACGGACGCGCATTCACCTTGATGGTGTCGACATGCTGGTGCCGGATCGAGCCTTCGATATGGCCGCGGCCGCCGAAGAGCGGCGTGCCCGCCGCGATACCGATCTGGTACTGCGCGCCGTCGGCATAGTCGGAGATACCCGCATTGGCGTTGATTTTCACGCCGGTGAAATTCTTGTCGAGGATGAAGTTCACCACGCCCGTCACCGCGTCGGAGCCGTAGACGGCGGAGGCGCCGCCGGTCACGACGTCCACCCGGCTCACCAGCATCTGCGGCAGGGTGTCGACATCCACCGTGGCGTCGGCTGAAGAGGGCGTCGCACGATGGCCGTCCAGCAGCACCAGGGTACGCTGGGTGCCGAAGCGACGCAGATTCAAGACGTTGCCCGAGGAATTGCCGCCCGCGGTATTGGATGTCGTCGGCGAGTTGGAATTGGAGAAGATC
>Ga0193753_10003341_pt1 | contig 11927 bp, 14 predicted proteins | sample H1c2metaG_FD_144925 | JGI IMG/M metagenome (GOLD analysis project Ga0193753, IMG submission 144925) | Soil microbial communities from a riparian zone of the East river system, Colorado, United States - H1c2 | ecosystem: Environmental > Terrestrial > Soil > Riparian zone | place: USA: East... | reverse complement strand
CCAAAACATATCGCCGAAAGGGTGAGATCACTGTTTCCAATTTTTCTGTATTCCATAACAAATATTTTAATTTTTTATTAATGGGTTTATTTATTTTTATACTGTATTTAATTGAAGCTTGCCAGTCAAGGGCCCAGACACAAAGGAAAACTGATTGCGGCACCTTACCAAGAACTACCCCCATTAGTAGTTACTCATTAAATAAAGAGTTATGACCGGCAGAAAAACAAGTTCCAGCAATTATTCCAACCAGGTATTTCTTGAAGAGCGTTGTACGCTCAACGAGCTGATCAACTTATTAAGTAAAAGATGGATTACTGAAGTACTCTTCAGTATTGAGGAAGGGAATAACCGGTTTACAACACTGAAAACAGAACTTAAGCATATCAGTGATAATATTCTGGCTGATCGTTTGAGGTTGCTGGAAGAATATCAATTCATCTCAAAGGAATCTTTTCCTGAAATCCCGCCACGGGTAGAATACACCCTGACCACTGCCGGTCTGGAACTGGCGCAGCTGCTGGAAACATTGTGTACCTTCTCTGAACACAATATGAATGAGATTGCTCCATGTAGTAAGAAATGACAGGTAAAATCGGGCAACCATCATTGAATTATTATCATTGAGTGAACACGATCGCCGACCAAAATAGGTCAGCGCCAGTACCGGCATGATTCTGAAAGCCATTGATAAGGACTCGTGGGTAAGGCTCCTGCTGAAAGCCATAGAATGTGGGTTCATTGCCGGGTGAAATGTATGTTGCTACGCGCCCTTGTTTTTTTTGTTTGCCTGCCAGCGCCCCAGTCCCTGAGCCCGCCGGTATGGTGCATCATTTGCCGCAAGAGGATGGGTGTCCCGTAGTCCGGCAGTTCTTCAAGGCCAAGTGAAACAAACCATCTCAAACCATTATGGGTTAAACACTGTTTCGTGGTTGCGCTGCAGATCGATCACCCCGTGGCGGACTCCGCGGCTGACATCTGCTGTTTTCTCAAGTGCCGCCATATTCAGGTTGAATGCATCCAGGTACAGGATTTGATAAGCCAATGTAGAAAAATATTGCTTTATTGACGAAGTGCTTTCCAGTGTCAATAAGATCAGTTCAAACTGTATTAATACCAGATACCATCGCCAGCGCATTTATATGATTTTTGTATCTTTGGGTATGCATAAAATTGTTGAACTTAATACTTTTTATAAAACTATCAACAAGGCCTTAGCGACTGATAAAGATGAAATTGGTCATTTTAATATTTTTAAAATTGATGATATTCTTCTGCCAAAGAATGGGAAAATGATCTACAGCCGCCGGAGTTTTTTTAAAGTGAGCCTTATTACCGGTCATAGTAAATTACACTATGCCGATAAATGTATAGAAGTAAATGGAACTGCTCTTTTATTTACTAATCCTACGATTCCTTATTTCTGGGACAGGATTAGTGAAAAGCAAATTGGCTATGTGTGCATATTCACCGAAGCTTTTTTTAACCGCTTTGGAAATATTAAGGATTATCCTGTTTTTCAGTCTCTTGAGGCTGCTGTTATACCTTTAAGTAAAAAAGAAGCACCAAAATATAAGGAACTATTTTTACATATGTTTAATGAATTGCAGGGTGATTACGTATATAAATATGATCTTTTACGTAATCTTTTAATGGAAGTTATTCATGAAGCGCAAAAATTCCAACCATCTTCCGGCGCACTGTCTGCCGGCTCTAACGCTTCTGAAAGGATTGCTGTCTTATTTGCTGAATTATTAGAGCGGCAATTTCCTGTTGACCTGAACCAACAGTGCATGATGTTTAGTTCTCCGTCTGCCTTTGCCCGCCAGTTAAATGTGCATGTAAATCATTTGAATAAAGCTTTGAAAGAAATAACCGGACAAACTACTTCACAATTAATTAATGATAGGGTTTTACAGGAAGCAAGGGTTTTACTTAAAAACACCAGCTGGAACATCGCTGAAATAGCCTTTAGTCTTGGATTTGAAGAGCCCAATCATTTTTCTACCTTCTTTAAAAACAGATCAAAAATTACTGCAAAAAAATACCGGCAATCAAAAACTGATTGATTTTTGAAGTTTTTGGTTTCGTTTTAGTATCACTTCCGCACACTTAATCAGTGACCTTTGCTTTATAAAATCAGGTAATAACCCGGACAAAAGGAACATTTGTATTATACAGGTAAAAAGGTAATAGTAACCGGACAATTAAAGAAACTGCATTTGCCGTATGAAGCAGGCGCGCACGTTGTACTGTCTTGCAGAACCCGGGAGACGACTAAACTGCTCGTATCAAACTACATAGATTAAATGGTGAGGCACACCTGAGACTGGTGTTCCTGGCTTATCAGACTTAAGCGCTGCAGAGCAATTTGCTGCTGTATTTATACAATCACACATACGGCTACCTGTATGGGCCTGGCACTGCCATCCGGTGTAATTTTTTTAGGCTATTTCGTCTTACTGGTCGATTGTGTCTTTTGCCTGATGTCACGCCGGATGGCCTCAATATTACCTGAAGCAGCATGGCGTATTTGCGCAGTAAAATATATTTTTGAAATGCAGGCTCAGAAAAATACTATGACGCAGCTCCCGGATGAAATGGATTTATATAAATACATGAGAAAGAAACGACGAACACCTTTAAATACTTATTCAAAGTGATACTGACAAATGAAGCATAAATTTTATATGAGACCGTGTACAATAGTCCCGATTGCTATCGGTATGTTATTAATGGCAGGGTCCTTTTACAAGGCCTGTGCACAATCCGTCAGGATGCTCACGCTGGAACAGGCGGTACAAATGAGCTTGACAAACAGTGAACAACTAAAAATAGGCAATGCCAGAGTAGACGAAGCTACCGGCGCGTCACATGAAGCATGGAATAATCACCTGCCGGATATAAAAATCACGGGTGCCTATATGCGCCTCAACAACCCAAATGTGGATCAAAAGGCAATGCTAGGCATCGGACAATCTGGTGCACCTCTCATTAAGGTGAATCAGGCAGCCTATGGAATTGTAAATGCCTCTATACCTGTATTCTCCGGGTTTAGGGTAAAGTATGGAGTTGAATCTGCAAAATACCTTGAACAGGCCACAAAAATCGATTTGGAAAATGATAAGGAAGAAGTGATCATAAATACTACCAGCGCATTTTTCAATCTCTTTAAGGCGAGGGAATATGTAAGCCTTTTAAAACAAAACCTGAAACAGCAAGAGCAGCGTGTCTCTGATTTTTCTAACCTTGAACAAAATGGGTTATTGCCAAGGAATGATTTATTAAAAGCGCAGTTGCAGGAGTCGACTGTAGCGCTCACTTTACTGGAGGCAGAGAACGATTTGAAGATCACTTATACCGGTATGAACCTGATGTTGGGTTTGCCTGAAAATACCGAATTAATAGCTGATACATCCGGTTTCCGGATTGCAGAGGCAGGCAGTCTTGTTCAATGGGAACAAACTGCATTACAAAACCGCAAAGATATATCCGCCCTCTCTTTTCGCGAAAAGGCTGTCACTGCATCCCTGAAAACTATAAAAGGAGAATACTATCCGGGAGTTGCAGTAACCGGCGGGCTGATAGCCGCAGATGTGCCTGATTTACTGACCATAAGTAATGCCTTCAATATTGGTGTGGGTTTGTCTTATAATTTGGGAACACTGTGGAAAACAGCAGCAAAATTGACCCAGGCTAATGGCCGCCTGCACCAGATACAGGCCAGTGAGAGCATGTTGTCTGACAGGATCCGTTTGGAAACAACGCAGGCATACCAGAATTATTTATTGAGCCTTAAGAAAATTGAAGTGTATAAAAAAGCAGTAGATCAGGCCAATGAAAATTACCGGATCACTAAAAACAAGTATAACGTCAGGATAGTAACAACTACCGACCTTCTGGAAGCTGATGTGGCCCAGCTACAGGCGCAACTCAACTCGGTATTATCCAGGGCAGACGCATTGGTGGCTTATAAAAAATTACAACAAACAGCAGGTGTACTTTCTGAATAAAAAAACTAAAACCAATAAAAATCATCCGCAAATTATAATTTATGTCGCAATCAAAAGCAGCAATACACTCAGATCACAAGGTAGCGCCGGAAGCTACTAAAAATAAAAGTAAAAGCTTCCTGCTAACACTTATTATAATTGTATTTGGTGGCGGTGCATTCGGTATCACCAAGTATATTCACGCCCGGCATCATGAAGCGACTGATGATGCACAGATTGAGGCTAGTATCAGCCCGGTCATCCCCCGTGTTTCAGGCTATGTGGCTGAAGTACATGTGAAGGATAACCAGAAGGTAAAAAAAGGCGACACGCTTGTGATCCTTGATAACCGCAGCTGGCAGATACAGGTGGAACAGGCAAAGGCCGCGCTGGCTGCTTCCAAAAGCAACATGAATGTGGCGCAGGCTACTACAACCGTTTCACGGGCTAACATGGCTGCTTACGAAGCCAATATTTCAACTGCTGATGCAATAATAGAAACTGGGAAAATTACGCTGCGTCGTGCAATACAGGATTATGACCGTTATGTCAGCCTGATCAAAGACAACTCTGTTACTCAACAACAGTATGAACAGGCTGAGGCTGCAAAACAAAGCGCCGAGCGTCAGTTACAAGTATTGATCAATCAGAAAAATGCAGCAAACCGACAAAAAAATACTGCAGCTACACGAAGCAATGTAACAAACCAGCAGGTAGGTGTGGCCAGCGCTGCAATAGAGCAACGCCAGGCAGATCTTGACAATGCACAGCTCAACCTTTCATATACGGTCATCACCGCACCTGAAGACGGTCAGATAGCTAAGGTAAATGTGCAGATAGGGCAATTCCTTCAATCAGGGCAGTATTTGTTCAGCCTCGTATTAGATGCTAAACACTGGGTGGTGGCAAATTTCAAGGAAACACAACTGAAAAAACTGCGCGATGGCCAGCGGGTGACCATTCATGCGGACGCCTGTCCGGGGCATGATTTCGAGGCAAAAGTAGCTTCATTCTCACCAGCTACAGGTTCTCGTTTCGCATTATTACCGCCTGATAATGCCTCCGGGAATTTTGTAAAAGTGGTTCAGCGCCTGCCGGTGAATATAGAATTTACTGGCAGCGACCCGCTTGCAAAAAATCTTCGCCCCGGCATGAACGTGGACGTGGATGTACACCTGGATTAATACGCCAACCCTTGGCTTGCCGGGACCTCTGCAAGCATGCCTGAAGGGGTATACTCATAAAATATGATCTTATGGAACATGAATCATTGGTGGAATACGGCTCCAGGCGGGTAATCATCACCATCACCGCTATATTTTGTGCGCTGCTGGAGTTGGTAGATGTAACTATAGTGAATGTGGCACTCAATGATATGAGGGGTAACTTCGGCGCTACCATCAATGAAATAGGCTGGGTGGTAACCTCATACGGCATCGGAAACGTCATTATCGTGCCTATGACCAGCTGGTTATCTGCACAGTTTGGAAGAAGGAATTATTTTGCGGCCTCCGTCATAATATTCACCGTCTTTTCTTTCCTGTGCGGCAACGCGAATGGTATCTGGCAGTTAGTGTTTTTCCGCTTTATTCAAGGCCTTGGTGGTGGCGCTTTATTAGTTACCTCACAAACCATTATCACTGAAAGTTACCCACCTGAAAAACGTGGAATGGCGCAAGCCATCTATGGTTTGGGGGTGATCATAGGCCCTATATTAGGGCCGCCATTAGGAGGTTATATAGTGGAGCATTTCTCATGGCCTTATATTTTTTACATTAATATCCCGATAGGTATTATCGCTGCAATGCTCACCCTGCAATTCGTGAAAAGCCCTAAGTACGGGGAAAAGAAAGCTGCGAAAGATATTGACTGGGCAGGAATCGGACTACTTGCAATCGCTGTTGCATCCATGCAGTATGTATTGGAGAGGGGGCAGGAAGAAGACTGGTTTGACAGCAAAACAATAACCATACTTGCCATTACTGCTGGCCTGGGGTTCTATTTCTTTATATGGCGCCAGTTAACAGCTAAGAATCCCATAGTGGAACTAAGGGTTTTGAAAAACGGGAACCTGAGAGTTGGGACTATTTTATGCTTCATATATGGTTTCGGTATGTATGGCTCTACCTTTATTATTCCATTATATACACAAAGCACGCTCGGCTGGACAGCCCAGCAAGCGGGTATGCTGATGATACCCGCAGCATTGACCACCGCATTTATCATGCCCATAATAGGCCAGATGCTGCAAAGGGGTGTAAAGCAGCAATACCTTGCAGCAGCAGGAATGCTTATCTTTTTCCTCTACAGCTTTTGGGGATATAAAGTTTTAACGCCTGATACTGGCAAAGATGCATTTTTCTGGATGCTGATTTTCCGTGGTTTCGGATTGGGTACACTCTTCGTCCCCATCACGACCCTTTCGTTCTCCACGCTTAAAGGCGAGCAAATAGGCCAGGGGGCTGCTTTAACAGGCATGATGCGTCAACTGGGCGGTTCATTTGGTGTGGCAATGATCACTACTTTTATGGCCAGCCAGAATATGATACACAGGAACGACCTGGTTACCAAATTATCTGTGGACAATCAAATAGTTCAACAGCGCGTGCAGGGACTACAGCACAGCTATGCAGCCCATGGCATGACTGCTGAGGTGGCGCTGAAAAGCGCTTACCAGACATTGGACAACATGGTTATGAAACAGGCTAGCGTACTATCTTACATGGATGTATTTTTATACCTTGGAATCATGTTCCTGATTTGCATTCCATTTGTCTTAATAGTAAAGGGTAACAGGCAGCCTAAAAAAGCGGATCTTACCGAGGCAATGCATTAGTGGATTTTATTGGTGCTCTGCCCTAAGGTTGTTGCAAAATTGAGGAAGGTCCACTATTGCAGCAACTGTCATTGATCTTTGTTTAAGTGTGTTCTGGTGGGGTAAGTTCCGAAAACATAAAGCTGCGGTTAAACTCCATACTATGCTGGATGTAAAAACCCAAATCCCAACATATATTTATATCACCGGCGGCTCTTTGCTGGCAGTATATGGTATCTGGCTCACTATTTTGTTGATTATGTACCTGCTTTGCAAAAAATACAGCAATTGCAAAACCAATCACAGGGAAAAATGGTGGCTGGGTTATTTGTAACAACAATTTCTACTCTTTAGGCTCCCACAATTGAATTTTATTTCCTTCTATGTCAATAATATGAACAAATTTGCCATATTCGGAATCCTCGATTTTGTCTGCAATTGTTACTCCATCATTTTTGAGCTGCTCTACAAGCGCTTCTAGATGCTCAACCCTGTAGTTTATCATAAAGTCTTTTGTTGAGGGCTCAAAATATTTTGTGTTTTCTTTAAATGGATTCCATTGAGTAAGCCCCTTTTTAGTACTGTCATCAATCTGCCGCCATTCAAAACTTGCTCCATATGGGCTTGTGTCAAACCCCAGGTGTTTTTTATACCATTCGTTAATTGCGTTTGGGTCTTTGCATTTGAAGAAGATGCCACCTATGCCTGTTACTTTTTTCATTTTTGTATTTTTTTTTGTTAGATACTATTGTCTGAAAAGTGAAAGCTGATTGATTATTTTTCGCCTTACAATTTTTGCAGGGCTTTAACAGGGATACACAATTCCAAATCAAAGTGATCCCAGTTGCAAATATTCTCTTTGTCTAAAAATACCTCTAACCCATGCTGGGGCTCGCATTCATACGAACTGTTGATAAGCCAGTTATCAAAGAGGTAATTGGTGGCTGCCACAACCAAGTCAAAATCGCCGGATACAGCGGTAACAGCGTACTTACATTTTGGTAAAGTGGTTGTTTCTATAAAACTATCAGGGTCAATTGTAAACTTTTTCGGAATCGTGATACACACTTCATACCGGTATTTTTCTTTTGGTGTTACCTCCGGGTCGTCCATTGACATGCCAAAAATTGTTTCTGAATCGAACAAATTCATTTTTTTTGCCCATGCAACCATATCTCCAAAAGCACTCAATACAATACCTTCCCTGAAAGCATCCATCACCCTTATATAGGCAATCCTTCTTTCCGGAAATTGTCTTATTTCTACCGGGAATTTGTTTTTTAATTCCTCCCCGGTCATATTGCAATGATATTTAGTAACATCAAACAATTCTTTGCGAATCTTGCTATTTTTTATTTCGCCACCCTTTCTGTATTCACCCGGCGAAATTTCAAAGTATTGTTTGAACACGCGGGAAAGCGTTGAAGCTGATGAAAAGCCACACTCTATTGAGATTGCTGCAATTGATTTTTTAGAGAATTTCAGGAGCCGTGCTGCTTTTTCATTACGAATGCGATTAGTAAAATTGTTGACAGTTTCTCCCGTAACAGCAACGAAAATCCGGTGAAAGTGAAAAGGGGAGAAAAAAGCGACAGCAGCCAGTTCTTTCAGTGAAATGGGTTTTTCTAAATTGTTATTGACATAATCAATCACCTTATTGATGCGGCTTCTGTATATTTCGTTTGAATTATTCATGTATTTGATCCGCTTTCATTTATAGTCCGCCAAAAATATAATATTCACAATAGATCAAAATGAGCGAATAAAGCAATTATCAATTACCTGCGAATATACCTGCAGGACCTGATGAACAACTTTAAGGCCATGAAAAATCTATGCATTCTCAAGACATAAAAAACCTCCTGTTAGAAAACAGGAGGTTAAAAACTGTTAATCGATAAACTACTTTAAACTAAAAAACCAAGGATTTTAATCAGGCCGGTAAGTAGTGATTACACAGGCAATGAAAGTCAGCTCCTGAAAAATCCCGGGTTAAATCCCGGGAATATTTTTTTTCTTTCGTATCTGCGCGTCTTTTGTTTTACTGCCAGCTTTTTGTTTGTCCATCCAGTTCCACCATTTTAATTTCTCCGGGTCCTGCAGCTGGCCAATTGTATCCGCAAAATATACAGCACTCCGGAAAGTGTATAGCATGCAGATATCCTGCACCTTTCCTTTCAGGTCGTTGAGCTTTACATACATAATTTCCGGGTCTTCGCCTTTCAGATCGGTAATGGATCTGTAACCCAGGTTTAGTAAATCCAGGGCAACGGCTTTTCCTACGCCGGGAATTTCTCTTAATTCTTTTAGTGCGAATGTATAGTTGTTCATAACATTAATCTACCGGCGTACAAATCTCTATCAAAAACCCATCAATATCCCTCACGTAGGCAACCGTCTGCCCCTGCGGTTTATGTTTAGCGGGCATTTCAGGAACAGCCCCTGATTTGATCGCATGGGCATACAGCTTTTCCACATCATCTGTGGTAATGCCAATTTCGATTGCAAAAGGCTTGTTACTGTTACTGCTCTGGATAAAGCCATTTTTAAGATTACCCTCCGCCAGCTTTACCGACGCAAATGAAAGCGTTGTTTCACCGGTGCCGAGTTCTCCGTATGAATTTGCAGGGTCAATGAATTTTCGTTTAAAACCGAATGCCTGTTCATAAAATTCGACTGATTTCGTTACGTCCTGAACATAAAGAATCGTGTAAGAAAGTTTTGCCATTTTTTTTCGTTTAAAGATTATCAGTGTTTGTATAGAATAGTTTCATGGCTGACAGGTTTTCAGCGTCAATAATGACGATGCTTATGCGCTGCTTCATACGGGATTTTCAATGCAGCATGCAACTTCAATACAAAGAGAACTTGCCCGGTATGCATTACTCTTGCATTTACAGTTACAAATCTACATCCCCGCGCTCATTGGATGTTTGGAGAAATCCGACATTCTGTAATTGTGATGGAAGCAGGCCTGAATATTTTTTTATTTCATTGGTGAGATGGGCATGATCATAAAATCCTGTATCCAGTGCCAGATCCAGCAGGCTTTTTTTGCAGGTTTGTTCCCGGATTAATTGAACTACTGATTGATAACGGATAAAACCGGCGTATTCTTTCGGACTGATACCCAGGTAACGCCTGAAGTTTCTTTCAAGTTGCCTGTGTGATATAAAATGAAGTTTTGCTACCTGCTCAATCGGGATAGCGCCTTTTTTATTTTTAATTGTTTCCATTACCGCGGAAAGCGGGTGATTAGGATTTGAAAGTTTATTGTAAAAGAAATTATCCAGGATGGCTCCGGTATTTTGGTCATGCTGTCGGATCTCCGGAACTAACCTGCTGCCGAAACCGATTGTTTTATTCGTTACTTCATGCAGGGAAGCGAATTCATAAAATGCGGAGAAGCCCAGCGGTTTGAACCGGATGCCAAGAAGGTGCGTATCAGCCTCCACTGTAATATCAATATACCGCGTCATCGTTCCAACAAGATAAGCGGTTTCATTTTTCATCTTGAATGTACCGTTATTTGCCAGGAACTCGCCGCCTAAATTCAGAATGATATCTATACAACCGTCCGGGTATATCCTTTGGCTGACCGGTGAATTTTTTTCACTCCTCATTACCCAGTAAGCATCAATATAGGGTCGTAAAACAGGGTGAGGTTTAAATTCCCGGTATTTCATTTAATTGGTTTTTTTTGAGTTCACCCCGCAACGAAGGCCTGGCCTGTATTCCAAAGATAAAGTTAAGCATAGTTGCCAATCAAATTTCATCCCATGAATAGCGGGCAAAAGTTTAAAGTTTTCCTGAATAGTGATTTTTGTTTTCTTTAAGCAAGTATGGCTGGATGACAAATAAAATAAACGGGAAACAATTTGTTCATCATGGAGGTTCATTGCCTGGTTTCAAGTCTGTTTATATTCGTTATATCGAAGAGAAGACACCGGTAGACAAAATCCGAATCATAAAAGGGCTACCTGAAAACGATAAAACAGCAGGATAAATTGACTTAAAAGCTAATTTTTATTCTTCATTCAACATTCCAAAAGTTTTTGCTTTGTCTTCTACCCATTTTGAAGAAAAATTAGTCTCTACTCCTGACAACAGATGAACACACAAATCAATGTCTTCTTTTGAAATACTTTTAAAAAACCATTCATTAAGAACTCCCATTTTCTCATAACAAAGGGTTAGGAGGTTGTTGCCTTTTTTCGTCAATTTTAATCGTTTGGACCTTTTATCTTCCTTATCAGTTGCCTCCACGATTAAGCCTTTTTTCATCATTCTTCCTAAAATCAAAAGTCCTGATGACAACTCGTTGAAATTGGCATAAATAACAGTGGTTTTTTTTGGAGCTTCAGCATTACCAATAGAGTTGAGATATAAAAACTCGTCAAGATTATTCAGACCACATTCTTTTAAAGCAATCACAGCATAAGTATTATGCAGTTTGGACAGTCGCCCAATCATTTTTGCCATTACACTATATGAATCGGGGGGTAAGTTCCCCCCTAATAACATCTTACTCTTTTCTTTAGCTCTTTTGTTTATAATGTATGCGTGACAAAAATCATCAATACCTGCATTCGAATGTGTTGTCTCGTATTCAGCCCAGGCAATAACCAACTCTGCTGTCTTATTCATTTGTTTATATCATTTATGCTGTAAAAATAAAAAAATTACATCAGAAATACTTTTATAACATAAATGTAGTATTTTTGCTTTTTAAACAACATAAATGAAGTAATATGGAAAAGCAAAAAGTTAAACGTATGACAGGATTAATAATGTCATCTGCAAACCCAAACAAGTTAGCAGCTTTCTATAAGGAGGTATTGGGATTGCCCCTTGCATTAAATAAACATGGCAACCTTCCGGAGCATTGGGAGTGTGATTTTGAAGGCATCCATTATGCAATTCTTAAAGACCGGAACAATGATGTTGCTTCCAGTAATTTCGTTCCCTCTTTTGAAGTGGATAATATTAATGCCTTTGTAAAACAACATGACCTTGCAATGTTGCACCCTTTGATGAATTTAGGAGACGGAAATTTTGTGGGAAGTGTTGCTGATACAGACGGCAATGTTGTCAGATTGTGGATGACTACGCAGAACAAC